>ERZ1023180.60-NODE-60-length-25952-cov-10.491910_pt1 | contig 25952 bp, 27 predicted proteins | sample MGYA00380436_ERZ1023180 | MGnify/ENA primary metagenome ERZ1023180 (study PRJEB33173, sample SAMEA4830337) | metagenome | study: EMG produced TPA metagenomics assembly of the PRJEB25223 data set... | reverse complement strand
GCTTCTTCTGGTGTCTTAGTTTCTGGTGCTTTTTCTTCTGTGCTCGCTTCTTCTGATGTTCTAGTTTCTGGTGCTTTTCCTTCTGTATGCTCTTGATTCAAAATTTGTTCTTCTGTTGATGTTTGTTTTTCTATATCCTCATCAGAATGACCATCGTCTTTTAAATTATTTGACTGTGATTGTACAGAATTACTTTGTTGCTCATCTGCTTTTGCCTCTTCACCTATCCCAAAAAGTAAAGTAGCACCAACCAAAATTGAAGCAGTACCAACAGTGAATTTTCTAATAGAATACTTATTGAGTCTATTAGGGATAAAATCAAGTCTTCTACTTCCTGATTTCCCTTTTTTGTTCATTCCACATTCCTCCTAAAATATCAATTAAATTATTGATAAGTCTTATTTATATTTGAGCACTTATCACAAAATATTATATTTTGCGATTTTAAATTATTCAATACTTAATTTTAAAAGAAAATATTTTAAAATAAAATTTGTATTGTACAATGTTGTAATTTACAAATAATTATCTTGAGTATTTGTAAATTACATAAATAGAAGAAATTATAAAGTTAAATCTCCAATAAACTTGTGTGTATGTTTCAATCAAAAAAGAGCTCAAGACATTATTTACTGTCTCAAGCTCTATATTAAATTAGCAATATTGCCACATATGAAATTTCTGTACGTATACTTATATACATTCAATTATTTACTTAAAGTTCTTCACCGTTTGTATCGATGACATTTTTATACCAATAGAATGAGTTCTTCTTAGTACGTTTTAATGTACCTTTTCCTGCATTATCACGATCTACGTGAATTAAGCCATATCGTTTTTTCATTTCACCAGTTGTAAATGACACGATATCAATGACGCCCCATGGTGTATAACCCATTAATTCAACATCGTCTTCATCAACCGCTTCTATTGACGCTTCTATATGTTCTCTCAAGTAATCGATTCTTTCTTGGTCATCTATCGTACCGTCTTCTTTAAATTCATCTGTTGTACCGAAGCCATTTTCAACGATAAATAATGGTAACTGATAGCGATTGTACAAAGCATTTAAAGTATATCGTAAACCAATTGGATCTATTGCCCAACCCCATTGACTAACTTTAATGTATGGATTCTCTACTGAATTTGGTAATCCACCATTCACAATATTACCATCAACACTTTGTTCTGCATCATGTTTAACGACTGTAGACATATAGTAACTGAAGCCGATATAATCAACCGTACCATTTCTTAAGATTTCATCATCGCCTTCTTGCCACTTAATGTCGTAACCTTTTTTCTCGAACATTTTTAATGCATAACCTGGGTAATATCCTCTTACTTGAACATCTGGGAAGAAATATCTCAAACGACTTGCAACTTCCGCTTCTAAAATATCTTTAGGATTACATGAATATGGATAAATAGGTACGTGAGAAATCATGTTCCCAATAACAAAGTTTGGATTAATTTCTTTACCCTTTGATACAGCAAGTGCACTTGCGATTAATTCGTTATGCGCAACTTGATATAACACTTCTTCAGCATCATCTTCTTCTGTTAAAGTGACACCAGAATTCGTCCATAAGAAAATAGGATTACTTGTATCCATTTGGTTATTAATCTCATTAAATGTCATCCAATATTTCACTTTATCTTTATAACGATTGAAGACAGTTTCAGCAAAATACACGAAAAAGTCTACAACTTTACGATTTCTAAATCCACCATATTCTCTTGCTAAGTGTAATGGCATTTCAAAATGAGATAACGTTAATACAGGTTCAATGTTATATTTTAAAAGCTCATCTATCACATTATCATAGAACTTTAGACCTTCTTCATTCGGCTCTGTTTCATCACCATTTGGAAAGATACGCGTCCATGCAATAGATGTTCTTAAACACTTTAATCCCATTTCATTGAACAAACCAATATCTTCTTTATATCTATTGTAAAAATCAATACCTTCATGATTAGGATAATATTTGTCCGCTTCAACCTTTTCAGTAATTTCACGTGCTTTACCATGCTCACCAGCAGTCATCACATCGTGAACACTTAACCCTTTACCACCTTGATCATATCCACCTTCAAATTGATTAGCAGCTAAAGCGCCACCCCATAAAAAGTCTTTGTTTAATTTAGCCATTTAAATACCTCCGCATATTTTGTATACACTTACATTATAATTATACCGGTACAATTTGTAAAGATAGGTATAGATTTAGTTGGTGTTATTAATTTAACAAGTGCTATAATATGGGTAATATCTATCATAAAGTGGGGATTAATATGCTTAAGTATGAGCTTATTGCTGAACGTATTGAGTCACTTATCAATAATGGGCATTATGAAGCTGGGGATAAATTACCAAGTGTTGAAGTTTTAAGAAGTGAATTTAACGTGAGTAAGAGTACGATTATCAATGCTCTCAAAAATCTAGAAAAAACAGGTTTAATCTATCAAGCTAGAGGCAGTGGCATCTATGTAAGAAATCCGAAAAGAGATGGATTTGTTAACTTATTTACTGCTGATGGATTTTCAGATGAATTTAAAGGGCACGATGTAACGAGTAAAATCTTAAAAGTCGCGGAAATTCAACCTGAAGATGATATTAAACAACAATTAAAGTTAAAAGACAATGATACTGTTTATCTTGTAGATCGCATTAGATATCTTGATGGAGAAGTATTCTGTATTGAAACTTCTTATTTTAGTAAAAATGTTGTCTTATACATGAATGAAGAAATCGCCAATGGTTCTATCTTTCATTACATTGAAAATAACTTAAAAGTCAAAGTAGGATTCACTGATATATATTTCAATATTGGTAAATTAAATAAAGAAGATGCGACACACTTAGAACTAAATGAAGGTGATCCTTCGTTAGAATATGAACAAATATTCTACACTAGCACAGGTATTCCTTTCGACTACTCTAAAATCATATTCCATTATGAAAATTCTAGATTCTATATACCTTCAATTAAATAATAGAACGGGACAGTCATCATGTACGATGGCTGTCCCGGTTTTTTATGCCATTTCTGTCGGATTAATGGCTTGTACAAATTTAAATGTATTGTCTTCAAATTCAAATTCTAGTATGCAACAATTGGAGAATTTCACTTCTTTAACTTTTTCAAATGGTAACCATAATTGTAAAAACATATATAATGCTCCCCCATGACTTACTGCTAAAATTGTATTGGCTTCGTCTGTATTCATAATTTCTGTTAATGTTTCATTCATCCTACTTTGCAGTTCTTCACTAGACTCACCGCCATAATCAACAAAGAAGTCACCATAAGAAGTTTCACCTGGCTTATGTGGAGGATTTAATGTTTCACTTTCAGCTTCATAAAGTCCAAAGTTCCATTCTTTCAATCCTTTTAATCTTATATATGGCCTTTCTGGACATATAATTTCAAGCGTATCACTCGCGCGTTCTTGTGTAGATGAGTATAACGATTCAAATGTAATATTCGATTCATCGAAATATTTTTTTGCCATACGTGCTTGTTCAATTCCTAATTGTGTTAAAGGTGAATCAGATGCACCTTGAATTTTTTTCTTCTCATTAAATAATGTTTGTCCATGTCTCATTAAGTATAATTTCTTACTCAAAAACCATCATCCCTCTTATCAAATTATCTTTCATTACATTTATCCTACCATTATTAAAACTTAAGTGTAAAATAACATTTATTTTCATGAGCATTCCTATTGATTTGCTAAAAAAATTAAGTATAATAATTATAGTTAGTTTAATTTTTATCACAGAGGAGAAATATTATTATGTCACAAGTATTATTTATTACAGCTCATCCACATGATGAAACTGTTTCTTTTTCAATGGCAACAGCGAAATCATTTATCGAAAGTTATAAAGCTTCAAACCCAAATGATGAAGTCGTTCATATCGATTTATACAATTCATACATTCCACAAATTGATGCAGATGTATTTGCTGGTTGGGGTAAATTACAATCAGGACAAGGCTTCGAAGAACTTTCAGAAGGCGAACAAGGTAAAGTACGTCGCTTAAACGAATTAAGTGATCAATTTGTTAATGCAGACAAATATGTATTCGTTACACCTTTCTGGAACTTCTCATTCCCACCAGTTATGAAAGCATACTTAGATTCAGTATCAGTAGCTGGCAAAACATTCAAATACACAGCTGAAGGTCCAGTTGGTTTATTACCAGATAAAAAAGCATTACACATTCAAGCACGTGGTGGATACTATAGTGAAGGTCCAGCAGCTGACTTAGAAATGGGTCACCGTTACATCGGACAAATGATGAACTTCTACGGAATTACTGACTTTGACGGTTTAATTGTTGAAGGCCATAATGCTAACCCAGAAAAAGCAGAAGAAATCAAAGCAGACGCAATCGAACGCGCAAAAGCATTAGGACAAACATTCTAATTTAATATTGTAATATTGAACCTGAGTCATCATGCGATGACTCAGGTTTTCATTTATCGGCCTGTAAAGCTCGTTTTCGGGTCGATATTTTATTTTATCGGCCTGGTAATCTTGTTTTCGGGTCGATAAATTTTTTTATCGGCCTGGTTATCCTTTTTTCGGGTCGATATTTTTATTTATCGGCCTGGTAATCCTTTTTTCGGGTCGATAAATTTTTTTATCGGTCCATATTCCAACCTCATCACCCTATTCAATCTATATTACATTTGTCTTTTTATTTGTTCTTGAAAACGATTACAATTATAATGTAATTATACACTAAAGATTGAGGTGATGATTTGTGGCAAATGTAAATAATCAAGGAATAAAGCTTTATGTACTCGACAATGGTCGTATGAGAATGGACAAGAATCTAATGATTGCTGGGTCTAATCAAGCTACTTTGGATAATCCTAATGCACCTAATGAAATGTTTGAATTCCCTATTTACACCGTATTTATTGATCATCCTGAAGCAAAGATTTTGTTCGACACAGCTTGTAATCCTAACTCTATGGGGGAAAACGGTAGATGGATTAACCAAACTCAAAAAGCATTCCCTTATACTGCTGATGAATCTTGCTACTTACCTAATAGACTTGAACAAATTAATGTCGATCCAAGCGAAATTGATTATGTCGTAGCTTCTCACCTTCATTTAGATCATGCGGGTTGTCTTGAATATTTTACAAACGCAACTGTAATTGTGCACGATGATGAACTTAATGGAACGATGCAGACTTATGCGCGTAACCAAAAAGCTGGTGCTTATATTTGGGCGGATATTGATGCTTGGATTAAAAATGATTTAACATGGAAAACGATTAAACCTTATGAAGATAATTTAGAAATTGTTAAAGGTGTTAAAGTGCTGAATTTCGGTAGTGGTCATGCATGGGGCATGATTGGATTAGAAGTAGAAACTCAAGAACTCGGCACACTTATACTGGCTTCAGATGCTATTTACACAGCTGAAAGTATGGGAGACATTTTAAAGCCACCTGGTATTTTATATGATTCAATTGGCTGGGCAAGATCTGTTGAAAAGATTAAAAAACTCGCTAAAGAGAAAAATGCACAAATTTGGTTCGGCCATGATGGCAATCAATTTGAAGACTTTAGAAAATCAACAGATGGATATTACGAATAATGTTAATCATATAGGAGTGAAAGCTAATGAAGACACGAGCAGCGGTATTGCACGAAATGGGTTTACCTAGTCCATATTCAGAAAGTAAACCGTTAAAAATTGAAACACTTGAATTAAATAAACCGAATCAAAATGAAGTGCTCATTAAAATTGGAGCGGCAGGTTTATGTCATTCAGATTTATCTGTTATTAATGGAAGTAGACCACGCCCTACTCCTATGGCACTTGGACATGAAGCGGCAGGAGAAATTATTGAAATTGGAGACAACGTAACAAACTTTGAAGTTGGTGATCATGTTGTCTGTACATTTATTCCAAACTGTGGTCATTGTCTACCATGTAGTGAAGGTAGACCTGCACTATGTGAGAATGGCGCCGCTTCTAATGAGCAAGGAGAACTACTTGATGGTGGCATAAGACTACATAATGATGAAGATAATATGCATCATCACTTAGGCGTTTCTGGCTTTGCAGATTATGCTGTTGTTTCGCAACACTCTATCGTTAAAGTTGATAAAGACATTCCTCTTGAAAAAGTAGCCATATTTGGATGTGCTGTTATTACAGGTATAGGTGCAGTTATTAATACAGCACAAGTAAAACCTGGCAGCTCAGTTGCAGTTGTTGGATTAGGCGGTATCGGTTTGAATGCAATTTTAGGCGCTAAATTAGCTGGAGCAGGAGAAATCATTGCATTAGATATTAATCCAGGTAAATTTGAATTAGCTAAAAAACTCGGTGCAACTGCAACTTTTAATTCAGGAGACGATGATGTTGTTGAACAAGTTAAAGAATATGTAAAAGGCGGCGTTGAATATGCATTTGAAACTGCCGGTGTAGTGCCAGCAATGGAGGTTGCTTACAAAATCACTAAACGTGGTGGATCAACAGTAACAACAGGATTACCAGACCCTAAACATGAATTTTCATTTCCACAAGTTACTTTAGCAGCAGAAGAAAGAACCATTAAAGGTTCATATGTAGGTAGTTGTGTACCAATGAGAGATATCCCAAGATTTATCGCGCTTTATAAACAAGGTCGCTTAGATATTGATTCATTACTAACAGACACGTTGTCTCTAGATGAAATTAATGAAGGATTCGACCGACTAGCAAAAGGAGACGCCGCAAGATTAGTAGTCAAAATGAATAATTGATAACTGAGATACAAAATATGGACCGATAATTTTTCGTATCGGTCCATATTTATCGTTTCTGGACCGGTATTTATTTTTATCGGTCCTGAAACTCCATTTCCGGGTCGCTATTTTTATTTATCGGCCTGGAAATCCCATTTTCGGGTCGCTATTTATTTTTATCGGCCTGAAAACTCCATTTCCGGATCGCTATTTTTATTTATCGACCTGAAAATCCCAATCCCAACCTCACACTTCCTGATCTCACACCCTTATCCTACATCCACCCATCACAAATATCATTATCTTTGTGACTTTTACATGGAAAGTATACAATTATATTTAAAGAATGATTCATTATTTATAAGGGGATGAACAAATGGATACTTCATTTAATACAACAAAAGAATTTGCCGAAGCTTTGGATAAAGCGGATGTGTTATATCATGTTCGTGATCGATTTTATATACAGCCTAACGAAATTTACATGGATGGGAATTCTTTAGGTCTTGCTTCTAAAGATGCTGAGGCATCATTACTCAATGCGTTAGAAGATTGGAAAAAAGAAGGTATCAAAATTTGGAATATTGAAGACAGCAAATACTATCATTATTCTAAGCACATTGCTTCAAACATGGCGCCATTAATTGGTGCCAGTCCTGAAGAGGTAGTTGTCGTTGGTAGTACGACATCCAATATACATCAAGCTATCAGTACTTTTTACGAACCGACTAAAGATAAATACAAAATTTTAGTTGATGACTTAAACTTCCCTACTGATCGTTATGCAGTAGATAGTCAAGTACGTCTAAAAGGATTAGATCCAAACGATGCAGTTAAAGTTGTTAAAAGTTCAGATGGTGTATTCATTGATGAAGATGCCATTATTGATGCAATGACGGATGATGTTGCACTTATTCTATTGCCTACTGTACTCTATCGAAGTGCCCAAGTATTAGACATGGCAAAAATTACAATGGCTGCAAAGGAACGTCAAATCATCATTGGATGGGACTTATGTCATGCAATCGGCGCGATTGAAATGGACTTAACTCAAATTGATGCAGATTTTGCTGTATGGTGTACATATAAATATTTATCAGGTGGACCTGGTTCAACTGCCGGATTATATATCAATAAGAAACACTTTAATCGCAGTCCTGGTACTGCCGGTTGGTTTGGGAATAAAGACGAAACACAATTCCAACTTAATCATACATTTGAACATCAACGAGATGCTTCAGGGTGGCAAGTTGGAACGCCAAATATTCTATCTATGGCACCATTAGAAGGTGTGCTTAACATTTTCAACGAAGTTGGTATGCATGCTATTAGAACAAAATCACTTCATATTACGTCATACTTAATGTATTTAATTGATGAAAAGTTAACCGATTATGGTTATTCAGTTGGGAACTTACGTGATGATTTTAAACGAGGTGGACATGTATGTTTAGTACATGATGAAGCATATAGAATCAGTTTAGCGTTGAAAGATAAAGGCGTCATTCCTGATTTCAGAGAGCCAAATGTTATTCGATTAGCACCTATTGCTTTATATACATCTTATGAAGAAGTATATAAAGTCGTTGAGATTTTAGAAGAAATTGCACAAGACCATTTATACGAACAATATAGTACTAAACGTGGCCTGGTCGTATAATAAATCGCGTACTTAAGGAGTAACTATATGTTCAAGAAACACGGTGAAATGATTCGATTTATACTTGTAGGTGGCATCAATACAATTAATTATTATTGGATATATTTATTATTATTAAAAGTGCTCGACATTCAATATTTAGTAAGTCATATATTGAGTTTCATAATAAGCTTTATCATTTCATTTTATTTGAATTGTTATTTTGTTTATCGTGTTCAACCTACCGTAAAAAAATTCATTCAATTTCCTATTACTCAAGTTGTAAATATAGGATTACAGACATTATTATTATTTGTGTTTGTAGAATTACTTCATGTAAACGAAACTTTTGCACCATTTATCGGATTAATTTTTACAATTCCTATAACGTTTATATTATCTAGATGGATTTTAGTAGATAAATAAAACGACAAGCGCCTGTAACATGTTTATGTTACGGGCGCTTGTCATTTTTTCCTATAATAAGAACATAACAAAGAATGGAACGACTGCTACCACTACAATACCAACTAGAACGAGTGAAATACTGGCCATTGATTCTTCTACTTCACCTAATTCTTTTGCTGCAGCGACACCGAGTGTGTGTCCACTTGTACCTAAGGCTAATCCTCTCGCAATCGGATTTGTAATATTAAAGAGTTTCAATAATTTATTACCTAATGCCATAATAATAACGGCGTTTAAAATTACGGCTAATGATGTGAGTTCTTTAATACCCGAAATACCTTCAGAAACTGGCAATGCAATTGCAGTTGTTGCTGCTTGTGGTAACATTGATGCGATAATATCATCACCAAATTGGAATGATTTCGCTACAATATAAATAATAACAAGTGCTGCTACTGTTCCAATCGCAATACCACCCATGATATGATGCCAATGTTTTTTAAGTACTTCACGTTTTTTGTATAAAGGAATTGCGAAACAAATTGTTGCCGGTTCTAAGAAGAAATTAATAATATCTCCACCTATTTTGTAATTTTCATATGGTATACCTGTCGCTTTTAAGAATACAATGCCACCAACCATACTGAAAAATAATGGTGCAAACAAGAAGAATCCATTTGATTTTTTAAATAAATAAGTACCGACTAAGAATAATGTTACAGATAATCCGATACCGAAATATGGTGTATTAAGGCCAAAATGTTCCATCATGCATAATCACCTGCCACGCGTTTATTGTTAATTTCTTTCGTACTTTTAGCTGATTTTTCACTTGGTTTAATAATCATTTGTGAAAAGATACCCGTACAAACAAGTAATAAAATTGTAGAAATAATAATCAGTAATATGATAAGTATTGGACTCGTACTTAAAATTCCTAATGAGTTGATTACTGAAATACCCGCTGGAACGAATAAGAATCCGATATTATTCGTCAATGCTGTACCAACCGCTTCTACTTGTTCTAACTTGATAACACCTGTCGTCAATGCGATAAACATCAGCACTAATCCGATAACAGATGCCGGCATTGGTATAGGCATAAAGCTTTCTATGACATGTGAAATTAATAATACAATTGATATTGTTAATACTTGATGAAAGAAGTTATTGACTTTTTTCATTTTGACAACCTCCCGAAGTAATCTCTTAAGGTTATCTTAATATGAAAATCATTTTTTAAAGCGTTTTCAATGCGAAATGCAATAATTGACCTCTAAGTTACAAAATTTATACTCTGAAAATTATACTAACCCTATTTCTGATTTAAACGACTTCATATATGATCGACTAACTTGTAATTTGATGTTCCCCGTCAACGTCACTTGATACGTCGAATTAAACCAATGTTCAACCGATTGTATATGCCATTTATTTATAATACTAGCACGATGAATACGAATAAATTTAGCGTGACTGAGCTTTTTCTCATAGAAACTGAGTGGCTCGTTTGTCGTATATTCATTGTCAGTCGTATTAATCGTCGTAATACCTTGGTTGACAGATATCGCAATAATATCATCTACATTCAATACATAAATACGATCATCGATTTCAATAGGTAAGACTTCATCATGATTGACCGGTTTCGGATCAACCGATTGTTGTGTCTCGATATTCGTAATTTTGTTAATCGCTTGTTCAATTCTTGATTTCTCAAATGGCTTCAAGATATAGTCTGTTGCTTCTAATTCAAATGCTTGTACAGCATATGTGTCATGAGCAGTTGCAAAGATAATATGCGGAGCATGTTTCATTTTATTGATTTTCTTCGCTAAATCTAATCCACTTTCTTCCATCAAATTAATATCTAAAAATATAACATCAAATTCGTATGACAATAGCTGTTCCAATGTCTCTTCAATATTCTCTGCTTCTTCAATTTGACTAAATGAACCAATTTGATTCAATAAATATTTCAGTTCATTACGTGCTAAAGGTTCATCATCAACAATTAACGCATGCATTACATTTCCTCCTCTCGATATTTGTGTGGAATAATCGTACATACTTTCGTTCCTTTATCACTTGAATCGAATTGTAATTCTGCATGATTTCCAAATAATCCCATTAATCTTCTATTTAAATTCTCTAACGCACTTCCAGTTCCAGACTGAGAGGCAACCGTTGTCTTACCTAAAATAGCGATTTTATCTTCATGAATACCTTGCCCGTTATCTCTTACACATAATTGAATCGATTGATGATTACGAATCACTTTAACCCAAATACGATTATCATTTTTTCTACTTGTAAAGGCATGTTTAATCGCATTCTCCACTAATATTTGTATAACAAAAGGTGGCACAAGTGCAGAATAATGTTCTTCGGGTATATCAAATTCAATTTTAAAGTGATCGGGATATCTCGCTTGTTCTAAAGCAATATAAGCACGTACTTGTTCTAATTCTTTTTCAATAGTAATTGTATTATTTCTCGCACCTTGTAAATTCGAACGGAAGAAATGACTCAATTGTAATAGTAATTGACGTGCTTTCTCATGATCAATTCGAACCAATGCTGAAATCGTATTAATCGCATTAAAAAAGAAATGTGGATTAACTTGAGCTTGTAGCGACTTAATTTCAGCATCTTGTAATAATTTTCGTTGTGTTTCAACAGCACCAAGTTCTAACTGACTAGAGAATATTTTAGCGAGCCCTTCAGCTAGTTGTTTCTCTACAAATGTTAAATCATGATGATCTGTAAAATATAACTTCAATGTTCCTACAATATCATCATGTACATATAACGGAATAACGATCGCCGCTTCAAGTGGACAGTTCGGATGTTGGCACCCTATATCTTTACTAGAATAGACTTCTTTTTGTTGACCTGTTTCAATAACCTCTTTAGATAAATCGGTAATAATCGTCTTATCAGGTGTGTGATGATCACTAGCTACACCAACATGTGCCAATATATGCGTCTTATTTGTAATAGCAACAGCAGAAACTTTCATGAGATCTTTGATAACTTTTGCGGATTGATGTGCAGATGATTCTGTTAATCCTTCTTTAAAATAAGGCAATGTCTGATTGACGAGCTTTAATACATCATGCGTTTGGATTGCTCTCATTTGTTCTTCTTGTTTAACTGTCGAAATAATTATAGACATAAATATCGCAGTACCTAATCCATTAATGATAATCATTGGCAATGCAATGAGTTGAACAAGTTCCCATGCATCTGCTTTTTGAGATGAGAATATCAATATACAAATCATTTGAATAACTTCCGTAGATGCACCAACTAACGCACTTTGTTTCACTGATAAATAACTTTTAGACTTCATTGCTTGTGCACCAAAGTAACCAGCGACAAGTCCAATGACGATAGATGATATTAAATATGTATATGCATCTGCACCGCCAATATAAACTCTAAAAACACCTGATAGCACACCTACAAACAGACCTACAAATGGACCACCTATCAATCCTGAAACGCCTATAGTTAACACACGTGTATTCGCAAGTGATACTTCCGGACCGAGATGTAAATAAATCATACTCGAAACAATTTCACCATTATGAATCGCTACACCTGTAAAATTAGATAGTAATGCAAATGATGAAAATACAATAATCAATCTCCATTTTACATACCATTTATCACGCTCACCCATCATATTTTTAAAATAAGTGGTATTCATTAATATGTATGCGACGAGTATAATTAAACCAACACGTTCTAATAATAAGACAAATAAATTTAACATATAAACACCTATCGTTTCTTTACTATTCTATACGTTCATACCAACAAATAGTTTACCATATGATTGTTAGAAATCTCGGAATAATGTTTAAATGATATAATAAGATGAACCATGCAGAAAGGGGATAATATGATGAATTTACAAACTGCATCACCAAATGAAATTAGAGCAAGTATAAGACAACGCGCATTAACACGACCAACTAGTGGGATGGCTAAAGGGTATGTCCAAGCAAATGTCGTCATCTTGCCTTCTAAATATGCCTATGATTTTTTGAAATTTTGCTTTAAAAATCCTAAGACATGTCCATTACTTGATGTATCCGAAGTAGGATCACCGTCATTTAGTAAATATGGAAAAGAAGCGGATATTAGAACAGATGTTGGATTGTACAGACTTTATAAAGATGGCAAATTCGTACAAGAATACGAAGATATTAAAGCGTTGTATTCAGATGATATGGTCAGCTTCTTAATTGGATGTAGCTTTACATTTGAACATGCTTTGCTTGAAGCGGGTATTCCAGTACGTCATATTGAAGAAAATCATAACGTTCCGATGTACATAACAAATATACCTGCTAAACCAAGTGGTACTTTTAAAGGAAACATTACAGTAAGCATGCGACCTATGACGATGGCAGAAGCAATTAAAGCTACTGAAATCACAACACATTTCAAAGAAGTACACGGTACACCAATACATATTGGAAATCCAAGTGAAATCGGTATCGGAAACATTGACCAACCTGATTTCGGTGAAGCTGTAACAATTAAAGACGGAGAAGTTCCTGTATTCTGGGGATGCGGTGTAACACCACAATCCGTAGCATTAGATGCCAAACCAGACATCATGATTACGCACGCACCCGGACATATGTTTATAACAGATATTAAAGACAGTGAAATGAGCTAGAATTAGAAGGACTTTGAAAGCAGAAAGCTGAGGCAACGTTAATTGCCTCAGCTTCATTTTGTTTCTGGACCGGTAATTTATTTTATCGGTCCATATTTCTCGTTTCTGGACCGGTAATATTTTTTATCGGTCCAGAAACTCCATTTTCGGGTCGTTATTTCTTTTTATCGGCCTGATAATCTCGTTTTCGGGTCGATATTTTTATTTTTAGGCCTGGAAATCTCTATACTTCTATTCTCAACTTATAATTCTGTACGCAATTCCCACAATTCAGGAAAGAAGTTCTGGTCAATAACGCGCTTTAAATAATTTACGCCTGAACTTCCACCCGTTCCTGTTTTAAACCCTATTATTCTTTGTACGGTTTTCATATGTCTAAATCGCCATTGACTATATCTATCTTCTACATCTGTTAATTTCTCTAGTAGTTCATACAATTCAAAGTATGCCTCTGATTGTAAATATATTGTTTTAAAAGCTTCTTTGACTGAATCATTTCTCATATAATTCTGTGTAACTTCCCTATTTAACACTTCGGAATCTATGTTAAATCCTGCTCTATGTACTGCTTTAATTGTTTCATCATAAATACTTGGTCGTTCTAGTTGTGTTTTCAGCTGCTGATAAATATTTGGGTCTTTTTCATAGATTTTTAAAGCATGTGTTGTTTTATATCCTAAGCTATATTCAATCATTCTATTTTGAAAAGATTGAAATCCTGAAGAATTTCCTAAGTCATCTCTAAATTTCAAATAATCACTTGGTGTCATGGTTGATAATACTTCCCATACTTGTATGAGTTGTTTTTGTATATTCCCTACACGAGCTAATTTTTTAAATGCTTGTTTATATTGATCAGATTTAATATCATCACTTGCAGAATTTAATTCATGAATAATCAAGTTCATCCACAGTTCTGATACTTGATGGACAATTATGAATAATTTCTCATCGTGCGCATCTGTTAATGTATGTTGTGCTGATAATACTTTATCTAAACCTAAATATTCACTATAAGTCATGTCCTTCGAAAAATCCGTCTTCACACTTTCCCCTTTAAGTGATTCATCTTGAAATTCGCTCACAACTACTCCCCCTTTTTAGAAATGACCGCTCTTATTGGTGACCCGTCTGCACCTACTATTTTTAAAGGTAATCCAATGAAGTTATAATAACCTTCTGAAACATTTTCTAATAATAGATTTTCAATATTAATGATGTCGTATTGATTAAATGCATGATGATTGTCTAAAGTTTTAGAGTCGATATCATCTACTGATGGCACGTCTATACCAAATACTTTAATCCCTATTGAAGATAAATATTGAATGGCGTCTTCTGTTAAGACAGGTACTGACTCTGGGAACACTTCAGAATGTGCTTCTGATTTAGTCTTAATCATAATAATAGTCCCTTTAATCTCAAATTGCTTGAGTATTTCCTGGGTTATTAATGTTTCATCCATAATTTCAATTAATGTTGCATCCCCAATTAAACGATTGACGTCAATTTCATGAACCTTGATACCTTCTTCATCAAAGTGATATGGCGCATCCATATGTGTGCCTATATGTGTGCTTGTTGAAATACTACCAATATTTACAGAACCCGTTTCTTCTTTAGTCGCTGAAAGTTTAAAATGAAAAGGCTCATCACCTGGCCAGTGTGCAATATTGTTCGTCAATTGCTGTGTAATATCAATCCACATAATCATGCTCCTTTATTAATGTAATCGCTACCATATTACCTTTTAATACAACTTTTGTACATTAATTTGTAATGATGAAAAAAGTAAAGGCCAGGACATTTACCTATGTCCCAGCCTTTTTATAGTTATACGATTAAATTGACAATTAATATTAATATCAATCCTAATACAGAAAGTACAGATTCTAGAAGTGTCCATGTTAAGAATGTTTCTTTAATTGTTAAACCAAAGTATTCTTTGAACATCCAGAATCCTGCGTCGTTTACATGTGAGCAGAATATACTGCCTGCACCAATAGCAAGTACGACAAGTGAAATATTCACATCTGAAGCTTGTAATAATGGTAATACAATACCTACTGAAGATATTGCTGCTACTGTTGTTGAACCAAGTGCTACCCTTAATAAAGCAGCAGCTAACCATGCTAAAAATATTGGTGACATTTCTGTACCATGGAATATTTCTGAAATTGTGTCACCAACACCACCATCAATGAGGATTTGTTTAAATGTACCGCCCCCACCGATAATTAAAAGTAACATTGCTATTGGTCCAATAGCTTCTTCAAATGATTTCATAATCGTTGTCATATTCTTAGATTGTTTAATACCCATTGAATATATTGCAAATAATACAGCTAATAACATTGCTGTAACTGATGAACCTAGTAGGTACACGATAGATTCAAACCAGTTTGTTGGTTCTTGATCATGACCAGTTATGAGTTGAACTACCGTAGCAAATAACATTAAGATAACTGGGAATAATGCTGTTAATAAACTGATACCAAAGTTCGGTAATTTTTCATTACTAAAATCATTAATTTTCCCAATACTTGCTGTGTTTCCTTTCTTTTCAAATGCTACAGGTGCTATAGCATAAGCAAATTTAGGGAAGATCCCTCCAACTATGATTGCTAAAGGTACACCGATGATAAGACCATACATCAGCACTTCTCCAATATTGGCATTAACCGCTTCTGATATCGCTACTGGACCTGGATGCGGCGGTAGGAATCCGTGCGTTACGGCAATTGAAGTCGCCATTGGAATACCAACTTGTAAATTAGATATTTTCATTCTTTTAGCCAACGTAAACACTAAAGGAATTAATAACACAAATGCAACTTCTAAAAATAAAGATATCCCGATAATAAATGATGCAATAATCATTGCCCAAGTTACATATTTTTTACCAAACGTATTAATCAGTGTATCTGCAATTCTTGTTGCACCACCACCGTCAGATAATAACTTTCCTAAAATCGAACCTAATCCAAAAATAATCGCAATATGACCGAGTGTATCGCCCATACCTTTTTCAATGGTTTCCACAATTTTATCAAGTGGCATACCTAAAATAATACCTGTTAACATTGAAGTGATAATTAAAGCAACAAACGTATTTAATTTAAAGTACATAATAAGCGCTAATAAAATTAATACACCAATTACAACACTAATCAGTGGCCAGTATTCTCCCAACATTTGAATCCCTCTCTCTTTATATATTTAACGATTTAATTCATATACACTGCTTAAAGTTTCTTCATCTCCGACATTTCCTGGGAATATAACATAAGGTATATTTTGATATTTCGCTTCAGGACCTGTTAGCCATACTGGAACCCCTTGTGTAATTTGACCGATGACTTTTGCTTTTTCAATTTTTAACCCTTTTGTCGCAACATCGCTTGAAGTTATACCACCTTTAGCGATAATAAACTTCGGTTGTAAATCTAAATTTGAAACGATTGATACTAAACTATTTGAAATTGCAGTAGAAATACTTAAATTATGTTGCAAATTCTCAGTTCTAATAACATCTCTTGACGTATAAATGACAACATCTTCACCGTTATCAATATATCTTTCAACGAGTTGTGTCATATCATCAACATAAGCTTGTAAATTGGATGACGCTATTTGCGTAACGTCAAATTCTATTTCACTAATAAATGAATGGTCTAATAAATATTTCAGTTGATCTGATGACTTTTTAACATGTGAACCAACAACAATAATGCCACCATTATCATTTTCTTTATACGAATTTAAATTGATAATTTCTCCAGGTGTTTCACAAATTGCTTTAACAAAAGATGCTGCTGTTCTAAAGATAAAGCGTTTATCATGTTGTGCTAAAAATACAGTCAAACAAGCTACAAAGAAATCCATATCCTCATCATTTACAGCATCTACAATGACTTGATCAAAGTCATTTAAATTTGAAAATACATTAAAAATCGTTTCTTTATCTCTTTGTCGTATGTTTTCTAATGTGATGTGATAAACTTCGTCAGATTGAATTTCGCCATTACTTTTTTCGCTTATAAAGTCATTCATATGTTTAGACTTAAATCCAAATGTTGTATCTTGTGCAAATTCACTTTCAGATACCGGGATATATTGCTCGCCTTCTTTAAGATAATGAATGCCTTCATATGTATATCTACTACCTTCAAAGAAAGCTGGAATATAGAATACAGCATCAAAAGCTTGGTCACTAGACTCACTTAACACTTTAGGTTCTATATAGAAATGACCTCTTAATGTAGAGTCTCCTCTACTAATAATTAAATAAGGAATATCCAATTTATTAGCTACTTTTTGTATGTTAGCGCTTACCTCTTGGTGTAAAGAAATCGTCTCTTGCTCGTTTAACGCTCTAGAATTTGTCAAAATGTAAAACATATTATGGGATTGAAGGAAGCCATCTTCAATCCATTCCTCAGTCCACTTCGTATATACAGGTAAATCTTTAACTGTTTGAGTGCCTGTAGGATCATCATCTAGTACGATAATTTTATATTTTAAATCTGCTAAATGCTTGTTTATATCATCATGCTTAAATTCATTTATTAATTCTTTTGTTAACATCATTATCACCTACATATTATTTATTTTTTCGAAGTATTGAATGATACCTGAATGGTCATTTAAACCATTGCCTTGTGCAACTTCTGATTTATAAATTTCTTTAATTTGATTAACAACTGGTAATGTTAATCCTGCTGTATCTGCTGTTGACGATACATTTTTCAAATCTTTTAAATTAATATTTAAAGTGCCACCTGGTTTATAATCTTGTTCAATCATTTTAGGGAATTTCGCTTCCATAACTGCTGAACCTGCTAAACCATTTCTGATTGCTTCATGCATTTCTGTCAGGTCAATATCAAATTTCTTAGCGAGTACAACTGCTTCTGACAATGCTGCAATATTTGTATTCACGATAATTTGATTTGCCAATTTAACGACACTACCAGAACCAACGTGACCAACTCTTACAACAGATCCAGCAATTGGACGAAGCACTTCTTTAATATCTTCTAATAATCCTTCATCACAACCTACCATTACAGCTAGTTCTCCTGTAATCGCAAGTGGTTCTCCTCCACTAACTGGTGCATCTACATACTGAATATCTTTTTCCCCAAGTACTTTACTAATTTCTAAAGATTCATTGGGTGTTAATGAACTCATATCAATAACCATTTTGACATTCATTTCACTTTGGTTTAATACTGCCGTTTCACCACTGTATAAAACTGATTTAACAATAGCGCCATTAGGCAACATCGTAATCATCACTTCAGCATCTCTAGCCATTTCTTCAATAGATACAACTTTCGCACCTAATGCTGTTACCTCTTTTTCAGCTTCTTTATTTAAATCATTTACTAATACATCTTTATTAGCTTTGATTAAGTTTTTCACCATTGGCTTACCCATAATACCTAATCCAACAAATCCAATTTTCATTTTTATGCTCCTCTTCTGTAAACGTTTACAGGTATTGTATACCAAAAATTAATAAATGTATACATTTTATTTCAATTTTTTTTTATAGTAAGATGAAGTTAACGAGGTGAGAACGATGGCAAATAAGGAATTATCCATATATCAAAAAATAAGAAATGACATTATAAATGGTGACTTAACACAAAATGAAAAAATAACAGAAAGCAAACTTGCACAGAGATATCATGTTAGTAGAACACCGATAAGAGAAGCTATAAAACAACTAGAATTAGAATACTTCATAAGAGACGGTTATATTTATGTACCAACAGTAGAAGAATATCGAAATATCTTTGAAATGCGTATTTTAATAGAAACACACGCAATTAAAAAAGCGAGTATCGTATTCACTCAAGGCGATATTGAAGAATTAAAAAGCTATGCATCAATTGGAGACGACAAAACAGAAGAAGAAATCATACAAATCAACGATCAATTCCATCAAAAAATCATGAGCGCCACAAAAAATAGTTTTATAATAGATACGTATAGTAAATTAAAAAGTTATATATACCTATTCAGTAAAACAGTTATCAATAAAAAGCGCCCAGGTCTTATAGAAGAACATCAAAAAATAGCAGAAATGCTAGAAAAAAGACAAACCGAAGCGGCAATAGAACTCATGAAAGAACACTTATTAAACGACTTAGAATTCAGTCTATACTATTTGAAATCATAGGAAGAAATAGTGTGGGGAGAAGGATAAAATTGCGCTAACGATCTTGTTTTCCACTCTTGAGCGTTAGTCGGTCCAAAATCCTATACAAAATATGAAAAGCGACGCCTATTTCGGGCGTCGCTTTATTTGTATCATGATAACTTCTCTTTTACGTAATCATAATTTCCTTCATATTTTGTTAATTGTTTATCTTGTAGTAAATACGTTATATCAAATAGTTTATTTAAAAAATATCGATCGTGTGATACGGCTATTATGGTACCTTCGTATTCTAACAGTGCTTCTTCTATTGTTTCTTTTGAATCTATATCTAAATGGTTTGTTGGTTCATCAAGTATGAGCACGTTAAAGTCTTGATTAACGATTTGTGCCCACCTTAGTCTCATTTTTTCTCCACCACTTAAACTTTCAACTGTGTTAAATACATCTTCTCCATAAAACATAAATTGTGCAAGTATGTGTCTTGCTTGTCCTTCTGTTACATTCACAACATCTCTAAAGGTTTCTATGACTGTTTGATTTTCTATATTTTCAAATGTATGTTGAGATAAGTAACCTATTCTTAAGTTTGAAGCACAATGAACTTCTCCATCGTCTGGTTCTATTTGCTGCATCATCATTTTCAATAGTGTACTTTTCCCTGTACCGTTGTTACCTATAATGGATACGTGTTCTTTTCTTCTAATAAGTAAATCGATATCTTCGAATAGTATATCTTCATACATTTTAGAAACTTTTTTGAATTCAATAACATCGTTTGAGACACGTTGTCCTTCTGTTAAGTTTACATTCATTTTTTTATTTTCTAGTACTGGCTTATCTAACCTCTTGATTCTATTTAATGCTTTTTCCATACTTTTCGCACGTTTATACATTGCTGCATTGGGTGGCTTTGCTTGACTCGCCCATAACCTTAATTGTTTAATGGAATCTTCCATTTTTTTAATTTTCTTCTGTTGTGTCTGATATGCTTCAAATTCACGTATTATGCGTGCTTCTTTTTCTTTAACAAAATAACTATAATTACCGTGATAAATGTGCAGATGTCCTTGATCGATTTCTAATATTTGATTGACTGTTTCATCTAAGAAGTATCGATCATGTGATACGATCATAACTGCACCATTATATTGTTTAATAAAATCTGCTAGCCAATCAACAGAGGAAATATCTAAATGATTGGTTGGTTCATCTAATAATAGTAGTTTAGGCTGTTGCAATAATATTTGAGCAAGGCCAACTTTAGTACGTTCTCCTCCAGAGAGTTTCCCCCACGTTTGATTTAATAAGTGATTAATTTTCAAACCATGACTGACTCTTCTTATGAGTGCGTCTCTTTCATACCCACCTATTTCTTCGAATGTTTCTTGTAATGCGCCATATTGTTTTAATAATCGTTCTAAATCATTCGTATTATTTGCCATTTCATCTTCTAAAAATTTCATTTTTTGAGAGATGTGATTAATTTCTTTAAATACTTCTGATAAACATTCATAAATTTCTTTATCTTCTTCATACTGTGGTAACTGGTTTAAATAACCAATTGAAATGTTCTTTTGCCAGCTTATTTGCCCCTCTGTCGGCACTTCGACACCAGCCATCAATTTCAATAATGTACTCTTACCCTCACCATTTCTTCCAACTAGCCCTACACAATCTCCTTCATTTAAGTCATATTTAATATCCTCAAAGATGAGATCACCTGTGTAAGACTTTGATAGTTTAGACATATTAATAATATTCATTTTGCTTCCTCCAAAATCGGTCTATAAGGAAGCTGGTGTTAGACATTCCTTATAGCTATATTTTTCTTCAAAAAAGACATACTCCGCCAATTTTGGAAGAACATCCGCAAATTTGTTGCGTACGATTAAGAAAAATCTGCAACTATGAGCTAATAGAAACATCTAAAACACCTCCGTTCGTTTAAGTTAGTTTCATTATATAGTTGTGAAAATAATAATTCAATGTCTTTATGCTATTTTAAATTCTCACCAATATTAACAGTTGTGACGTAATTATTATCTATTGTAAATATGATAAGATTGCCACCTACTAGAAATCTATATTCTTCTCCGTTACGAGTTTCTTCTATAGTATAATCATTTCCGTAAGCTTTAAGAATTTGTGCTTTTGAAATGTGATGCTTTTTCACTGGGAATTTAGCACTTGCAGCATATTCTTCTTCATATTTTCCACCGAAATAGAATGTTTGATCATATGATGTTCTATGCGTATAAATATTTCCTTCATAAGATTGTGGCTGAACGATTCTATAATTATTCATTGTAACGTTCTTATACATTAAAGCATTGATGAAAGCTGAATCTAAAATAAAACTACCGTCATGGCCAGTGTAACCTTTATAAGTGTAGTAAGGTGTTGTTGCTGCTTCAACCTCATGACTGTCTTGACCAGGAAAATCTACAATACCAAAAATTGTTCCGAAAGAAATTCCTGTTGCAATTGTTAATTTAGTTAATTTATTCATTATCATCACTCCCTTTTGGTATAATTGTACACCTTAATATTACAATAATATTACAAAGTTATCAAAATCATTACACAAAGGGATTGTAGGTATACCATCAGTAATATTACTGACAATTCAGTCTATTGTCGACATAATCACTCTGAAGCATACGCGGACTAAATATAGAAGCATTATAGAAAACATCCAATTCTTACTATGAACTTTTTATAAACAAAAAAATATTGATTCATTTTACATATCTAAAATTTTACATTTTTATTCTCTGAACTTATTTCTTAGTAATGAAATCGAATTTAAAATTTTATATACCTCCTTTCAAAACCGACATGAAAGGATTCTATTTCATTATATAAAATCCGACTATTTTATCATCCAATTGTATACAATCGGTAAACATAAGTGTAATATTACAAAATATAACGAGTGTAATTCATTATTACATTATTTCTTCTACATTGTAATCTTTTGTTATTTGACTGTAATTTACAAAGCCTCTATATATGTTATTGTTGTCTTGTCCCATTTTTAGGGAAGAATTTTTAACTAACAAAGAAATTATCATCTTAAAAAAGATACTATAAATAAAAAATTATTCGGAGGGTTTTAAAATTATGAAAAAAGCATTTTTAACTTCATCATTAGCAGTAGCAATCGGAGCAACAGGTGTTGCATCTACACAAGTAGCAGACGCAGCTGAACAGGACGTAAATAAAGAGCAATTAGCTCAATTAGCTCAATCTAATGCACCAGAACTTAATGAACATGCGATTCAAGAAGGCGCATATAACATTAACTTCACATTAGAAGGTTACGAGTATAACTTCCAATCAGATGGTCAAAACTTTACTTGGGAATACCATGCAACTAATGCAGCTGACTCTGAAAGCACTCAAGCTCCTGTAGCTGAGCAACAACAACCAGTAGCTGAAGAAAACGTAGCTGAACAAACTCCAGCTCCAGCAGCAAACAACACAGCTAATGAACAAGCAACTCAAGAAGCACCTCAACAAGTAGAAGCACCAAAACAAGAAACACAAGAAACTACTACACAAACAACGCAAACATCTACAACTTCATCTTCAGCTTCTGAAGGTTCAAGTGTAAATGTTAATGATCACTTAAAACTTATTGCTCAACGTGAATCTGGCGGAGACTTAAAAGCTGTTAACCCATCTTCAGGTGCAGCAGGTAAATACCAATTCTTACAAAGCACTTGGGATTCAGTAGCACCAGCAGAATATAAAGGTGTATCTCCAACAGAAGCTCCAGAATCAGTACAAGATGCAGCAGCTGTTAAATTATACAACACTGCAGGCGCTTCACAATGGGTAACTGCATAATATAAAAGCAGTATTAAAATTTTATTCAACACATTAATCCAACGCCCCCGGCAATAGCCGGGGGCGTTTTTTGTATATTTTATTTATTAAACATATCATTTACGATTTCAGCAACTTCTGGAAACTCAGTATAACCGTCTGAATCACAGAAATGGCCAACATGCTGAATGATAACTTCTTCAGATTGAAGTCTTTCTGCTAATCGCTCACTTAAATGACGTGGAACTAAACGATCATGAGATGCTATGACACTTACACTGTTTGGGACTTGTTTAATAATCTTTTCAAAATCTACTTGTGTTTGATCCATATAAGCATCAATTTTATTTAAGTTAGGAATCTTTTCATAAAAGCCTGCTACAAGAACAAGTCCTTTAACATTCCATTCTCCTTCATATCTAGATAGATAATCTAATACCGTCACTACACCTAAACTATGTGCAACGATTACATTATTTCCACTCGATATATCTACTTCATCTAATAAAGTTTTATTCCAATCTTCTAACACAGGGTTTGATGAATTAGGAAAGTCTAAAATTTTACTATCTATATCTTCAAATTGTTCTGTTAACCATTTAAACCAATGCTTTTTACTGTCTGCAGTATAGCCATGTGCTATATATAATTGTTTATCCATATTCATCACCTCTTCTGTTTATTGTACGAGTGCATTAATGATACCTATTATAATACCTCCGAATGGAAATACGAGCCACCAAAATCTTGATAAGAACTCCCATCCGTTCATCGGACGATCGTAATAATTTTGATTATGATTAGGTTCATTTCGATAAGTCTCAATAATCGTGTGCTTTAAATTTTTATCCCCTTTGATTAACTCATCTAAAGATACATCAAAGATATCACTCATTTGCACCAATATATCTATACCTGGATATACTTTACCGAGTTCCCATTTAGAAACACTTTGTCTTGTGACATGTAATTTGTTAGCGAGTTCTTCTTGAGACCATCCATTAATTTCTCTCTCTTCTTTAATTTTAGCTCCAATATTCATATCAACCAACTCCTTATGTTTACTATATAACGACTACTTTAAAATATCCCGATACTATAGTTTGCACCCCAAGCAACTTGAAGTTGCAAACGCATAATAATAACCTTTAACACCATTATATACTTTTTTAACAATACGTCATTTATTTTTAAGAGGGTACTCTGCCTTCTGTCTTATTTTCAAAAAGGGTTAATAATCGTTCATTCCGTAATTATAATTGTACTTTGTTATACTATATATATCATACCGATAAAGGAGCGAACAACATGACAATCCCGATTATTATAGACACGGACCCTGGAATAGATGATATTATAGCGATTTCTGCAGCACTACATAGTAAAGAATTAGATGTTAGATTAATCACAACTATTGGAGGTAATGTAGGCATTAAACGAACAACTCAAAATGCATTAGATATTGTAAATTACTTTCATTCAAATACGCCAGTCGCTAAAGGTGTAGATAAACCACTCATCAATACACTTGAAACAGCAGAACATGTACATGGTCAAAATGGTATAGGTAATGCTCAAATTAAGACCACTTTACATAATGAATTACTAGAAGAACATGCTGTTATCGCAATGAGAGATACTATCTTGAATTCTGAAGAACCTATTACGCTCGTACCAATTGGACCACTAACTAATATAGGGCTGTTATTCTCACTATTTCCTGAAACTAAAAAAAACATTAAACGAATCGTGTTAATGGGCGGTGCAGCAGTTGGTGGAAATGCTACGCCAGTTGCAGAATTTAATATTTTTGTAGACCCACATGCAGCAAAAATTGTCTTTGATCAAGATATTCCCATCGTAATGTGTGGACTTGATGTAACGAGAGAAACTATGATCAATAAAGATGATTTAAATATCATTCAAACACAAGGAGATTTTGGAAACATCATTATAGATATGTTATCTTCATACAACGATGTAAATGCCGGCGAAAAACATGAACATATCATTCATGACTTATGTACAATTTTCTACTTATTATATCCAGAAATGTTTACAACACAACGTGCCAATGTATCTGTCATAACTGAAGGACAAGCAGCAGGATGTACATACACTGAATTTAGCGATGAAGGAAAAGTCGAAGTATGTATGCATGCACAAAATAAACAATTCCGAGAAAAATTTGTAGACTTTATTAAAGCAATACATCAAAATCAATGACCATACATTATTCATATTAAAAAAAGAGACAGGTGCATTAAATGTGCCAGTCTCTTTCATATGGAAAATGTGAGGATGATGAGTGAGGAGGCTCTAAGTTGCTTGTTTGGGCAGTCTTGATAAATACAAGGTCCTGAACATTGCTTGTCACGCCTCACTTGCAATATTCAGCCTCCCAACATTGCTTGTCACGCTCCACTTGCAATGTTCAG
>ERZ1023180.58-NODE-58-length-27615-cov-10.206060_pt1 | contig 27615 bp, 24 predicted proteins | sample MGYA00380436_ERZ1023180 | MGnify/ENA primary metagenome ERZ1023180 (study PRJEB33173, sample SAMEA4830337) | metagenome | study: EMG produced TPA metagenomics assembly of the PRJEB25223 data set... | reverse complement strand
GAATAAAGCCAAGAGATAGGGCAAGTCATGGCTTAAGTACTGAATAAAGCCAAGAGATGGTCCAAGTCGTGGCTTAAGTACTGAATAAAGCCAAGATATGGACTAAGTCATGGCTTCATACCTATATTACCCACAACTTTCACCAAACTCACATATCTTAATGCCCTTATCACCGCCATCCAAACCATCCCCTCATTCTCCGGTGTAAAATTTTAAATTGACTAATCTTGAGTACGATGATAGGATTAATAAAAATAATAAAAGACTCTTATCAAGAGTGGCTGAGGGATGTGCCCTATGAAGCCCAGCAACCTTCTATTTGGAAAGGTGCTAATTCACATAAAGTTTGTCTAAACTTTTGAAGATGAGAGGAGGTTTATCTAACTTTCTCTAATTTTTTTAGGGGAAGTTTTTTTATTTTAAATTTTATTTTGGAAAGAGGCGTGTATACATATGAGGAAACTCGTAAAGTTCGTTAGTTTTATCGGTATTATTTTATTATTATCTGCGTGTGGGAAATCTAGTGGAGGTGAAAATACAAAGATTACGGTAGCAGCTTCTCCGGCTCCGCATGGCGATGTGGTTGAACATGCGAAGGAAAAAATGAAAGAAAAAGGTTATGACTTAGAAGTTAAAACAGTAAACGACTATAAAGTGCCAAACAAATTATTGGATAAAGGTGACGTCGATGCAAATCTATTTCAACATGTGCCTTACTTAAAAGCTGAAAAAGCAACACATGGATATAAAATTGAAGAGGTAGGAAAAGTTTTCACAACGCCAATGGGTGTTTATAGTAAAAAACATAAAGATTTGAAACACTTACCTGATGGCGCAACAATTTACGTGTCTAACAACCCAGCAGAAGAAGGAAGATTTTTATCATTCTTTGTTAATGAAGGATTGATCAAAATAGATCCAAAGGTGAAAATTGAAGATGCTAAATTTGATGATATTATAGAAAATAAAAAGAATTTGAACTTTAATAACAAACAAGGCGCAGAATTTTTACCTAAAACATATAACAGTGGTGAAGGTGATTTAGTGATTATGAATTCAAACTATGCAATTGATAATGGACTGAATCCAGTAAAAGATTCGATAGCAATTGAAGATAAATCATCACCATTTGCGAATATATTAGCTGTAAAAGAAGGTCATAAAAATGATAAGAAATTCCAAGAACTTCTGAAAGTACTTCAGTCTAAAGAAATGAAGAAATATATTAAAGATGAATATGGTGATAATGTTATTCCATATGAAAAAGAATAATACATGAGCCCAGGCATATGTCTGGGTTTTAATTTTATATATTTGTGTATTTATTCACAATAAAATAATATTATAAATCTTTAAAATTTATGTTGTAAGCGTTTCCTGTTTGTGCTATATTCAACTTATTAATAAATAGAGTCATCATATGACCACATGAATTTGAAAGGAAATTAATTAAGAAAGTTGGATATTTATGAAAGAAAAAAGAACTAATATAAGATGGTTTTTTGCAATTGCATTCTTTATTATAGGAATTATCGCATATATGGATCGTTCAAACATCTCTATTATCGCCGGACCTATGATGGAAGATTTAAATATGAGTAAAGCTCAATTCGGGCTATTGGCATCATTCTTCTCACTTGGTTATGCTTTAATGCAAGTACCTTCAGGAATATTAGCTGAAAAGTTTGGTCCTAAGAAAATGTTAACAATCGCATTATTATGGTGGAGTGCTTTCACAATTCTTACAGGTATTGTGAAAAACCATGGCTTACTATACTTTGTACGTTTCTTATTTGGTGTAGGTGAAGCGCCTATGTATCCATCAAATGCTGTATTTAATAGTTACTGGTTTAATAAGAATGAAAAAGGGCGTGCATCTTCTGCACTATTAGCAGGTTCATACTTCGGTCCAGTAATCGCACCAATTGTTACAATCGCAATTATGAACGCGTTTGGTTGGCAAGCAGTATTCTATATTTTCGGTTTAGTTGGCATATTAATTGCAATCTTATGGGTGATTATCGCTAAAGATTTACCAGAACAACATAAAATGGTTAATGAAGCAGAAAAAAGATTTATTATGGAAACACGTGACGTTGTAAATACAGGTAAAACAACTGCACCTTGGAATGTATTCTTCAAACGTTTCAGTTTCTATGCAATTGCTGCACAATATTTCGTTGTACAATTTGTTATCACATTATTTTTAATTTGGTTACCTACATATATTCACGAAGAATATCATGTGGAATTTAAAGAAATGGGCTTTATCGCTGGTGCACCTTGGTTAGCAATGTTTATATTGATTATGCTAGGTGGTACAATTTCAGATAAAATTTTATCTACAGGTAAATCTAAATTTGTTGCACGTGGTGTAATCGCAATTACTGGATTTGTAGTATTCTGTATATCACTATACTTTGCGTTAGCTACAGATAACTTATATATGAATATTTTCTGGTTATCTTTATGTCTTGGTGGTGTAGGTTTATCAATGGGCATGAGCTGGGCAACTGCTACAGATTTAGGACGTAACTTCTCAGGTACAGTTTCAGGTTGGATGAATTTATGGGGTAATATTGGTGCATTATTAAGTCCAATCTTAGCTGGTTTATTAGCAGATAAAATTGGTTGGACAATGACACTACAATTAATGATGGTTCCAGTAGCATTCGCAATCATCATGTGGTTCTTTATTAAACCTGACAATCCTTTAGTAAAAGAAGAAAATGTATAATATTTTAAGAGTCTAAGGCACATTATGTGCTTTGGATTCTTTTTTATAACAAAAAGTTTAGGTTACCCTAATTAAAATGTTTACAAATTAGATAAATAGGTATATCCTCTTGATATAGAGGTGTTAGAAATGGACAAAAGTTTAGAAGAAATTAATAGTACGGTCTCTTTTGATGCTGAAGCAAATGCTTTTAGAAAGTTCCTAATGTATTTAGGTCCTGGTTTGCTTGTAGCAGTCGGATATATGGATCCGGGTAACTGGATTACGTCAATGTCTGGTGGGGCTCAGTACGGTTATATATTATTATTTGTGATTTTAATATCTAGTTTATCTGCAATGCTGTTACAAAGCATGTGTGCAAGATTAGGTATAGCAAGTGGGATGGATTTAGCACAAGTTACAGAGCATATGACTAATAAGTCTTTAGGCGTATTTGCTTGGATTTTAGCAGAGTTAGCAATTATGGCAACTGATATTGCTGAAGTAATTGGTAGTGCTATTGCTTTAAATTTACTGTTTAACATTCCATTGACTTTAGGGGTAACGATCACAGTATTAGATGTTTTACTTTTACTTTTAATTATTAAACTCGGATTTAGAAAAATAGAAGCAATTGTAGGTGTACTTATATTTACAGTTCTTATTATCTTTATGTTTGAAGTGTATCTATCTTCACCTGATGCTGGTTCCTTAATGGCAGGATTTTTACCAAGTTCTGAAATTGTTACAAATAAAGGCGCTTTATACATTGCGTTAGGTATTATTGGTGCAACGATTATGCCACACAACTTATATTTACATTCATCAATTGTTCAGTCTAGAAATTATGAAAGAACAGATAAAGGTAAAAAAAGTGCGATTAAATATGCAACAATAGATTCTAATATTCAATTAACAATTGCGTTTATCATTAATTGCTTATTATTAGTATTAGGCGCAGCATTATTCTTTGGTAGTCATGAAGCTTTAGGTAGATTCTTTGATTTATATGATGCTTTAAGTCACTCTCATGTAGGCGGTGCTATAGGTGGCGCTGTTATGAGTACACTGTTTGCGATAGCATTATTAGCTTCAGGCCAAAATTCTACAATAACAGGTACTTTATCAGGACAAATTGTTATGGAAGGTTTCTTAAAAATTAAACTTAAACCATGGGTACGTAGAATCATTACAAGAGTTATCGCAGTTATACCAGTATTTCTATGTTTGTGGTTATATGGATCAAGCGATACAAAAATAGAAGATTTATTAATTTTCACACAAGTATTTTTAAGTTTAGCTTTACCATTTAGTATTATTCCATTAATCATGGCGACAAGTAATCCAAAGATCATGGGTAAACAATTCGTCAATAAAAGATGGGTTAATATTATATCTTGGATACTCGCAGTAGTTCTAAGTGTGCTTAATATATATTTAATAGTAGAAACAATATCAGAATTTATGTAATTTATAATAAAGCCAAGGCAAATGATTTTATTGCCTTGGCTTTTTCTCTGCGTCTATTAATAATTTGATGGGACCTGTCGAATTAAGTGTGATTAATCTTTGTGCCATTTCATCAGGTGGGGTGTCTAATGCTCTAATGACCCATCCTTGTATCATACCTGCATAAGCCGCCGCAACATATTCAGCGACAATGTCTTTATCTAATATCATGTCATTTTGAACGCCAGTATCTTCGAAAAAGATAATATATCTTTGATGAATATGATTTTTAAGCAAAATATAGAAATTAGGGTAGTGTTTGAACATCGTTTGATAGAAAAATGCGTTGTGGGATATATGGCTAAAGATATTATTAGCAATATAGAATTGTGATTCGCTAATGCTGTGATGTTTTAAATAAAATTTATAAGGCTCACCGAATAGTAATTGAAAGTAACTTGATATCGTATGAGACGTTAATGCATCAATTGATGGATAATGTCTATAAAACGTTGAACGATTGATTTGAGCTTCTTCACATAACTGTTTAACTGTTATGGACTGAATGCTCGTTGTATTTAAACATGTTAACAATGCATTCTGTATTTTGTTTCTGGATTGTTTTTGTTTCTTGTCCAAATCATTCACCTTCTTATGAATGCAACATAATTTGAAAATGTGTTGCTTTTCTCATTTTACACACATTGTTTTTTTAAGTCGAACATTTTTATAATAATAATATGAAAAATATTGGAGGAGAACATATTGAAACAAGATGCCGAATTGTTGAAAGAAACGTTGTTAAATAATAAACAGAATAGAGTAACTGACGATCACTTTGATTTAAATGCAGCTTTAGAAGAAATTCTTAATTCAGTTGGTTATACGACTGCAGATAGTGGTGGCAACGTTACATTCTATGGTAAAGATCCAGTGTTACCAAGTACATTACGAATTGCCGGATTAGCAGGATTGGGATTGGCAGCTAAATCAGTCGCTTTAGCTCATTTATGGCAAGTTCGAGGTGGTAAAGGACAAGATATTCATGTCGATATTAGAAAAGCATTAAAAAGGTTATCCCCTTTTTACGAACGAAAATGGGAAACATTAAATGGATTTCCAGCAAAAGGTCAAGAAGATCCACATACACCATTTAGATTTAATTTTTATGAAACGAAAGATAATAGATGGGTAATGCCATTAAACCCTTATCCAAATGCTAAAGAACATGTATTGGATTTATTAGATTGTCGAGGAACGAAAGAAGCGGTTACTAAAGCGATTAAACAGTGGAATGGTAAAGAATTAGAGGAATCGGGTTCTAAAAAAGGTATCGTGATGCCGCTCGTACGTTCTGTTGAAGAGTTTGTTGAAGAAGAACAGTTTAAATATATTGCAGAATCAGAACTGATTGAAATTAAGAAAATAGGAGAATCTGAACCGATACCATTCACTGAGAACCCAGAACAACCATTAAGTGGTATAAGAGCATTAGGAATGGGGCATGTTATAGCAGGAGCAGGACTAGGTAGAGGTTTAGCACTTCATGGAGCGGACGTACTCAATGTATGGCGACCAACTGAGTTAGAAGTAGAAACAATGTATTTAACTTCTAATGTCGGAATGCGTTCAACTTATTTAGATATCACAAATCAACAGTCATATAGAGATAAATTTGATGAATTGTTAAGTGATGCAGATATATTCTTCATCAATAAAAGACATGGATTTATGGAAAAATATAATGTGACAGCTGAAGCATTAGCAGAGAAGAAACCCGGTATCATACATGCGTCTGTTAATTTACATGGACATGCAGGACCATGGTCAGATAGAAATGGATTTGATCAGACGGCAGGAAGTGTCACAGGTGTTATGAGTTTAGAAGGAACAGATGAACAACCCGCATTGCCACCAATTGTCGTTGTAAATGATTACGTTATTTCATGGTTGTTAGAACTCGGTACAATTAAAGCATTAGAAAGACGAGCAGTAGAAGGTGGTAGTTATAGTGTGTCTGTATCATTAAGTAAAGTGTCTGCGTATTTAATGTCTTTAGGTATATTTGATAAAGATTATGCACAAGAAGTAGCAAATAGTAATGAAGAACATCGTGCAGTAGCGCCAGAACAATTTGAAGCAGAAACACCACTTGGAACTTATGTAGGTGTGACAGATCAAGTAGAAATGAGTGAAACACCAGGACATTACGATACAGTTTTGATGGTCAGAGGATCAGATAAACCAGCTTGGAAGTAGAAATTGGTTGAATTTAGTTTGTTAGGCGTGTCACTAGGGACAGAATTCCGAGAAATGTCCGTAAGAGGTGCTGTTAGGGACAGAATTCCGAGAAGTGTCCGTAAGAGGTGTCGTTAGGGACAGAATTCCGAGAAATGTCCGTAAGAGGTACTGTTAGGGACAGAATTCCGAGAAGTGTCCGTAAGAGGTACTGTTAGGGACAGAATTCCGAGAAATGTCCGTAAGAGGTGCTGTTAGGGACAGAATTCCGAGAAATGTCTCTAAGTGAGCGCCCACCTAATTACCAGAATTCGAAATAATGATAGTTAGTCCAACATAATCACACAAAAATAAGCATATCACTTTGTTTTCTGAGTTTCTCAGATAAGTGGTATGCTTATTCGCTTATTTATAGAATTCTTCAGCTACGAATAGGTTCTATTCTTTGCTTGCACTTACTTTAATATCTGAAGGGCCGGCTAATAATGGTTTCACACTTTTAATAAATTGTTGGAAGTGTTCGCTATTATTATGTGTTTCTATAGCTTCTTGGCTTTCCCAAATTTCATACATTAAATAAGTATTGTCTGACTCAGTTGATTTGAAGTGTTCGTAACCGATATTTCCGGTTTCTTGTCTTGATGATGCTACTAAATCTTTAATCAATGCTTCATATTGTTCAACTGCTTGTGCTTGAACTTCAAACTTCGCATTTATGATTAACATAAGATAACCTCTTTCTCTCTATCAATTTGATTTCTATATTTGAATCATGACAGAAAGCGATAGAATTGTAAATTTTGAAATCTTGGAATTGAAAATTTTATTTGGTTCTTAATTTTGAGTGTCTTATTCCGTACGTAAAGTACATGATAATACCTAAAATAAACCATATAATAAATGCAATCCAAGTTGTACGTGTTAAGTTTGTCATCAGGTATAAACAGATTATAAAGGATACGATTGGTAATACGGGATATAAAGGTACATTAAAACCTTCTGATGGTAATGATCGATTTCTTCTTAAGAATAGAACGCCTATTGAAACTGTACAAAATGCAAATAATGTACCGATATTAATTAGTGAAGCGAGTTCCGATAAAGGTACAAGACCTGATACGATTCCCATAGATAACGTGAGTATGACAGTATTTTGTACGGGTGTTTGTTTTTGATTCGTTTTAGAGAAGACTTTTGGTAGTAAACCATCTCTACTCATCGCGAATATTAAACGCGTTCCACCATAAGACATGACGAAGATAACTGTTGTCATACCAACGATTGCACCTAGTGACAGGAATCCAGCTATCCAATTTTGATTAATGGATTGTAATGCATATGCAACTGGTGCACCGACACCTTCTAAATTTTGATATGGTACGACACCAGTAAGTACAGCTGAAACAATAATGTATAAAATGGTACAAATCGTTAATGCACCAATAATTCCGATTGGCATGTTCTTTTGAGGATTTTTAACTTCTTCAGCTGCAGATGATACTGCATCAAATCCAATATACGCAAAGAACACCATTGAAGCACCTGTTAACACACCATTGAAACCAAATGGTAAGAAAGGACTCCAATTATCAGGTTTAACATAAAAAATACCTACTATTATAAAGAGTAGGACAACCATTATTTTGACAATAACCATAATATTATTGATACGTGTAGATTCTTTTACGCCAATAATTAATAATGCGCCAATGATCATAATGATAATAAATGCTGGTAAATCAAAATAATGACCACTAGATGGGTCATATGAACCAGATAATGTTTTTACAATATGGATATTCATACCAGATAGTAAATTAACGACGTATGAAGACCAGCCACTTGCGACTGCTGCGATTGCTAAACCATATTCAAGTAATAATGCCCAACCTAATATCCATGCAATACCTTCACCAAAAACATAATAACTATATGTATAGGCACTACCAGCTTGAGGAATTTTTGATGAAAATTCAGAGTAACATAAAGCTGCTAAACCGCATCCAATTGCAGCGATAATAAATGAAAGCATAATTCCAGGTCCAGTTATTGTTGAAGATATTTCACCAGGTAAAATAAAAATACCACTACCAACAACAGCTCCGACTCCAAGCATGGTTAAATCAAAAGCGCCGAGTGTTTTTTTAAGTTTTTTATTTGATTGAGAAGAAAAGTGTTCTTTCTTCTTGAAAAATTGATTCATGTTGCACCTCCGGCAGACAATTATACAGAGATTTGTCTAAAAATTCTATATGTTTAAATAATTCAATTAGTGTAATTTTGTCTTAAAAAAGGAATTATTATGTATTTAATTTGAAAATTTAGTGAATTATAAATAAAATATGATAAAAGTTATAAAAAAATTAAATTACGAACAGACTGTTTGACTCAATTCATAATCATGTTTAATATTTACAAGCGTAAAGTAAGTAATTACTTTTTATAAATGAGGAGGATAATCCATGAAAAATGAACAAATTGTATTAGCTAAAAGAACTGAAGGTATCCCTCAAGATGATGTATTTCGTTATGAAGAAATAGAAGTGAAAGAACCAAATAATGAAGAAGTGTTATTAAAATCAATATATGTTTCTGTAGATCCATACATGAGAGGACGTATGAATGATTCTAAAAGTTATACGCAGTCTTATGAATTAGATAAACCATTTAACGGCCATATCGTTGCAGAAGTCGTTCAATCAAATGCTTCTGACCTTAAAGAAGGCGATATTGTAACAGGTATTTTACCTTGGCAAAAATATATAACAATCAATGAAAAATATGTTACTAAAATTCCATCAAATGAAGTACCGTTATATCTATACTTAAGTGTACTCGGTATGCCTGGTATGACAGCTTATCAAGGACTCTTGAAAATTGGTAAACCTCAAGAAGGCGAAACAGTTGTAGTTTCAGCTGCATCCGGTGCGGTTGGATCTGTCGTAGGACAAATTGCTAAGTTGAAAGGTGCGCACGTAGTAGGTATTGCAGGTGGATCAGAGAAAGTAAATTACTTAACTGAAACATTAGGTTTTGATGAAGGTATAGATTATAAGAAAGATAATTTTGCTGAGGCATTAGAACAAGCAGTTCCAAATGGTATAGATGTTTATTTTGAAAATGTTGGCGGTGCACTTTCAGATGAAGTGTTTAAACATTTAAATAAATTTGCACGTATACCAGTTTGTGGCGCAATTTCTTCATACAATCTTAAAGGCGAAGACATTGGACCACGTATTCAACAAACATTGATTAAAAGCCAAGCATTGATGCAAGGATTCATTGTTGCACAATTTAATGAAGATATTAAAGAAGCAAGTGAACAGTTAGCACAATGGGTACAAGAAGGGAAAATTAAATCCGAAGTTACAATAGACGAAGGGTTTGATCAAATTCCAAATGCATTCCGTAAGTTATTTACTGGTGATAATTTTGGTAAACAAGTTATAAAAGTAGCTGAATAAAAAATGTGAAATCAGTTTAGGATGAACATATCCTAAGCTGATTTTTTTATGCCTCATTTAGACGAGTATAATCCAACAAAAAATGACAAAAATATCCATTTGTATATTCCTAAAATTTTGATTAGATGGTATAATTTTGAATTGACAAATGATAACGATTATCATTATCGATTTTAATTTACGGGAGAGATGAATATGACAACACAACACGAGCACAACAAGAATCGTTCAACAATTAAGAAGCAACATCATTTTTCTATTAGAAAATTGTCGGGAGGAATAGCTTCTATTGCTATTGGTGCGACTCTATTTTTGGGAGCAGGTCAAACAGCTAATGCAATGGAAGATAAAGTTGATACAGTAAATGAAGCGGCGGCTACTACTGAAGATAGTCAAAGTGAGCCAGTAGCGGCAGACGATGCTTCGGCTGCTGAAACAGCAGAAGCACCAGCTGCAGAAAATGTAGTTAATGAAACAGAAAGTAATGACGGTGTAACTGAAGAAATTCAAGGTTCTGATGCGACTGACTCATCAGATGTAAATGCAGATGATGCAAGTGCAAATAGTGTATCTGCAGACGATTCAACTGCAGATGATGGAACAAGTTCGGGAGAAGAATCTGAAGCAAAAGAAGAATCTGATACAACAGATTCAAGTAATGAAACACGCCTATCTCATGAAGATGAAACACTAGAATCAGCCGTTGGATCTGATGAAGCGGAAGACAATGCAACAACTGAAGCGACTACCGATAAAGAGGAAAGTGCTGTATCTGAAGAAAATGAAGCACATGACTTTGGATTTATTGTAAAGAAAGAAGCAGAAGATGCAAAATCAGTAATGGATGATTATTTAGAACATCCTTCAAGAGTAAGCCATGAAAATGGAAAAACATTTATTAAGTTCACATTATTACGTCCTGAATTCTGGAAAAATTTCGAATTATATAATGGTGAAGAAAAACTAAATACAACAATATTAGCAGAAGATAGTGAGAAGCGTATTGTGAAAGTTGAAGTACCATCAGGCGTTTCAGAACTTACATCAAAAGTACATATCGTTGTACCATTTATTAATTATGATAACAAATATACAACACGCGTTATTTTTGATGAAGCAGTACCAGAAGCACCAAAAGTAGAACCAGAAGCACCGAAAGAGGAAACACCAAAATCTGATACAGAGGCACCTAAAGCAGATCAAGAGCAAACTTCTAAATTAAGAGAAGGTGTTAAAAACAAAGAAATTCATAATAAACCAGTTGATGGTGAAAAACGACCAATTAACTTTAAAGTTATTAATCCTAAAGATAATTCAGAAATGTTCTACTATAGTGCTATGATTAAAGATCCGGCAAATATTGTTTTTGATGGTGATCAACCTCTTCTAGAATTACGAGTAGATGCACCTTCTACATGGCTTGAGTTTGATTTATTTGATGGCGATAAAAAGTTAGACTATGAAGTTGTTTCATATGATACTAATAACGAAGTAGCAACTATAAGAGTTAAAGTTAATAAAAATACGCAAGAATTAAAAGTAAAAGGGACTGCACTTGCACTTGATAGTAAGACTGAACTTGAACTTGGTCATATAGTATTTGATAAACTAATAACTAAAGACGCATCTAATTATGCCACGGCAGATGATTATAAGAAACAGAAAGATAGAGAGAAATATGATAAAGCTATTACTTTAGAAGATAAAGTTCGTGAGCTAGAGAAATTAATCAATAAAGTTTCTGATGAAGAAAAACCACAACTTCAAGAAGAATTAAAAGGACTTAAAGATAAATTAGCTAAAGAATTAGAATCTGCAGTAACAGAATTTGAAAAAGCACCAGTTACAAATGTAGATACTTCAAAAGCGAAAGACAGAAACTTTAAAGTATTACATAGTTCTAAGGAAGATCAATCTCATATGGACTTTGAAGTTGAACATCCTGCTAAAGTAGTTGAGCATAACGGTAAGAAAATGTTAGCCATTACTTTAAAACATGATTCAATGTGGAAAGATTTCCAAGTTGAAGGTGAAGATGGTTATAAACGCCCAATCACAATTAACAAAGATGGTGAAAAAGATACAAGAACAATCTTGTTCCCAATTGTAGAAGGTAAAGATTTCTATAATGCAATCATTAAAATTCATTTAATAACACCAAATATTGATTACGAAGGTTCATACCATGTAAGAATTAAAGACTTAGGAGAAGCTACTGACAATACAGAACCAAGTCCGGAGCCGACTCCAGAACCAAGTCCGGAACCAACACCGGAACCAAGTTCGGAGCCAACTAATACAGACGGAACTACTGTATCTGCAGACAATGAAGGAGAAGACTTTGGTTTCGTTGTAAAAAAAAGAAAATAATGATTCAACTTCAATAACAGACCGATTTTTTGAACATCCTTCAAAAGTAAGCCATGAAAATGGAAAAACATTTATTAAGTTCACATTATTACGTCCTGAATTCTGGAAAAATTTCGAATTATATAATGGTGAAGAAAAACTAAATACAACAATATTAGCAGAAGATAGTGAGAAGCGTATTGTGAAAGTTGAAGTACCATCAGGTGTGACATCACTAATATCTAAATCACGTATCGTCAATCCTTATGATAATACTGATAAAGAATACACAACACGTGTTATTTTTGATAAAGCTATTCCAGGGGTATCAGTAGTAGAACCGGAACCAAGTCCAAAACCAACACCGGAACCAAGTCCAGAACCAACACCGGAACCAAGTCCAGAACCAACACCAAGTCCAGCTCCAGATAATAAACAAGAGCCAACAAAAGATCAGCCATCAACAGCAACACTGGATCAAAAAACAGCTCCAACAACTGATCAAAAACAAGAACCAACTAAAGACCAACAACCAACAGTTAAACCAGATCAAAAAGCTGAGCCTGTTGTTAATGTAAGCACTAAATCAACAACTAAACCAGCAAAAGAACAAGTTAACACAAATAAAGAAGAACAAAAATCAGTTGAGCCAGTAGCAAGCAAAGATAAAGTTGAAGCAACAAAACAAGAACCAAATAAAGAAAAAGCAGAAACTGAATCAACAAAACAAGAATTAAGTAAAGATAAAGCGACAACTGAGCAACCAAAAGAACAAGCTAAGAAACAAGAAAATAAAAATGAATTACCAAATACAGGTGAGCTTGATAATACACAATATGCATTATTTGGATCACTTATAGCTGGATTAGGTTCATTGTTCTTCATAGGTAGAAGAAAAACAAAAAATAGTAAATAAAAATGAGACCTAAATAATAGTCTCGTATCATGCCAACAAAGTCACAACTGTGATTTTGTTGGCATTTTTTATAAGCAGTTCTGGCTGAAGGTGCAAATACTGATACCGTTACGAGCAGTTTTGGCTGAAAGTGCAAATACTGAGTGTGTTAGTTACACTTCAGCCGAGTTTTGTAATTATAGCAGTCCATAGTAACACTTCGTTCGAGTTTTGTAACTAACGCCCCCGTTATGAACAAGTTAGCAAGAAGTGTTCACAGGAGCCCATACTACACTCATTACCAATAATTCTCCTCATCTTTCTGCTATAAATTCATCTTGTATATTAATGCTATGAGGAGGATAATAATGTTTAAATATAGAAAATGAGGTGCATAAATTGTCAGCAAATAAAGCATATAAACAATTACTACTAGGAATGTTATCACTATTTATTGTCATGGCAATTGGGCGATTTTCGTACACGCTTATTTTACCTTTTATGCAAAAGGCGACTCATTTAACAAACCAAAATGCTGGTTTACTGGCTACGGTAAATTACTTAGGATATTTAATTGGTGCGATGATTCCGACCTTTTTAATTATTAAAAGTAAAGTGGTAGATTTAAAAATTTATTTATTAATCAATATTATTTCTGTTCTATTAATGGGTATTACGCAAGGTTTTCTTGTATGGAATATTTTAAGATTCATTGCTGGCATTACAAGTGGTACTGTATTTGTGTTAGCTTCAAATGTTGTGCTCGAGTCTTTAAATAAAGGTGGGAAATCTCATTTATCTGGATTCTTATATAGTGGTGTAGGGATTGGTATATTTACAAGTAGTATATTTATTCAAATTTATACGGATTATAATACTTGGGCATCAACATGGATTATCTTAGGCATCGCTTCATTAATATTAGGTTTTATAGTTATATTCTTTATGAAAGAAATTAAAGAACCTGTCAACTTAGAACAAAAGGCAATACATATAAATGATCAAAATAGCGCATTATATACAAAATGGTTTATGGTATGTTTTTCAATTGCTTATTTATTAGAAGGTGCAGGATATATTGTCACAGGTACGTTCTTAGTTGCGATTGTTGAATCTATTCCTGATTTAAAAGAATATGCAGCACTTAGTTGGATGTTTGTTGGTATGGCAGCAATACCTTCATGTGTATTGTGGTCTATTTTAGGCAATAAGATTGGATTTATTAAAGCGATATATTTAGCTTTCATTCTTCAAATTATCGGCGTGATTTTACCAGTGTTTTCGCATAATATTATAGCCTTAATCATAAGTTCATGTCTGTTTGGTGGGACATTCTTAGGATTAACGACTTTATTTATGTCTCGTGGTCAACTCATGAGTGCTGTCTCAGGAAGAAATTTAGTCGCTTTACTTACATTTATATATAGTCTCGGACAAGTTGTGGCACCATATTTTGCAGGTATCCTTATCGGAAGTTCTAATAACTATAACGGTGCATTGATATTTGCATCTTCCTTATTAATACTCGCTCTTGTAGCGATATTTATGAGCATAAGACCATATCAACCTAAAAGTTAGAGTAGTGCAAATATACATTTTTATAAAGCGTTTACATTTTAAATAAAATGATTTATAATTAAAACTGGTTATAACCAGTTAGGATAGGAATGATTGAGATGTTAAAAAATACACATTTATATTATCAAGTTTATGCAAAAATTAAAGATAAGATTATTTCTGGTGAATACAAAGAAGGCGACAAGTTGCCTTCAGAACGAAAGCTTTGCGATGAATACGATGTTAGCAGAATCACGATTAGAGAAGCGCTTGATAACTTAGAAGCAGAAAGTTTAATTCAAAGAGAGCATGGTAAAGGGTCTTTTGTATTAGGTAATCAATATAATCAGAAGATGAACAATCTTTATAGCTTCAAAGATGAAGTTGAAAAAAGCGGTGACAAAGCAAGTACAAAGGTAATAAGTATTCAAAGAGTAAAGCCAAGTATATATATTCAAGAAAAAATGCAGCTCAAATCATTTCAAGAAGTGTATGAACTTAAGAGGTTAAGATTAGCCAACGATAAACCGTTAGTATTTGAGACTAGTTACTTACCTTTAAAGAATTGCGAAGGGTTAGATCGATTTGATTTTAATGAAGTTTCATTATACGAAACATTAAACAATCATTACCAAATTCAAATCAATCATGCTTATGAAACATTAACAGCAAAAAATATAACTAAAGAACAAGCGCAACATTTAGAGAAAAATGTTAATGATCCATGTATGTTTATTGAAAGATATAGTTTTGTAAATGATGAGATTATTGAATACACAGAGAGTGTTGCAAGCGGTAAAGACTATAAGTACACAGTAGACTTAATATAGTCTTTATATATACAAACTGGTTATGACAACATTACCAATATTGGAGGGGAAAGTATTGTTAAACACTACAGACACATATTCGGAGATAAAACAACAACCTGAAATGTGGCAATTAACAGAAGAGATTATTAGAGACACTAAATCAGATTTTGATGAATTCATTAAAGATATAGAGAAAAATACAACTGGGAAGTTAAAGGTACTATTTACGGGTGCAGGGTCATCTGCGTATGTCGGTGATATTTTAAGAACAGCAATTGATACGAAACAAATGCCTAAGTGGGATTTTGAATCTGTGCCAACGACACACTTTGTTACGAGTCCGAATACGTATATAGATTCAGAAACGACGTATTTAATTGTGTCATTTGCTAGATCTGGTAACAGTCCTGAAACGAAAGCAACGATTGATTTAATCGAGCAGTTATCAGATAAAGTACATCATTTATTTATCACAAATAATAAAAGTGGTTATTTAGCAACTGAAGAAAGTTTAAAACATGTTTTTAAAGTCATACTTCCTAAACAAACAAATGATAAATCATTAGCCATGACATCAAGCTTTTCTTCAATGCTTGTAGCAGGTTATTTATTATTTAACGGATCGATTACAAATGACTTTTATGATACTGCAGATTCGCTTTTCGAATATTTGGAAGAACTAGCAGATCAAACATTACAAAAATCATTTGAAAAAGTATTCTACGTAGGAACTGGCTTGTTAGGTGAGCTTACTAAAGAAGTCAGCTTAAAATTAAATGAACTAACAGGTGGTCATGTTGAGATTGCTAGAGAAACGACATTAGGGTTTAGACATGGTCCAAAAGCAGGATTAAAGAAAGGTTCTATTTTTATATTACTTAGAAGTAATGAAACATATAAACGAGACTATGAAAGTGACTTATTAAATGAAGTAAACAAAGTTAAAGATAAGTACCAGTTGCTTATTTTAGATGGTCAATCTTCAGATGAAAGTACACAAATACCAAATATCGAGGATTATAATGACTTTGAAATAGGGCTGATTTATTTAATGTTTGGTCAATTACTAGCAAGCAAAAAATCTGTCGAACTTGGCTTGAATCCTGATAATCCGAGTCCAGATGGCTTTATCAATCGTGTTGTTAAAGGGGTAACAATATATCCATATAGCTAAAGGGTGAGAAGAATGATTTTGACAAATACATTAAATCCATCTATCGATATCAGCTATCAAGTTGAAAGTCTTGAAATTGGGGCAGTGCATAGACCGACACAAATGATTAAAAATGCTGGCGGTAAAGGTATAAATGTGACGAAAGTACTGAATGATTTAGGTGCAGACGTGACAGCTACAGGTTATTTAGGTGGAGCGAATGGACAATGGATCCAAACTCAACTCGAACAAAGAAATATTCAACTTCAATTCATAGATATAGAAGGCAATACAAGACAGTGTATCGCGATTAACGATGGTGAACATCAAACTGAAATTCTTCAAGCTGGACCTGAAGTATCTGAAGCATCCCAAGCATTGTATCTTAAGCAATTAACGGATATCGCTCATCAGTACAAAGTTGTAACCATCAGCGGAAGTACACCAAAGTTAATAAATCAGTCAAAGACCGCATATATGATCAAAATTTTAAATACATTAACGAATAGTTATAACATTGTCGATATAGATGGACAATCGTTAAAAGGAATTTTAGGACAGTGTGCTCATATTCATGCGATAAAACCTAATCAATCAGAATTTGAAGACTTAGTTCATCAAAAGAAGTTAAGTCACCAAGACATTATCAAGATTCTAAAAACAAATCAGTTATTTAAAGAAGTGGATGTATTTGTAACGCTTGGTTCTGAAGGTGCGATTATTAAATTGAAACAGTCGATTTACAAAGCAACTTTACCAAACATAAATGCGGTTAATCCTGTAGGTTCAGGAGATGCTACTGTAGCAGGTATCGCTTATAGTGTGGAGCATGATTTAGATCCTGTAACGACAATTCAAACAGCTTTAGCATGTGGTACTTCAAATGCGATGCAAGCTGCAACGGGAAAAATCATTCAACAAGAAGTGGATGATTTAATCAAAAAAGTGGGAGTGGAGAAATTAGGATGACAAATAAAGATATTAATAAACTCGTCGATGACAAAGGGATATTCGCTGCAATTGCTGTTGACCAAAGAGGTGCACTCAAAAGATTACTAGGTGAACAAGGAACGGATGACAATATTGCATTATTTAAAAAACTTGTATCTGAAACACTTTCACCAAGTGGTTCTAGTATTTTATTAGACCCTGTATATGGTAAAGAGGGCATACAAGCTAAGGCTAAAGACGCTGGATTAATTTTAGCCTATGAACAAACAGGATACGATAAATCAGTAGTTGGTAGATTACCAAGATTAGTTGAAGGTTTATCTGTTAAACAATTAAAAGAGATGGGTGCTGACGGTATTAAATTACTCATCTATTACGATGTTGATGAACCGGACGATATTAACAATGTAAAGAAAGATTTAGTACAACAAGTTGGACAAGAAACAGTCGAAGAGAATATTCCGTTCCTATTAGAAATCTTAACTTATGATGATCAAATAGGTGATGTAAAAGGCGGGTCATTTGCTAAAGTAAGACCACATAAAGTGATAGAGGCGATGAAAGCTTTTAGTGATGAAAAGTATAACGTCGATGTACTTAAAGTTGAAACACCCGTTAATATGAACTATGTCGAAGGTTTTGCAGAAGAATATGTCTTTAGTAAAGATGAAGCGGCATCATATTTTAAAGAGCAAGAGACAGCAACTTCAATACCTTACATATATTTAAGTGGGGGTTTAACTTCACAACAATTTAAAGATACACTTGTCTTTGCACATGAAAGTGGTGCGCATTTCAATGGTGTATTATGCGGACGTGCAACATGGCAAGGTGGAACTGTTGTACTCAAAGAACAAGGTCAAGAAGCTTCTAAAGAATGGTTGAACAGTGAAGGCATTCATAATTTAGAGACGCTCAATAACATCATACAGAAGACAGCAACTCCAATAAGATAAACAAAGAACAGGTGGTGTAAAGATGCATAAATTTGAAATTAACACTGATTTCTTATTAGATGATAAGCCTATTCAAATATTGTCTGGTGCTATTCATTATTTTAGAGTACCTAAGGATGACTGGTATCATTCATTATACAATTTAAAGGCACTCGGTTTTAACACAGTTGAAACCTATATTCCGTGGAATTATCACGAGCCTCGGGAAGAACACTTTGAATTTAGTGGCGAAAAAGATATTCAATACTTTATTCAGTTGGCTGAAGAATTAGGTCTATACGTGATTATAAGACCATCTCCATTTATATGTGCAGAATGGGAGTTTGGAGGTTTACCTTCATGGTTGCTCAAATACAAAGACATGAGAATTCGTTCATCAGACCAAAGATTTATTGGTAAAGTAGATCGATATTATGCACAATTATTTAAAATATTAAAGCCGTTACAAATTGATCATAATGGACCGATTATTATGATGCAGATTGAAAATGAATATGGCTCATTCGGTGAAGATAAATCATATTTAAATATGATTAAAGATTTAATGATTAAACATGGTACAACAGTGCCACTATTTACATCTGATGGCGGATGGGCACAAACTTTGAGGGCAGGCAGTATGGCTGAAGGTAATATTTTACCAACCGCTAACTTTGGATCTAAGACTGATATAAACTTTCAAAATTTAAAATCATTCCATGATGAATTTCAGAAAAAATGGCCGCTCATGTGTATGGAATTTTGGGATGGTTGGTTTAATCGATGGGGCGACGACATTATTAAACGAGAAAGTGATGATTTAATTGCTGAAGTAAGAACTGCCGTTCAACAAGGACATATCAATTTATATATGTTTCATGGTGGTACGAATTATGGATTCTGGAACGGTTGCTCAGCTAGAGGTTCGGTAGACTTGCCTCAAATTACTTCTTATGACTATGATGCACCTCTTAATGAAATGGGCAATCCGACTCAAAAGTATTATGATTTGCAGAAAATGCTCAAAGAAGAAATACCACATATTGAACAAGCAGAACCGTTAATAAAAGATTTTATTGAATTGAAACATATTCAACTACAGGATAAAGTCAGTTTGTTTAATGTTCTAGATGAAATATCGTACAAGACGACTTCTAAATATCCAGAAACGATGGAAGAAGCGGGTGATGGACTTGGTTACATGCTTTATCGCACGAAAGTACACAAAGATTCACCTGTTGAAAAATTTAGAATTGTTGATGCAAGAGATAGAGTAAAGATGTATATAGATGGTGAACATGTTTATACGGCCTATCAACAAGAAATCGGGGATGCTTTTGAAGCTGAATTACAATCAGAAGAACCTCAAATTGATATACTCGTTGAAAATATGGGACGTGTAAATTATGGATATAAATTGCTTGCAAGTACACAAAGAAAAGGTTTAGGACAAGGTTTAATGCAAGATTTGCACTTTGTTCAAGACTATGAACAATTCCATATTCAATTAGAGCAACTAAACAAGGAGCATTTTGAAGAAGAATGGATTAAGGATACACCTGCATTTTACAGGTATGTGTTTATGTTAAATGAAGCAAACAATACGCACATTGATGTAAGCGCTTTCTCTAAAGGCGTAGTATTAGTGAATGGCGTGAATATAGGTAGATATTGGAATGTTGGACCAACAGCATCCCTATATATATCAAAAACACTGCTTCATGAAGGGGAAAATGAAATTATTATTTTTGATACTGAAGGGACATATAACCAAGAAATTAATTTGGTGAAAAAACCTAAATTTATTCAAAAAAAGGGAGAGATTTAAATGACAATTATAGCGAATAGAATTGATGGTAGGCTGATTCACGGGCAAGTAGCAAATTTGTGGACGACAAAGCTAGATATTACAAGACTTATGGTTATTGATGATGTTGTCGCAGAAAGTACAGTGGATAAAAGTGGGCTTAAATTAGCAACGCCAGCTGGTGTTAAATTAAGTGTATTACCTGTTAAAAAGGCTGCGGATAACATATTAAATGGTAAATATGACTCTCAAAGATTAATGGTGATTGCCAAAGGACCTGATCAATTTTTAGAACTTGTAAACTACGGTGTGAAAATTGATGAGTTAAATGTTGGTAATATGTCTCAAACGAAGGAAACAAGATCAATCAAGCGTTCGATTAATGTTACGGATAAAGATATAGAAATGTTTAAACAGCTTAACGACAAAGGTATTCGAATTATTTCGCAAATGGTTCCAAATGATAACAGTGAGGATTTCATGTCATTGATTAAATAATATTCAAACAAAAAGGGGTTTTTAATTATGGAAATATTATGGTGGCAAGTTCTGCTTTTAACATTATATGCGGGTTATCAAATATGGGATGAACTTCATCTTTATTCTTCAATAAGTCAACCCGTATTCGCTGGTTTAATTGCAGGGTTAATCATGGGAGATGTAACAACTGGCTTAATTATCGGTGGTAGCATGCAGTTAACTATTTTAGGTGTTGGTACATTCGGTGGTGCATCTAGAATTGATGCGAACTCAGGTACAATTTTAGCGGTAGCTTTCTCAGTTGCATTAGGTATGCAGCCGACTCAAGCAATTGCAACATTAGCTGTACCTGTTGCGAGTTTGATGATTCAAACAGATATTCTAGCTCGATTTACAAACACATTCTTTGCACATCGTATAGACGCAAAAATCGAACAAATGGATTATAAAGGCATTGAACGTTATTATATTGCAGGTATTATTCCATGGGCATTATCAAGAATGATTCCAGTATTCTTAGCATTAGCTTTCGGCGGTTCTGTCGTTAAGACAGTTGTGAACTATTTAAACTCCGACTTAAAGTGGCTAGGAGATGGATTAACAACTGCAGGAGCTGTACTACCAGCAGTCGGTTTTGCAATCTTATTAAGATACTTACCTATTAAGAAACATTATATGTATTTCATTTTAGGATTTGTATTAACAGCGTTATTAGCTACAGTATTTGATGGTATGAGCGGTTTAGGTACAGCTGTTTCAGGACTTGATAAGAAATTTGATACTGTATTCAATCCTCTACCTATGTTAGCCATTGCGTTAATTGGATTTTCGTTTGCTGCAATGGAATACAAACGTACTTCTTTAGCAAAACCAGTACAACCTGGAGAAATGAATACTTCTAATTCTCAAAATGATGATGAAGGGGAGATTGAAGATGACGAACTATAATCAAAATGTTGATCCTAAAGAACAAAATGTCATATCAGAAGGTCAGTATAAATTAACTAAAAAAGATTTTAGACAAATTAATAGAAGAAGTTTATTAGGGTTCCAAGCCGGATGGAACTATGAACGTATGCAAGGTTCTGGTTATTTATATATTATGCTTCCACAATTACGTAAAATTTATGGTGACAATACACCAGAACTAAAAGAAATGATGCATACACATGCTCAGTTCTTCAATACGAGTAACTTTTTCAACACAATTGTGACGGGTATTGATGTCGCGATGGAAGAGCAAGAACAGATTAAATCTAAAGAATCTGTAAGTGGTATGAAAGTAGGTTTAATGGGACCATTCGCAGCAGTAGGTGACTCTATATTCGGTTCATTAATTCCAACTATATTTGGGGCGTTAGCTGCCAATATGGCGATTAACGGAAATCCTTTTGGTGCTTTTATATGGTTAGCAGCACAAATTGCCGTTATGGTCTTTAGATGGAAACAATTAGAATTTGCATACAAAGAAGGTATATCTTTAGTAACAACGATGCAACATAAACTCGAATCATTAACAAATGCTGCTACATTGCTCGGAGTATTTATGGTCGGAGCACTCGTCGCCACGATGGTTAAAGTTCAATTTGCATGGGAACCAAAAATTGGTGATTTAACCGTTAATATTCAAAATAATGTCGATATGATTTTACCAAAATTATTACCATTAGCAATTGTACTAGGTGTTTATTGGTTATTAGGCAAAAAACATATGAATTCAACGCGTGCAATTTTTATCGTTATCATTGTAACGGTTATATTATCTGCATTAGGCGTATTAGCAAAAATTTAATCAATAGGAGTTTTCACAATGGGAAAATTAATTTTAGCAAGTCATGGTTCAATGTGTGAAGGTTTAAAAGAAAGTGTTGAAATGATATTAGGACCACAAGATAATATTGAAACTGTTGCACTTTTGCCTGATGAAGGACAAGAAGACTTTGAAAAGAAATTACTAGCAGCAATCAATGATGAAGAAGTAACTGTATTTACAGATTTACTAGGTGGTACACCAGCCAATGTCATTTCTAAAACTTTAATGACTGGAAAACAGTTTGATTTATATGCTGGAATGAACTTGCCTATGGTTATTGCATATTTAAATGGAGAAATGCTGAATCAAGAAGCGGACATCATTAATGAAACACAAAAAAGTATCGTAAAAGTAAATGATTTACTACAAGGCTTAGATGAAGATGATGAATAACGATAAAAATTAGTCAAGAAATGCTGTTACCTTTATAATAGAGTAAAGATAAAAATGAGGGATGCATAATGAAGAATGAAAAAATATATGACATGCCAGTATCAAATGTTTATCCACATTACGTCACAAAAGCTGAGAAAAAAGGTGAAACAAAAGCAGACGTAGATGAAATCATCATTTGGTTAACAGGTTATAGTCAAGAATCATTAGATCAGCAATTAGAAAACAAAACTGATTTTAGAACATTTTTTGAAGAAGCACCAAATATGAATCCAAATAGAAAACTGATCAAAGGCGTCATATGTGGCATAAGAGTTGAAGAAATCGAAGAACCACTTATGCAAGAAATTAGATACTTAGACAAATTAATAGATGAGTTAGCAAGAGGTAAGAAAAAAGAAAACATATTTAGGTGAATATGTAGTAAAAGCATGGGATAAGGCAGGAGTTAGTAACAAAAGTCCGAAGAAGTGTAAAGCATGGGATAATATCCCATGCTTTTTTAATGATATGCTACCCAAAGTGTCCACTGATCTTTTTCTATTATGGGAGAATCGTCTCCTACATATTTGGGAAATTGTGCTACAAATGATTTTAATTCTTGGTCTGATAATTCAAATAGAATACTACGACCTTTTCTTGATAAATAATCATGCTGTAAGGATTCTATCGTTGCATATGATTGTCTAATTTCATTAATTTTTAAAGTTTCAACATTATTAAATCCAACATCATACAATGCGTTTGTAACATCTACTTCTGAATGTCTTCTCTTTGAATCAAAATCCCGAAGTCTTGAAAAATGCTCATATAAATATCCGCGTAGATTGTTTGAAGAAGCAGGAATTGCTAAATCTTCAATAGTTCGATCTTGAATAACAAATATGCTGTTATCTTTTAGAATACGCTTTGTTTCTAAAAAAGTTTTTTGTAAATCTTGAATATGATGAATGAGTGCTCTTGAAAGTATAAAATTCTGTGACTGGTTGGCTAAATGATTATTGAATATATCTCCAACTTCAAATTGTATATGGTTATTGTAATCTTGTTCATTAGCTGATGCGATCATTACTTCAGATTGGTCTATACCTAAGACATGCTTGAATCCAAATTCACTTAATTGATTTGTATAAATGCCGCCACCACAACCGATGTCTAGTGCATCATCCATATCAATATTAGATTTTTTGATGATGCTACTTATCAAAGATACCCATTTATAATCAACCTTTCGTCCACTATACATATACTTATTCTGCTCATCATGAAAAATATTATTCAAAATATCATCCCCTTTCCTTACACCATACACCTAAATGAATGGTTGTAATAATACACATAACTTATGAATAGCTATAACAAGGTGTTAATTTCAATATGATAAAATATGATTACTATGATTACGGAGTGGTGAGAATGGAGAATTGGGATTTATACGATGAAAATAGGCAGTTATTAAATGAAACGATGACAAGAGGAAATGAAGTGCCTGCTAATCGATATCATCTTGTGATTCATGTTTGTATTATTAATAAACAGGGACAATTGCTAATACAAAAAAGAAGAGATGACAAACAAGGATGGCCAGGTAAGTGGGACTTTTCAGCAGGAGGTAGTGCTGTTCAAGGTGATACAAATAGAGATGCAGCAGAACGAGAAACATATGAAGAACTAGGTATTCAATTAGATTTAACTAATCGAAGACCACATTTCACAATTAATTTTGACGACGGATATGATGATTTTTTCATAGTGCATCAAGATATAAATATAGAGAAACTAAGCTTTCCAACAGAAGAAGTACAAGAAGTAAAATGGGTTACAAAATATGAATTATTAGACATGATTAAAGAAGGTTTATTTATTCCATATAGGAATAGTCTTATAGAATTTATATTTGAAATGAATATCGGTTTAGGAACAATACGTGAGTAAGAAACAGTTTAGCTGTTTCTTTTTTTTGAAAATTTTATTATTCAGATAAAGTTTTCAAAATAATATGATTATTATTAGTTAACTTATTATACTAGTACTCACTCGCTCAAAATATGTCTCGCGCAGAATTTGTATATATAAACAATTCTTTCTAAATATATAAAATGATATATATTTAGAAATATATAAATACTATTAAATGGTCTAATCTATTTTATTTACTCCTTAAATGTAATTTTATAACAATTAAAATAACTTATATAAATATAGTTACATTGTATAATGTTAGTTTTTCAATAAAAAAATATGGTGCAAAATTAAAATTTTATAGTAATATTAAGTTGTATTTAAATAATTTGGGAGGAGTAATATATGAGAGAAAAGAGAAGATACTCAATACGCAAATTCACAGTAGGAGCAGGATCAGTTTTAATAGGTTTAACGCTGTACTCAGGTTTAAATACAGTAGAAGCAAGCGAAAATAATTATGAAACATCTTTCAAGATTTTGGGTAATGCATCAGATGATTCTGATGATAGTGATTCAATAAAAGAAAGGAGTTTAAATTCTGAACAACAACAATCGACTTTAAAATCAACTGAGCAAGATTCGAAAGTCGATGTTACGAGCAATAATACGGGAATTGAAATAAATGAATCAGAAGTTCAAGAACCAACTTCACAACAAGAGAATAGTAATACCTCTGATGTTGCAGAAGGTTCATCCGAAGCAATAAATAATGAAGAAGTAACGAATGATCAAGGGGAAGCTATATATGACGGTCAACCGTCTCGAGAGCATCCATTAAGTAATAATGACTTAAAAGATTCAAATAATCAAAATTCAGAAGAAACAACAGTAGATCAAACTGAACAAGGGAATGAATCAGAAGATTCTTCAACTGATGAGCAAAATGTAGAAGTTACTACATCAGAAGCAGATGAAGATAGTGCAACTGACTCTGAGGAAACATCTGAAGATGATACAACTATAAAAGGTGACTTAGAAGATAATTCAGAGGAAACAGATAGTGATAATGCTGATGAATCAAGTAATGAAGAAGATGCAACAAAAGAAGACATAGATGCAAATAAAGACTCAGAAAAAGATGTTGCTTCTGATAATAAAACCAAAGAAGATGAGTCTGTAAAAAATACAACCGAAAAAGTAGAAACATCAAAAGATGAATCTTCATCAAAAGTTATGACAAATAATACACAAACCGAAGCTTCAAATAAGAGAATAGGGAATATTAGCACAAATGCTTTAATTGATGTAAATTTACTTGGTGATATGAATTTAGATGCATCCCATAATGATGGGAAGTTACAATTGAAATTAGAAGGGAGTCCACTCTTAAATGTAGCATTAGGCTCTACTTATCCGACTTTTCAATTGCCACCTCAATTTAGAACATTAATGTCAGACCCTAATTTTAGAAACGCTGTAAAAATTGATTATGATTTGCCCCCCACATTGTTAGTAGGGCCAAGAAGAACAGGATCAATAACAGGGAATGATATAAATATTGATCCAAACACAGGGATAATATATGGTCAAGCACCAAGATTAGCAGCAATATCTTTGGCTAGTAGAATAACTTATACTTTAACTTTAGATTTAAATGCACTAACAGCTGGTGGTATTTTGCCAGATTCTGATCAACCAGGAAGACATGAATATAACTTTAGATCAGCAGTTGGATCAGGGCTCATAAATGTTGATTTATTAGCAAGTAGTGGTGATTCGGATTCAATAATTATTGAGGATGACGCCGATGCGGATGCCGATGCGGATGCAGACGCCGATGCCGACGCTGACGCCGATGCCGATGCGGATGCAGACGCCGATGCCGACGCCGATGCTGACGCCGATGCCGATGCCGATGCGGATGCAGACGCAGATGCCGACGCCGATGCTGACGCCGATGCCGATGCAGACGCCGACGCAGATGCTGACGCTGACGCAGATGCCGACGCAGACGCCGATGCTGACGCCGATGCTGACGCAGATGCCGACGCAGACGCCGATGCTGACGCAGACGCCGATGCTGACGCAGATGCCGACGCAGACGCCGATGCTGACGCTGACGCCGATGCCGACGCCGATGCCGATGCGGATGCCGACGCTGATGCCGATGCGGATGCCGACGCCGATGCCGACGCCGATGCCGACGCCGATGCCGACGCCGATGCCGATGCGGATGCCGACGCAGATGCGGACGCCGACGCGGATGCCGATGCCGACGCCGATGCCGATGCCGACGCTGACGCTGATGCCGACGCTGATGCCGATGCGGATGCCGACGCCGATGCAGACGCCGATGCCGACGCCGATGCCGACGCTGACGCAGATGCCGACGCCGATGCTGATGCCGACGCCGATGCCGACGCCGATGCTGACGCAGATGCCGATGCAGACGCTGACGCCGATGCGGATGCAGACGCTGACGCAGATGCTGACGCAGATGCCGACGCCGACGCAGATGCCGATGCCGACGCTGACGCCGACGCAGATGCCGACGCCGATGCAGACGCTGACGCTGACGCTGACGCCGATGCCGACGCCGACGCCGATGCCGACGCAGACGCAGACGCCGATGCCGACGCCGATGCCGATGCCGACGCTGACGCCGATGCCGATGCAGACGCAGACGCTGATGCCGACG
>ERZ1023180.39-NODE-39-length-44866-cov-8.657339_pt1 | contig 44866 bp, 51 predicted proteins | sample MGYA00380436_ERZ1023180 | MGnify/ENA primary metagenome ERZ1023180 (study PRJEB33173, sample SAMEA4830337) | metagenome | study: EMG produced TPA metagenomics assembly of the PRJEB25223 data set... | reverse complement strand
CGGTACTTAAGCTATGACTTGGTTCATCTCTTGGCTTTATTCAGCACTTAAGCCATGACTTGGACGATCTCTTGGCTTTACTCGGTACTTAAGCCACGACTTGGTTCATTTCTTGGCTTTACTCTCGACTTAAGCCACGACTTGGCCAATCTCTTTGCTTTACTCTCGACTTAAGCCATGACTTGATTCATCTCTTGGCTTTATTCAATACTTAAGCCACGACTCGTGTGCTTACTTCACCTTTAACTCACATCTTTCACAATCTCGTGTGTTTATTCCCTCTTTAACTCACATGTTTCTCAATCTAATGACAAAACGCAAACCTACTCAACAGGTTTGCGTTTTAATTAAATATTACAAGTATTAACGATTGACTCAAATTGTTTTTCAAAATGTTCTTTTCTATTTTTGATTTCTTCACAAGCGAAATCGATAATTGCATCTTTCTTGTCTTCGAAGTCTTTATTCACTTCAACAATTACAGTTCTTTCATCATTCTCTGGGCGCACTTTCTTAATCCATCCTTTTTTCACAAGGTTATTGTATAATCTTGTTCGTTTGTATGGCTTAATATCTATATAACCATCCAACTCTTTCAAACTCATCGATCCGTTATTCCATAACATGATTAATGTAAGAAACTCTTCTTTTTCTATATCAAACTTTTCTTCAATTTTATAAAAAATAATATTTATATTTTTTTGGATATCATCTAATAAAATTAAGTCACTTACGTTATTTACTTTTTCTGTCATAAACTCGCCTCCAACGCTCTCTATATGGGTTATATACCCGATATAGTATCGTTTAAGCTTGTTTGCATTATATTTTATAAATTATTCAGTTTCATCATCAATAAGTAATCCTACGTAGTGAATGCGATTATTCATAAATGATATGATATATTTCATTACATTTTCGCGTTCTGGTTCATTATGTACTTCATGATTAAGTCCGTGCCAAGCTTTAAAATATAATTCGTTAGTATTGATTGTTTTACCGATTTGACGAATTGATTCTGTATCTACTATTTTATCTTCTGTACCTAGCATAAGTAATGTAGGAATTGGAGATATGTGGTGAATATTTTCCATTGTTGCTTTCATAGTTTCTAAGATAGTCTTGTACCAGTGGTAACTCACTTTATTTAACATTAAAGCATCTTTATTCGTATCATCTATTACTTCTTTGTTTCTTGTTAAGCTTTCTACTTTAATGCCCGTATCAAACTTAGCATCTTTCGCAACTGTACCGAAACTTGAAGCTAAGAAATTACGTCTTGTTGAAATATTTTGTTGAAAAGCAACTAATGGTGAAATCAATAGTACGCCTTCTACTTTTAAATCTACTTTTTCTAATAAATTAAGTAGAATAAGTCCACCTAAACCAACACCTAACGTAAATACTGGTAAGTGATATTCTTCTGCAATAGATATCCATTCAAGTACTTGTTCATGGTATTCTTCAAATTTATCAACATGTCCTCTATGTACACGGGAAGTTTGTCCTTGTCCTTTTAAGTCACCCATAATAACATGGTAACCTTCTCGTCGTAGCTTAGTGATTACGTATGCGTATCTTCCTGTATGTTCTAGCATATTATGTACAATTACTACAATTCCTTTAGCTTCTTTCTCAGTTTCCCATTTCCACATAATATATTACTCCTTTTACCTATATAGCTACTTTTTTGTTAAACTTAGTATAACAAAATTTTTCAAAAGAATGGAGAATCTTGAATGATTAAATCTTTTAAAGGTCAAAAACCACAAATCGATCAAAGCTGTTATATTGCTGAAAATGCAACTTTAATTGGTGATATTACAATCGGTCCTAAAAGCTCAGTATGGTTCAACTCAGTTATTAGAGGTGATGTTGCCCCTACAATTATAGGTGAAGGTGTTAATATCCAAGATTTATGTTGTTTACACCAAAGCCCTAATCAACCACTTATAATAGAAGATTTTGTAACAGTTGGTCATAAAGTGACATTACATTCTAGTATTATTCGCAAGCACGCGTTAATCGGAATGGATTCAACTATTCTTGACGGTGCAGACATTGGAGAATATGCATTTATCGGTGCTGGATCACTCGTTCCACCAGGAAAGAAAATCCCACCACATACGTTAGCATTTGGTCGTCCTGCAAAAGTCATTAGAGAATTGACAGAAGATGACTATAATGAATTAAAAAGAATCAATGCATCTTATATTGAAAAAGCTGAGATTTATAAAGCAGATCAATAAATAATAAAAAGGATTGAGACGCAATGTCCCAATCCTTTTTTGTTACGCTATTTTAAATTTGCTATGCATAAACGGTAATTTTACAACGATATAAGCGATAATAATTTCATAAAACATTGAGAAGAACTTCTCAAAGAAGAAGACAACATTCTGAACTAATATTGTGCCTATACCTGCCCCACTAAAGTGGTAGTTAACGAGTAAGAAATTATCAATAATATTTAAAGCAATGATTGTAACAAAAACTGTCCATGACTTTTTAGTAATCATCGCCACTAAAATTGCTATAATACCAATCACAATTGGCTCAAAAATAAACAATTGCACGAAACTATCTAAAGGTTTCCCAAACATATAAAATGCCATATCCCTAAACATCCCGATTTCTCCTTTACAGTCATTTCTAATACATTAATTGTATCACGATAAACCAGCTATAATTATTAAGATATTATAAAGATTCATTGCTTTCCTTAACATAAAATTAACATTAATAGCCATTAAATCTTTACATTGAATTAGCAATCAATTCATATTGTCGTGTTACTTTAAAGATGTAACATAAGACGCCTTTAAAGGAGCATGATAAAATGCATTTCTTTAAAAAAATAATTATTTCTTTGTTTATATTCACATTTCTACCACATGCAATTAGCATAGCAGCAGAACCCATTTCACCAAACTATGAGCAAGTCAATCAATCAACCCCCTAAACCATAATAAGCAATATTAAAAAAATTTAAATAATAATGAATTAAAAAAGAAACTGATTTTCCCAATCAGTTTCTTTTTTACTATTACATATGCACTTACTTTTATTTTAGATATTTTATATAGTTTATTTAAAGATTCAGTTACAAGTACTTCTATGACTGTACTATATGCCGTCTTATTGATTATTTGTTTATTTTTAAATCTTGCAATTCTACTTATGGCATGTGGTGACGGACATAAAGCACCAAACAAATATGGAGAAAATCCTAAATACGTTTAAGATTTAATTGTTCAAAGGCATTATACAAATCCAATTAAACTACAATAATATACATGTATATAATTTTTAATTTCGGACAAAATATTGTCAATATTATGGAAAGCCTTACGGGGGCGTTCTTTTTCGTGTCAGAATTCATAATTAGTATAATTTTACATTATATTAAAAATGTAAACGCTTAACTAAATTTGTATTTCCATGATAAAATAAATTAAATGAATATATATATTTAAGGAGGACTTGCTATGCCTGTCGTAAAAGATTTTTTTATTGCATTATCTAACAACAAATTCATGAATGAATCAGCTAAGAAAATGGGTCCTGCACTAGGTGCAAACAAGGTCGTAGCGGGCGTTGATATTGATTCAACAATCGATACAGTTGAAAGATTAAATATGAAGGGAATTTCATGTACGTTAGATAATTTAGGGGAATTCGTAACATCACGTCAAGAAGCTTTAGAAGCTCAACAAAATATTGTTGAAATTATGCGAAGAAACTACAATGCTAATATTGATGCGCATGTTTCGATTAAGCTTACACAATTAGGTCTCAATATTGATAGAGAGTTTGCTTATCAAAATACGAGAGAAATTTTGTTAAAAGCTCATGAATACGGAAATACATTTGTGAACATAGATGCTGAAAAATATGAAGATTTAGTTGGTATTACGGAAATAGTTGATAAACTTAAGGGTGAATTCAAAAATGTAGGGACTGTTATTCAAGCATACTTATTTGATGCTATGAATATTATGGATAAATACGATGATGTGCGATTACGATTAGTTAAAGGTGCATATAAGGAAGCACCTCATATTGCTTATCAAACTAAAGAAGAAATTGACAAAAATTATATAGCATTGATTGAAAAAAGATTATTAACTGCTAAAGCATTCACTTCAATTGCAACACACGATCATAATGTTATTAATCATGTTAAACAATTTGTTAAAGATCATAACATCTCAAGAGATTCATTTGAATTCCAAATGTTATATGGTTTTAGAACAGATTATGCATATCAAATCGCTAATGAAGGCTATAATTTCTGTATGTACGTACCATTTGGGGAAGATTGGTTCGGTTACTTCATGAGAAGATTAGCAGAAAGACCACAAAATATTAATTTAATGTTATTAGATATCTTTAGTGAAAAGAATAAAGGAAAAATCGCTATCGGAGCTAGTGTAATAGCTGGCTTAACCTTATTAAGTATAGGCGGAATCGCTAAAGCGAAGAAAAAATAATACATAAGAAGCCAGAACGCTTGTCCTGGCTTCTTTGTTTTTATATTTGTGTTTCAATATTTTTAAGTAAGTTTGCCATTTCAATTGCAGCTAAGGCAGCATCTCCACCTTTATTACCTGCTTTTGTTCCTGCTCTTTCAATCGCTTGTTCAATTGTTTCTGTTGTTACGATTCCAAATATTACAGGTACATCTGTTTCATCATTTACTTTAGAAATACCTTTAGCAACTTCATTACATACATAATCATAATGTGTAGTCGCCCCTCTAATTACACAGCCTAATGTTACGACCGCATCGTATTTCCCTGACTTCGCTAATTTTTTAGCTACTAAAGGAATTTCATACGCGCCTGGTACATATGCTACATGAACATTTTCTTCATCCACGTTATGTCTAATTAAAGTATCTTTAGCACCATCTAATAAACGACCTGTTATAAAATCGTTAAATCTACTCACGACGATTGCTACTTTTAATTGTGATCCATCCATTTTACCTTCAAATTTCATTTTAAAAACTCCATTCTATTTTATATTAAATGACCCATTTCATGCTTTTTAGTATTGATATATGATGCATTTGTTTCATTCGGTTCAATGACAACTGGAACTCTATTAGAAACACGTATACCTAAATCTTGTAATTGATTAAATTTATCTGGATTATTACTGATGAGTTGAATTTCTTCTATATTAAAGTATTTCAAAATTTGACTCGCTTCAGTATAATCTCTTAAATCCGCTTCAAAGCCTAAAGCTTCATTAGCTGTAATCGTATCATAACCTTGTTCAATAAGTTCATATGCTTTAAGTTTATTGATCAGTCCTATTCCTCTACCTTCTTGAGGTAAGTATAAAATCATGCCACCATGTTCTTGAATGTATTTCATTGAATATTCAAGCTGTTCTCCACAATCGCATCTAGCACTATGGAAAATATCACCTGTCACACATTCAGAATGAATACGTACATTCATACCTTCTTTAATTTCTCCTGAACTAATGACAATATATTCTTTATCATCTAATTGCGATGTAAAGCCATACATATCAAATTCACCATATGAAGTTGGCAACTTAACTTTAGATTCAAGATGAATAATTTGATCATGACGTTTTCTATACTTTACAAGTTCATCAATTGTTATCATTAATAAACCATGTTTACGTTTAAATTGATATAAATCATCTCTACGAGCCATCGTGCCATCATCATTCATAATTTCACAAATAGCACCAGCTGGTTTCGCTCCAGAAAGTTTCGCTAAATCTACACAAGCTTCTGTATGACCTATTCTTTCAAGAACACCATTATCTTTAGCTATTAATGGAAATACATGACCTGGTTGAACGAATGCTGTTGGTGACGTTTCATTAATTAATGCTTTAATCGTATCCGCTCTTTCAAAAGCACTTATACCTGTCGTACTTGATGCATGATCAATACTTACAGTAAATGCAGTCTTATATTTATCACCCGTTTCAGTCATCAATTTCAAACCAAATTGTTGGGCAATTTCGCTGCTTATCGGTGCACAGATTAAACCTCTCGCATGTGTAGCCATAAAATTAATCGTTTCAGCTGTTAAATACTCAGAAATTGCGACGAGGTCACCTTCATTTTCTCTATCTTCATCATCTACTACAATAATCGGTTTACCACTTTTAAGTTCTTGTATGGCATCTTCTACGTTATCAAACATGTTATAGCCTCCTAAAATCCTAGATTAAGTAATTTCTCTTCGGATAAATTTGAATGATTTTGTCCTGTTGCTTTCTGCACATATTTAAATAACAAATCCGTTTCAACATGTACGCTGTCACCTTGTTTCTTATTAACAAAGATTGTTCGATCTCTCGTTTCAGGGATTAAATGAATTTCAAATTTTTGAGGATATAATTTAAAAATTGTCAAACTAACACCATCAACTGTGATAGATCCTTTATCAATCATTTGATTTAATAAATGCGCTTCTGTAGATATTTCAATAATCCATTCATCTTGTCTCTTTGAAATATGTTTAATAATGCCTTGACCATCTACATGCCCACTTACAAAATGACCACCAAATCTTCCATTTGCTAACATCGCTCTTTCAAGATTTACTTTGTCATTCATTTTCAAATGTTCTAAATAAGTTACTGAGATTGTTCCAGTAATCACTTCCACTTTAAAAGTAGAACTTGCTTTCTCAGTAACGGTCAGACAAACACCATTAACAGCAACGGAATCACCTAAAGATAAATCATCCATTATTTCAGTGGCTTCAATTGTTAATGTTTTAACGCCTTGGTTTGTGCTTGTATTCTTGATTACACCAACTGTTTCAATGAGTCCTGTGAACATCTTGTCACTTCTTTCTTAATGTTATTTTAAGATCTCCACCAATGATTTCTGTTGATATAATTTGAAATAATTTACTATTGGATAAAGGAACGACATCTTGCGTTTGATAATATTGATATTTTCCTTGACCACCAATCATCTTCGGGGCTTGATAAATAATTAATTGGTCTACTAAGTCTTGTTCAATAAACTGACTTACAAGTTTAGGACCTGCTTCAACCATCACTTGAGCATATCCATCTTCATATAAATCTTTTATAATCGTTTTTAAATTTGATAAATCACTGTTCTTAACTTTAATATGCTGGTACTCGTACGTGTGAAATGATTCCGAACTCGTTACAACAATAACAGGATTATCTTCATCTTTGAATATTTCATAATCACCACCAAAGTGTGATTGCTCTGTTAAAACAATTCTAGTTGGATTACTTAAATTGGGATTACGAGTAGTTAATAATGGATTATCTTCACGAACTGTCATCCCACCTGTAATAATTGCATCATGTTGTGAGCGCAATTTTAATACATCTTGTTTAACTTCTTTAGATGTAATCCATTTACTTTCTTTGTAATCTGTCGCAACTTTACCATCTAGACTCGTAGAAATTTTCAAAGTAATAAATGGTAATTTCGTTTGTTGTTGATGAAAAAATGCCTCATATAAGTCTTCTGCTCTTTTAGAAGGCTCATGTTTTACATCTATTCCAGCTTCGTACAACATTTCATGACCACTATTTTTAAGAGAACCATCTTTGACTGCATATACAACTGATTGAATACCGTTGTCGATAATCGCTTTAGCACATGGTGGTGTTAAACCATAGTGTGAACAAGGTTCTAAAGAAACATATATTGTTGCACCTTGAGCTTCTTCACCTGCCATTTTTAAAGCTTGTATTTCAGCATGTGCTTCACCTTTTTTTAAATGTGCACCAAAACCTATGATTTTATGATTTTTAACAATAACTGCACCAACAGAAGGATTCGTACCCGTCTGTCCTTGTACACGTTCAGCTAAATCAATTGCAAAATCTAAATATTGATTCATTTCTTTACCTCCTAAAAATAAAAACCACCGAAAATCACTTTTCGGTGGTTGGGAGTAAAAATGTATCACGAAATAAGCCTTTTATGAAAAAAGACTTTAACATTTTAAGTATAACGAAATAAGCGTATAGCATACGCTGTCGTCTATTCTTTCTCCCATCCAGACTATACTGTCGGCTTCAGAATGTTACTGAATCAGCCATAAATGAAAATTCACTTATGGGTCGCGGGCTATTATACCGCCGGTTGGGAATTTCACCCTGCCCCGAAAGAATATATTATTAAATTATATATCAGTAATCACTGATGACATCATTCTATACCATTTCACTAAGAATTACAAATGAAGAAGTTAAATTTATATAGTTAGTATTTGTGTGATGGTTTTAAAATGCTGATAACGACCCCAGTATTTGCACTTTGTACCAAAACTGCTACTAACTACCCAATCATCCGTACATAAAATGAAGTTTGAGACATTAAACACTGTCTCAAGTTTACATTTCAACTTCCTCTATACTATTTCTTTTTAGATTTCGCCTTTTTAACTTTTTTCCTTTCTTCTAATTCAACGTATAAATCATTTACGGCTCTTACGGATTGATCGACTAATAATGAAACGCCATTTACATCAAAATTAACACCACTTGTTAATTGCCCAATCACTTTTAAATTTGGCATTGTACCGAATTTAGGACTAATAACTTCATTTGAATATGGCATCACTAGAATACCTCCAAATGGATGTGCAGCTATAATTTGCTTGTTCTCTAATCCTTTAATAAAATGCTCTTCTTCTGTCAATTCTGATAAATGTTTTTTAGGACCAGTCGCATTAATAACATAATGATAACTTGCTTCTTCTTGTTCGCCTTCATATTTAATTCTAAATTTACCGTAATATTTTCGTACATTTTCTAATCCTTCTTTAACGACAATGTCTCCATTTTCAATCCATTCGATTAATTGCTTAGCTGATGATTGAGGCATTGGATTCGCATTACGTTTAAAGTGATGCCCATACTTTTCTAAAAATGTCGTTTTATCATCGATTGTCATGGCATTCCATACTGGAATCATATGATGTTTTACTTCTTCAACAAATGATTGAAAATGCCCTACTTCATCTTCATGTCTTAAATCATATTTCATATTCGCTACATTATCTTTTTTAAATCGATAAAGCATTTTTTTCAAGTTAATATTTTGATATTCACATTCTTTCGCAAAGAGGTTTTCTATTTCTTTTAATGGTGCGATACCTTTATGCGTCTTTTTTAACTTTTCTATTGAATCTTTCGTAATATACTTCAAATTGATTTCATGTTTAATACCTCTAACTGTCGGAAATTGAGCATGTCTTGAAGCTACAGTTATTGGAAGTTGTTTATGATTTTCCATTACAAATCTAATGACATCTATTGAACTAAGTCCTGTTCCAATTATCGCAATATCATCATTTTCTTTAACATCACGTAATGCTTTAATTGTTGGATATGGTGATTCAATATACCCTTTTAATCCAGATAAATTGTACGGATCTTTATAAGGTAAAGTACCAATAGTCAAAAAGACATAGTCATACTTTTGGCATACCGCTTCATCATCTTCTATATAGCAGACATCTATTTTATATTGTCCTCTTTCATCTTTAATTTCTTCGACATAGCAACTATCAACTTTATGCTTATGTACGAATATATTATCGTGTTTATTTAATAAGTCATTTAAAATAGACTGCATATAATGGCCAAATACTAATCTTGGTAAATATTTCGCTTTACCATAGTCAAAATCATCATTTTTCTTATACCATTTCTTAAAATCTTTCGTATCATCTGGACTTAAAGACATTTGATTAGCTGGTAAGTTAATAAGTAATCGATCACTATCATTTTGAAATGGCTTACCCATACCCATATCTTCGACACTATCAAATATATCTACCGTAATTTTTTTGAATTTTTTATGTTTTGCTAATTGGTTTAATGTACTAACACCAGCAGTTCCCATTCCTATTATTGCTACTTTCAAATTGTACCCCTCCAAATCTCTCAATGCATAATATGCAAAAATCATTCAATTTTATAAATCTATTATACATGTGAAAAACATAACATGTCTTTATATATAACATTAGTCTCATTCACACTTTTTTTATTTATTCCTTTTTTAAATAACAATAAACATAAATTACACGATTTGGGCGATTTTCATAATTATGCAACTATTGTGTTATAATAATAAACGTCATTATTATAAATTTCAAAAAAAGGAGAAGTATTATGTTATCAATCCAAGATTTAACTAAAGTTTATCGTGGCGGAAAAAAAGCCGTAGACAGCATCAATATGAAAATTGAATCTGGTGAATTTATCGCTTTTATCGGTACGAGTGGTAGCGGGAAGACAACTGCTTTAAGAATGATTAACCGCATGATAGAGCCAACTAGCGGGACAATTACGCTTGACGGGAAAGATTTAAGCAAGATGAATCCAGTTAATTTAAGAAGAAATATAGGTTATGTCATTCAACAAATTGGTTTAATGCCACATATGACGATACGTGAAAATATCGTTTTAGTACCTAAATTACTTAAATGGACTAAAGAAGAAAAAGAGAAAAAAGCTAAAGAACTTATTAAATTAGTAGACTTACCAGAATCATATTTAGATTTATATCCATCTCAATTATCTGGTGGTCAACAACAACGTATTGGTGTTGTAAGAGCACTTGCAGCAGACCAAGATATCATTTTAATGGACGAACCATTTGGTGCTTTAGACCCTATTACAAGAGATACATTGCAAGACCTTGTAAAGACACTACAACAAAAACTTGGTAAAACCATTATATTTGTAACGCACGATATGGATGAAGCGATTAAATTGGCAGATAGAATTTGTATTATGTCTCAAGGTGAAATCATTCAATTTGATTCACCAAACAATATTTTAAAAAATCCAGCTAATGATTTTGTACGCGAGTTTATCGGTCAAAACAGACTTATTCAAGATAGACCTAACATACGTGTTGTTGATGATGCAATGAAAGATCCAATTGCCATCACTTCTGAGAAGACAATAGACGAAGCTGTTTCGATTATGAGAGAGAGACGTGTAGATACGCTATTTATTACAAATGTAAAAGGTAAACTTGTCGGATATATAGATATTGAAGATTTAAACGAAGGATATCGTAAAAAATCAGACATTATCGATATTATGCATCGAGATATTTATACAGTTAAGACAGGTACGATGCTTCAAGACTCTGTTCGTACAATTTTAAAACGAAATGTGAGATTAATCCCTGTTGTTGATGAACAATATTACATAAAAGGTGTTATAACAAGAGCAAGCTTAGTAGATATTGTTTACGATTCTATATGGGGACAAACCGAGGAAACAGAAGCAACTGAAAAAAGTGATATCAAATAAGGAGTGAAAAATAGTGATTGAATTCTTACAAGTTAACGGAAACGAACTACTTCAGAAGACACTGGAACACTTCTATATTTCATTATTAGCTTTACTTTTAGCAATGATCGTAGCGATACCGCTTGGCATTTTATTAACACGAACTAAAAAGTTAGCCAAAGTTGTATTATCTATTGCAAGTGTTCTACAAACCGTTCCGTCATTAGCAGTATTAGCACTTATGATTCCTTTCTTAGGTGTTGGTAAATTACCTGCCATTTTAGCATTATTTATTTATATCTTATTACCGATTTTAAACAACACATATATCGGCATTAATAATGTTGATAAAAATGTTAAAGCAGCCGGACTAAGTATGGGTATGACAAAATTCCAAGAAATGTTCATGATTGAATTACCACTTGCTATATCAGTCATTATGAGTGGCGTTCGTTTATCAAGTGTTTATGCAATCAGTTGGGCAACATTAGCAAGTTTCATTGGTGCTGGTGGTTTAGGTGACTTTATCTTTAATGGTTTGAACTTATACCAACCTGATTTAATTATTGGCGGTGCCATAAGTGTTACATTAATCGCGCTTATTATGGACTTTGTACTTTCTAAAGTTGAACTATGGGTTACACCTAAAGGGTTAAAAGTTTCAAGATAAGGAGGAAATATAAACATGAATAGATATTTTAAACTGTTATTGCCTATCATGGCTTTATCTGTCATTTTATCTGGATGTTCATTACCTTTTCTTGGCGCTTCAGGTGATGAAAACTCAATAAAAATAGGTATGCAAAATACAAGTGAATCACAAATTATGGGACATATTGATAAATTGATGATAGAACATGAAGCTAAAAAAGATAACGTAAAGGAAAATAATATACAGCTTATCAATAATTTAGGATCATCAACTGTTACATTTAATGCTCAAAATAGTGGAGATGTTAACATTTCAAGTGCTAGATATACGGGAACTGATTTAACGGGTGCATTGGGTAAAGACCCTATCACTGATCCTAAAAAAGCTTTAAAAGTAGTAAGAGAATCGTTCAATAAAGATTATGATCAAAAATGGTATGGTTCATATGGTTTCGAAAATACTTATGCCATGATGGTTACGAAAGAAACAGCTAAGAAATACAATCTGAAAAAAGTTTCAGACATGAAAAAAGTAGCAAATAAATTAGAAGCTGGCGTTGACTCATCTTGGATGAAACGTCCTGGAGATGGATACCCAGCATTTAAAGAAAAATATGGTTTCGATTTTAAACGTACTCGTCCAATGCAAATTGGCCTTGTATATGATGCGTTAAACACAGGTAAAATGGACGTTGTTTTAGGTTATACAACAGACGGAAGAATTGCGAGCTATGATTTAGTTGTGCTTGAAGATGACTTGAATTTCTTCCCTCCTTACGATGCAAGTCCATTAGTTACAAAATCTTTAATTAAAGAAAAACCTTACGTTGATCGCGCAATGAATAAATTAAGAGGAAAAATCTCTACAGAACAAATGCAAAAATTAAACTACGAAGCAGATAATAACCTTAAAGAACCTGCTGTAGTAGCTGAGGAATTCCTTAAAAAGCACAATTATTTTGACGATGAAAAGGATGGTGAGAAATAGTGGTTGATAATCATGTATGGTCACAGTTAGTCGATTATTACGCAACAAATGGTGGATATATATTTCAACTTTTTCTAACTCATTTACTTATTTCTGTTTATGGTGTGTTATTTGCGGTTATAATAGGTATACCAATAGGCATTTTCATTGCTAGATATTCTAAATTATCTGGCTTTGTCATTTCGCTAGCTAATATTATTCAAACAATCCCAGCACTTGCCCTACTTGCGATATTAATGCTTGTGATGGGACTTGGTTCAAACACTGTTGTAATGACAGTATTCTTATACGCGTTGTTACCGATTATCAAAAATACGTATACGGGTATTAATAACGTAAGTTCTAGTATTAAAGATGCTGGTAAAGGTATGGGTATGACATCCCGTCAAATCTTAACGATGGTTGAACTTCCCCTTTCGTTATCAGTAATGATTGGTGGTATAAGAATCGCATTCGTTATTGCAATTGGTGTTACTGCAATCGGATCATTTATTGGATCGTCTACACTTGGTGATATCATTATTAGAGGTACAAACGCTACTGATGGTACATCACTTATTTTAGCCGGTGCAATCCCTACCGCTTTACTAGCAGTACTAAGTGATTTAATATTAGGCTTTATTGAAAAGAAATTAGACCCAACAAAGAGAAAGCAAAAAGGTCCACAACCTCAAACACTTTCGGAGTGATATTAAATGAAATTTATATTAAAAGTAATTGTATCAACTATTGTTATTTTAATACTTTCACCTAAGAAAAAACTTAAATAATTTACATTAATAACTTATGTAATTATATAATTTTTTGCTATTATGAATTGCATAGTGTTAGTATAGTTAAAACAAAGGAGGAAGTAATATGAAATATAGAATACTTGGAAGTTTATTTTTATCATCAACACTTATTTTAGCAGCATGTGGGAATGGATCAGACAGTTCAGATTCTGATACAAAATCAGAAAAGAAAGATGACACTAAAAGTTCTAGTCAAGTCGTAAAAGACTTACAAAGCAATGCTAAAGATGTTAAAAGCTATCACACTGATAACAAAATCGAAGTTTCTGCTAAAGGCGAAGATAGTCAAACTGTAGAAGTTGGCATGGATGTTGATGAAAAAGAAACAGCAAAATTAGATATGGACCAAGCTGGTCAGAAAATGTCAATTTATGTACAAGGCGATAAAATGATTGCTAAAGTAGATGACCAATGGGTAGACTTATCTTCTCAAGTAGAAAATATGAATATCGATAGTTCTCTAGATCAATTAAATTATGAAAAATACGCTAAAACTTTAAGTGCTTTTAAAGATGCGAAAGCTAAGAAAGTTGACGATGGATATGAACTTACATATGACATCAAAAACAAAGAAGATTTCACTAAATTAGCAAACGCCTCAGGTAACAAAGATCAACTAGAGCAATTTGAATCACAAGTTGATAAAGTTAAAGGTAACGCTATATTGAAAGTAAATAAAGATAATCAAATTGATTCATACAAATTAAATGCTAAATTAACTAAAGATGACGAAACTGCTGATATGAAGACAAACGTCACTTATAATAAGTTAAACGAAATTGATGAAATTAAGATTCCAGATGAAGCAAAAGACGCTAAAAAGATAGAAGACTTACAAGGCGGATCATCTAGCTCATCAAGCAGTAGTTCATCTAACAGTTCAGATAAAGCATCATAATTAGTAAAGACTCGAGGTAAATGCCTCGAGTCTTTTTTGATTTGGACAGGTGTGTTGTGAACATATTTCGCTAAACTTGTTTATAACGAGTGCCTTATGAACAGTTTTCGCTATACTTGTTCGTAACGGGTGCCTTGTGAACACTTCTCGCCAAACTTGTTCATAACAGGGGTGTTAGTTACAAAAGTCAGCCGAAGTGTTACTACGGACCGTTATAGTTACAAAAGTAAGCTGAACTGTTACTACGGATGGCCTTAATTACAAAACTCGACTGAAGTGTTACTAACACACTCAGTATTTACACTTCTCACCAAATCTGCTTATAACAGTCTTCCATTACGACTACTTCTATACTCATTTCACAAAAAAGACTCGAGACAAGTGTCTCGAGTCTTCTTAATTACTATTTTTCTTCTTGTTTATCTAATTTTTCATCTAATGCTTTGATTGAAAGTGACTTATCTGTATCTTGGTATTTATATACAATATAGTACTTTCCTTCTGTTTTAAGTTCGTTATAGAAATCTGCTATTATACGTGCATTACTTTGTGCCCATTTGATATCTGTTGCGTATTGATGTACGCCAGGTTTCTCTGGGTTCCATCTCATACTATATAATGTATTTTGCTCTGGGTTTGATAAATAATGATCATGTATAAACTTCGCGCCACCTGATATGGCTTTTTGAGGTGTATCCCAGCCTCTTTTTTTAGCGTAATTTGCGCCAGTTCCGATAGGATCACTGTCTAAGGCACCGACACCATAAAAGTTATAATACTTTTTACCATCAGATTCTTCTTTAGATTTCGTTACTTTCCCTTTGTCGGTTAACATGACACCATTTGCTAACTCACTTTTGTTATTACCTGTTTCTAATATAGCGTGAGAAATTAAATACACTTCATTAACATGCTCTTTCTTAGCAGCATTTAAAAATTCTGTTGTATAATTTTCTAATACTTCTTGTTTTCTTAACATATGATGAATTCGTTTTTCTTCAATTCCTTGATACTCTGATAAGTTCAAGAATTGATATACTTGTTTTTTATCATTTAAGATTTTTTCTACATCCATCACTTCATAAATTTCGCTTCGTGTTGCATTTTTCCAATTGCCTGACTCTGTTGCTACTTGCATTTTCGTATCATTTTTATATTGTTTATTTACTGCTTTACTTAAAGTTAATGGAACTTCTACATTATCTTCTTGTTTATCTACTTCATAAAATTTTAAATGATCTGAAATCAAATAATAAAACAGGCCAACAATAACTAACAAGACTATTGATAATATGACTAAATTTTTAATGGTTTCTAGCCTGGCATTTTTCATCGTTTCACCTCTAAATTTGTAAACCACCATCAATCATAATTTATTACCTAATTTTTACAATTGTATTAAAGTTTACTCTTTATATTCTATAGGATAAGAGCTTATTATTCAAAAATAAGAATGTTACGTTTTAATTACTATTATATTTCAACAAAAAAAGCAAACATGCTTTGAAAGTATGTTTGCTTATTTATAAGTTGAATAATTCATAAATATAAATGACATTGCCGCTGATCTATTCTTATAGTTATAGTGGCTTAAATTGATTGTACCCTCTTCTTCGCCATTTCTATAATTCATAAATCTGTTTACGTTGTTAATCATTACAAAATCTGCGTTATCTCTTATCGTATTCAAGTCATTATTTCTTGCAAAAAAGTGTTCTAAATTTAGATGTTCGTAATCCATATGATGAGCCTCCTAATCTTTGCCCCAATAAAACATATGTCCATATATATAACCAAATATACACGTTTGAAGCGAAAATGTAAATCATTTCAATCTATGTTTTTATAAGATATTTTCGAGAAAAAGTCTTTATTTTTTCAAAATAATCTCATAAATTATGTTCTATTTTAAAGTTTGTCCATTTTTTTAATATATAACTGATTTTTAAAGTGCTTATTTATTATTTACAATGCGTTTATCCGGAAATAACCGTGTGCATGCTCACCAAAGAGGACAACATGAAACAACACAAATTTGAACATTATTATAAGCAATATAAAAATATGATTCATTATTTACTGCATCGATATCAAATCAAATATGGTTACGAAGATTATTATCAACTGTTATTAATTAAACTATGGACTGAAATTGAGCGATACGATTTTTCAAAGACCGCTTCACTAGATAAATATTTATATACGAAATTAAAGTATTACCTCATTGACTGCATCAGAAAGCAAAGTAAAGATTCAAACCGTGTATCACCCACTTCAAATCATGAAATGTTAGACCAAAGCTTTATTGAATCTCATCAATTTGAAACATTTAGTATGTTAGAGATTTTATCTCAAGATGAACTCATGTGGTTAAAGCTAACATTACAAGGATTCTCAACCCAAGAAATTGCGATATATTTAAATAAAAGTGAATCCTCCATTAAGTATTATCGTAAAAATGCGCGACGTAAATTGAAATCACATTTTTTAATTTAATTACAAATATTTCTTCAAAAATTACAATATTTTTCCCAAAATTCAAGTAACATGTTATATAGGAGGTGCAACATATGACTTTGATCAATCCAAATATGACATTACTGAAATACTCTGATGATTCAGCTTATAGATTCCAAATTGAATATTTAAATCAATCAACTGTTTATACCAATCACTCTATCCCCTATCTTATTAATGACGCACTAAAAATTGAAGGGGCAAGTTTAAAATCAAGAGAACATTACGCTAAATATGTCTTAAACATTTCTAAACTTCTTCCCATTCTCATATATGCCTCTGAAGATTTCGTATTATTTCCAACAAGCGCAAAATCTAACTATAATTATATGCTCATTAACAGTAAACACATTGTTCATATCGACGCATACAAACATTACACTAAATTGTTATTAATTAATCACCAAACTAAAGTCATATATCATGAAAATCATATAATCAGTAGGAAACTCGGTGAATCATTAAGACTCATTCAGTTTCAAAAGCATCATCTTTACAGTCAAAATCCTTCTGTAAATATTAAAAAAGTCGTTACGCACTAATTGCGTAACGGCTTTATTTGTCATTCTATATTAACTTGCTACTTACACCTGATAACAATGCTTGGTATGCACTATTAAAGAATGTCAGTAGTACTTCATCTCTTCTAATAATACTTTCTAAATCTTCTTCATAGATTAAAAAGCTTCCATCTTTACCATTATATTCAGCATATGATGGTTCTACTTGTTTCAAGTTGATTTTATCTTGTTTAAAAGGATTAATCTTTATAATATAATAAGGAGACTCTCTATATTTATCTCCAAAGTAATAACAAAGTGATACAGTATACTCATCATTACCTTCTACGTAAAAAATAGATGTTACATCAAATTTATCCCAAAACAAACCTGTTTTGACATCTTTAATATTTCTCGAATGTAAAAATTGATAATGATCATATTGAGCTTGCTGCATTAATCTAAGTGCATGATATGCAGTCTTTGGATTAAAGATTCGTTCTTTGTCATCTTCATCTAGCGTTTTTTCATATGGAATATTATATGGCTTCGTATTGATTGTGATATCAATGCCGTTATCATGCAATGTATCAAATATAAATTGATAATATTCTTGAATCGTACGTCCTGATTTGACGATCATAGTTTCTTCTTTTTCATCTATTTTAACGACTATTAACTGATCAATTAAATCTAAGTTAATTTCAAATGTATAATTGTCCTTTTTTAATTCGCCTGTAGATAACCCAACTTGATTAACTGTTAACATGACGTGCTTATATAACGGTTCAGGTGTATTCACAGCTAAACAACATTTCCCCATAATTTGAACAATATATCTTATTGTTGCACGTGTATCACGCCATTCATCAAAATATAACAAGCTCATCTACAACACCCCCTAGTCAGTAATCTATGAAAATTCTTTAAATCTTCTAGCAATTAGCAAACGCCTTGTAAAGAATGCATTTACCCATTTGATACCTTTATAACCTATATAAAATAGCACAATACCTAAGACAAGATATAAGGCTTGTAATGTTAATGCTTCACCAATTGGTTTTGTAAAATATAAAGTAAATGTCCCCAATATCAACAAAGCAGCTGTTATTAAAATGCCTGCCATTAAGACATTTCCAAATAATAAGCCACCTAACGTAATCACTTTATACAAACTACTTGGTGGTGTTGCTTTATCTATAATTTCTTTTTCAACAAATTCATTCACAAATTTACTTGGTTTACCATATTCATCTATTAAATTTTTATCTGCATGATGGTTTAATTTTTCATGCGCTAAATTTTTTTCTTTTTTATTTATAAACCAAAGCTTTTTATAAACAATGGATTTATATTGTTCGTTATTCATTACACACCTCTAAAATTCATTAATATTTTAATTATAACATTAATCAATCTATTCGTTGATTATTTTTCAAAATTGCTATTTTGAAGGAGTGAAAATGATGTTTAATTTTAATATCAACCATATTTCACATGAAAATAAATGGATTTATCATAATGAAGATGCATCAATCATATATGTCACAAATGGCTATATTAATATTTTTTATCATACATCGAATTACATGATGACATTGGATAAAGGATTTTTGTGCATTGTACCATTTGATGAATATAGCTTTATTTATGCAATTAATGGTCAAATATGTATACTTAATATTAATAAATTAATGGTATATACATTAGCTTCAAATATTTATGAATATTTCTTACTCAAAAATTTCTTTCCCATTATTCAATCTTACAAATTTGATAAAGTAAGTAATCACTTAAATATTCTTAACCTACTTGCACCGTATCATAAGGAAAGATTAACGACGAATGTTTCAACGAGTATCATTACGCTATTAGATGATGTTAAACAACCACCCTATTCTGAAATTCCAACTAACGATTCTTATGTAAGACATAACCACCACAATCATTATTGGCAACGTCATTTATTTGAAGCTACTGTTGCACTTATATTCAATACAAATCAATCTATTTCAGAAATAGCTTCAGAATATGGTTTTTATGACCAAGCTCACTTTACAAAGGTCTTTAAAAATCATCGAAACATGACGCCGCTTCATTTTAGAAAAAGATACAATATATATTCACATTATAAATAGCGATTGATGATTTCTTCAGCCTCTATATTCTTCGCTAAAATATTTAATGAATCAAAATTCAAATCTTCTGTAATTTCATGCGTTATAACGATTACATCCATTCCAGCTTCTATTGCAGCTTGTGCACCATTCGTCGTATCTTCAATTGCTAAACACTTATCTGGTTCTACATTAAGATCATGTGCTGCTTGAATATATAATTCTGGATTGGGTTTAACAAAAGCAACATCTTCACGCCCTTTTATAACATCGACATATTGATCCAATTCTAATCTTTGTATGTTAGGCATAATATGCGCTTTATAACTACTAGTTGCTATACCCATTTTTTTCTGGTTTTCACGACCATAATCTATTAATTCTTTGACCACTGGTTTTATAGGTAAAGATTTCGTACCTTCATAATGATCTTCAAACATCTCTTCTAAAGCCTTTTTCGAACCTAATGCATTTAATATTTTATCATTTAATTCTTCTGATACTGATCCGATAGAAGCTTTATATTCATCTAAACTTATCTTTTCGTTATTCTTTTGATCAATATGTTTATTTAGAGTATTAAATAAATTAATTTCTGTATCTATTATCGTACCATCAAAATCAAATATTATTGCATCGTACATGTTTAAACACTCCATTCTAAAAAATAAGAGACTAGGACTATTCTTAATCCCGGTCTCTTATTTTGATTATAAATCTTCTGATTTAAGTGTCAATTCTAGACGATCGATAATGTTCTCTAATTGAATTAAACTCAGTGATTTTTCCAGTGCAATGCGTTCTCTATTTGTCGCTAAATATTGCACGATTTCATGTAATGGAATAATGGATCCTTTTTGTGACCCGTTCTCTTCAATTATAAATAAACCATCTGACTCATTTAAGTTTAATTCATCTTGTTTAGCATTAGATAAATCATTCTTGAAATATACTGAACCATGCGGAAAATCATGATACTTTCTCTCTTCTAAAGAAATAACAGCATCGTGTATATTCTCTTGATTTAATCCTGTGTAAAATTGATTAATAATTTGTGTACGATTATCGTTATCGTTGAATAATTTTAGGTTTGTTAACATAGTCATTCACCTCATCCCGTTGCTTATATTTTAACATTTTAAACTGAATATTTAGAGTATTTTATTATTACATTTTCAAGTCATTTATTACATAATTTTTTCGGTTTTCACGAAAGGTTCAAAAATTACGTCGTTTCCATATTGTAATTTATTTCAAAAAATAATAACGTTAAATAGAACTTATATATTATTTGAAATAGAGGTTGAGTACATGAACAAAAGTTTTAATCCATTGAGAAGGTTACATTTTTATGCTGCTTTCTTTATTACACCTTTATTATTAACACTCTCACTTACTGGTATTGGTTATTTATTTTTTACAAATGTAGAAAATAACATTTACCATGATGAATTTTTCAATGATAGCGTAACGAAGGGTCATCAATCATTAGATGATGCTATTCAAGAAATTAGAGATGTATATAAAGGATACGACATTCAAAAAATCAGTATTATGGACGAGCCATACAATAACAGAGTTACCATCGGGAATGAAGATGGTGATTCACGCTATATTTTCTTGGACGAACATAACCAAAGAGTTGCAAATCAAAACGCTAAATATACATATTCCAACGTATTAAGAGAAACACATAGTTCTTTATTTGTTGGTGGTAGTTTTGTAAATTATTTAGTTGAGCTAGCAGCATGTTGGACAATTTTTATGATTATATCAGGTATTTATTTAACTTTTAAATCAAAAGCATTGAAACCAACTAAAAAGAAATCATCATTCTTATTTAATAGACGATTACACGCGATTATAGGACTTATTATAGCTATTCCAATATTTATAATCGTACTAACAGGCTTACCGTGGTCAGCGCTTATGGGTAAACAAATTAACCAATTTGCCGAAGATCATCCAACGATCGGTTATTCAGCGTTAAAAGCTAACCCACCAGAATCAGAAGATAATGAATTACCATGGGCAACGCGTACTAAGGAGAAACCTTCATCTAAAAAAGATCCACATGCCGCACATCATGGTTCTACCAGTAATGTAATTGGTGCAGATGGACAACAAAGTTTAGAAAATATTATTGCAGATGCTGAAGAAAATGGCATTAAAAAGCCATTCTCTATCGTTTACCCTACTGATGAAAAAGGTGTATTTACCGTTTCTAAAAGTAGTAATACTGGCGTTACAGGATTAGATGTTCCACCTAAAGAGGAAACGACAGCATATTTCGATCAATACTCAGGTAAACTTTTAGATAAAGTAGATTATGATGATTATGGTATTATCGGTAAATGGTTCAGTTTCGGTATACCTTTACATGAAGGTCACCTATTTGGAACTGCAAATAAAATCATTAACCTATTAGTTTGTTTAGCCTTTATTAGCGGCATTACATTTGGTTTCTTATCATGGATGAAACGAAAGAAATCCAACTCATTTAGCGCACCAATAAGAACTAGTAATCAAGTTCCAATTGGACTCATTGTATTCTTAGTTATATTAGGAATCGCAATGCCATTATTCGGATTATCACTAATTCCAGTTGCTATTATTGAATTCTTCTTATGGAAACGACATAAAAAGTTAAATACAGTGTAAATAAAAAGCATATCACACTTCTGAAATTAAATTCAGATAAGACGTGATATGCTTATTTTTATACAAATATTTAAATGCATTCATATATTCATTAAACTTAGCTATTAGCCTCGTCATAATCGTTACAAACTGCTTCAAGTAAGTGTCTTAAATCATGATCATCCATATCATCAGGCACTCTAACTTTTATAAGATGATTTTTATCAGTAATAACATGAAAATAATGATGGTCATTTTCATATCCTTTTCCTAGTATTTGCATGAATAACATCCCCTTAGATATTTATCAAACACTCATATACTAATAATATCATACTTATTTAATTAATTTTAATATTTGAATTTAATAATAAACTGCTTACAAGTTAGGCTCTGGATGTACATAAGACGAATATGCGCCTGCTTCTTTTAATTGTTGTTCAACTAAATCACAAATATCATGAGCTTCATCTAGTGTTAAATCTTTATCGACAATGATCGTTACATCAAGAAAGACACTATTACCATGATAACGCCCTTTTATAGACGGTACGTCTAATACACCCTCTATATTTTCAATTTCTTCTATATAATTATTTAAATCTTTTTCATGAAAACCATCACTCAACGTGAATATCGATTCTTTAAAAATCGTAAAACCAGTATAAACAATAATAAAGCCTAGAATGACAGCAAGTATAATATCAATTATAGGTAGACCAAACTGTGTAAATATAAGACCAATACCAGTACCGATGCTGACTAACGCATCAGACAGATTGTCTTTTGCTGCTGATTTTAATGATGTACTTTTAGTTTTAATCGCTAACTTCCAATTAAATAAATATACTAAAATCATTATAATACCACTTATAAAACTAACCCATATTGTCAGTGTGCTAGGTTCACTATAGTCACCTTGAAGTAATTTAGGAATGTTGCTAGAAATAACTTCTATCCCGACAAACATAATGATAAAAGATACAATCAAAGTTGTAATATTTTCAGTCTTCATATGTCCGTAAGGGTGATTTTTATCAGCAGGTTTGATTGAAATCTTCAAACCTATAAGTACTGCCACAGAAACAAATATATCTGTTAAGTTGTTTAAACTATCCGCCTTTAATGCAGATGAATTATAAGTTGTACCAACTGCAAATTTCAAAATAGAAAGAATAATATAAGTAACCAAACTTATATATGCGCCACGTTGTGCAATTCTCAAATTATTTGCCATTTCCAACACTCCAATTTTTTCACTGAAATATGATTATATAACAAAATTTGAGACAAGTTAATGAATTAGTTATCGTAAAATAATATAAATTAATTCGCATATTTATGTTTTAGGTATACCTATATTTCAAATACATATTCTCTTATAATATATTATTTATATATCTAAAAATTTTCAATATATGTTCTTATGATATTTGTTACTATGGACGCCCTTAGTTACATTTCGCCCGACTTTTCTAACGCCTAAAAATCATTTTTCTTAGCAAACTAAAAACCCAGCAAAGTTAGATAACTTCGCTGGGTTTGATGAACTTCATTCTTATAAAATGCTTAATCCGCTTGCTTTAATATCTTTAGCAAATCCTTGAACTGTATCAACAGATAATTCATTAATATCTCTTCCGATATTTGGTACTTTTGCTACCACATCTTTAGGACAAGTAATGATATCGACGTCGATTTCGTCTGCTTGAATAACATTAAATAATTCACGGCAACTTGCCCATAATAATTTAACGCCCTCTTTACTATGACAAACTTTTTCTGCTTCTTTCATTAATGGTAGTGGATCTACACCTGTATCAGCAATTCTACCTGCGAATACAGAAACATATGTTTCAACACCTGGTTTAATTGCTTCTACTATTTCTTTAACTTGTTCAATTGTATAAACAGCAGTGACATTAACTTTAACATCATTTTCTGATAATTTTTTAATTAAAGGAATCATTGATTCACCTTGTGTATTTACAACAGGAATTTTGACAAATACGTTTTCACCATATTGTTTTAAAATTTCTGCTTCTTTAGCCATTGTTTCTATATCATCTGCAAATACTTCAAATGAAATCGAAGCATCTGGTATTGCTTTAACCACATCTTCAGCAAATGTTTTATAATCCGTTACACCTGCTTTTTTCATTAAACTTGGATTTGTTGTAAAACCATCAACTTCTTTATTCTGATAGGCTTGTTTCATTTCTTCAATGTCCGCACCATCAGCAAAAACTTGTACTTTAAGATTACTCATGAATTTCATTCCTTTCTACTTGTTGTGCATTTATCGTACCATAATTTGCAATCGCTTACTAAACTATTTGATTAAAACACAATATCCAAGTTATTTTAAATGTATTTTGAAGTGCTTTATGGCATAATAAGAATTAATAATAACCAAATAATATTTTTTAAGTAATATAAATATAATTGCTTAGGTGGTGTATTTTGATGGCTGATAATATAGAAACAATAAAGCATTTCAAACTTTATACGACTGGGTCATTTTTAGGTGACGAAGCAGTCATCAATAATAGCCCTACGAGCCGAGTTGAGCGGTACTATATTTTTTCCTATTATTTAGAAATTAACGATTTCAAAATACTCATTAACACAGGCTTTTCAGAACATGTTAAACCAAGTACTGATTTAAAAACTTTAAAATTATTTCGCAGACAAGACTATAAAGTGTATGAAACTTTACCAAGCCAATTATTAAAAGACCATATACACCCAGATGAAATTGATTATTGTATTATCACAAACTTTTCAAGCCATCATCTCGGTTATTTAAACGCATTTAAAAATGCAACTATCATAACCTCAAGTGAAGCTTATCATGATTTTATTACACAACAAGTTTCCAACAACAACCTTCAATTAAGCTTTCATGTTATGCCAAATAACTTTAAAGAACGCATTGAATTTATAGAAGATTTTGTACAAACTGAACATCCTATTTTGGGTAAAGGATATAAAGTCTTTAATCAAGATGCATTAGTTAGTTTTGATTTGCCAGGAGCCATGCCAGGTCAATTCGGCTTAATGATGACATTCTCTAATTTAATGATTTTTATGTGTAGCGATGCCGCATGGTGCCGTTCAAATATTCAAAAGAATGACCTTCCTACTAAAAGATTGTTGCGCAAAGCATACAACGGCGAACTTTTCATTGAAACCCATTTAAAGCTTATTGATTTAAAAGAAAATGCGAATACCTCTCTTTTCATCATTCCTAGTCATTGTAAAAAAATGGACGACTTTGAAGAAGTAATGGAATTATTAGATGCAATAAAATAATTTATGTGATAACATAAACGATTATACGGAATTTTTGGAGGGCATCATGGATAAAGCTAAACGCTATTTTTATATATCAATTATACTTATTATTATTAGTTTATTTTTAAGTGCACAAAATCCACTTTTAGAAACGATGTTTGGTTCTTTAGTTTCGCTCGTACTAATAAGTAGTATTTTAAACGGTATTTTATTATTAATTGCTGTCTTTACAACTGATAAGTCAATTAAATATCAAACTGATAAACACACAACGCTTTCAAAATTGAATAAACTTTTACCACTCGTTTTATTCATCGTCATTTTATATCATATTGTCGTTATAATAAGATTTTTCGGAATAATTTAAGGGAAACATAATGTTTCCTTTTTTTAATGAGGAGGTTTATTAAATGGTATATTTAGCAATATTTTTAGGCGGTGCTATAGGTGGAGGGCTAAGATATTTAGTTTCGTTAACGATCACTAATGACGCCTTCCCATTCCCCACATTGACTGTTAACGTAATCGGAGCACTTTTAATGGGGATATTCTCTACATATTTTATTAGCTATTTCAATTTACACCCAAATATTAAAAAATTAATAACAACAGGCTTCTTAGGTGCTTTAACAACCTATTCATCTTTAAGCTTAGAAACAGTCGAGCTACTAGAACATGGACATATATTAGTTGCAGGTACTTATTTACTCGTTAGTTTACTTCTAGGTTTCATATTTATTGCAATAGGTTATAGGAAAGGAACTGACCAAGCATGACGTTATTATATATTATGATAAGTTCAGGTATAGGTGCACTTTGCAGAAATTTAGTGAATGAATTCTTCACTAAACTGTATACAAACCACTTCCCAATCGCTACTTTAACAGTCAACGTAATTGGTAGCCTTATAATTGGATTTGCCGCTCAATATTTAAATGACGATTCTTATTCATATGCAATTATCGCAATAGGCTTTTGCGGTGGATTTACAACATTCTCTACTCACTTTTTAGAAATTTATGAACGATACTTATTAAAATCATATAAAATGATGACTATTTATATAATATCTACAGTCATACTATCAATTGGAGCATGTTATTTAGGATATCACTTATAAAATCACTTACGTAATAGGTACCTTTATATCTAAGACAAAAGAAAAAGGACTGATAAGAATAAATTTTCTTATCAGTCCTTTTGTGTTAATTATTGACCAGTAAAGACTTCTGGGTCTGGTCCGATTCTTTCGTCTTTATTTAAAGCATTTAATCTTGAAAGTTGATCTTCTGATAACTCAAAATCAAATACGTTTAAGTTTTCTTCAATTCTTGATGGTGTTACTGATTTAGGAATAACAACAATATTTTCATCAATATTCCATCTTATAATAACTTGAGCTGGTGTTTTACCTAACTCATTTGCAATTTCTTTTACAACTTCATCTTCCAGTATTTGTCCGTTCATTAAAGGAGACCATGATTGTGCAACAATTTTTTGTGCTTCTAAATACGTTCTTAATTCTTTTTGAGTTAAGTATGGATGACATTCTATTTGATTAATAACTGGTTTAATAGAAGCTTCTTGTAATAATTCTTCTAAATGATGTACATGGAAGTTACTTACACCAATGTTTTTAAGTTTACCTTCATTGTATAAATCTTCCATAGATTTCCATGTTTCAGTAATAAGATCTTTATCTTGACCTGGCCAATGGATTAAATATAAATCTACATAATCTAAACCTAATCTTTTTAAAGATGCTTCATAGGCTGATTGAACATTCTCTCTACCGTAATCTGTCATCCAAAGTTTAGTTGTAATAAATAAATCTTCTCTATTTAATCCTGTTGCTTCTAATCCTTCTTTGATACCTTGTCCGACTTTTTCTTCGTTGTGATAAGTTTGAGCAGTATCTATATGTCTATAACCACTTATAATAGCATGTTTAACCGCTTCTCTACATTCATCATTATTTTCTACTCTGAATGTCCCTAACCCTAAAGCTGGTATAGAATTTCCGTTGTAAAACTCAATTATTTTCTGTGTCATTTTACTGCCTCCTAATTTTAGACGATACTTAAATTAAAATTGAAACAACTTTAGTTTCTAAATATGGTTCAATACCTTCTGAACCACCTTCTCTACCAAATCCACTTTCCTTCATTCCACCGAATGGAATATGAGCTGCACTTGGTCCACCATCGTTCCAACCAATTACACCATAATCTAAGTTCTCATACAACTTTATACCATTACTATAGTTTTCAGTAAAGAAATATGCTGCCAAACCAAATGGTGTATCGTTTGCTTTTATGATAACTTCATCTAAATCTTTATAAGTTTGAATTGGTGCTACTGGTCCGAATGTTTCTTCTACCATGATTTTCATATCGTCTGAAACGTCAGATAGAACAGTTGGTGTAATAAAATAACCACCATCTTTATAGCTATCCCCTCCAGTAATCACACGTGCGCCTTTACTTGTTGCATCTTCAATATGAGATTTAATTTTTTCAAAACCATCTACGTTAATAACAGGACCTATATCTGTTGATTCATCTTGACCATCGCCTACTTTTAATTTACTGACCTCTGTTCTGAGCGCATCTTCAAACGCGTCTTTAATAGATTCTTGTACGTAAATTCTATTTGCACATACACAAGTTTGTCCTGCATTTCTGAATTTAGATGCAATTGTTCCTTGAACTGCTTTATCTATATTTGCATCTTCGTGAACAATTAAAGGTGCATGACCACCTAATTCAAGCGTTACTTTCTTCAATGTCGAACTAGATTGTTCCATTAATTGCTTACCTACAGGCGTTGAACCTGTATAAGTAATTTTTGAAATTAAAGGATGCTTTGTGAAAATTGCACCGATGTCTTTACCTGAACCATTTACATATTGGATAACACTTTGATCAAATCCTGCTTCATGTGCAAGATCAACTAATTTCATTGTTGTAAGAGGTGTATCTTGTGCTGGCTTACATATAAATGTACACCCTGCTGCTAATGCTGGTGCTGCTTTTCTAGTCATCATCGCTGCTGGGAAGTTCCAAGGTGTTATGCTCGCTACAACGCCAACAGGTGCACGTGTAACGATGAGTCGTTTGTTATCAACATGTTCTGGAATAGTTCTACCATAAGTACGTTTAGCTTCTTCAGCAAACCATAATATATAATCTGACGCATATTTTACTTCACCTAAAGCTTCTTTTAATGGCTTCCCACTTTCTTTTGTCATAATTAAGGCAATTTCTTCTTTATTTTCGAGAATCAATTCATACCATTTATATAACAATGCACTACGTTCATGAGCTGGTTTCTTTTTGTATGTTTGAAAAGCATCATGTGCCTTTTCAATCTTGCTGTTAATATCTTCTTCCGTATTGTTTTTAATCGTTTCGATTACTTCACCAGTTGCAGGATTTTTAACTTCAAAATTTTCTTTTACCATACTTATAACCACCTTTTTAGTATAAAAATAGCGCTACATAATATGCAGCGCTTAGTTATTACGGGTTAAACTTTTCAATTTCATCCATAATTCTCTCAAGGTCTTCCACACTATATTGGAATCTACCATGAAATACAAATTTATTAAAGAAGTGTTGAAGTTGTTTTTCACCAACTAACACTTTAATGTTAGGGTCTTGTGAATAATTACTGATAGTTGCTTCACTTACTTCATTTGGATGGAAGTAAATAATAGGTGTCGGTGTATATTTAAGTTCTAACTGTCTTTGTAATTCTTCAGTTGTATTATCAACTTCTTTAACTTCATTAGTATATGAATGAAAAGCTGCAGTTTTATTATTTGGTTGTTTTTCAAGTAATAACGTTTGTTCTTTGTTTGGGTTTAAATCCAATGTTTCAAAGACTTGTCCTAATACTGGAAAATCACTAAACTGCTGTTCTGTAATACCGTGATAGATATGACCACTTACTAAATTAGAGTCAATTACATAAATACCCGTTCTTGTTAAGACTAAATGATCTATTTGTCGAACTTTACCTAATGGATCTTTAGGTAAGAAGATGTTAGCCATAATATGCATGTCTTCAGGTCTGATACGACGTTCATTTACAAGTTGGTCTCTTAACTCTAACAAGTGTCTATCAGTTATATATTCCCCTTCATTCTTAGAAAATAACTTTAATGAGTCAATTTCTCTTTCTTTTTGTGAAATTGCTTCTTGATGTGTTTCTTCTTGTTTCGTTAGAACCTTTTTATTTTCAACTCTTTCATGATCTAACTTTTCTTTATGTTCAGATTTAAGCGTCTCATTTTCTTTTTTATGAGCTTCTTGAATCTTATTCAAAGATTTTTGTTTCTGTTTTAATGAAACAAAGAATAATATAATAAATAGTATCGCAATGACGACCGCTGCGATTAATCCATAATGAATCGGTTCTAATTGACTCATAATTGTAGATCGCTCCCTTTCATATGTATTAATTCCATTATAGTAAAAATTACAAATAAATTCAGTATATATCATGAAATATATTGATAATATAACGTAATTTCTTATACTTCATACATTTGAGTAGTTAAACCACACTTTAATAGTAAATATTTTATGAATATACAGCGGATTGCTGTTACAAAACTTGCATGAATTGTAATTATGAGCGTTGTTGTGAACACTTCAGGCCAAACTTGTCCATAACGGGGGCGTTGTGAACACTTCTGCCTAAACTTGTTCATAACGAGGGCGTTGTGAACACTTTCGCCTACACCTGTTCATAACGAGGGCGTTAATTACAAAAGTCAGCTGAAGTGTTACTATGGGCGTCTATAATTACAAAAGTCGGCTGAAATGTTACTATGGACAGCCTTAATTACAAAACTACTTAGAAGTGTTAATACCGGTATCCTTATTTGCACTTCTAACTAAAACTGCTAATAACACCCCAACTTCATTCTAAAATAAAATAAAAACTCTGCATAAATCCCGTAAGATTCTATACAGAGCGTAATTGTTTATTTTAATAAGTCTTTTAATAAATCTACTTTATCTAATTGTTCCCATGGTAATTGAACATCTGTTCTACCGAAGTGACCGTATGCTGCTGTCTTTTTGTAGATTGGTTGTCTTAAGTTCAACATTTGAATAATGCCTGCTGGTCTTAAATCAAATACTTCTCTTATTTTTTCTACTAATACAGTTTCTTCTACTTTACCTGTACCAAAAGTATCTATTGAAATGGATACTGGTTGTGCTACTCCAATTGCATATGCTAATTGAACTTCACATTTATCTGCTAATCCACTTGCTACTATATTTTTAGCGACATATCTAGCAGCGTATGCACCTGATCTATCTACTTTAGTAGGATCTTTACCACTGAAACATCCTCCGCCGTGTCTTGCATAACCACCGTATGTATCTACAATGATTTTTCTACCCGTTAATCCAGCATCTCCTTGTGGTCCGCCAATTACAAATCTACCTGTTGGATTGATAAAGAATTTAGTTTCTTCATCTAATAATTCTTTAGGTACGATTGGATAGATAACATGATCTTTAATATCTTGTTGAATTTTTTCTAATTCAATTTTTTCATGATGTTGTGAAGAAATAACGATTGTATCTACTCTTACTGGTTTGTCATTTTCGTCATATTCAACTGTTACTTGTGTCTTACCATCTGGACGTAAATATTCTAAAGTACCGTCTTTACGTACATCTGTTAATTTCTTCGCAAGTTGGTGAGCTAAATATCCTGGTAAAGGCATGTATGTTTCCGTTTCATTTGTAGCAAAACCAAACATAAGACCTTGGTCACCTGCACCAATTGATTCTATTTCTCTATCTGATAAATCATCTCTATCTTCTAGTGCGCAATCTACACCTTGTGCAATATCTGGTGATTGCTCATCAATAGCAGTTAAAATCGCCATCGTTTGGAAATCATAACCATACTTCGCTCTTGTGTATCCTATATCTTTTACTGTTTGTCTAACTACTTTGGGAATATCTACATATGTTGAAGTCGATATTTCCCCTGCAATTAAAGCCATACCAGTTGTTACTGTTGTTTCACAAGCGACTCTTGCTTTAGGATCGCCTTTTAATAATTCATCCAGGATAGCATCGGAAATTTGGTCCGCAATTTTATCTGGATGCCCTTCTGTTACTGATTCTGATGTGAAGAGTCTTCTATTCTTTGACATAAAAAATCTCCTTTAAATAAAGTTGTACGGTCTCTTCCTCAGCGCAAATAAAAAGTGCCCTCTCTCAATAAAGATATAGAGAGAAGGCACACTCGTCCATTCGCTCTTATCGTTCAGACAATATTGGTCTGCAAACGGTTTGGCACCTTTCTTTCATTAGAAAGAGGTTGCTGGGTTTCATTGGGTCCATGTCCCTCCACCACTCAGGATAAGAGAATCCGTCAGAAATGATAATACTAAAGTTTTCATAATATGTCAATGGAACGAAACACATTCAAATTTCCAAAAAATTTTTATAACAAATTTACTCATTAGTATAGACTATATATTTTAATGTGTTATACTAATTCCATGAAAATGCTTACAACACTAATATTAGACATGGGGGTCGTCATTTATGGCAATACAGTCAATTACCGAATCAATCGAACTTTCAAACCTTTTAAAGAAGGACACAACACTACAGCAACTTTCTAGAACTGAATTATATAATCACATTCTAGAAGCAGGAGAAGGCGTATTAACAGAATCTGGCGCAATCAGAATGGAAACTGGTAAATACACAGGTCGCTCTCCTAAAGACAAATTTATCGTTAAAGAGGAAGATACTGAACAAGATATTGATTGGGGTACAATCAACCAACCTATCTCAGAAAGTAACTTTTTAAATTTATATGACCAAGTTATTGACTACTTAAACCAAAAATCACAACTTTATGTCTTTAATGGATATGCAGGTGCAGATGAATCATCACGATTAAATTTACGCGTGATTAACGAAATGCCTTGGCATAATTTATTTGCACAGAACATGTTTATCCGCCCAGAAACTAAAGAAGAAGCACTTAATATCAGCCCTAATTTCACTGTTATTAGTGCACCAGGATTTAAAGCTGATCCAGAAAAAGACGGTACAAATTCTGAGACATTCATTATAACTTCGTTCAAACACCGTGTCATACTAATTGGCGGTACTGAATACGCTGGTGAAATGAAAAAAGGTATATTCTCAGTAATGAACTATTTATTACCTAAAAAAGGCATTATGAGTATGCACTGTTCAGCAAACGTAGGTTATAACAAAGATGTAGCTTTATTCTTTGGTCTATCTGGTACAGGTAAAACAACGTTATCTGCAGATCCTAATAGAAAATTAATCGGAGACGATGAACATGGCTGGAACGAAAATGGTGTCTTCAATATTGAAGGTGGTTGCTACGCTAAAACAGTAAGTCTTAGTCGTGAAAAAGAACCACAAATTTACGATGCTATTCGTTATGGTACAGTTCTAGAAAATGTTACCGTAAATCCTAATGGTTCAGTTGATTATGACGACACTACATTAACTGAAAATACAAGGGCTGCATACCCAATAGATTTTATCGATAATATTATTACACCATCAATAGCTGGTCACCCAAATACAATTATCTTCTTAACTGCAGATGCATTTGGCGTATTACCACCTATTTCTAAATTAGATAAATCTCAAGCTATGTATCATTTCTTAAGTGGTTTCACTTCTAAGTTAGCAGGTACAGAAAGAGGCGTAACAAGCCCTCAACCAGTATTCTCAACATGTTTCGGTTCACCTTTCTTACCATTACATGCGACTGAATACGCTGAATTACTTGGTAAATTAATTGATGAACATAATGTAGATGTTTATCTTGTAAACACTGGTTGGACTGGTGGCGAATACGGAGTAGGTTCAAGAATGGATTTGAAACATACCCGTTCAATGATTCGTCGTGCAATTAGTGGAGAAATTAAGAATTCAGAATTTGTTCAAGATGATATCTTTGGCCTTAATATCCCGAAACATGTACCAGGTGTACCTTCGGAAATATTATATCCACGTAATACATGGGTATCTTCTGACGCATATGACGAAAAAGCAAAATTACTTGCTAAGAACTTCAAAGAAAACTTCAGTAAATTCGGAGAGTCTTCTGAACATATTCAAGAAGAAGGCGGATTTACGTATAATCGCTTATAAAATACTAAAAGAGCTTGGGCCTTATTGGTCCAAGCTTTTTTCACATTTATACATCCATTCTTTGATTTGTAACAATGTTTGCTTTTCTATTTCTGGTCTTAAAACATGCCCTTCTCCATTTAAATAGATCGTTTGATGTTCAACCACTTCTTGCTTTAAATGTTCTTCTAAATGATATGCCATGTTAATATTTACTTGCTTATCTTTATCACCATGAACGATTAATATAGGTGGACTGTCTTTATGAATAGATTGCAATGCATCTCTACGTGCATAAGCTTCAAATTGTTTTTTAGGATGTCCAACCATTCTTTTTAACATCCCTCTTAGATCTATTCGTTCTTCGTACATCATTAGTAAATCTGACACGCCGCCCCATATAATATAACTCGTTGCTTTCACTTTTTGATACGTAAGTAAGCCTTGAATACCTCCTCTAGAGAATCCAATCATATGAACAGGAACATTTGGATAGTGTGATTTTAATATTTCTATCCCTTCTATAACATCATGAAGGTCATCACCACAAAATTCGTCTCTACCTTCACTACCGTTACTACCTCTGTAATAAGGTGCAAATACAAGTGTATGTTTATCTTTAAATTGCGCCATACGACCTGGTCTCACTCTACCTACTTGTCCTTTGCCACCACGTAAATATACAACTATGCGATTAACACGTTTATTTGGTGTCATCAACATGCCTCTGACTTTCAATTCATCCACTTCATATATCACTTCTTCAGTTAGATGATGATTAAAGAAAACTGGCATTTTTTTCTTACTGTAGAAATCCAAGTTTATACACCCTTTCAACGCACTTTAATATTGCTGTATCTTTTAAAAGAAAGCTCTTTTCTTCTTCAGATATATCATTGATTTCTTTAGCAATAACGGGTCCATAAGTTTCGAAATATGCTTTATTGCTATCCAATGATTCGACCTCAATAAAATAGACATCTTTATTAAATGGGATTTTATCATGTACAGTATATGAAGCTATAAACGTTATATTTTTAGCGACCGCACCCGTTTCTTCATATAATTCACGCTTAACAGCCTCTTTATTCGTTTCATTTGGTTCAACTTTCCCACCAGGAAATTCAATACCTCTTATCTTATGATGCGTTAACACATATTCATTATTAAAAATCGGAATACCAAGAACATGTTTCGCATTTTGTTGATCTGTTGGACATTTATATACTAAATCAACATCCAATCCATTTGGATCTTTGTAGCGCATGATACACGACCTCTTTCTTCAATTATGATAAACTGTATATACATATTATTAGGAAGGTAGAAGATATTGAAAAAGTTAACCTTAACGACCTTAGTATTAACAATTACTCTTATTCTAGCAAGTTGTAGTCCAGAAGGTCAAAATAAATTTGATGATAGTAGCGATGCTATCGAAGCTTTTCAAAAAAACATTAAAAAAGTAGATTCACATTCGATTAAATCTAGTAACGAAACAACAGTTGATTTTCAAGATAAAAAAACAACGCTTAAACAACTGTCACATGGCCGAACAAACCACCATGATAAACTTGCATTTAATGTCGAACAAAAAAGTAATACAAAACAAATTCCAGTGCATAATAAAAGTGTTTGGATTGATTCAAACGAAATCAAATCCTCCCCTAAATCTAAGTATTTAAATTTTCATGCAAAAAATGCCGAGATCGATTATTATCAAAAAATTGGGCAAGATTGGTTCGATTTAACGACTTTTAATCAAAGTTTACTAAAACCTATTGAAGATGATGTCACTTTAGAAAACAATACTCTTTCATATGAAGGTACAGGAAAAGTTATGGAGTATCTCTATCAACTAGGATTTAGTCAATCACCACTGGCAGATCAAGCGTCATTAAGCAATATTAATGACTTAAAAATTAAAAGTGGTAAGTTTAAACTTACATTCCAAAAAGACAAAACATTACCAAAAACGTTAACCTTTAACATTAAAGCAACTGGAAAAATTAAAAATGAAACGATTAACATCCATATGAAACAGACAACAGCTTTCTATAAATTCAATTCCACTGATGTTAAACCATACCAGAACTTAACGAAAAACAATTATAAATAGGAGCATTGATATGAAAAAAGTATTTATTAAATTAATACGCCTTTATCAACGATATATATCCCCATTGACACCACCTACATGCAGGTTCCAACCTACATGTTCTAACTATGCTGTTGAAGCTATTTCAGAATATGGTGTCATAAAAGGAACTTGGTTAGGTACGAAACGTATCTTAAAATGCCACCCATTTCATCCAGGTGGATACGATCCTGTTCCACCTAAAAAAGATTCATAACATTTATTTAAAGGCATATGCGCTAAAAATTTAGCACATATGCCTTTTATTTTGTTAATTTATCTTTATCAACGATTGGTGGCAAATATTTAATTTGATGACCTTGAGTCTTTGCACTATTAACAACGAAATCTTCTGTAAAGTAATAATCACTTGGTGTTACATCACTCGGATAAGAACTTTGCTGAGCTAAGTATGCAGTATAGTAACTACTGAGTCCAAATTCATACATCCCACCTATGACATATTTAAGTTGATGTTCGCGACAATATTCTATAATTTCAAGCGCTTTATCTATACCTCCAACACGTGAAGGTTTAATCACAACACCATCGATCAGGTTATGCTGATTAAATTGAATAATTTGCTCTAAATTTAGAGCACTTTCATCAATAAATACTGGTAACTTAAGCGCACTAATATGCTCAAAATAGTCCTCATATTTAGAAAATGGCTGCTCAATATATATAAATTGTTCATCTTTAAATGTATTTAATAAAGACACATGTTCATGATTTAACACACCATTTGCATCAATCGCTCTTTGTATTTGTGGATAATGTTCTGTTAAAAAATCTATATCTCGATTAACTTCTTCATGCCATTTTAATTTAATTCTCGTTGGTAATTCACCATTATATTGCTTAAAATAGTATTCAATATTTTGATTAATTGTTGCACCATATGCCACTTCAATCGGCTTTAACTCATGGAATTTCTGAAAAAATATCATAGACATAACGCTACGTGCATTCGGATATTCGATGAGTTCATCTATTAATTCACAACATAATGGATAACTATTAAAATCAACAAATTCATGTTTTTCAAACCATTTTATTAAAGTTTCTTCAACTTTATCTATTGTCTCGAAATGATACCAGTCACTATTAAACGCATTACATTCACCATAATACGTAGACCCATTCATATCTTGCCATTCTACAATTAATGCTTCTCGCTCATTTAATGCTATTAAAGGTGTTCGTATCGGTACTCTGAAAGGTGCTTTGAATCTATAGAAATGCAAACTATTTTTTCTCATTCATGACCCACGCCTTTACTTTATATCTTGAAAGTTTACCAGTTGAAGTTCTTGGAATTTCGTTTATTTTATAAAAGTATTTTGGGTGTTTATACTTTGCTAATTTATTATTGAGTATATTTTTAAATGTATCATCTTGGATAGTCTGTTCCGCTTCATACACTAGTGCAGGTACTTGACCCCACTTTTTATCATCAACTGGTACAACAACACAATTTTGAACATCCGGATGAATTAATATAACATGTTCAATTTCAAATGGATAAATATTTTCTCCACCACTAATGATTAAATCTTTTCTTCTATCATAAATATATACATAACCGGAATCATCTATTGATCCAACATCACCTGTTTTAAAATAACCATCTTCAAATGTATCTGAATTCTGACTACCTGTTAAATAGCCATTCATCACATTGCCACCGGATACAGCGACTTCCCCATGTCCTTCTTCATTTTGATTTAAAATTTTGAGTCTTACATTTGAAGGTACTTTCCCTACTGTACTTGGTTCTTCACGTAACATCTCTGGACTTGCTGTAACAAACTGAGAGCATGTTTCAGTCATACCAAACGAATTATATATCGGCAATTGATTGTCTAACGCTTTATTAATCATCGTTTCAGATAACTTTGCGCCGCCTAACAATATTTTTTCTAATTGATATGGTCGTGTTAACTCATCTTGCATCAACCATTGTAGTGTTTGAGGCACTAATGAAATATGTGTGATGTTATCATTTTTAATTAAATATATCACGCGATCAACATCAAATTTCGGTTCTAAAATAAGAGTAAAACCTTCAATTAAACTACGTATTAACACACTTAAACCTGAAATATGGTATATCGGTAATACGGACAACCATCTCGTTGATTCATCATAGCCAAGACTTTCTTTGCAACCTATTGCACTAAAATAATGATTTGAAAAAGTTTGTGGTACAGCTTTTGCAGGACCAGTTGTACCAGAAGTAAACATAATCGTCGCAATATCATCCATATCAAACGTAAAATCATATTCCTCAACTTTAATGTCGTCCAAATATATCTCCTCGATATCGATACAATTTTGTTTAATATGTAAAGGTTTATACGTAAAGACAGTTTGAACACCAATACTGTCCAATTGTTGTTCAATTTCGACTGGTGTTAACTTTGTATTAATCATAACCACTTCTACATTTGCTAACCAAGCTGCAATGATAAGTGATGCATGTTTAATATCATTCTTTATATATAGTCCAACTCTTTTCAATTGTAGTTGCTTAATGTAATGTGCTTTGTTTTTAGAATCGTTAAATAGCTCTTCATAAGTTAATTCAACATCACCTTGTTGAATTGCAATTTTATGTGGTGTTCGAGACACCTGTTGTTCAATCCAATGTTTCATCGTTTGGACCTCCTTATACCATTATTCATTATAACGATATTTTTGAATTTAAACATAAAAAATGCTTTAAAACATCAAAAAACCTAGGTGACAAATTCACCTAGGTTTCCAGCATATTAGATTGATTCTTTTTCTCTTCTTTGTGTAACGAATCGTTCAAGTAATAAGAAGACAAGGCCTATAATTGTTAAGAATGGCGCGACTAACGCTAGGTCCTTAACTTCTAATTGACTTACTACCATACCGCCGATGAACGCGCCAAGAGCATTACCGATGTTAAATGCAGATTGATTCATCGTACTAGCAAGCATTGGTGCATCTTGTGAAATGACCATACTTTTAAATTGTAATGATGGACTCATACTAAATCCAATCAAACCAAATACAAAAATACCAACAACCATTAGCAAGCTATAATTTTGAATAAAGTACATCATAAAGATATATATTGGAAAGACTATAAATATCGTATTCAATGCTTTATTTAAATTCCAGTCTGCTAATTTGCCACCAATAATATTACCAAATGTTACACCAACACCGAATATAATAAGCACAAATGAAATCCAACGTTCTTCTATATGCGAAACGTTAATTAATATTTGAGAAATATACGTGAAATAAGCAAATACACTACTGAATCCGAACAGTGTTACACCTAGTGTCAGCCAAAGTTTAACATCTTTTAATACACTCAATTCATTTTTAATTGAAATCGGCTGTGTATCTTTTTGATTAGGTACAAATCGAATAATACCTATTAATGTTAATAATCCTAGAACACTAATAATAATAAATGTCATTTTCCAGCCAAAAATTTGGCCAACAAATGTTCCGAATGGTACACCAATGATGTTGCTCATTGTTAATCCCATAAACATTAAAGCCATTGCACTTGCTCTTTTATGAGGGGGTACCATACTTGCTGCAAGTATTGAACCTATACCAAAGAATGAACCGTGTGCTAAAGCGGCAATAATTCTACTTAACATAAGCGAACCATAATTAGGCGCAATACCACCTATCCCGTTACCTACTATAAAAATAGCCATTAATAAGACGAGTAAATTTTTTCGAGGTAATTTATAAGTCGCTAACACTATAATCGGTCCGCCAATTGCAACACTCAATGCATAACCTGTAATCAATTGACCCGCATCGGATACCGTTACATCGAGATCTCTTGCTATATTAGGTAACAAACCCATGATTACAAATTCAGTCATACCTATCGCAAAAGCACCAAGGCTAAGTATCCAAATCGCTAAAGGATATTTTTTCATGTCTCAACGCTCCTTTAATCTTATTATTTTAATCAGATTTATCCATATTAGTACTTTTGCTAAGCAATTACAAGAGTTTTTTTGAATTTTGTATAGAAAAAAAACCTGAGTTAATTTTTTCTCAGGTTTTTAAACGTTTTCATTATTGAGTTTGTATCCAACCTATTCCAATCGTGCCATATCCAGTATGAACAGATGCTACTGGAACTAACGGTTCGATATATACACTTACATCTTTATTTAAAGTTAAAATACGCTCTTTCCACACATGTGCTTCTTGCTCATTCCCAGCATGTAATACACCAATATGTGTAACACCTTTATCAATAATTTCTTTAATATGTGTGATTAAATAAGCTTCTATTTTCTTGTTGCCTCTAGACTTAAGTTCTAAGTCGATTGTACTGTTCTCTAATTTCAATAGTAACTTAATATGAAGCAAACTACTTAATAAATATTTGCTGTTCGAAACCCTTCCACTATTCTTTAATTGTTGTAAGTTTCTTGGCAACAAATATAATTCACTTGTATGTTTAACTTCTTCTAACTTATTAATGATTTCTTCAAATGAATAGTCCTCATTATAAAGTTTTCTACCATACTCGACTAATTCTTTTTGAGGAAAGCTACCGGTTCCACTATCAATTACATGAATTTCCATTGGGAAAGATTGTGCAGTTGATAGCGATGATGCATATGTGCCTGATAAACTACTAGAAGGATGAACTGCAATAACATGTGTATAGCCTTCTTCTTGAATTTGCTCATACGTTTCAATAAAATCTTGAGGTGTAGGTTGAGCCGTTTTTGCACCATTACCATTTTCTTTTAACATATCAAAAAATAACTTTGAACTTTCAAATTCTGAGTCTTTATAAGGTTTGTCATTAATAATTGTAGATAAAGAAACGACAAATAAATCTTTATCATCCATATTTTGATCAATATAAGTTGTTGTATCAATTAACCACGCTAATTTCATTACTTCCTCCATTGTATATACAATAAATGCATTCACTTTATAACTAAGTATTTTTAACCTAACTTAATTAATAACATATAATCAATATTGAAACAATTAAAAACAGAACTGATAAGTTAAAGCAATCATATAATAAATAACACAAATATCATTCTAGTATAATAAATTGATAAGTACTTAGAAATATCAATACCTTTACAACAACGAATCAAATTTTAACATTAGAATGTTCCTATAAATTTATTATTAAAATATAGTACTTATAAGATTGGTAACTTTATAAAAAAATGACAATACGCTATACGCATTTAACCTACATATGCTATCATTTTAATATTGATAACTAGATAGGAGTCATAACAATGAGTTTATTAAAAACAGAACTACAAGAGAAAGATTATCCACTTGCGTTAAAAATTTGGGAACGCTCCGTACTCGCAACTCATCACTTTTTAAAAGAGGAAGACAGAATTGCATTAAAAAAAGAAATACCAACATACTTTAAATACGTAGATGCAAACTTATGGCTATACGATGGAGAAGCTGTTGGATTTTCAGGTATCAATGAAGATAACTTAGAAATGTTATTTATAGATCCTGAACACTTTAGAAAAGGATTTGGAACTGAGATACTTCAACACTTGTTAACAGAAGATCATATCCAAAAAGTTGACGTAAACAAAGATAACGAGCAAGCCTTGAACTTTTATATCAAAAATGGACTCAAACCATATAAAGAATCTTCACATGATGAACAAGGGAGAGATTATCCAATTATACATCTAAAATTATAATTTAAATTGAGGTTTTGCTTATGAATAAACAGACAAATATGTTATTACTTATTTCAATTATTACAATTTCATTAGCTGCCATATTAGTAAAGTTATCAAACGCTCCTTCCAGCGTGATAAGCATGAACAGAATGTTTATAGCTGTCATATTGCTAGTACCCTTTGCATATCGATATAAAAAAGAAATCTTTAAATTAAGTATTAAAGATTTTCTATATCTTGTATTAGCCGGTCTATTTTTAGCACTTTATTTCGGATTATGGTTTGGTTCATTAAAATTAACAACCGTTGCTAGTTCAACAGTCATATTATCTTTACAACCCATTATTGCGATTATCGCAAGTTTCTTATTTTATAAAGAAAAAATAATGCTAAAAGTTTTGAGTACAATTTTAATATCATTTATCGGTGTTGTAATCGTAAGTTGGGGCGACTTTAATTTAACTGACTTAACTGTAATGATTGGTAATGTATTGTCCTTATTAAGCGTAATATCTATAGTGTGTTACCTAATGATCGGAAAGAATGCAATGCTCAAACTCACACATTGGGTTTATAGCATCATTGTGTTCTTCTTAGCAGGCGTTTTTTTACTCATTTATAACATCATTACGCATGCTACATTAGTAAACTATTCAATGAAAGAATGGCTCTTATTTATATCATTGGCAATTTTCCCAACAATAGCACACGTCATATTTAATTATCTCTTAAATATAATCAATCCAACAACCATATCAATGAGCATGCTATTAGAACCCGTAGGCGCCTCAATATTAGCAATATTTATCCTTAAAGAATACTTAGGATACGTACAAATACTCGGTATCGGTATCGTACTCTTAGGTGTGTATTTCTTCTTAAAAGCACAGAAAACTGAAGTGACATGAATATATTATTTACTTTTTGTTATAAAATCTAATAATTTAAACATCACATCTTTATTTTCTTTAGGTACTTCATAGTCAATTATTTCTTTAGGTGTTTGATTCAATACAGAATCTACTGCATAAGAAAAGTCATTCGTAACAATTTCTTTAACATCAAAAGGTCCAGGTTCAAAATGAAATTGTAAGCCAATAACATTATCTTTTAATAAGAAGCCTTGGTTTGTTAAGTACTCACTTGAAAATAGCAATTCTGCATTTTTAGGAATTTGGAATGTTTCTTCATGCCAATGTAATGCCATTAATTCTTTCGGTAGATCCGGTATAGTATCACTTTCAATGTAAACTTTATCCCAGCCCACTTCTTTTACTGGTGATTTACTCACTGTATAACCTATTGCTTTTGTTATTTGTTGAGCACCATAGCAAGCTCCAAACATTGGTTTGTTATCTTTCAATAACTCTCTTATTAACTCTCTTTCTTTAAAAATCCAATCATCTGTATCATTCGGACTCATTGGACCGCCCAAAATAATTAGTAAATCAGTTTCTTCAGCAGAAGGTAATACACCATTATAAAAATACGGATGATAAATATACAAATCATGTCCTCTTTCTTTAGCCCAATCAGCTATTGACCCAACACCTTCATTTGGCGTATGTTGTAAAACATTTATTCTCATAAAATAAGCAACTCCTTATATAATTAACAAATTCTAATAACTATATTATAAGTCATTTAAGCAAAATAATGTGAAAATCCTTTATTTCAGAAAAATTAAAGGCTAGGACTTTTTTACATCAGTCCTAGCCTTTGTTTTGCCCATATATCTTAACAAGGTTACAATAAAAATAGTAAATAAAACGTTAAACCAAGTAATGCTATACTAGTGGTATAGTTCAAAACCGTTCTGATCCTTATTTTTGTAATATTTGACAATGTGATCAACTCCAAATCTTATATTTCGTATGATTTTAGCGATTTTATCTGTTATCTATCACATTGAATTATCATACTTTAACAACTCTATTATAATATATTTTCTCTGAAATGGATAAAAAATAAATAATTTCAAAGGAATGATACACATGTCCAAATACACATTAGACAGCACTTTTTTATACATGGCTTTTATGACTTTGCCACTTATTTTTATAATGCCTGTAATGTTTAGTGTTCCACTTGTTTTATTAATTTTTAGTATTAAAAAGAAAGAAGACTAATATACTTTTATAAATACTCGTGTTCACTAGCGTTATAAATAATTAGAAAGGGTGAAATGATATTGAAAGCTAAAAAAATGGATAAAATGTTGTTTCAATCTAAATTCCCTGAAGTTGAGGTCTTACTAGAATCTGAAACATCAACTAAGATTGATAAAGAGTATGTAATAGGTTCAATATTTGTGACAATACAAGAAATTATATTAGTGCAGCATAAAGCAAATTTAACTTTTCAAATCCCGTGGTCAGAGATTGTTTCATTAGATACAATAGAAAACTTTATTTCTAGTAAATTAATTTTAGATTAGAGATTAATCATTTTAACAATGATGATATAAAAGTGCTTCAACATAAAAACGAGCAATTGATTAAGGTATGTTTAAGTTAAAATAGCAATGCTACTAATATAGTGATAATCATAGATAAAAGGCTTAATATAGTTGGTATACTAATACCTATCCAGAAACGTTTTGATGTAACTTTATTATCGTTTATTTCATTTTTTAACTCGGAAACAGCATTTTTTATTTCTCCTGATAAAACATCTTTAGTTAAGGAAATTTTATCATTGATAGCATCGAATCTATTATTCATATTTATTTCATGCTGCTGAAATTCTGGTCTCGTAATATATTCACTATTCATAAAAGCACCTCCTTATATACTCCCACTTTCTAGTTTTATCAAGTATATATTACAATAAAATCAAATTGAGCACAATACAGAATGTTAAAATTAACAAACTCTTTTTTATAATATAACAATCCCCTTCTCTGCCTAGTCTTGGAATGTAATTTAAGTTTGCCTCGACGTTGGCATCAAAAAAACTAAAATAACATGCTCGTTGGCATTAGGTTGGCGTAAAAATTTATTTAATGCTCTTTTAAAAAAGTCCATAACAAAAGAAACCCCACTATTATGGGGTTTCTAGCAATATCAACGTCTTGGATTAGTTGATTATTAAGGTACAAGCGGAGAGTGAGGGATTCGAACCCTCGAGACGCTTGTGGCGCCTACACACTTT
>ERZ1023180.32-NODE-32-length-54950-cov-11.614227_pt1 | contig 54950 bp, 55 predicted proteins | sample MGYA00380436_ERZ1023180 | MGnify/ENA primary metagenome ERZ1023180 (study PRJEB33173, sample SAMEA4830337) | metagenome | study: EMG produced TPA metagenomics assembly of the PRJEB25223 data set... | reverse complement strand
ATATTGTCATTCAGTTTTCAATGTTCATTTTGTCTCACAAGAAACTATTATACACACTTCTTAATTCGAAGTCAACAACTTTTTAAAATTAATTTTCAAAGTGTTTTGATGTTTTATTTATCTCTCGCTCACAAGATATAACTATACACGCTAAATACCCTTTACTCAAGCATAAAAATTACACCAAAACACTCAATACTCTCAAATATACTTAATTCTCAACATATTCTTTTAGTTTTTCGTATATTTTTTCAGCATCTTTATATCCTTGTTTGTATAAAGCATCTAATTTTCTAGGATTTTTCTCGATTCTATCTACAGATAATGAATCAGAAGGTCTGATAACAAACAAATTACCTTTCTCTTCTTCCGCTTCTATCCGTTCTAAAGTCTGATTATAATGTTTATATCTTATCGCCATTAAATGATTGATTTTAGGATATGCTTTCAATCTGAATACTTTTGAAAATTTACTTTGTTTTTTACGATAGCCTTTCGGTCTTGTCAAAATCAAAACATTTTTCTTATAGCCTTCTTCAATTGCTTTATCAATCGGAATAGGATTGACGATACCACCATCTAATAATGTATGACCTTTATATTGAACTGGGTTGGCCATCATTGGTAAAGAACTTGTTGCCTCTAAGGCAGTCAATATAGAACCTTCTGTTTCTTTCTTATTGAAGTAAACCGCTTCTCCTGTGTCACAATCTGTCGTTACAACAACAAACTCTTCCTCTGCTTGATCAAACTTTTCAAAGTCAAAAGGTTCCAAGTAAGTCGGTATATGATGATACACAAAGTCCATACCAAATATCTCTTTATTTTTTACATAATTTGATAACGAAATATAACGCTTATCTTTAATGTATTTTGTTGTGACACGATGATTGCGTCTAAATTGTCGAGATATATAGCTTGCTGCCATAGATGCGCCTGCTGAAACGCCAATATTATATTTAAAATATAAATCTTTCTTAATGAAGAAATCTAGCACACCAGCTGTGTACATACTTCTCATTCCGCCACCTTCTAATATTAATGCTGTATCTTTTATCATAGTTACACTTCTTTCTATACTATTAGTTGAATGAAAGCGAGGCTGAGACATTATTCATTGTCCCAGCCTCAAATATCGTTATTAAATTTCTGTTCTTCCAGTTATAGCTTTCGAAAGTGTTACTTCATCAGCGTATTCTAAATCTCCACCTACTGGTAGACCATGTGCTAGTCTAGTTGTCTTGATACCAATCGGTTTAACAAGTCTAGATATATACATCGCTGTTGATTCACCTTCTATATTAGGATTAGTCGCCAATATAATTTCTTCGATTTCATCATTCTTCAATCGTTCTAATAACGAAGGAATATTAATATCTTCAGGTCCAATACCTTCCATTGGAGATATCGCACCATGCAATACATGGTATAACCCTTTATATTCACGCATTTTTTCCATAGCTATGACATCTTTAGAATCTTGAACAACACACACAACTGAACGGTCTCTTTGTTTATCTTGACATATATGACAAGGGGAAACATCCGTAATGTGTCCGCAAGTTTCACAATAAGTCAGTTCTCTCTTAACATCTACGAGAGATTTGGCAAAAAGTACAACGTCGTCTTCCTTCATATCTAATACGTGGAAAGCTAAACGTTGTGCAGTCTTCGGACCTATTCCCGGCAATTTCATAAAGCTATCAATGAGTTTAGATATTGGTTCTGGGTAGAACATCATTACATCATTCCAGGAATGTTTAGACCTTTTGTATGTTTACCTAAACGATCTGCTGTTACATCATCTGCTTTAGATAAAGCGTCATTTGTTGCTGCTAATACTAAATCTTGTAACATTTCAATATCTTCAGGGTCTACTACATCTTCTTTAATGATAACGTCTAACACTTCTTTATGACCAGAAACAACGACTGTAACCATACCGCCACCAGCTGTTCCTTCAATTTTTTCTTCTTTTAGCTTTTCTTGTTCCTCAGCCATTTTCTTTTGCATTTTTTGCATTTGTTTCATCATTTGTTGCATATTTCCGCCACCGCGCATAATTTCGTCCTCCTAATTTCTAATTTATACATTTAAGATTATTAATTTTTGTCATATTTATTATACATGCCTTTAGAGGTGATGTCATGTATTACTCATCCGTAACATGTACGGTATCTTCACCAAACAACTCTTGAGCCTTCTTTACAACATCCGCTTCTTCTGGCTTTTCTTCTTGCTCAGCTTCACCTTGAGCCGTATTCGCTTTTTTAGATTGAATATACTGTTGACGGACTTGTAACCATTGCGAATTTGGTACGCCAACAACTTTTACATTCTTGTTAACTATCTCGCATACAATCGCTTCGATATGATTTCTTTTTTCATCATTCTTATTCACGATTTCACAATGAATATCTTCATCAAATTTCACGAGCACATGGTCTTCACTTGCTGCAACAGGTTCCGAGTTTAAGAGAAGACTGACTAGCGCTCTTTGCTCTTTCTCTTTAACCGATTCTATCACTGCTTGCCATTTTTCTTTAAGTAAATTCAAATCATCACGATTAGCATGGTCAAGCACACGTTCGATTTGTCGAATAGAGAAGACATGCTTAGATTGTTTACGAGGGATATTTTGTTTATTTTCAACTGGTTTAGCTTTTTGACTTACACCGTTTTGAGCTAGTTGCTGAATCGTCGCTTCAAGTTGTTGGATTTTATCCATCACTTCACTAGAGCCAGCGTTTTGATTTGAACTAACAGAAACCGTTTGTCCGTTATTGTTCTGATCAATTAATTCCGTTAACTTAACGATTAGTATTTCTATATGAACATTTTGGTTAATTGCAAATCTCATTGAAACTAATGTGTCGTTAATACAATCAATCATTTTGTACATTGTATTTAAGTCTACTTGATTCAGTGCGTGGTCGTCTTCAACTTTTTCAGTTGTCTTAGCGACAATTGAATCTCTTATGAAATAAATCATATCATTTACAAGTCTATTAACTTCTTTACCCGCAGAAATAAATTCATGATACCTAGTAAAAGCTTGTTTAATATCTTTAGCAACCATGTCATTAAACAAAGCATTTAAAGCCGCTTTATCTACACTACCTGTTACATTTAAAGCATGTTCGAGTGATAAGTGCCCATCTCCAAAAGCTATTGCTTGGTCCATGATACTTAATGCATCTCGCATACCACCTTCTGAAACCTGAGCGATAAATGCCAAAGCTTCTTCTTCGTAGGTAATATTCTGCTCATCTGCGACAAACGCGAGTCTGCTTTCTATTTCACCAGAATGGATGGCTTTAAAATCAAATCTCTGACATCTAGATATAATAGTAGGTGGTATCTTGTGAGGTTCAGTAGTTGCGAGTATAAAAATAGCATGACTTGGCGGTTCTTCAAGTGTCTTTAAAAGTGCATTGAAAGCACCTGTTGTAAGCATGTGCACTTCATCTATAATATAGACTTTAAATTTAGATTCACTTGGTGCATATTTTACTTTATCTCTAATATTACGAATTTCATCTACACCGTTATTACTAGCAGCATCAATTTCAATGACATCTGAATTTGTTCCTTGTGTAATGCCTTTACAAATTGCGCATTCATTACAAGGTTCACCATTCGTATTCACTGTACAGTTAATTGCTTTAGCGAAGATTTTAGCAATACTTGTCTTACCAGTTCCACGTGGGCCATTAAACAAGTAAGCATGTGATTGCTTTTCTTTTTGGATGGCGTTTCTTAATGTTTTTGTGACATGTTTTTGACCGACAACATCTGCAAATGATTGCGGTCTATACATTCGATACAAAGCCTGGTAGTTCAAAGTGGCACCTCCAAAATTTAATAAGATATTGGCTATATTATATCATGAATCATTAGGTACACCCTATTATTAATTATCAAAAGCTTCTGGATAATGAACTGTGCCTTTAATTTCTTTTGTTGGATGATCCCATAAATATTTAAACATGAAATTTTCATCTGGCACTTCAAATGGTGGGTATATATTAAACTCTGACGCTGCATGATAACCTAATTTATGATAATAAGCTGCATGACCTAGTACGACTACACCGACATAGCCATTTTCATAAGCTCTATATTCTAAAGCTTCTATTAATGCTTTCCCTATTCCTTTATTTTGATACTCTGGCAAAACAGAAACAGGCGCAAGCGCTAATACTGTATGTGTTTCTTCATCAGAACTAACGGTGACTTCTGACATCATTGCATGTCCCAGAATTTTGCCTGATTCTGTCTTCGCTACAACTTCAAGTTCTGCATTATAATTCATTGATTTTCGTATTTTACCGATTAATTCGTGTTCTGTTCCATCAGAATAACGTTCATTTTTGAATGCTTCTTTAACGACTTCTTTAGCTAATTCATATTCCGATTCTATGATCGTTCCAATTAGTAATTGGGTCATGTTTAAAATATCCTCCTGATATAAGAAAAAGGGTGACCGCGGTCACCCTTTTGAATTTATATATAATTTGATAAGTTTATAAAATTTAAAACCGTGCACCTTTGCTTTGAACAAACATCACAAGCGTTACCTCAGTCGTTAGCTAAACTTCGGCTACCCTACGGCACATACAATGATCCACTTAATGCTGCTTCCTTCCGGACCTGACATGATTCATGGGTTTGTATTGCATAGGACCGACGTCTTCAGACACCACGTGCTGAGGGCAGACCTCACAATAATATGTCCGCGGCAAAGGAATTCAGTCTTGCATAAGCGGATTTCAAGTACAGGGAACCGCTACCTCCCCACTTAGCACGGCAATATATATACTACAACAAAATGTTACGATTTGGCAAGAAAAAACTACTTCAATCAAAGTGTTTTATGAATCACCCTGCGAGAAAAATCTACAAACTTGAATTCCGTCGCGATATGTCTTGAAATATTATATTGAAATTTTTCTGCGTTATTAAGATATACAATGCCTCTAACCGTTGCTGTATAAGGCGGATTTAATTTTCCGAAATATAATATTTCATTCTTCGTCATCTCTTCAAATGTAATAGACTTATTCGAGTAACTGATTTCTACATTCATTTCTTGTTCAATAAATTTATAGATAGATTCAGCTGCAACTTCTTCAGTCAGCTTAGGAATAATCTGACATATAAAGTAATCCTCATCCATAATACGCACGGTGTCATCTTTCGTTCTCGTTCTAATGACATGCCACAACTTATCTTGGTCTCTTAACTCAAGCGCATGTTGAACGACAGGAACGTCTTTAGCATCTATAACCTCAAGTAATTCAACTTTAGTTTCATAATCAAGTCCTAATCGTTTATTAATTTCTTGGAAACTCACCATTTCCGATATTGGAAATTGAATAACATCTTCATAAATAACGACAGACCCTTTGCCTCTTAACTTTTGAATATAACCTTTTTCTTGCAATAAATTTAAAGCTTTCCTTACAGTCTCTCTAGAAGTTGAATATATCTTTGTTAATTCATTTTCTGAAGGTAGTTGCTGTAAATGAGCATATTCACCATTTAAAATTTTTTCACAAATAGATTGGTAGATTTTCATATACTTGTTCATGCGTTCACCTCTATACCTTCAACATCAATTAGTCACCACTTACTTTTACGACAAAAGCATCAAATGGTTGCAAAGCGTTACCATTTAAATCATTATTTGCAATCATGATTTCACCCTCTAAATCGATATCTTCTGGGATATCAACGATTTGATCAGAGTAGTTTGCAACAACTAACCAAGTTTCATTATTTAAATGTCTCTTGTAAACGAACAGCTCTGGATGTTCCATATGAAGTGGTTCAACTTCTCCATACGTTATAACATCGTGTTCATGACGTAATTGTATTAACTTTTGATACGTATAGAAAATAGAATCTTTATCTTCCAATGCCGCTTCAACATTAATATGCTTATAATTTTCTGGGATACCAATCCATGGTTCTCCAGTTGTAAAGCCTGCCTCAGCATGTGCATTCCATTGAATAGGCGTTCTAGAGTTATCTCTAGATTTCTGACCTATTACTTTCATAATCATTTGTTCATCCATACCGCGTTCTTTTAATAATTTGTATGCATTAAGTGATTCTACATCTTTATATTGATCAATATCCGTGAAACCTGGATCTGTCATGCCAATTTCTTCACCTTGATAAATATACGGCGTACCTTGAAGCATGTGTAATGATATCCCAAGCATCTTAGCAGATTTAACTCTTTCCGCTTCTGTATCATCTTTACCGAATCTCGTTACGACTCTAGGTTGATCATGGTTACACCAGAAAATAGCATTCCATCCGTTACCTTTTGCGATGTTCACTTGCCAATCCATTAAGATACGTTTCAGTTCAAGAAAATCAAATTTCATATCTGACCACTTTTCACCATCTTTGTAATCTACTTTTAAATGATGAAAATTAAATACACTACTTAACTCATGACGTTCTGGATTTGTATATTTAATACAATTATCAATTGTTGTTGATGACATTTCTCCAACCGTCATAATGTCTTTATTGCCAAATGTTTGTTTATTCAGTTCTTGTAAATACTCATGGACTTTTGGTCCATCTGTATAAAATTCTTTACCGATTGCTGTTGAATTTTCGAAAGCACCTTTGGAAATTAAGTTAATGACATCAAATCTGAAACCATCTACGCCAAAATCAATCCAATAATTAATCATTTCATATATTTCAGCCTTTAAATTGTCATTCTCCCAATTTAAATCAGCTTGAGAAACATCAAACAATCTTAAATAATAACTTTCTGTTTGTTCATCATAAGTCCAAGCATTACCACCGAACTTAGACTCCCAGTTAGTTGGCGGCTCTTCTTTAGTGCCTTCTTTCCAAATATAATAATCACGATAATGATTATCTTTAGACTTGCGAGATTCTACAAACCAGTGATGTGATGTCGAAGTGTGATTGATCACAATATCGAGCATCACTTTAATACCTAAACTGTGCGCTTCATCTAGTAATGTTTTGACGTCTTCCTTTGTACCAAAATCAGGATTAATTTGATAATAATCACTAATATCATATCCATTATCGTTCATTGGTGATTGATAAATTGGCGTTAACCAAATGTAATCTACACCTAACGTTTGTAAATAAGGTAATTTTTCTATAATACCTGGTATATCACCTTGTCCATTTCCAGTAGTATCATTAAATGACTTTGGATAAATTTGATAAACAACGGACTTCTTCCAATCTGAAACTGCCATATAGGTATACTCCTTTATTTATATATATTATTCTTGAACCATTTCTTTAGCTTTTTCATTAGCAAAGTTTGAAAGCACAATCGTTAGTATAGCTGGTAACACTACCGCAATCAATGTCGCAATACCGAACACACCCCAATATTCTCTTTCAATAGAGATAATTGCAGGAACGCCACCTACACCTACTTTACCGATAACACCTGCAGCTCCTATAAAAGCACCTAGCAAACTAGAAGAAATAATTGCTGCAAAGAATGGATATTTCAATGGTAAGTTGACACCAAACATTGCTGGTTCAGTTACACCTAAGAATGCTGAAATACCAGATGTAGCAGCTAAACCTTGTTCTTTAACCATTTTACGTTGTTTATATACTACCCAAGCGCCGAATGCTGCTGAACCTTGACAAATATTAGATATCGCCACAATTGGCCATAAGTACGTGCCGCCTAAAGGACTTCCTATGAGTTGGAAATCTACCGCTAAGAACATATGATGTAATCCTGTAATAACAAGTGGTGCATAGAATAATCCATACACTGCGCCACCTAACCAGCCAGCACTTTCAAAGATTGCTTTAATACCATTCGTAATTAACGTACCTAACTCTAACGCCAATGGACCAATAACGATAAATGCTAAAAATCCAGTAATTAATAACGCGACAGGACCTACTACAAGCATTTTGATAGAATCATGTACACGTTTAGCTAAGAATTTCTCAATAATAGACAATACCCAAGTTGCGAATAATATCGGTAATACTTGACCTTGATAGTTTAATTGCTTAATTTCTAAACCAAATATGTGCCATACAGGAATTTCACTCGATTTACCGCCACCTAAATCATATTGAGAAGCAAGTTGCGGATGTAACAAGATTAAACCTAATACTAAACCTAGAATTGGGCTACCACCAAATACACGCATAGCTGACCAACCAATTAAAGCCGGCAAGAAGATAAATGCTGTACTTGCGATAACGTTAATGATGTTTGCAAAGTCTGCAAGCCATGCATATTGTTGAACAAGTGACTTAGCGCCAAATAAATTTTCTGCTGTTAATACATTGTTTAAACCTAATAGTAAACCTGCTGTTACGATTGCAGGTAAGATTGGAATGAATACATCACCCAACAATTTAATTAAACGTTGAAACGGATTCATCTTCTGTTCAGAAGCTTTCTTCACATCATCTTTCGAACTTTCTTCAACACCTGTTTCTTGTTGGAAAATTTTATAAGCCTCATCAACAGTTCCCGGTCCAATTACGATTTGAAATTGGTTGTTTGCTGAGAAGGACCCCTTCACTAAATCTATTTGATCTAATGCATCTTTATTTACTTTACTTTCATCATTTAATACAAGTCTTAACCGTGTCACACAGTGCGTTGCGGCATTTACATTGTCTTGCCCACCAATAGCATCAATAATCTGCTTTACATCTTCTCTATTCACAGCCATTAAACTCACTCCCCTAACTTTATTTAGTTGAATTATAACTTGTATATACAAGTATGTAAAGGCTTACAATTAATATTATATAAATAATGTAGTATGATTGTGTAAAGGAGGTTTTTCATATGTCTTTTTTAACACATGAATATATCGATCATGACAGCGTTGCACTCGATTTTGCAAAAGGAGATTCTATCATTTTCACAAACCATCACCACGAAAAAATATTTGAATCAGCAAGTTTAATTAAATTGCCTATTATGATTTATATTTATGAAAGTACAACTCAAGAAGATAGAAAAGTACTCGTTCAAATCAACCATAAAGTTGGCGGCAGTGGCGTTCTAAAAAATATGAATATCGATCAACTGAGCGTTCAAGATTTAATCTACTTAATGATTGTTGTTTCAGACAATACGGCAACCAATACATTAATTGATCATTTCGGACTTCAACATATCAACTTATTTATTCAAGAAACTTTGCAATGTGAACAAACACAGTTAAATCGTTATATGATGGATGCAGAAGCTATAAGTGAAGGGAAACAGAATACAACATCTTCTCAAGATATGATTCATATACTACGCTTTATTGCAGAACATAAACATCATCAAGACATGATGAACATCATGAATGACCAACATTTAAACGATAAAGTTTCAATCTATCGATCTTTTTACGAAGATACGCTTAATTTTTACACTAAGACAGGTGAGTACGACAACGTTGTCAATGATGTAGGTATTATCCAACATGAAGGCGCGTTATATTATTATTGTTTCTTATCCAACACAAATAAACCCAAAAAGGCGATTGATTTCTCTCACCAATTTGGGTCATATATTATCCAATCTATATTAGATATTTGATAATCGTGCAGCTTTAGCTAATATCTTTTGATAATAACTACCTGATAACTTAATGATTTCGACACTTTTCGGTGTATGCGGCGCATGAATCATCATGTCTTCTCCCATATATATGCCAACATGTGATAGAAAGCCTTCATCTTCTGGTTTACTGAAGAACAGCAAATCACCTGGCAAAAAGTCATGTGATGCTATCGAAACATCCGTCATTGCTTCATATTGTTCATCGGCATCTCGGGGGATGTGGAAGTTTTGACTTTTGTACATTTGGAAACATAATCCTGAACAATCATAACCATAACTAGACATCCCTCCCCATAAATAAGGCAAGTCTAAAAAGCGCTTCGCATTTTCAATGACACCTGCCATTGTACCAATTTCGAATGCGCCAGATTCATCACTGAATTCTACATCATTCGCACTAATGAGCCCTTTGCCTTCAGGTGTGTTAACTTCAATAAAAGGCTCATCTTTCTTAATAATAGGTAAAATCGTATTAAATGACAGAATTTGTTTCGTTGTAAAATCTAAATTAAACAATGTCGTCTTAGGTACATTAACACGAAGGCGTGGATGTGTATCGTACGCCTTCATCTCACCTAATTGACTCGTCGGAATAAATCCTGGATATCCCTTTGGATTCTGTTTAGACGGTTGCTCTAAACAGATAACGTAACTCCAACCATCTTGTTCTTCTACTACTTCTACTTTTTCGCCATAAAGAATTTGCGTATCTATTCTACTATCTTCCGTAAAAGATAATTTCTGTTCTAAATTAAGTTCAAGTAACCAACGTTGAATATCTGCTGGATACATGATACCGTCTCTATCAATTTCTCTAGCTTTATCAAAGCTTCTCCATATTGTCCCGACATTTACTCTGCAATATTTAATCATGAGCTCACCTTCTTATATAAAGATTCACGATCTATTCCTAACCCTGTCCCTTCTGAAACGGTTACTTTAGCACCTTCATAAGTAATACCACCTTCAACTTGTCGCTCAACTACCATTAAAGGTGCATCAAAATCAACACGGTTCACTTGTTCTGCTGCTAAACTAAAATGTAAAGCCGCCGTTACAGATACATGTGTTTCCATCATACATCCAACCATGCAAGGTATCGCTTCACCTTTAGCAATATCATGTATCTTTAATGCTTGATGAATACCACCAGTCTTCATCAGTTTAATATTCCATATATTTGTTGCACCAACTTCTACAAGTCTCTGTGCATCATGTAAACTAAACAATCCTTCATCTACCATTAAAGGAATTTTGAATTCTTGAGATAGCTCACCTAGTACCTTATACTCATATCTTCCAACAGGTTGTTCGATGCTCTCAATATCCAAATCTGCTTCATCAAAATGTTTCAATGCATGACGCGCACCTTTTTCATCCCATGCTTGGTTTGCATCCGCACTTAAAATAACCTCACTCGGTAAAGTAGAACGTAATGCCTGTAATCTATTTAAATCTGTAGAGACATCATCTTTCCCCACTTTTATCTTCAAATGGTTAAAGCCATCTTCTACATATCTCAAACCATCTTCTACCATTTCATCAGCATCATTTAGACTCACGGTATAACAAGTTTCTAATGATTTATTTCCCGGGTTATGATTGATATATTGATATAAAGGCAATTCTGCTTCTTGAGCTAATAAGTCATAAAGCGCGATATCTATTGCAGCTTTGGCACTTGTATTACCTACGATGACTTGATGAATTTCATCTAGTAAGTCTTTCGTTAATGGTCGGTTAATTAATAGTGGCTTAAAGACCTCTTCAATCGCAGCTTCTATACCACCTTTTGTATCACCCGTAATAACATATGTAGGTACAGCTTCACCAACACCTATAACATCTTCATAATTCGTTTCAATAAATACATATATACTTTCAATCACTTCTACTGTTCTCAGTGCTGTTTTGAAAGGTTTCTTCAAAGGCGTTTCATATCTATAGTATTTTATATCTGTTATAAACATATAACTTCCCCTTTATTCTATAATTACACCTGACGCTATATTTAATACTTTATTGTCCACATCTAATGTAGCTTGCGTTCCAAACGGTATCGCAAAATGCGGCGTGCAATGTCCAATATTCAAATCATACACTGCCGGTTTATTTAATGGCGTTATAAAATCATCTAACACTTCTTTCATCGTTGAAGATTTCTTTGGATTTTTAGGCTCGCTATCTGTGAATGGCCCGAAAATAAATCCAGAAGCATCATTTAACTTGCCAGCAGATTTGAGTTGTTGTAAAAATCCGTCTACCTTATAAGGCACTTCACCAATATCTTCTATAAATAAAATTTTGCCCTTAGTATCGATTTCATATGGTGTTCCTAGACTTGAAACAAGTAAAGATAAACAACCACCAACAATTTCTCCTTCAACGCGGCCACCAACCAACGATTTAAACGTTAATTGATCTGTAGGATAAGACACAGCTTCACCATTAAATAACTGCTCAAAGCTTCCAATAGAAATCTCATTATAAGTATCTCCTATATCTGATGCGATCATAGGACCTTGAAATGTTACCAATCCCGTTTGTTGTCTAATAGCATTGTGTAAGCATGTAATATCACTATATCCCCATATAATTTTAGGATGTGCCTTTACAAGATTATAATCAATACGTTCTACAATTCTAGGTGTACCATAACCACCGCAAGCACATATTATGCCTTTCACTTCATCATCTTCTAACATGTCATGCAAACTATCTAATCGTTCATCATCCGTTCCCGCTAAATGACCATGAACGCGGTCTATATTTTTCGCTAGTTTAAACCGAATACCATATCTCTCTTCTAAAAGTTTCAACCCGTTCTTTAAATGCGTTTGGTTCGGCGGACTCGCTAATGCTACAACACCCACCACATCTCCTCTATTTAATCCCTTTGCTTTCATTAAGACACGACCTTTTATCAGAATATTCTTATATTATAACAAAGTTGTTATCCTTTTGTGAAAACAAAAGAAATTGTCATAATCGCATGACGATATGAGGTTGGACATATGCACGAGTTAGGTTGGAGTTAGGTTGGAGTCCGGTCCGAGTAACTGTCATTATTCGGAATTCTGGTAATTAGAATGCTGTATCTTCTATTATTTCGAATTCTGGTAATTAGATAGACGCTCATTTACGGACATTTCTCAGAATTCTGTCCCTAACAACGCCTCTTACGGACACTTCTACGAATTCTGTCCCTAACAACACTTCTTACGGACACTTCTCCGAATTCTGTCCCTAACGTCACCCCTTAGAGACACTTTTCCGAATTATGTCCCTAACAACGCCCCCTATATTTCCACCTACTATATTTTCACCGCAATATTCCACCCTGCAACTTAATCTCCACTCCGCTCCCAAATATACATCCAACCATTATATTTTTTCACAACAAAAAAACACTGCCCACAAAAGTGGACAGTGCTCTTTATATATATAGTCTTGGATATTTAAAAATAATGGCGGAGGAAGAGGGATTCGAACCCCCGCGAGCCGTTAAGCCCCTGTCGGTTTTCAAGACCGATCCCTTCAGCCGGACTTGGGTATTCCTCCAAATAAGACATTATTTATCTTATAACATGCCATTACTGATGTCAACAAAAATCACAAAAATTAAATTGTAATTTTTTTCTTTAAGGATTCATCTACAGCTTTTGCAACTGCACGCCCTTCTTTTATTGCCCAAACAACTAAACTTTGACCTTTTCTTGCATCTCCAGCTACAAATACTTTATCTTGATTTGTTCTGAAGTCTTTTTCATTTGCTATGATTTTGTTTCGTTCTGTCTTTAAGTTGAATGAATGTGGCACTAAATGTTCTGTACCTTCAAAACCAATTGATAATAGGACTAAATCTGCTGGCCAATGACGTTCTGTACCTTCTACAATGACCATTCCGTCTTCAGTTTCTTCTAACACTTGCGTATATAAACCGCGAATATTACCATTTTCATCAACATCATAACGCATTGTTTGAATACCATATGCTCTTGGTTCAAATCCGAACTTTTCACGATATTCTTTATGCGCATAGTCTAACTTGAAAATTGGCATTGGTAATGGCCATGATGTATTTTGTTCCATTTTATCTGTTAGTCTTACATATTTATTAAATTGAACGACTGATTTACAGTCATCTCTTAATGCTGTTGCTACGCAGTCAGCACCTGTATCACCCGCACCGATTACAATCACATTTTTACCTTTTGCTGTTATAGTTGGTTCGTCAATTTCTCCCATTTGTAATTGCGTTTGCTCTGTTAAATATTCCATCGCAAAATGTATACCGAAGCTCATACGTCCTTCTAATGGTAGGTCACGCCCTTTTTGTGAGCCTGTACAAACAATAATTGCATCATACTGTTCATCTAGTTCCTCTTTCGTGATGTCTTTCCCCACATTAACATCTGTTTTAAAGACGATACCCGCTTCTTCCATTAATTTCACTCGACGTTCGATAACTTCTTTATCTAATTTCATACTTGGTATGCCGTACATAAGCAAACCACCTGGACGATGGTTACGCTCATATACAGTCACATTATAGCCAAGTAAATTTAATTCTTCTGCAGCTGTTAAGCCTGCTGGACCACTACCGATAATGGCTACTTTTTCTTCTAAGCGATGTTCTGGAAACTTAGGTTTCACAAGTCCCATATCATACGCTTCATCTATAATTGTACGTTCTATACCTTTGATAGCGACTGAATCATTATTAATCGCTAAGACACATGAAGATTCACATGGTGCAGGACATACACGACCTGTAAATTCAGGAAAGTTATTCGTTTCTGATAATCTTGCATATGCTTCTTCATAATCTTTGCGATACACTAAGTCATTCCATTCTGGTATATAGTTACCTATTGGACAACCTATTGTATCTCTACCGAATGATGAGCCTGTTTGACAAAATGGTGTTCCGCAATCCATACAACGCGCACCTTGTGTAGCTGCGTCTTCTTTAGTAAAACGTTGTTGGAATGCGTCATATCCTTTAATTCTATCTTTTAACGGCAACTCATCAAGTTGTTGCTTAGGATACTTCATAAAACCTTTAAATTCACCCATAATATGCCCTCCTTCTTAATATACCGAAGCCAGTTCTTCTTCATCACCAATAGATTTTCGATCATCAAAGAATGCATTTAACAGTGCATCTTCTTCGTTTTCTAATTTGTGTAGTGAAATCTTCTGCATCATGAGTTTGTAGTCTTTCGGAATCACTTTAACCACTTTGTCGACAATTGTGTCAAATGACGTTAGCACTGCTTTTGCTTTTTTACTATTTGTATATCGAACATGTTCTTCTAACATGTGTCTTAAATTCTCAATTTCATCTGGATCTTTTAATGTTTCAAACTCTAAAGTGTCAAGTTCATTATCTTTTTTGAATGCTTCAACATCTGTTGGCAATGCGTAACATACACCACCACTCATACCTTGACCGAAGTTACGCCCTACATCACCTAAAATGACGACACGTCCACCAGTCATGTATTCTAAACCGTGGTCGCCGACACCTTCAACAACGACGTTAACGCCACTATTTCTTACACAGAAACGTTCCCCAGCTCTACCGTTAATATAAGATGTTCCACTTGTCGCACCGTAGAAACAAACGTTACCGACGATGATATTGTCTTCTCTATCTTCGTTAGGTGCATTTAAGATCAATTTACCTCCAGATAAACCTTTACCAAAGTAATCGTTAGCGTCACCAGTATGATGTAACGTCATACCATTAGGCGTGAATGCACCATAACTTTGTCCAGCATGTTTAAACGTCTTAACACTTATTGTATCTTCTGGTAAACCAGGTTCACCATGCACTTCTGTAATATAACTACCTGTAATAACACCAACATCTCTTTCAGTATTTCGAACGTTATAACTACCAACAAATTTTTCACCATGATCAATTGATGCTTTTGCATCTTCATATAATTTCGTTAAGTCGAATCCAACATCAAGATGATGATTTTGATTCATAGAGCGGTATCTTTCACCTTCATTTACAAATAAAAGTGCCTCTAAATCAAGTTCTCTCGCTTTAGGGTGAGAGTAATATCTGTTTGATACTGATAACAAGTCCGTTCTACCTACAAGTTCGTCCATTGTTTTTAAGCCTAATGAAGCTAGAATTTCTCTTATTTCCTCGGCAATAAAATACATGAAGTTTACGATGTGATCTGCTTTACCTGTATATAATTTTCGTAAGTCGCCATTTTGAGTCGCAATACCAACTGGGCATGTATCTTTATGGCATACTCTCATCATAATACAGCCAAGCACGACTAAAGGTGCTGTCGCAAATGCAAACTCTTCTGCACCTAACGCACAAGCGAGTGCAACGTCACGACCAGTCATTAATTTACCATCTGTTTCTAACGTTACACGTGAACGAAGACCGTTTAACATAAGCGTTTGATGTGTTTCAGATAAACCAATCTCCCACGGTAACCCAGCATGTTGAATACTCGTCTTAGGTGATGCACCTGTACCGCCGTCATATCCACTGATGACAATCTTGTCGGCAAAAGCTTTAGCAACACCTGCTGCAATTGTACCTACACCAGATTTAGAAACGAGCTTAACACTGATGTCTGCTTTTCTATTTGCATTCTTTAAGTCATGAATCAATTGTGCTAAGTCCTCAATAGAATATATATCATGGTGAGGTGGTGGTGAAATTAATCCGACACCCGGTGTTGAACCACGTACTTCAGCTACCCAAGGATAAACTTTTGTACCAGGTAATTGTCCACCTTCACCAGGTTTAGCACCTTGTGCGACTTTAATTTGAATTTCTTTAGCGTGTTGTAAGTAATCGCTCGTTACACCAAAGCGACCTGATGCGACTTGTTTAATAGCACTCATATAATTTGTGCCATCCGGCTTAATAATAAAGCGTTCTGGATTTTCTCCACCTTCACCACTATTACTACGTCCACCAATTCTATTCATCGCTTCTGCTAAAGTTTGATGCGCTTCTTGAGAAATAGAACCGAAGCTCATCGCACCTGTCTTAAAGCGTTTCACAATTTGGTCAGCAGATTCTACGTCTTTTAAATCAATTGCGCGATTTGATTTAAAATCAAGTAAGTTTCTTAAGTGACTCATACGTTCACTATCTGCAGCTTCAGAATACTCTTTAAACATTTCAAAATTATTATCTCTACATGCATGTTGTAATAAATGAATTGTTTTAGGATTGAATGCATGATATTCACCTTGTTGACGCCATTGGAAAGTACTACCTGAATTTAAATATTTAATCTGTTCAGACTGTCTAGCTTTATTCTCTTTATCAATCGTATCAATTGATATACCAGAAAGTTTAGACGGTGTACCTGTAAAGTATTGATCGATAACATCTTTACCTAATCCAATTGCTTCAAAGATTTGTGCACCTTGATAACTTTGAACAGTTGAAATACCCATTTTAGCCATTACTTTAATCACACCAGCTGATAACGTTTGACTAAACGTATCAATATTCTGTTCAACTGTACCTTCAAGACGTCCCGCAGCAGTTAAATCTTCAATCGTATAATGTGCTAAGTATGGCACAACAGCATTGGCACCATAACCTATTAATGTAGCTAAATGATGTACTTCACGACACTCACCAGAATAAGCCACAATACTTGTATCTAAACGTTGACCCGTTCTAATCAAGTGTTGATGAATGTGACTAACCGCTAATAATATCGGCATTGCAAACGCCGCTTCTAAATCTTCAACAGACTCATCTTCTAAGACAATAATCTCAGCACCATTTTTAACGGTTTTCGATACAGTTTGTCCTAAGTCATCTAACGCTTCTTTAAGTGAACCTGTGTAAGTCGTCGGAATCACCGCAACATTAAATTCACTATCTTGAATTTGCTCAAGTTGCGCTTTCGATAATACTGGATGATTTAACTGAATTCTTCTCGTGTTATCTTGATGCGGTTGTAACAAGTTACCTTCTTTACCTAAGTAAACCAATTCACTTGTAACGATTTTCTCTCTATATGAGTCAATTGGTGGATTCGTTACTTGAGCAAAATGTTGTTTAAAGTAATTAAACAACGATTCTGGTCTCGTACTTAACACGGCAACTGGCGTATCAAAGCCCATTGCACCAATTGGATCTTTCTTTTCACTCACGAGTTCTGACATATATTTATTAATTTCTTCTTTTGTATATCCGAAACGACGTTGTAATTGGAATAATTTTTCTTCTTCAACATGTGATGGTGTCGCCACTGTATCATTTACATTTAACGGTTTATGACTTACCCACTCATCATAAGGATATTCACTTGCGATACGTTGTTTTAATTCATCATTTTCGATAACTTTATTCTCTTTAAAATCCACTAATAAAAGTTTACCTGGGTTGAGTTGCCCTTTATAAACAACATGTTCTTCTTCAACGTCAATAACGCCTACTTCTGAAGAAAATATAATTTCATTTGAATCTGTAATTGTGTAACGACCAGGTCTTAAACCATTACGGTCTGTTAATGCGCCAAGTTTATCTCCATCACAGAAACTAATCATTGTCGGACCGTCCCACGGTTCCATTAAATAACTGTAATATTCATAGAAAGCTCTAATTTTAGGATCTTGTGTTTCGTTATATAACCACGGTTCAGGAATCAATAGCATTGCAGCTTGTTCTGGAGGAATACTTAAACTTAAGAACTCGAGTGCATTATCAACGATTGATGAGTCACTTCCTGATTCATCTAGCACTGTTCCAATCTTATCTTTCACATCACCAAAGATTGTTTCAATTAATCTATCTTGTCTTGCACGCATCCAGTTAACGTTACCTTTAATCGTATTAATTTCACCATTATGCATTAATAATCTATTTGGATGTGCTCTTTTCCAACTTGGAAATGTATTCGTACTAAATCTCGAATGTACAGAACCAAATTTAGAAACATAATCCTCATCTAACAAATCAATATATAAACCTTTAATTTGGTCAGAACGCAGCCAACCTTTATATACGATTGTGCGTCTAGATAAACTTGCAAAGTATAAATCTAAATCTTGTTCATCGCCATATCTTTCAATTTGTTTACGTGCAATGAATAACGAACGATCAAAGTGTTCACTTGAATGATTTTCAACAAACACTTGTTGAATACAAGGCATTGTCGCTTCGACATGTTCTGCCAATACTGCCGTATCTAATGGAACATCTCTGTATCCAATAACTTTTAACCCTTCTTCTTCAAAGTACGCATTAAACTTCTTTTCATGTTCACTGCCAGCTATTTTTCCATCAGTGAAGAACATACCTACTGCGTAATGTTCTTCTTCAGGTAAATTTAATTTTAATTTTTGTTTAAAATAGAGGTGAGGGACTTCTGTCATAATACCAGCGCCATCACCAGTAATTCCGTCAGCTCCAACTCCACCTCTATGATCTAATCTACAAAGCATTTCAATTGATTTTAGTACAATTTCATGTGACCTTTTGTTGTCCATATTGGCGTAAAAGCCAATCCCGCAAGCATCATGCTCGTCCATCGAATCATATAGGCCAAGTTGTCTTCTATCTTTCTTAAATGACATTCGACATCACCTCAACAATAAATTTCAGAATCTTCAATAATTGATAGTCTATATCATACTTTACAAGGACTTATCTTAACAATATATAAAATAGATGAAATATATCTAAAAATTAGATAATATAAATAATGAGGTGTTGAATATGGAGATAAAACAATTAATTTATTTTAGAGAAGTTGCTTTGAGAGAGCATATTTCAGAGGCTGCGCTCGAACTAGAGATCGCCCAATCTGCGGTCAGTAGACAAATCGCGAATTTAGAAAAAGAATTAAACACGACGTTATTTTTAAGAGAAGGCAGAAATGTAAAATTAACAGACAGTGGCGAACTGTTACTTACACAGACAAATAGAATTTTAAATTTAATAGAAGAGACGAAAGATTTATTTATACACCAAGAACATTCAGATAGACGTTCTATTAAACTCGCTTATACAGAAAGTTATGTATCACAAGCTTTACCGGCTATTATTAAGACTTACGAGCGAGATTTCAAAATAGAAGTTAGACCTATGATGATGACACCATTAGAAATCGAAGAAGGTTTATTATCTCATCAAATAGATGTCGCGTTATGCGAACTCACACCGAAACTAACAAACAATAAACATACTATTAAACATACACTATTCGAAGAAACATATAATTTATACGTACACAACAACAACGATTTATCAATGAACCCTAAACCGCCTTTATCACAATTGAGCCAACAATACATTTACCATTTCAACACATTACCTGATCAAATATCACATTTAATACGTAAACATGCATCACAGAAGACTTACCCGATTTCAAACTTTGCATTATTACGACAAACTTTACTATCTGAAAAAGGCGTACTCATCTTGCCTGATTATTTAAGTAATGATATTGAAAATGAACAACTTACAAAAATCCCGTTAACACATACCGAACTTAAGAGAACCATTAACATCGTTTATCAAGACAATAACCAAAATAGTAAATTGAAGACTTTTATTGAACACACACGCTCATTATTACAAAGACAAGCAACGTATCATTAAGGAGGATATTTTCAAAATGGATTTTATCAATAGAACGACTGAAGAAATTGCTGCTGACTTACTTGGCATCAAAATCATTCACGAAACAGACGATATCGTATATACAGGTTATATCGTTGAAACTGAAGCTTATATTGGTAAACACGATCAAGCTGCCCATTCATTCAATGGTAGAAATACTAAAAGCGTGAAATCTTTGTACTGTGAGGGTGGAACGATTTATGCACACTCCATGCACAAACAATTACTGATTAACTTTGTTACACAAGTTGAAGGTGAACCTCAAGGTGTCTTAATTAGATCGATAGAACCTGAACACGGCATTGAGCAAATGGCATTGAACCGTAACGGCAAATCAGGTATAGAATTAACAAATGGACCTGGTAAATTCACGCAAGCAATGCAAATATCTAAAACATTAGACGGCACTAAACTTAATGCTAATTGCTTAAAAATTGATACAACAAATAGAAGATATCCTAAACAAATTGAGCGTTCAGGAAGAATCGGCATCCCAAATAAAGGTATTTGGACAGACAAACCTTTACGTTTCACAGTAGCAGGACATCCGTATGTCTCAAAAGCTAGAAAACGCGATTCACTACCTTGTGCTGAAACATGGAAATAATTGAAGTACACCACTTATGTACGTATACTATAGTATGTTCAAATCAAAGAAAAATGATGGTGGCAAAACATGAATTCAAAAATCAAACAACAATTAACGAAACCATTTAATGTTGCGATACTCATATTTATTGTATGCGTTGTAATAACCTATATATTCACCCAACATAATGCGCAATATTACAAAACACCGATTGGTCAAATTACGGATATTACACACCAATCTTCACAAACAACGGTTGACCAAAATAAAAATAAAGATACGTTACATAAAGAACAAATCCATTTAGAGATTCAGAATGGCCAGCATAAAGGAGACCGCATTACAGTTTCTCATAAATACACGGATTCTTTAACGGACTCTGAGAAATACCATGTAAACGACCAAGTCCTCTTATCCTATAAAGGTAAAGAAGACACTGCTATTATAAAAGGTTTAAAACGAGATGGCGCTGTCACGTTAATGACTGGTTTGTTCTTATTAACTTTACTTATCGTCGGTAGAAAATCAGGACTATATTCCATTATTTCACTCATTATTAATGTCACAGTTCTACTATTAATGATTGATTATTTCATGAAACATAATAATCATCACTTCTTTATATTAATGACAGCAACAGTTATATTCTCAACAATCGTATCCTTACTGCTCGTTAGTGGCTTTAAGCGGAGAACTTTTGTTGCGATTATTTCAACTTTGTTTGGTACATTTTTAAGTATTGGTATCGCTCAACTCGTCATGATGTTTACGAATGGTGACGGCGTTAAATATGAAACGATGAGTTTCTTAACGATTCAGCCGACACAAATATTTCTTGCGTCTGTGCTAATAGGTTCGCTTGGTGCCGTTATGGATGTTGCAATTACGTTAACAAGTTCCTTATATGAGATTAAGGCACAACACCCCGAAATTTCATTGAAACAATTGCGTCAATCTGGCACAAACATTGGTAAAGATATTATGGGCACAATGACGAACATCTTATTCTTTGCTTATTTATCTGGTAGCATTCCGATGATTATTCTTTACTTTAAAAATAGCAACACAATCACGTACACCTTATCCATGAATTGGTCATTAGAAATTACAAGAGCACTCATGGGTGGCATTGGCATTGTGATTACGATACCTATCACAATATTTGTTGCAATGATGTTCATGCAACGAGAGGAGGCTAAATAATGACGACATTTATTTTAGCCAGTATATTACTCATTCTTATGATCATCGTTGGTGGAAAGAAAGGATTTAGATCGTTCGTAACGTTATTTTTAAACTTGCTGACGTTGTTTATTGCGCTATTACTCATCATTTATAAAGCGCCTATATTCATCGTATTAATCATCTTCTGTTTAATTATTACGTGTATTAACTTGTTCTATATTAATGCATATAATACTAAGACAGTTGCTGCCTTTTTCGCGACCATTATATCTACGCTTATCTTAATAGGATTAATCTATTTCATTATAGATATTTCAATGTTGCAAGGATTCACTGAAGAAGAACAAGATGAAACGTATATATTTTCAATGAATGTAGGTATAAACTATGCTGAGCTCATGGTATTTACAGTCGTATTAGCCGTAATCGCAGCAGTGATTGATTTAACAATATCCATTAGTTCTCCAATGTACGAACTATATGAAGCACATCCAAAAATATCATTGCAACAACTTTTCAAGTCTGGCTTAACAATAGGAAGAGACATCCTATCAACAACAACCAATACAATTTATTTCGCCTACATAGGCGGACAAATTACGTTATTTTTCTGGTTTGGTAAATTAAATTACACCTTTGGTGAAATAATCAATGCCAAAATATTTGCAGCTGAAATCATAACCATATTATTAGGTGGCATCGCTGTAAGTATCGCCATCCCAATCACTTCATTTATCACAGTGAGATTAATAAAGAAACAACAACATAAAATATAGAAGAAAGCACCTTTTGACTCGGTCAAAAGGTGCTTTTGTTTGTATATATGAAGGGCTAACGATTTTGTTTGCGTTTCTTGGACGTTAAAATTTATAACGATCTTGTTTTTCAGTCTTGATCATTAGAAACACTACATTCTTCTATTAAATAGGTTCTAAATTACTTTCAATTTCTGCTCTTCTTGATTCTAAAAATCCTGGTAAATCCAGCTGTTGTCCAAGTTGTGACACATCATCATATGGCACACCTGGTCCTTCTGTCGCAAATTCGATTAATATATGTGAATGTCTATAATATAAGCTTTTAAAGAAATCTCTATCTACTATTCCAGAATGTACAACGCCTTTTTCATCTAATAATTCTTTCACTTTATTTAATTCTTCTTCGTCTGCTACGGATAATGCAAGATGGTGAATACTTCCTTTACCAGGCCTTTCTCTTTGACCTTCTACTTCTTTCAATATAATATCGCTATACAATCCTTCAAAATCAATCGTATATAATAACTCACTTTCAGAATCTACTAACTCAAAATGCAAATCATTCTCCAGGAAATTTTTCATTTCTGAAACATCATCAATTTTAAATTCTACAGGACCCATACCCATAATTTGATGTTCTTCTGGTACATCTGTGTATCTGTTATGACGCCAACTTTGCCGCACTTTACGTTCTCCATTAGGTAATAACACCATTTCCAATCCTTCATGATCTCTAAAATGTAAAGCCGTCATACCGTTATAAATACCAATAGCGTCATGATCAACATCAAGCTTTTCAAAACGATCTTTCCAATAATTTAAGCTTTCTTCACTTGGTACTAACAAGCCAATTCTTGAAATCGAGTTCGTACCTTTATAAGTTTGTCCCATCGGTTTAAGTTCGAAAAATGTTAAAGAAGTACCAGGCGAACCAACCTCATCACCATAGAACAAATGATACATAGAAGGGTCATCTTGATTCACTGTTTTTAAATATAAACGTAGTCCTAATTTTTCCACATAAAAATCTTTATTTAACTTAGCATCTTTCGTAAGCATCGAAATATGGTGGTGCCCTAAAATTTCTATCATAATCGTACCTCCCATTAATTTAACTACATTATACGCGCATCAGTTTCATCATTACAAAAATTATACTCACATGTAAATATATAGACACCAGTCATAGTGACGTCACTATGACTGGTGTCTAGTTATGCATATTTTTTATATAAATAGTCGTATATTTTTTCGAATCCTTCAATCCAATATTCCTCAACCATGTCTTTAATATAGTCTTGGTAAAGATTCATATATTGAGCAACCGCTTCTCTATGCTTTATAGAATTATTACAATCATTTATATGATTTAACTTTGAATAAATATTAGCAGGCAGATGATGAGCAGCTTTTTTACCTAGAACTGCTTTCTCAGGATAATATTTATATAACAATACTTTAATTGCATGATTAAGTGCGTTATCTATCATTTGAGTCGTCCATAAATATTGTCCTCTTCCAACTATATGATCATATTGAAAGATAAACCAACAACTATCTAATGCTGAATCTATGAATACCTCTTTAGTTATACTTAAATCTTTTTTATCATATTCCTTCAATTTACCATTAGGGTCATACATCACTTTTATATCATCCGTTTGAGGATAATTATGTTCATGAACAATATAACAATCTATATGTAACATATCTTCAAATACACCAACGATTTGAGGGCATATAATTTCGACAACTTCTTTATATAAAAGCGGTTGATATTGCTCAAGTGCACCCACAATACTGTCATATACTTCTTCAACTTGTACATCACGTTCTAACATGACATAAATATCTAAATCAGAATAGGCATCATTTTCCCCTCTAGCAATAGACCCTTTTAAAAATATTGATAAAACTCCATTTACTTTTTTCAAAGCAGGTACAATTTTCTCTAAAGCCATTTCGTATCTCATATTCCACCCCTTACTTAAAAATTCAGATTATTATAATATATCATAATTACAATTGAATAATATATGCATATTTTTCGAAAATTGATTTTTTTAGCGTTATGATTATTGTTGTAGGGAGAGATACAATATGACAAGTGAACAGAAAAAGAGATCTATTTCATTATTATTAGCAGGATTCATCATTTTTTCTAGCCTTTATGTTACGCAACCGATATTTAATGGGCTTAGTCATTATTTTAACGTGTCGCTATCTGATATCAGCTTAACTTTATCCGTTTCTACTTTTATGCTTGGTATTGGATTAATTTTAGTACCAATGCTCAACAATATTGAGAAGAAACGTATGATGTCTATTTCTGTATTACTTGTAAGTGTATTATCTATCATCAGTGTATTCGTAACGAACTTCCATATATTTCTCGTCATTCGTGGTCTGATGGGATTAGCTTTAAGTGGTGTCCCTTCTATCGCAATGGCATATATAGCTGATGAAGTACATAAAGATAGAGTCAGTAAAGTAATGGGTTTATATGTAGCAGGAACGACCTTTGGAGGTATGTCTGGTCGTGTAGTTGTTGGTATTCTATCAGACATCGCGAATTGGCAAGTTGCGATCGCGTCGCTCAGCATTCTTAATTTAATACTCGCAATATTAATGGTTATTTTATTACCAACTTCAACAGTTCAAACACCTCAATGGGTGTCACCGAAACAACATTTCATTAAATATGGAAAGCTGTTAAAGAACCCAGCCGTTTTAAAAACGATGACACTAGCATTCTTATTAATGGGTACCTTTGTCACAATATACAGTTATATAACGGTACGTTTCGAACACTCACCATTCTCACTTAGTGAGTCTACAATTGCCTTTATATTTATTTTATATTTAATAGGTACGTATAGCTCCATTAACTTTGGGAAACTCAGTTATAAACTTGGAATAAAAAAAGCATATGCAATCGCCATAACAATTATGATTGTAGGTATTATCCTTACATTCATAACATACTTACCAATTGATATATTAGGACTCGCCGCAATGACATTCGGATTCTTTGGCGCGCATTCCATTCAAAGCAGTTATATCGCCACATTAACCGAATCAAGCAAATCACACGCCTCAACTTTATATTTATTAGGTTATTATGTAGGATCAAGTTTATTAACAATATTAGGCGGTTATGTATTCGTACAATACGCATGGATGGGTATCGGCATCTTAACACTCTTATTAACAGTAATAGCCGCAATAATTAGTAGATCATTATTTAAAAATGTCGCTTAATAAATTGAAAAAACGCTTAGCTCGCAGATGAGCTAAGCGTTTTTCTATTCCAATCCTAATTTCTCTAATCCTAATGATTCTACTGTTAAACCTTCTGTATAGAAATCTCGCTCTAATATTGTTGAAGCGATTACGATTATGGCATCTATGTTTGGTGTTGGTACGCCGATTACTTTTCCTAAGCTTGACCAGAGTACCAAACCATATGCGATATCTTCTGTTAAATATCTATTTTCTACTTCGTTTGGTCCGTTGATTTGTGAAAATACTGGACTTGTATTGAATAATTTATTGAGTGGTTCATCTTCATCATCATTAGATAGATAACCTCGTTCTATACGCGCACCTTTTGCTGTATTAAGTTCGAAACCTAATTTTCTACCTAGTGACAATCTTTCTAATTCAACTGCATGCAATAGCTTCACAGTATGAGGTGTAATACCTTCTTTATATAAGGCAAATTCATCTGCATAATCTATTCTGCCTACGTTTAATAATGTTGGACCTGGATGCACTTCTGGATTCCCGTTTTCTAAGTTTGTCTTCCAAAGACTTTCTTCTTTGACGATATACGGATATAGTTCTTTAATCGTTCTAAAGCTTTCTGTTAAATAGCTTTTATCATATGTTGAGAAGTGTACTTTCTGAACGTTAAGAGATAAATTCACTTCTGCTTTATCATAATCTACACGTGTCCCGTACGTTAATGTATTTAATTCAGCAAACTTTGGCATTGTTTCAATATGTTTTTTCTCTAACACATTGATAAACCTAATAGATCCCATAGCTGCTGCAATATTGAATAAGATCAGTTGATCATTGTTAATAAGAGGCGCCATCGTTTTCGCATAATGTTCGATGAATGATGAAGGGATAATCATTTGTATCACTTCTGCATCTTTTAATACATACGACATATCATCACTTATGTCAGTAAACTTAACAAATGTCTTTTCACCTTCATTTATAAAATCAAAGCCACCTCGTTCAAAAGCTTTATCAAATTTATGAATAGATTGATTACGACAATATAATTTTACTTCATGTCCTTTAGATATCATGTCTAGAGCAGCGGTTACGGCACCATTACCTGAACCTACTATTGCTATTTTCATATTATCCTTCCCTTCAATAAAAATTAGTATATATAAATATATACCCAGGAAATTTTAACATAAAAGAAAAGTGAGTAAGACATTGATTTATGCCTTACTCACTTTTTATAAAAAATCTATGATTGATATTGTTTTGACTTTTCTTCTATTGTTTGTGTAATGACATTAACAATAGTATCAATGTCTTGTTCTTCAATAACGAGTGGTGGAGCTAAACGTATAATATTGCCTTGTGTTTCTTTACATAAGACACCTTGTTCATTAATACTTGATACGATTGATTGTGCTTGCTCATTAAGTTCAATACCGATAAACAACCCACGTCCTCTCACTTCTTTTATAATTGGACTTTCTATTTTTTTCAAACCATTTAATAATTTTTCACCAAGTTGTTGCGAACGTTCAGGAAGCGACTCATCTATAAGTACATCCAAAGCTGCAATTGAAACAGCACATGCTAATGGATTTCCGCCAAATGTTGAACCATGTGTACCTGGCGTTAATACTTGCATGACATCATCGTTCGCTACGACCGCAGAAATAGGATAAAGACCGCCACCTAAAGCTTTTCCTAATAAATAAATATCAGGTTCAACGCCTTCCCATTCCATCGCAAACATCTTACCTGTTCTACCTAATCCTACTTGAATTTCATCTGCAATCAACAGAATCTGATGTTGTTCACACAAAGCTTTAACTTCTTTAATGAAATTTTTAGGTGGGATATGAACGCCACCTTCTCCTTGAATAGGTTCTAAGATGATTGCTGTTGTATTTGGCGTGATAAGAGTAGCAATTTCTTCAGCATTGCCAAATTCACTGTATTTAATATTACCTGCTAGTACACCAAAGCCTTCTTTATAACTATCGTTTGATGATAAGGACAGCGAACCAATTGTTCGACCATGAAAATTACCTTCCATCGCAATAATTTCAGCATCAAGTGCATTGATACCCTTGATATCTTGACCCCACTTCGTTGCTACTTTGATGGCAGTCTCTACCGCTTCAGTCCCAGTATTCATAGGTAATACTTTATTTTTATTGGCTAACTTACAAATCTTCTCTTCCCAAGTGCCTAAATTATCACTATACAAAGCTCTAGAAGTCATTGTAATCTTTTGACTTTGATCTAAAAATGCTTGAATAATTTTAGGATGACCATGCCCTTGGTTTAGAACTGAAAATCCAGAAACACAATCAATATATGTTTTGCCATCTGAATCTTTAACATGTGCACCTTTGCCTTCAGTCAAAACAATATCTAATGGACTATAATTATTCGGGCTATACTTTTCTGTTAATGCGATAAACTGATTCATTGAGTACCCACCTTTATAATAAATATACTATAATTCGTATTAATATTCATTATCATACATTTGTTTTGTATATAAGTCAAAAGAAAAAAGTGACTGAGACACTACATTATGTCCCAGCCACTTCTATAATTAATATTTATTTTAATAAATGACTAATGGCATCATCTATATATGGATACTCAAATTCAAAATTCTGTTCTTGCAATTTTTTAGGGAATACTTTTTGAACATCTAGAATAACAGTAGACTGCTCTCCTAATAACAAGCGCAATGCAAATTTTGGTACTGGCAATAAATGTGGTCTATGAATCGCTTTCCCAATAGATTCGCCGAGCTCATTTTGTTGAACTGGATGAGGACTACATAAGTTATAAACTCCTTTAAATTGTTCATTTTGAATGAGGGTAGTGATGCCTTTTACTAAATCATCAATATGAATCCAACTCATCCATTGTTTACCTGAACCAAGTGGACCGCCAACAAAGAATTGATAAGGTTTAACCATCGTAGGTAGCGCACCACCCTCACTGGATAATATAACACCAAATCGACCTATAACGACTCTCGTTCCTAATTTATCAAATAGCCATGCGGTTTGTTCCCATCTTTCTACGACAGTCGATAGAAAGTCATGTGACAGAAACTGATCATACTCATCGTAAGATACCACTTTAGACGGCGGGTAGTATCCAACTGCACTCGCATTAAATAATACTTTTGGTGCATAATTTTGCTTTTCAAAATAGTCATATAGTCGCTTAGTCGATTCAATACGACTCTTCATAATAGCTTCTTTATGCTCAGGTGTCCAACGATTGTTGAGACTAGCGCCTGCGAGATTAATCACGATATCGATTTGAGGTAAATACGCTTCCCAATCATCTTCAGACCAATTAATGTAATGTACAAATGGTTCCTCTGACGTTCTATCACTTCTTGTTAATATATAAATTTCACTATCTGTATTTAAGTAATGTTCCACTAATGCTGATCCAACTAAACCTGTTCCACCTGTCATTAATATTTTTTCCATTTTATCCCCACTTTAATTTAAGTTGTTGTATAAAATCATCTATAATAGTATATACCCATTTTTATAGATATTAAGGAGGTTAAATATGTTTATTAGACAAGCAACCATTTCAGATTTAAGTAAATTAGTCGAATTACGCAAAGCGCAATTAATTGATGAAGGTTCTAACCCAACACCTAATATAGATGTTGAACTAGAACAATTTTTCACGGACATGTTAACGAACAAATCGCTTTATCAATTATTAGCCATTGTTGATGATAAAATTATCGCAAGTGGTGCGATTATCTATTACCCATTTCCACCATCGTTCACAAACCCATCAGGTGAAAGAGCATACGTTACTAATATTTATACACACCCAGATTTTAGAGGACAAGGCATCGCCCAAAAAATCATTACTGAACTCATTCAAGATGTCGAATCAAGAAATATCAAAAAAATCTTCCTCGCCGCTTCTACTCTAGGTAAACCAGTGTACAAAAAGCTTGGTTTCAAAGAAGTCAACGAATGGATGGAAATCAATTATGATTTATAAGCTATTAAATAGTTAACTGATTAACTTCAAACCTATCGTGCTTGCTAGAATAATGCCGATAAATAATATACGTTTAAATTCTTTAGACTCCCCATAGAATATAATACCTAATAACGCACCGCCGACAGCACCGATACCAGTCCATATTGCATAGCTCGTGCTCATAGGTATTGTATTCATTGCGATGGATAAACAAATAAAGCTTAATACAAAGAATAATCCTAGCCCTAATAACGATGGGATATTATTACGTTTTGCATAAATGTTCATAAATAATACGCCTAACATTTCAAATAAACCTGCCAAAATCAATACAATCCATGCCATGTTATGCACCCTCCTCTTCACGTGTTACAAGTTTCAAGCCAATGACACCTATAATTAACGTCACGATTAAAATAACTTTTCCGATAACAACAGGTTCACCAAATAATGCGAAATCCACAATGGTTACACCCGTCGCACCTAACCCAACATATACAGCATACGAAGTACCTACTGGCAGATATTTAGATGCATTAATTAATAAATAGAAACTTACGACAATCGCGATAACTGTCAGAATCCATTCAAATGTATTATTTGCATGTGTTAAACCGACTACCCAACCAACTTCAAATATTGCGCCAATGATAATTTTTATCCAATTCATTTACATTTCCTCCTTAAATTAAAAAGCCTGGGAAACTTATTTAATAAGTCTCCCAGGCTTTTATCCCTCCGTGTCACAAGTATCAACTTGCGGCTTTCTCTCGGTCCAGACTAACCACTCGGTTACGGAACCCTAGAAAGCTTTTATTCGATTAGTTCGAATTATAGCAAATGAATATTTATTGGTCAATAAAGTATCATTCGTATCTGAAAATTACAAATCACAACTCAAATCAGATATAATAGAATTAATAGATCATCATTTGAAGTGATTGAGGTGAAAGCATTGAATCAAACAGGATATCGAATTAAACAAAGAAGAGAAGAACTCGGATTTAGCACGTATAAATTAGCTAAACTGATTAACGTCAATCAGTCGACCATTTCTAGATATGAAACTGGTCAAACATCTAAATTAACACCTTCAGTAGTTGAAAAATTATCAATCGCACTATCTACAACACCCGCATATATTATGGGCTGGGTAAACGTACCAGAAGCATACGAAGATGAAGAAGATTCACAAATTATTAATGATGCCATTCAATTATTACGTGGTTTAAGCAAAGAGAAAAAAAGACAAGCATTAGCATATATACAAGAAATATCTCAAAAATCATAACGTTTAAATTAAATAAAACGCTAACGAGTCGACTCGTTAGCGTTTTGTTATTAATCTATTTGAACAGAACCAACATCACTTCTAATTTTGACTAAATTATCTCCTGAACCTACTTTTTTATTCTTTAATTCATTGCGATTAATTTGTGTATTACCTACATCTTGTTCAATATCTAGTAACGTATTTTTCAATTCTTTATTATAAACCAATCTCACAGACCCTGTATCTGTTTCAATGTCTAATGGTGTATCAGCTGGTGCATCATTTAATCTAACTGTTCCTGTATCACTTTGAATTTTTCCATTCTTGAAGTTCGTCTTATTAGTTAAAATCTTACCTGTATCTGAATATGCTTCAAAATTCCCTAAATCCGAACCATCAATGTTTATCATGCCCGTATCTACAACTAAAGATGTGTTATCAGATTTAATATCGTGCATGTTAATTTTACCTGTGTCTGTCTTTATATCCAGTTGTTCAAGATTTTTAGGTACTGTTATTTCGATTTCATTATATTCATTCTTAAAGAAATTAAAATTAATCATCAAATTTTGTTCTTTTAAATTGACGTTTAATGTTTCGTCTTCTACTTTAGAAGTTATATCAAATTCATCTTTATTCCCTACAGATGTCACTTTAAATTGATCGCCTTTTTTGATGGTTACAGCAGCATCACTTGCATTAACATTTATATGTTTAATGTCTTCTTGATAAGTCTTATTCAAAATCGTTTCTCGTTTCGTATTATCTGCTTCTTTTTTCCCGACAATAAATGTCAGCGTACCAAATACGATAAATATAACAAGTCCTAGACTAAATAAAATCCATAATAATTTCTTCATGATTTAGCACTTCCTTTCACGATAGAAATATTCCAACGTAAATATTTAACCGTTAATTGATATGACCATTTAGTTAATAAGTAAGTAACCACAAACAGCACGAGCCCTAAACCAAAGCTGGCTAACACAATATATACATCTAATTGGTGAACTGCATCAAAGCCATTATAGACACCCTTTACAATCAACATCGCAGGCGTAACGAGTAGAGATAGAGTTGTCGCCATAAAACTAAATAGCACCGAAATAATAATGACAAAAGGAATTAAAATAACAAAGAAATTCAATAAACCTAGTCCCATTACAGATATAATCGCTTGCCACACGTTACCTACTTTATGTTGAGATTCTGCTCTATCTATCGCTAAAGTTGCATTTATTTCCTTGGCAATATCTCTCGGATGACCAAGTTCTTTAGCAATATCCTCTTCTGTTTGCCCGTCTTCAACACCACTTATGAAATGCGTTTCATATTCAGCTAGAATATCTTGCTTATCTTCCTCAGATATATTCTTTAAATACTTACTTAACAAATTTAAGTATTCTTTCTTACTCATTACTTTCACTCTCCTCTAAAAACAAATTCACCGCATCTGTGAAACTTTGCCATTCTTTTAACAACTGCTCTAATCGCTCATTACCTGAATCTGTGATTTTATAATACTTTCTAGCTGGTCCTTCAGTAGATGGCTCATAATATGTTGTTAAATATGCTTCTTTTACGAGACGTCTTAACAAAGGATAAACCGTTCCTTCAGAAATGGTGATTCTAGGTGTGATTTTTTGAATTAATGAATAACCGTATTGATCTTCGCCTTTAATAATAAGCAATACAATAAATTCAAGTGCGCCTTTTTTAAATTGTATGTTCATATTTTTTCCTCCACTTACCCCAGTACTATACAATGTATAATAGCTCTTGATGAAAATATAACACACACTATTATACATTGCAAGGTACTAAATTATACTATGCTATAAATTTTTTATATTTGGCTAAATTATTGGTATATTAAGTACGACAAACAATAAGGGGGATTAGAATGAACGTAAATTACAGAACTGACGAAACGCACGCTCATCAAACGATTGATGTATCCATACATTCACATAAGTCACATGTATTCAAACTTTTAGGAACGACTGAAGGTATTAAACAATGGTTTCCTGAATTATCTTTTGAAGAAGAACGAGCAGGTAGTCAATTAATCTTCGACCTTGGTAATAATGAATATGAATATGCGAAGATTACAGACTATCATCCAAATGATCATATTGGATATGACTGGGACCAAGGTCATGTAGATTTTTCATTAGAAGAAAATGGGGACACTGTAACGTTAACATTTAAAGAATCGTTACCATTCACCTTCGAAACCATTGCGAATGATTTTACAGGCTGGTATTTTCAAATACAAAGTGTAAAAAAATTAGCCGAAACAGGACAACCATTATCGAAAGATGCATTTGATTTTAAGTCAAAGACCGACGAAATAAAACAAGCTTTAAACTTAAATTAGAGTAAAAAAAGCCAAACCACATGAGCAATCATGTGATTTGGCTTTATTTTTGATCAGTCTATTAATTTCATGCCATAATAAGCAATTATAAATGCGATAAGTGCGAATATAATTGGTGTTACAATAGCAACGACTCTATCTTTAAATTTATCTTTCTTTGTTCTTTCACGAATTGTTTTTACATCTTTACCATTCATATAGTCCATAATTTGACTATATGCTTTAATATTATGGACTTCTTTAAATTTATCTACCTTATAAGCAAAGTACATACCGATTAACCAAAGAACAAAAGGTACAACCAATCCATACATGCCCATTAACATCATACTCGGTATAAGTAGAATAGCAGCAAGTCCCATAAAGGTCATCATTAACCAAGTCCACTTATCAAATACTTTTCTATCCATTTCTCTTTTCATCATGTTTACATCTCCTTTTACTAAATGATCTAAGGAGACATCAAATATATTACTAAGTAGCAATAAAGATTCAATATCGGGGTAACTCTTACCCCTTTCCCAATTAGAAATAGACTGCCTACTCACAAAGACTTTTTCAGCTAGATCTTCTTGAGATAAGTTATATTCTTTTCTCAAATGAATAATTTGCTTACTTAAATTCATATTGATGTCCTCCTTGTCATCACCTTAATAAAAGATTCAAAAACAGTGTATCAAACATCGTTGTCATTGCATTAAAAATCCTGAAAAAACATTGCCAAAGATATTTTGCATCGTTGATATGAAAGGGTTTATAAAAAGAAGCTTACACTTTAAAAACCGTGTAAGCTTCTTTAATATATTACGTTATCTATTATTCCTTGCGTCTTGAATACCCTCTAATATTCCTGCAAAGAAATCTGATAATGCTAGCAACATTATTACAAAAGCCATAGTAAACAACAATGTCTTAGCATTAACAGGAACTTTCTTCTTATACGTGTATATGCCAACTACTAATGCAACAATTAATGTGACAATAAAGTGCATGTTGACCGCCCCTTTCACATAACAAGAATGTTAATATTTGTAATTATTATAAAATATTGTAACAATTTTGACAATATTCCGCCTCCAAATTGTTATTTTACACTCTGATTGATATAATTTATCTAAAATGAGGTGAACTTCATTGTCTAACTCATCGGTTGCAGAAAGTTTTTCTACAGGACATTTTGATAAATGTAATGCTTATTTAGATCAAGATATCGAATGGCATATTGTTGGCGATACAACATTGAAAGGTTATGAAGAAGTTGCAAATTATTGCACACAAGTCTCACATTATTTTGAAACCGTAACAACACAATTTGAAATTCACGATACGATTAAAAGTGTCCACCAAATTGTCGTTATAGGTACTGGTTATTTTTATAAAGAAGATATCCAAATAAATAAGATAGATGCATGTGACATATACACATTTAGAGAAGATAAAATTATAAAAATACAGTCATATTGTATAGAGAATAAGTAAGTATTATATAGTCTTCGTGCGATACGCCCTAATTTTATACCTTAGCGCACGATGTCTCTCAGTCTTCGTGCGATATACTCTTATTTTATACCTTAGCGCACGATATCTCCCAGTCTTCGTGCGATACGCCCTAATTTTATACCTTAGCGCACGATATCTCTCAGTCTTCGTGCGTTACTCACTGATTTTGTACCCTTGCGCACGATATCTCTCAGTCTTCGTGCGCTTGGACTTGCTTACACCTAACGTGCACTTGATTTATTCCACAAAAAAGAAAGCAGCAAAAATTCACAAGTCAGGTGTAATTTTTGCTGCTTTTATTATTTACTCATAATATTCTTTCAACATATTTAAATACTTTTTCTTTCTTCCTGGTGAAACATAAAATTCAAATTGATGGTCTTTTTCTGTTACTTCATACTTTGTTAATCCTGTTATTTCAAACAAGTGTGCTTTTGAAATGCCATGCTTTTTTATGATTTGGTTAAGTTCTTCACCTAATACTTCATGAGACGCATTCATATTGAAATTGACAAATACCATGATTGACATTCCGATTCCTATTATTATAAATGACTCTATTTTTATATTATCCCATAATAGTAGTAATGGCCATAAACATGGAATCGCTACACATAATATAAATTGCTTAGGTCTTTGTTTAATATTTTTAATAATCGTATTCATAAATATCAACCCTCAAATACAATATTCAATGTTAATTATATTATATGGTTATATATATCGTATTTCAAATACTTGTATTATATAAAATACCTTATTTTACTCAATTCTATTTTTGTAATTGATTTTCTATATATGCGCGTTTCTCTTCTAAATGTTCTGGTAAGTATAACGTGATGTCTTGAAATGCTTTGTCTTCAAAGGCAATTTCTTTCATATTAAGCTTTAAAGTCGCAACTTCAAATAGCAATTGATTTGGATCTCTATAGTAAATTGATTTAAAGAATCCTCGATTTTTAATCGGGGAATGGATCATATTTAATTTATCTAAAGCTGTTTCAACTTCTTGCAATTCACCTTCGTCTTCAGCTGAAATAGCAACGTGATGTATACCGCCAAATCCTTGATCTTCAAGTGGATTAAATGTGTCATAAATAAAATGTATTTCATGATACATATCTTGATTATGATTATGCAAAATCTCAACAGTTAAATCTGTATCAAAGAATGTCTGCTGACCTACTGATGTCCAATTATATAATTGTTGGAAATGTTCTATACTTGCTTTAGGATATCTGACACGTGCATGTATAGAATCTAGACCAAGTATTTGATATTCTACTGGCACGGTACTTTCTTCATCTGTATTAAATTGATGGACATTTTCTTGATCAGAAATGACGATTAAACCGAGTGGCGTATTATCCGGTCCTTCAAAACGAATTAGACTACGGTCAGTGTAAACTTCAATACCATAGTGGCATATTTCATATTCATCAAACCGTGCTTCCCAATATTTTAACGATTCTACAGAAGGCACTTTAAAAAGTAATCGATCAAATGCATTTGCACCAAACTGATTATCTTTACCTTCTTTCATTTCAAAAAGCGTCACTTCTGTACCTGGTCGTCCATATTTATCAGCAAAGAAAACATGATACATTTCATAGTTCTCTTGATTAACAGTCTTCATTAGTAAATTGAGACCTAATATATTACGATAAAAATTGAATGATTCTTCTGCATCATGATTTATAATAGATACATGATGTATAATTGAATTGTGATTCATAAACAACAGCCCTTTCACATTAATGGAGGAGATATAATGGAATATTTCTTACAAGAAAATCCGAATAGCAATACTTTAATTGTACTTTTTCATGGAACAGGTGGCAATCAATACCAACTTCTTCCTTTTTCAAGTATATTAAACCCTGAAGCTAACATTTTAAGCTTACAAGGTAGTGTTGGCGAAGGACAAGAAAGACGTTTCTTTGCACCTCTTCAGAACAACACATTAGACCGACATGACTTCGAGCAACAAACGAAATCTTTTATAGATTTTTGGAATACATTTATCGAAGAACACGATTATGAAGAAGTCATATTTTTAGGTTATTCAAACGGTGCGAATTTCATATTAGGATTACTGGAACAACACCTTATTAAAGTTGATCAAATCTTATTACTGCACCCATCAGACCTCGACTATCATATTACGGAAACTTATAAAGAAACATCCGTCATTATTACGACAGGTTCAAATGATTATTTAACAATACCTGGCAAAGTAAAAGCACTATCAGAACAACTTAAACCATTATTTAAAAACGTTCAATTCGAACTACTCGACGGCGCCCACGAACTAGAAGAACCAGAAATTGAACATATTAAAACGATGCTCTAATTTAACTTCCTAGAGCATCGTTTTTTATATCAATATTCTTATTATCTACACTTATTTCAAAATCATCCAAAGTTAATAAATCAATAGGTCTTAGTTTATTAAGTTTTGGATGCACTAGCCAAATAATCCCCAAAACAATAAAAAAGCAACCTGTTATACTGATTAAAGCAATTGGGTTCATTAATTCTAGTAAAAACCCACCTATTAGACTTCCTAAAGGTAAACCAATGACACCTAAACTACTTGTAATTGAAGTTATTCTTCCTAAGATGTACTCTGGAATGATTGCTTGGCTAGCTGACAGGAATAAAATATTCGCCAATCCTACAGATAACCAACTTAAGCCAAACAAAATAATAAAGATATAAATAGGTGTTACAAAACCTAACAATAGAAAAACACCGGATAAAATAAAAGTTACTACCATCAATTTACCAAATGGATATTTCTTAACATATCCAACAACTAGCGTTGATAATACCATACCTAATGATATAGCAGATAAAAACAATCCATAATATATTGGTTGATTAAGGTAGTGAGATAAAACAGGTAGTGCTGTATAAACCATGCCAATTCCAAAGTTAACTGCAAATGCGCCAATCTGGAATATCCACAATAATGAATGCCTCACTGTATATAAACCTTCACTTAATGAATTCATATATGTTTTAAAATCCAATGTACTACCAGTAGATTTTTGAGATTTAACTTTTATCATCGCATATATAACTGCTGCGCTTATAAAAATAATTGTATTCATAACGTATAACGTATAAATACTAACTAAAGAAATCAATATCGTAATAACTGTATTTAATACTAAATCCATACTTTGATTAGAAAACGACATCATTGCGTTACCTGACACAATTTTATCTTTAGGTAATAACACTGGCACTAATTTATTACTAATAGGGTAAGAAATTTCACCTACCATTGCTGCTGTCACAACAAGAATAATAATAAGTATAGCATTTTCATAGTGAAAGAATAGGAGAACAGCAATTATACCCACTAAGACTGCTTGTATCGTTTGAGAATGTATCAAAATTTTCTTCAAACTAAAATGATCAATAATTGGCCCATAAAACATCTGTAAACATTTCGGTACTAATATCAAACTACTTAAAAGCCCTGTAAGTGCAGAGCTTTTTGTTATATCATAAATTAACCACATAGTCGTAATAAAATAAATACTATCTGCAGTATTGGTTAATATTCGTCCAAAAATGAGTTGCATAAAGTCAGTATGTTTTAAGAGTGCTCTCATTAATCATCATTCTCCTTACGATTAAAGACTTTATCTCTCATTTCAAATCCAATTATATTCAAATAATAATATGATTTATCTTCATCATTGGATTGTTGATCTACTTCATCAATTAATGCATCAAGTTTTTGCTTAAATGTATCGAACTGATTCTGAGACCACTTCGCTTGTACAGTCTTTGATATTAACTGTTCATCATCCATGATTAAACCATATTGATTTAACACATCAATCGTTCGATTAATCTGTGAAGTTACCATATCTTTTGTTGAATCTGACACTTCATCTCGATATTCATTTAATAGCTGTGGATTCACTTTAAATCCGTTATGAGTTGCTACATAATATTTGTAAACATTACTTCCTTTAACCTCTGTACGATTGATTTTTACCATTCCATATCTCTCAAGTTCTTTCAAATGGTAAAATATCTTAGCCTTTGGAATATTCAAATGTTTCCCAATTTCCGTTGCAGTCATTTCTCGTTCTATCAATAGCATAGATATTTTCATTCGTAATTGATCAGATATACACTTCAGTTCCTCAAATGTATTTATTTCAAATCGATTTGGTTGCATGAAATCTCTCCTTCTATTTACGGTTAACTTATTTTAACCGATTAATAAAAATAAATCAATTTAATTAAAACAATCCTCTAAACCAAAAGTTTAGAGGATTGTCTATTCTTTATATATAATCAGTCACATCTTCATACACTATTGACCAATACGGATATGTGTTAAATAACCATCTTTATCAAAGTAGGCTTTATAAGCGCCGTTATTTGTATTATAAGGTATGAATGTACCACCATCTTCAAATTTTCCTTCTGCTGTACTATCATTTGATGCGTGCGCTTTTTTAAATTGTGCTTTAGTGACTGCGTGTGGTTTTGTATTGAATTCCATTTGGATAACTTGATCTTTCTCATTAAAATCTATTTGAGAACCATAAGAATCTACTGTATAAGCATGGTTTTGGTTAGCTTTTGGATTTGCTTTATAGCCATTGAGCGTAAAATTATCATATTTCATTGCACGAACAAAATTATAATCTAATGTAAATGTTGGATCATATGTTGTATAGCCTTCATAGTTATACCACGGTATTTGCGATTGTGTATCTGCAGTACTTTCTGTACTAACACCGCTTCCACCTTCACCATGACCCCATTCTTGAAATTTTTCTGCTGCTTGAACATCTGAACTACTACCTGTTATAGACACCGCTGAAGACCCTACTACAAGTGTTGATAAGACGACAGTTGCTGAAAGTATTTTACTTACTTTACGCATAATCAATCACTCCTTAAATTTTGAGTACTTACTTGCGATAACTTCTCGTTTAAACATTCAATCAACGCAACTATGACAATCTCCAAATCCTAGCTTTTTAATTATCACCCCCTCAAATTTATATTAAAAATTACTGAGTGTAATTATTCACCTTCATGATACAACATACATATATAATTTCAAATGATAATATAAATTAGTAATTTTCAATCAATATATTCTCTTAAATATTTCCCATACAGTCCGACTTCTCCATTCGCCAATATGTGACTATAATGTTTTAAGACAACCCTCTTTGTTACCCACCCTTCTTGAGCATAGAATGCTTCACCTTCTTTACTTGTAGCGAAAGCATCAAATGGGTCATCTTCAGTTTTTCCACCTACGTGATCATTTTCTCCAACAATCCATGTTAATGGAAATGATCCTTTAACATGTTGTGACTTTTCTATATGAGTGGCAATCCCTTCTTTCTTTGGAGAGCCTCCTCCACCAAACATTATAGCGCCGCCAGATTGAACATTTAGTTCTGGTAATTTATCTAACATCCAATATGCTGTTGTTTCTGCACCACCTGAAAAGCTGCCTATCCATAATTTTTCATGATTTGGTAAAGAAGAAATCAATTCAACTAAATATTGCACATTTGCTTCTCCATTCTTCCACCATTGTTCTTCATCGTTAACAGACTTCGGTACAACTAAAGTTAACCCTTTTTCTTTAGCAACTTGACGGATGCCATCTTTCCCAGCTAAATAGACTTCTGAATCAGGATGATGAAACTCATAAGCACCATCACCATGTAACCACACTAATATCCCCTTAGCGTCCTTAACAGGATAAATTAAATATTCACCTTCCGCTCCATTTTTAGAAGTAAAATTCCGAACATCACGATCATTATCTTTTTCATTTGATATAAACAACATCACACTGACCACAACTACGATGAATATACAAAATAATACGATTAACCTTTTAATCGCCAATCCCTCCTAATAAGCGTTTCAATTCATAACTTAGGAATTTATTTATATACTTAAGTTCTCTTATATTATACAAAAATTTACAGTTATAAGTGTGACTTCTACAAAAAAATCACGAGTGACTAAAGATGAATATCCACCTAAAATCACTCGTGATTTTTATTTTATAAGCTCCTTAAAATAACTTACTTATTAATCTACAAGTTCGTATTTTTTAATTTGCTTTTCGATTTTTGAAACTTTCGCTTCTTCGTTTTCTTTCTTTTCTTTACTCATGTTTTTATGCTCTTCAACATGAGAAGGTCTAGAAATCCAAGCTTGAAAATCTTTCTTATCATTCCATTTAGAAACAATTGCATATTCTAACTTACTTCCCGTTTCAAACTTCCAAACTTGAGCATCAATAAAGCCCTCAAAACCTTCAAAATCTTGTTTAGCATGACTAGCTTTATTATCTAATATAGCCTTAGATGCCTCATCTTTAGTAGAAAAAATTGCTTGTGCAACGAACATTCATAACGCCTCCTTGTCTATATATTCCAATATATCAAAAATAAAAATTACAAACATATGAAACGCTTTATGAACTTTGATAATTGACTCTAAATAGTTAAGGTGCTAAACTATTTTACATAAAATGATTAAGGAGCTTAAATATGTATAACTTTAGAAATGTTCAATTAGATGATTTAGATGAAATTTTAAAAATCGAAAATAGAGGTTTTACGCCTGAAGAAGCAGCAACAAAGAACGCTCTAATAGACAGAATAGATAACATTCCCGATACATTTATCATTGCTGAACATAACCATGAAATCGCTGGATATATTAATGGACCCGTTATCAATAATATGTATATCACAGATGATTTATTCGATAAAAACCAACCGAATCCAACTTCTGGTGGCTATGTAGCCATACTAGGACTTGTAGTTTCCGAGAACTATAGAAACCAAGGTTTAGCTGGTAAATTGCTTCATCAACTTGAACAAACGGCTCAATCTCATAATCGTAAAGGAATCACTTTAACTTGCAAAGAATCTTTAATTTCTTTTTATGAGCATTACGGTTATACCAATCACGGACTTTCTGACTCAGAACATGGCGGTCTAGAATGGTTTAATTTAGTTAAAGTTTTTGAGTAAGTTCCAGTTCTACTTTTCTTTATCTAATAAGTGCGTAATATTATCATTAACTAAAGATAAAAAGTGTGTGATATTTTCGAAGTCTTGAGCACTATACGCATCCAATTTATTCAGATATGAACGATATTCCTTGTCGTCTAAATTTTTATGATACTGGAAAATTTCATATCCTTTTTTGGTAAGTACTATGTTTATTTCTCGAGAACTATGCACACTTTTATGTTTTTCGACGATACCCTTTTTTACTAACCTCGTAATATTTTGAGATGCAGAACTCTTCGTTCTATTCATTTCCCGAGCAATATCCGTTATATTCGCTACCTTCTTTTCACCAATAAGGTTTATGACGTGCGCTTCTACCATATAGAGCTCATCTTCAGTTCCATATTTTCTTGGTCTACTTTCATACTCATTTAACAATCTAGTTGTTTTATATAATTGATCAATTGCCTCTAAAAAGGAATCTTCTTTAGTCATAATATCTCTCCTATAATATTGAAATATATATTAAATTAAACATTTATTTAATAGTCATTTATCCATACAATTATATCAAATGAATAACACGAAAGAAGTGTTTTGGATAATTCAATGTACCATACTATCAAAACGGCTCTATAATATATTAATCAAAAAAGGCTAGAAACACCAAATTCACGGTGTTTCTAGCCTTAGTATTTACTATAACCTTATTCCCACTCTATTGTGCTTGGGGGCTTAGATGTAATGTCATAGACAACTCTGTTTACGTGGTCTACTTCGTTTACGATACGGCTTGATACTTTTTGTAAGACTTCCCAGTCAATTCTTGCGAAGTCACTTGTCATGCCGTCTATTGATGTTACTGCACGTACGCCGACTGTGTAGTCATATGTACGGTAGTCTCCCATAACACCTACTGAACGGATATCCGGTAATACTGTGAAGTATTGCCAAATGTCTCTTTCTAGACCTTCTTCACGCACGACTTCTCTTAAAATTGCGTCTGATTCTCTTACGATTTCTAATTTTTCTTCAGTAATTTCACCTAATACACGAATTCCTAAACCTGGGCCTGGGAATGGTTGGCGCCATACTAAATGTTCTGGTATGCCTAATTCGATTCCTAGTGCTCGTACTTCGTCTTTAAATAGTGTATTAATTGGTTCGATTAATTGGAACTGCATGTCTTCTGGTAATCCACCTACGTTATGGTGTGATTTAATCGTTTGTGCAGTCTTTGTACCTGACTCAATAATATCTGTATATAGCGTACCTTGTGCAAGGAAATCTACACCTTCTAATTTTGATGCTTCGTCATCAAATACATATACAAATTCATTACCGATAATTTTACGTTTTTTCTCAGGATCTGAAACGCCAGCTAATTTACTCATGAAACGATCTTTGGCATCTACTCTAATGATGTTCATATTGAATCCTTCACCAAAGTTCTCCATTACCATGTCGCCTTCACCTTTTCTAAGCAATCCATGGTCTACGAAGATACAAGTTAATTGATCGCCAATTGCTTTATGAAGTAATACTGCTACAACTGATGAATCAACGCCACCACTCATCGCACATAATACTTTACGATCGCCAACTTGTTCTCTAATTTTTTCTACTTCGATTTCAACAAAGTTTTCCATTGTCCAGTTTCCTGTACATTCACAAACACGACGAATGAAGTTTCTTAATAAGTCATTTCCGTATTCAGTATGTCTTACTTCTGGATGGAATTGTACACCGTATAATTTTCTTGATTTATCTTCAATTGCTGCATTTTGACAACTTGGGCTGTCTGCAATGATTTCAAAGTTCTCAGGAATATCGATTACTTTGTCACTGTGACTCATCCAAACTGTTTGACTATTAGGTAAGCTGAAGAATAACTCGTCATCTGATTTAACATTTAATGTTGCTTTACCGTATTCACGTTCGTTAGCTCTTTCTACAGAACCACCTAATAATTTAGTCATTAATTGCATACCGTAACAAATACCTAAAACAGGAATACCTAGTTCAAAGATTTCAGGATCAACTGTGAATGATCCTTCTTCGTATACTGAATTTGGTCCACCTGAAAGTATAATACCTTTAGGATTCATTTTTTTAATTTCTTCGATAGAGATTTCATGGTCGTGTAACTCACTGTATACGCCCATTTCTCTTATACGACGTGTAATCAATTGATTATATTGACTACCAAAATCCAATACAAGAATTAACTCTTGTTCAAAAGCCATTTCCATAATTGTAGTTCTCCTTTAATTAAAATGAGTAGTTTGGTGCTTCTTTAGTAATTTGAACATCATGTGGATGTGATTCTTTAAGGCCTGCGCCAGTCATTCTAATAAACTGAGCTTCTTCTCTTAATTGTTCTAGGTTAGCTGATCCTGTATAACCCATACCGCTCTTAATACCGCCAATTAATTGATAAATTGTATCTTGTAATGGGCCTTTAAAGTCAATTCTACCTTCAATACCTTCTGGTACAAATTTCTTAGCTGCAGTATCTTCTTGGAAGTAACGGTCTTTAGAACCTTGTTCCATCGCACCAAGTGATCCCATACCACGATAAACTTTGTATTGACGACCTTGGAAGATTTCTGTTTGTCCAGGGCTTTCTTCTGTACCAGCAAGTAAGCTACCTAACATAACTGCATTTCCGCCTGCTGCTAAAGCTTTCGCGATATCACCTGAGAATTTAATACCACCGTCAGCAATAATTGCTTTACCATAGTTACGCGCTTCCGTTGCACAATCATAAATAGCTGTAATTTGAGGTACACCTACACCTGCAACGACACGTGTTGTACAGATTGAACCTGGTCCAATACCAACTTTAACCACGTCTGCTCCCGCTTCAAACAATGCTTTAGTACCTTCACCAGTTGCAACGTTACCTGCGATAATTGTAACTTCTGGATATGATTCACTAATATGTTTAACGACTTCTAAGACACCTTTAGAGTGACCATGTGCAGTATCAATAACAAGTGCATCTGCTCCCGCTTCTACTAATTTTTGAGCACGAATTGGTGTATCTTTAGCGATACCTAATGCTGCTGCAACAAGTAGACGTCCTTCACTGTCTTTTGCTGCATATGGGAATTCGATTACTTTTTCAATATCTTTAATTGTAATTAATCCTTTAAGTTTACCCTCTTCAGAAATTAATGGAAGTTTTTCGATTTTATATTTTTGTAAAATTTCTTCTGCTTGTTCTAACGTTGTACCAACTGGCGCTGTTACTAAATCTTCTTTAGTCATAACATCAGAAATTTTAATTGAGAAGTTTTCGATAAATCTTAAGTCACGGTTTGTAATAATACCGATAAGTTCCATATCTTCTTCGTTATTAACGATTGGAACACCAGAAATACGGTATTTACTCATCAATGCTTCTGCTGCATACACTTGCTCTTCAGGTGTTAAGAAGAATGGGTTCGTAATAACGCCATTTTCAGAACGTTTAACTTTTTGTACTTCATCTGCTTGATGTTCTATAGACATGTTCTTATGAATTACGCCTAAGCCACCTTGTCTTGCCATAGCAATCGCCATTTTAGCTTCAGTAACAGTATCCATACCAGCTGAAATGATTGGAATATTTAACTTAATATTTTTTGAAAGAGATACACTTAAGTCGACATCACTTGGTAATACCTCTGATTTTGCTGGTACTAGTAATACATCATCGAACGTTAAGCCTTCTTTTTGAAATTTGTTTTCCCACATGTATATAACCTCCATTAATTTATTTTCATATTTATTATTTCACATTTTCACTGTTTTGTTGATTGTTTAATCCATTAAAACATAAATTTAATATAATAGCTGAGAAAGTACCTAATACGATACCATTTTGTGTTAACCATGCATAATTTTCTCCAAATGTTTCAAGTGCTTGAGGTACTGCTGTAATTCCTGCACCAATTCCGACCGATACGGCAATAACGAGTAAATTGTTTTGTTTGTTAAAATCTATGCCACCAAGCATTTTCACACCGTATGCCATAACCATTCCAAACATCGCAATCATCGCACCACCTAGAACTGGAAATGGAATCATACTTGCTAATGCACCGAGTTTAGGTATGGAGCCACAAACGATTAATAACGCAACCATCATATACATGATTTGATTCTTTTTAGCTCCAGACAATGAAACTAGGCCGACGTTTTGAGAATAAGCTGTGTAAGGAAACGCATTAAAAATTGAACCAATAATAATCGCAATTCCTTCCGCTCTATAACCTTTTGATAAATCTTTTCTAGTAATAGGTTGTTTCGTAATTTCACTTAAAGCATGATACACGCCTGTTGATTCAATCAAACTAACGATTGCAATAATGACAAAGACGATTGTTGTACCAAATTCAAATTCAAAACCACTAAATCTAAATGGTCTAGGTAATTCTAACCAATTGGAAGTTTTTAAATTCGATGTATCCACTAATCCATAGAAGGAAGCGACGGTTGTGCCTATTAATAAACCGAGCAATATCGCTATAGATTTAATGAACCCTTTAGATAATCTTTGTATTAATAAGATGATCACTAATGTAAATAATCCTAAGAATATATTTTTACTATCTCCATAATGCTTTTCACCTTGACCACCAGCTAAATAATTCATGGCAACTGGCATTAACGTAATACCGATTATTGTAACGACACTTCCTGTAACAACAGGTGGAAATAATTTTACTAAATACGAGAAAAATGGAGAAATTAAGACTACAATAACCCCTGAAAGAAATATAGAACCGTACAACACACCTATTCCGTGTGTATTACCAACTAGAATCATTGGTGCAACTGCAGTAAATGTACATCCCAAGACTACCGGCAGTCCAATTCCTATTCCTTTATATACTTGTAAAAATGTTGCTACACCACACATAAAGATATCAATTGCGACTAAGTAAGCCACTTCTTCAGGTGTGAATTTTAAAGCAGATCCGACGATAATAGGTACCATTATGGCACCAGCATACATAGCAAGTAAATGTTGAACACTTAAGATGAAATTTTTCATGTTATTCTCCTACCAGTTTGACTGTATTTCCTAATAATGAAGCAACTTGGCATAGAGATAAGACTTCTAATCCTTCAGATTCCAACTTCTCTCTGCCCGGTTGGAAACTTTTTTCTATAACAATTCCAATTCCAGATGTTGTTGCATTTGCTGCTTGAACTAAGCGATGTAATCCTAATGATGCTTCTCCATTCGCTAAAAAGTCATCAATAATTAATACATGATCATCCTCATTTAAAAATTGTTTCGCAATAACCACTGTACTCGTTGTATTTTTAGTAAATGAGTGAATATCTGTTTGATAAAATTCAGATGTCATTGTAGATGGTTTTGCTTTTTTCGCAAATAAACATGGCACATCTAAATGTAAGGATGCCATAATAGCAGGCGCGATACCTGACGCTTCAATCGTAAGTACTTTCGTAATTTTCTTGTCTTTAAAATGTTCCGTAATAACTTGACCAACTTCATACATTAACTTTGCATCAATTTGGTGATTTAAAAATGAATCAACCTTAAGAATCTTTTCATCGATGACTACACCATCTTCTTTAACCCTATCTTGTAGTGTCCTCACACTACTCGCCTCCTCATTTAGATTAAAAAAAACACACCTTAATCCTAGAAAATAGGTAAGATGAGTAAAAAATAATATAAAACCACACCATTTTGGATAGTCTGATTCCAGTGTTATTCATTTACTCATAGTCGTGTCGTTTAAGGCAACACGGTAGAAACTTCCAAAGCCATATTCTTCAGATTATATGAGTTTTTAGTAATAAATTATTCATTGATAATAACAAAATTTCAGTATTTTTACAATAGGCAAAACCTTATGTTAGCGCTATTTTAAGCGGTTTTAAATAGACTGAAAAATCTAAATAATTAGAAAGTTGATAGAATTTTGTTTGATTCTCCTCCACAAGGGTAATTGTGAATTATATTGTATTTACGTAGACAATATTTATTAAGTATGTAAACACCTAGAGAATAATCACTGTTGATAAGATTTTTACACATTACAAATTTATGGAGGTTTTAGTATGGGTAAAATAGAAAAATTTAGTAGCGAAAGTGATTTACTGCAACGTATTGATCAATTAAAAGAAGAAGGCGTCGGAGAAAGTGACTTACAAGTTATTTCCGAAGACAGGTTAGATGATAACTCCTTAGACTACACGGATGTTAAAGTGAAGAACTCAAGAGGTTCATTTAGTGACAAGATTACTGCACTATTCTCAGGTGAAAGTGCTGAAGAACGTGTACTATCTAGTTTAAATGTTCCAGAAGAAGAATTAGATGGATACAAACAAGAACTTAATAACGGAAAAATATTATTATATGTTGATAATGACAATATAAGTGATACTGAAAACTATGATTCAGATCACCCTAAAGACTCTCAAACAGGAAATGAGCATTACGATAACACGAAACCATTTTCTAGTGATGAGAGCGAAGAAAGTGGCGTATCTAAAGGTACAGCTGCTGGTGCCGGATTAGGTGCAGGTGCTGCGGGCGCTGGTGCCGCTGCCGCGCATTCATCTTCTGATCAAGATCATGATGAAGCTGTAGATGAAGCATCTGATTTTGATAAAGCTGAAAGAGAAGATGAATTTAATCAGCAAGATGAAGTATCTGAAAATGATATTACTAAAGGTGCTGAAACAGAAAAAACAGAAGCAGCATCATTCGATAATGAAGCTGAAACAGATAGAGATGTAAATACTAATCGATATGGTAATAATATTAATGAAGAAGATGTAGCCCATGATGATGTAGATGATTCAAACATCAACCATGATGGCACATCAACTTCAGCTAATTTAGCTGGTGCTTCAGGTCTTGGCGCTGCTGGTTATGCAAACGAACAAAGAGAACAACAAGAAACAGAAGATGAAGTACAAGATGATAGAAGAGTCTACTCTAGCGATAATGAAAGAGATTTAGAAGACTTGAATAATCGAGAAACGACAAATACGTCTACTCAATATGGTGAAACAGATAACGTTAAAGATCAACGAGATTTAACAAGAGAAAATGAATCATCATTCTCAAGAGTGCATGATGATGATGTGGAAACAGAGCGTTCAAGCTTAAATTACGATAAACCAAACGAAAGTGTTGAGCCACCAACATCAAATGAAACAACAACACGTGAATCTAACTTCTCTTCTAGTCAAGATGAACAAGATACAAATGTTTATGCATCTCAACAGTCCTACAATAACGACACACAAGATAACAATGTAGATGAAGAAGCTGTTCAACTTCATGAAGAACGTCTAAATGTAGACAAAGAGAATGTTGAAACAGGTGAAGCATCTGTTGATAAACATGTTGTTGAAGAAGAACAAGAATTTGATGTACCTGTTGAACGTGAAGAAGTAACAATCGAACGTAGACCTGTTAATGAGAAAGTAGACGAAGATTTTAACGCAAATGATGATGATTCCGTACACATTCCATTACACGAAGAACGTGTAAACGTAGAAAAAGAAAATGTCGTATCTGAAGAAATCGTCATTAAGAAAAATAAAGTTCAAGATACTGAACATGTTTCTGAAAAAGTCAGACATGAAGAAGCAGATATCAATAACCCTACAGATGATAATCCTAAATAAGACAATATAATATCTTAAGAGGCTGGGACATAGTGTAATGTCCCGGTCTCTCTTTTTATTTCCTCAATACGATACTACTACCATTAAAATCTTATGTTATAATATTATAAAATATTGATTATGAGGGGTTCATAACTATGAATTTTGAAGTTGTCACATCTATCGATGATCCATTATTCAAAAAAGCATTAGAAATGTATGAAGATATTTTCAAGGCAGAGTTGCGAGAAGACCGCCATGTCTTTATCCATTCGCTAACATCTGATTACATAAAGAAACATTATATATTTTTAGTTGGTTTAATTGATGACACGGTCGTAAGTTTATCTACAGGTCATTATGAACCTACAACAAATTCAGCTTTTATTATTTATTTAATGACGCATCCTGAATACCGCAATCAGCGTGTTGGCGGACAAACATTGGAAAGAATTGAAACAGAACTTCATAAACATGCTCAAGATGTTCATGGAAGAGATGCTAACATGATTATGTTGGAATCGTTTGGAGAAGAATCATACGAAAACAACAGTGGTAAAGAAGAAGCGATTTTACGTAAGAACTTCTTTAATAGACATGGTTATGAAGTTCAACAAGACATCCCTTATATACAACCGAATCCACAAAAATCATTAGCACCTACGCCAATAGATTTATATATTAAGCAATACTTGCCGCTTCAAAAAGACGTTATCTCACCGAGTATTCGTTCTTGTTACATCAACAAATATATACACGGAAATGAAAACAATCGAGAATTTGTATACGAATTATTAGAATCTATGGATTTATAAATTAGAAAAGCTGACATCGCAATCGAAGTCAGCTTTTTATTGCTTTATGATATCTATCCATTAATGCACGGACACTTTCATCTTTGGCACCTTCCGGATTTGTTCCACACCATAAATTCATATAATCCTTATTCTTTAACTTTTTAGACTGCCCTCTTAAAGGTTGTGTTAATATATTTTGAATAGGATACGGACAAATATCATCTTTAAACTGTTCCATATACTGTATAAATGGATTTATAATGCCATTTGCATAACGGCCACTAAACGTATTCGTTAATATAATATCATCTGGATGTGCCTTTAATATGCCCTCTTTATGCACTTCTGGCGCACCACTTTCATGTGTCGTTAAGAATGCTGTACCCAGTTGAACTGCACTAGCACCTTTTTGAATATAATTTTTCGCTAATTCAGGTGTTGTGATACCGCCCGCTACTATTAATGGAACGTTAATCAAAGGATACGTTTGATTAAACAATTGCTCAGTTGTAAGGCGATTTTCTGGCAATGATTGTTCAAATGAACCTCTATGACCACCCGCTTCACTACCTTGAATCACTATCGCATCAATACCTATGGATTCCAAAGCTTGAGCTTCATTTACATCTGTTGCTGTCCCTATTACATTAATATGATGACCATGTAATTTGCGAACGAGTCTTTCTGAAGGCTTACCAAATGTGAAGCTTACATATTCAACATATTTATCTATAATCACGTTTAACATGTCATCAAAATTCACATCTATTGAAACATCCTGTATTTGTTTGCTGTTTAATTTTTCAGTTATGGGATGTAATATTTTATTCATAAAATCAACTTTTTCTTGATCAATAGCCGGATACTCTGGCACAAATAAATTGACGCCGAACGGTTCAGTCGTCATTTGTCTAATTTGGTCTATATCTTTAGCTAAAGCATCAGGCGTCATATATCCAGCACCAATTTGTCCAAAGCCGCCTTCATTACAAACTGAAGCCACTAAATCAGGTGTTGTAATACCTCCAGCCATACCCGCTAGAAAAATCGGTTTATCCAGTTCTGTGATTAATATTTTCGATTCCAATGACAATCCCTCCTAAAAAAATTTATTTCGTAAGCTAATCATTTTATTTTTTTAGTTAATTGGTGCATTATAATGACATCATACTAAAAGGAGAAATAAAATGACACACTCAAAGCTTTCATTAACTGAAATTATTAATAAAAGAAAATCAGTTAAAGAATTCGACCCAAACTTCAAAATTCCAAGAGAAGAAATAAAAGAAATGATAGCACTTGCTACTAAAGCACCTTCATCAATCAACTTACAACCATGGCGCTTTGTTATCATCGATTCTGAAGAAACAAAACAAAAATTAGACCATCTTGTACAGTTCAACCAAAGACAATTACATTCATCAAGTGCAATTATTCTTGTACTTGCAGATTTAAAACACGCTGAATATGTGAGCGATATTTACGAGAAGAATGTTGAACTTGGTTATATGGATGAAAATTCAAAAGATTACTTTATTGAAACAATTTCAAATTTAATTAGCAGTGCTGACGAAAGTTACTTTAATGCACAAGGTTTAATGGATGCAAACTTAGCCTCTATGCAATTAATGCTTATTGCGACTGATCATGGTTACGATACAAACCCTATCGGCGGATTTGACAAAACAGCTGTATTAGAAGCATTAAATATTGATACTTCTAGATATGTACCAGCTCATTTAATCGCTATTGGTAAAGGTGTTAAACCACCACATGATTCTAGTAGATTACCAGTAGATAGAATCATCGCTTGGAATGATGAAAGTAACGGTTCAATCGGCGAATAAGTTCTTTATTCGTTCTATTAATTATAATACCCTATCGGCAACTAACTTATGTTGCCGATATTTTTTAATATTGCATTATCCAAAAATATAGTGTAAAATTCATTGCTGTGAGTTTTATTTTTTTACTTAAAAGCTTTACCGCTTTAAAGTGAATATCAATTAAAAGAAGGTATATATATGAAAAATTTATCTCAATGGTCGTCCAGTATCGGTTTCGTTCTAGCAAGTGCCGGGTCAGCTATAGGAATTGGTGCTGTATGGAAATTCCCATACATGGCTGGAACATACGGTGGTGGCGCATTTTTATTAATATTTATTATTTTCACATTGCTTGTTGGCTTACCACTACTTTTAAGTGACTTTGTATTGGGTCGCTATGGTAGAACATATTCTACTAACATCTTCAAAAAAGTGTCCGGTAAATCATCTTGGAATTTAGTAGGATGGCTTGGAAATTTAACAGTCTTTGTACTATTTTCATTCTATAGTGTTATCGGTGGTTGGATCATTTTATATATTATACGTACACTTTTAGACAGCTTTGGATTAACGCAATCACATAATTACGGCAACATCTTTAATGATTATATATCTAACCCATTTTATTCATTAGCGAGTCAGTTTGCTTTTATACTTTTCACTGTAGTTATTGTCAGTAAAGGTGTAGAAAAAGGTATCGAGAAAGCTTCAAAAGTCATGATGCCACTTTTATTTATATCGTTCGTAATTGTCATTATTAGATCGATCACTTTAGACGGCGCTTTAGACGGAATTCAATATTTCCTACAACCAAAAGTATCGGATTTAAGTGCTGAAGGTATACTATATGCCCTAGGACAATCGTTCTTCGCATTATCATTAGGAACATGTGGTATGATGACATACGCTTCATATTTAGATCGTAAAACAAATATCGTCAAAAGTGCGAATGCCATTGTATGGATGAACATAGCTGTATCAATAGCAGCCGGGTTAGCCATCTTCCCAGCTATTTTCGCATTTGGATTAGAACCTAACCAAGGACCAGGATTATTATTTATCGTCCTTCCACAAGTATTTGATCAAATGTTTGTCGGTCAATTATTCTATTTACTATTTTTAATATTATTTTTATTCGCAGCCATTACATCTTCAATTTCGTTATTAGAATTGAATATCTCAAACATTACTAAAAATAATAATGATAATAGAAAAAAATGGTCATATATCATTGGTATATTAGTCTTTATATTCGGGATACCATCAGCACTTTCAAACGGGTTACTCCAAGACTTTACATTCGGTGTTGGTACATTCTTTGATAATATGGATTACTTAGTCGCGAATATCTTAATGCCAATAGGTGCATTAGGCGTAACCATCTTTGTTGGTCATATATTCAATAAAGAAATCATTATGAAAGAATTAAATATGAGCGATACTAAAAAAGGAAGACTCTTTGTAAATACATGGTATTTCTTAGTTAAATTTGTACTTCCAATTATCATCATCGCCGTATTCATCGGGCAATTAATTTAAATAACGCAGAACAAACCACCCGTTTAACGGGTGGTTTGTTCTGCGGCTATAAGCTTCTATTACTGACCAGCCCTAAAAGGGCACTGAGAAGATCAGCTAAATGTACTACTTTCCCAGCAACCCTTAAAAGGGTTGTTTTATTTTGTCTTCTTTCGAGTTTCTTCCCCAGTAAAAGGTTCTATGTACTCTATCATTGTTAACTGTTCTGCTACTATATCCTCTTGTAATTGATTTCTTATATAATTTTCTATCACTTTTTTATTCTACCAACTGTATCTACATAAAATCCTTTACACCAAAATTTTCTGTTACCATATCTATTCTTTAAATGGGCATGTCTATCAAATATCATTAAGCTGCTCTTACCTTTTAAATAACCTACAAATTGAGAAACACTTAACTTTGGTGGAATACTAACTAACATATGAATGTGATCTTTACATGCTTCAGCTTCTATTATTTCTACACCTTTTCTTTCGCACAATTGTCTTAAAATAATACCAATATCTCTTTTAATTTTCCCATAAATAATTTGTCTACGATATTTTGGTGCAAACACAATGTGGTACTTACAATTCCATTTTGTATGTGCTAAACTGTTTGTGTCTGATGACATTTAATGCATCTCCTCGTGTTGTTACTTTTGGTTGGCTGACCAAATATTATTCTAGCATGTAGAGATGCATTTTTTAATACAACGGTTAAACCATACTGTACCATACGCATAGCGTATGGTTTTAATTACACAAGAAGAAGCCGTTCAATTTTGAAGATTGAACGGCTTTTTTATGTAGTTCGGATGGAGTTGGATGATCTCTTGGCTTTATTCAGTCGTTAAGCCATGACTTGGGTGATCTCTTGGCTTTATTTAGGCATTAAGCCATGACTTGGACGATCTCTTGGCTTTATTTAG
>ERZ1023180.30-NODE-30-length-68093-cov-11.201490_pt1 | contig 68093 bp, 67 predicted proteins | sample MGYA00380436_ERZ1023180 | MGnify/ENA primary metagenome ERZ1023180 (study PRJEB33173, sample SAMEA4830337) | metagenome | study: EMG produced TPA metagenomics assembly of the PRJEB25223 data set... | reverse complement strand
TTAAGCCATGACTTGGACGATCTCTTGGCTTTATTTAGGCATTAAGCCATGACTTGCGCGATCTCTTGGCTTTATTCGCGACTTAAGCCACGACTTCGGCGATTTCTCATCTCAGCAGCCTGTTTATACGTCTTCTCCTTTATATCAATCCTATCCACTTCCAATATGTCATGCTGAACAAGATAATTAATAAGTATCCAATAACTGTGAGTGGTACACCTGTTTTAATAAAGTCTTTAACGGTAAATGTTTCTGTGCCGTATGCCAGCATATTTTGTGGTGAACTAACTGGCAATAAGAAACCAAAGCTAATCACGAATTGTTGTATAAGTACAAACCCGATAGATTGGTCACCTAAATTTAATGTTTGTGTTAAAGCTATAAATACAGGTATTAATGCTGAAGATAAACTCGTTGCACTCGCAAATCCTAAATGTATTAAAATATTAAATATAGAAATGAGTGCAATGGTTGAGATTAGTGGCATATGATTAAGTCCCATCAATCCAAATGTTTTATCACTTAACCATTGTGCCGCTGTTGTTTCCAACAATACTGTTCCTAGTGAGATACCAATTCCAAATACGATAACTGTACCCCAAGGAATTTTCTTCTCAACATCTTCCCAAGTAAAGACACCGATTTTAGGTGTTAACATAATTGCTAATGCAATGATTGTTATTGAAGATGAATCAATCGGATGGAGCACTTTTTCGGTAGACCAGAAAAATAATAATAAGATAGAAATCGTAATGAGTCGCCACTCTCTTGCTGAAACTGGTCCTAATTCTTTTAATTGTGCTTTAACTAATTCATTTCCACCTTCTATTTCTTTCTCTTCAGGTTTAATGACAGTAATCATCACAAAGTATAAGACGACTGACATGATAATCGCCCATGGTGCTGCATACAAGAACCATTCACCCCAAGAAACATCTTGTCCCATCGATTTATTAATGAACCCTATCGCAACGATATTTTGAGCGGCGGCAGTCTTAATACCTATATTCCATATTGAGACGGCATGCACGGCTGTAATAATCAATAATGCTGCTAATTTACTGTTCTTAGATGTATTAAATGCAGCAATCATTCCTAATAAGATGGGTACAACAGCACCAGCTCTTGCAGTAGCTGAAGGTACAAAGAATGCTAAAATAATAGAAACTACAATTGCACCGATAACAATTCTATTTGTTTTGTTTCCTACAATAGAAAGTACTTGTAATGCTAAACGTTTATGTAAATTGGTTACTTGCATCGCTGTAGCTAAGAATAATGCTGCTGCAACGAGTGCCACTGCAGATCCTGAAAATCCGCTTAAAGCCATTTGTAACGCATTGCCTGTACCTAGTAATGAATCCCCTTCTAAAGCTTTTCCATTTGCTGACGGATTGCCTAAAGCATCTCCTAAATTTTGAACTGGACTAAATCCAATGAGTACAACGATCAGTCCAACAATCATGACCGCTGATACAGGATAAGTTACGGCTTCTGTTACCCACATAATAACTGCAAAAGCTAAAATCGCTAGCGCACATTTTGCCATAACAGGTAAATCGTTTGAAGTCGGTAATAACAATATTCCAATTAATACAACAAAACTAACAATAATCCAAATTGGTTTAAAAGCTTTTTTCTCAGTATTATTAGACATATCTAACAGCTCCAATATTAATTTTTATTGTTCTAATTTCCTAAATAATAACATATTTCTTTTTTGCATATAATACTTTTCACAATTAATACAATAAATACTTGAACTTTCTGTTATTTACATGTAATGTATAAAGGGAAGTGTGAGGGTTGTCTGCCGACAGACAACCCTACCTATTAAATTACTGTCAAATAAAGGATGATTTATAATATGTTAACTAAAGAATTCGCAACTAAAGTAGGTCTTAGTGAAAAGCAAGTTAGAAAAATTGTACAACACTTAGAAGACAGAGGATATCAACTTTCTAAGACAGAATATCGTGGAAGAGAAGCGACAGACTTCCAAGAAGAAGATATTGAACTTTTCCAAGAAATAGCAGAAAAGGTTAAAGAAACAAATAGTTATGACCAAGCATTCGAAACACTTGAACAAGAGAAAGACTTTTTACAAGTTCTTGTTAAAGACGAACCTGCTAATCAAACACCTGAACTACAACATTTAATTGAAGAATTAAGATTAGAAGTTCAACATATGCGTAGAGAAAGACAAATGCTTGGTGAAATGTTGCAACAAGTTCATATTCAACAACAGAAACTAGAACAAACTTTAGCATTACAAGCACCCCAACAATCAGAGGCTACTGCTCAAGAGAATGATACTAAAGTTGAAACGAAACAAGCTGAACAACCACAAAGTTCTAAAGTAGTTTCAAAAGACAAGACTTCTAGTGAATCAGTTGAAACTAAAAAACAAGAAGATAAAGAAGTAACAAAAGATACTGCAGCTGAAGAGCCAGCTAAATCTGAAACACAAGCTGAAGTGAAATCAGAAAATAAAGAAACTGCTGTTAAACCAGAAACGACTACTGATAAAGTAGTAGAATCTAAAGAAGAAGATACAACTACAGCTAAAGAAGAAACTACTGACAAAGCAGCATCTACTGAAGAAAAAGCACCTGAAACGACAGTAGAACAAACTTCAACGCTTTCAGAAAACAAAGAAGAAGAAGTAAAAGAAGAAATCAAATCAGAAACTGAAGAAGAACCTAAGAAAAAAGGATTCTTCCAAAGATTATTCAATATTTAATCCCTTTAAAAAGAGGTTGGGCATGATGCCTAGCCTCTTTTTTGTTAAGTTTTTGTAAATTTCCACTATATAATTGTTAATTGCTAGAGTACTTTGTTATATTGAATTTTATATTAAGTATTTGTAATGAATATTAACCATTAGGAGTGTTCCACATCATGGAAACATTAAATTACGAAGATTTGAACAATGACCTTTTATGGGCGCATAATAATCAAGTTGTGAAAATCATGAAAGATGAATTAGACATCTATATCAAGTTAAATCTTAAAGAAGATAATCATAAATTAGTTGTATTTTCAAATGGTGCGATTGATCCATCTAAAAGTAAACCACCTGTCTTTATGAGAAGTAAATGGCATGAAGATTTTAATGCAAATTGTCTTTATATAGATGACAGAACTGTTCATTATAAGCAATTACGTATTGGTTGGGGTGTTGGAAGAGAAGAACGTCATTTTTTAAAAGACTATTCTGAAATTGCGCAACAAGTCACGCAAGCACTCCAAATAGAATCTCAAAATGTCGTCTATTGTGGTTCATCAGCAGGTGGCTTTATGTCTATGTATTTAGCAACATTACATAAAGGCACAACTGCTGTAGTGAACAATCCACAATGTTACGTAGATCGTTACGATAAAGTGAACGTCGAAAAATTATACACTAAAATATTTCCCAACCGTTCACGCGATTATATCAAGAAACAATATGCACTTAGACTATCGATCACGAGCTTATTTCGCAAACAAAAATATGTACCTAAAATTTACTACATCCAAAACAGATTATGTGAGACTGATATGACTAGACATTTCGATCCATTTTGTAGTTTCTTAAATAAATACGAAATAAACAGTTCAAACATAAAGTTCATATTATACAACAATAAAAAGCTAGGACATAACCCTATATCAAGAGAAGCAACAGTAAACTTTGTAAACCAAGTCCTTGAAGATAAACTTGTCATAGCAGAATTTTAAGAATATCACCACCTTTATATCAAATCTAGAGGTGGTGTTATTCTTTAGATACTATTTCAATTTTCATTTTATCTGGATCTTCAAAATAAACAGCATAATGATGATTACCTCCAGCATATGGATATAAATCATCATACAGTCTATTAATATTTTTGTGTTCCAAAATAATATTGATACCATCCACTGTTACTCTGTCTTCAACTGTAAATGCCAAATGATTTAATCCAATCCTTTTACGATGATATCCATATTGTTTAAATGAATCGTCCACTTGTACAAATACTATGTACGTTTCATTTAATTTAAAGCTAAAACCTTCTCTCCATTCTTGATACAAACTATATCCTAGCAGTTCTAATAACCAACTATAAAAGTTTTTAGATTTATTTATATCACTAACATAGATCTCTAAATGATGTATAGAACCATTCATCTTCCAGTCACCTCAAATTCAAAATTAAATTAAGACAATTTTTAATAATTCCCATATCTTCTATACATTTTAACACTATAAAGAAAATCATGATGTACATGAATAAAATAGTATATAAGAATTTTTCAAAATTAATAAAGCACTTTCATGACTATTTATGTTACCCTATACGAGTACTGTAAAAAGTGAAAAATTCTTAAGTAAAGGAACTCATTATGAAATTCACAAAAAAAGAATGGCAAAACACAAATTTTAAATTAGATATGGATACAAGTCATTTAAACTTAGAAGAAATTATCAGTTTAAATGATAACTTAACAAATTCAGAAATTAATGAACTCTATTTGCCACTCATTAATTTTTTGACAAACAAAGTTAAATTCCATAAAGATTATTCATCTAACATTAACAACAAATTACATAACAAAAATAATACACCACCTTTTATTATTGGAATATCAGGAGGGGTTTCTGTAGGGAAAAGCACTGTCTCAAGACTGCTTTTAAACTTACTACAAGAATATAACGCGGACTGGAAAGTTGATCTGATTACGACTGATGGTTATATCATGCCTAAACAAGAACTCATCGATAAAGACTTACTTTCTAAAAAAGGATTTCCTGAAAGTTATGATACAAAAACATTAATCAGTCACTTAAAACAAATTAAGAACAACGAGCCTAACATTCCAACATACACGTATTCACATATCACATATGACCGTCTTAAAGACCAGTATCACAACATAGACTGTCCGGACATTCTTATTATAGAAGGCGTGAATATCTTCCAAGTAAGTCCACATGAAGAAGAACTCGTAAGTGATTATATTGATTACAAAATATATTTACACACAACAATAGAAAATATGAAGAAATGGTATCTCAATCGCTTCTTACTACTTCAAGAAGAAGCTTTCCAGAAGCCAGACTCACATTTCTATAAATATCGAGACATCCCAAAAGAAGAAGCCTTAAAAATAGCAACAGATCTATGGGACAATATTAACGAAGTCAATTTAATAAAAAATATCTTGCCAACTAAAAACAGAGCAGATCTCGTACTATATAAAAATCACGACCATGTTATAGAAAAACTGAAATTTAATAAATTTTAAGTTATACGAATTGAGGTATAGTTATGAAAATATATCCTACTGAACAAATACTTAAACATTGGTCTGAAAATTACTATAATAATTTTGATTTATTTTTTGTTAATGATATCCCTTTTGAAATTGAAGATATAGTTATCACTCATAAAGATGCATTTAAGACAACAAGTTCATTTAATATTGATACAAATAACTTATATGAGTTTTGGAATTTAGGTGTCTACAATTATGTAATTAAAGCTTCAAAAGGATGGTTTGAAAATCTTAATGAAGATTCAAAAACATATATTCTTCAGGAACAAGAAAGAGTTAACAATCCACTATCCATAGAAGACAACCTCATTACTTCACAAAAATGGAGCCAATTAACAACGAATAAACAAAGACAGTTTTTTAAAAACAGAATAGATCGATATTGTGATAACCACGTAAAGCACCATTCAACTTTACAATTACCCAATCATTTAAGTTCAATTGTTTCTACTTTTCCAAAACATCAAGGATCAAACTGTCTTTCAACAGTCCTTTATGCTATTACCAGTGATAAAAATATATTACACCAGTGGATAAAAGAAGATGCTTTTCTAACTAAACTTAAATCTTTAAACTACGAATTAGTTTCAGAAGGTAATCAAAACGGTGATGTAATTGTTTATTTAGTAAATAATGCTGTAGTACATGCAGCATATCAAATTGATGATGATTTATTCGTAAATAAAAATGGACAAACCATTTTTAATCCATATAAAATTGTAACTAAATCAGAGCTTGATAATGAATGGGGGAATTATCAAGAACACTACTATAGAAAAAATCAAAACCCTCTCTAGTCCTTGTCTAGAGAGGGTTTTTAGTGTTCCGGTAGTCTAAATGATTATAATTCTATTTTTAATTCTTTAACATATATTGCACTACCTGTAATCTCAATATTAAGCTGATTGTTTATATTATTCACATGCACATACACTTGTCCATCTTTTCCTATTTCTTGTCCTTGTTCAACGATTAGTTCAAGCGGATATTTAGTCGATGTATTTATATATTGAGCATAGTATGCGCCCATTACACCAGAAGCAGTTCCTGTAACGGGGTCTTCAGTCGTTCCTGAAAATGGTGAAGAAAAATGTCTTGCATGCATATTCAAGCCTTCTTTATATGTTTCCATACAGAAAGGATGAATTGAAGTTTTGGGTCTTTCTTTTAATATTTCTGGAAATAATTTATTTTGAGGAGTCATTCTTTTACATACTTCTAGATTCCTAACAGGTACTAATAATGTCCATGCTCCTGTACTCCCATAAACAATCGGATAATCTGTTACTATATCTTTCTCATCAATTCCGATAGCATGAGCCAAATCTACTTTCGATCCATTGAACGCATCAAATTGAGGGCTAGCTTGTTGCATCGTTATATAAATATTATCATTTTCAACATTTAAAGTAATTGGAAAGATACCTGCATTCGTCTCTATTATAAATTCATTATTATCTTCTAATAATCCATGTTGTTTCATTGCCGCGATTGTTCCAATAGTAGCATGTCCACACAAATCCATTTCGTGACCTGGCGTAAAATAACGTATCCTAAAATCAGCACGGCTTGATTTTAAAGGGAATGCTGTTTCATTAAATCCAATTTGTTTCGCAACTTCTTGCATATCTTCATCTGTTAATCCTTCACTATCTAATACCACAGCAGCAGGATTTCCTTTATTCGCTTCTAAACTAAATGCATCATAATGATATACACTAACCGACTTCATGAAACATCATCCTTTATTTATATTTAAATCATGACCATATTATTTCACAGATTCAATAATACCTACAACTTCTTCATATACATTAACCCTATCAAGCTGCTTTCGATAAACATTTTCCAGGAAATAAAATGTAGCTGCATTATCAGCTTCAAATATGTTTTCATTTTGTGCTAATAATAGAATAGGTTTATTATGTCCTATCGCAATACCTATTTCTGTATATGTCCCTTTACCTCCGGGCAATATAGCTAACAGTATATCTGAATTTTTCACTGCATCCGCTTCTGATTGACCAATTTTTCTTAAGTCCTCTTTATTAATTGCTTTATCATTCAGCGTCCAATTATAAGTATTTTGTAAGCCGTGTTGTTTTAAGCTCTTTATAAGTTTATTTACAACATTCTTATTTCCAAAACTACCTGCTACATAAAATTTTATCCCCATTTTTATTCTCCTTGTTGTGTTAATTCTAAGTATAACTTTTTAAATTTGGCCATTGCTTATGCCATTGTTTTTGATTAATTCTATCCAAATAAACGTCATATCTACCAGAGTCATGATTAAAATATTGAGTTGGTGAAACAATACCATTAAACAAATCTAGAACACTGTAGTTATAATGTACTTCTAACTCACCATTTTTTATCCTAGCACAAATAGCTGTTGGCGCTTCTGGATAATGATCTACAGCATCCTTCGAATCAATATATTGATTAAAATCATTTTTCAAATGCATTCTAGCTTGGTTTTTTACTGACCAAGGTATGCTAGAATCAATATCTCTTAATTGCTGTTCATATCGCTTCTCAATAGATTCATCTAGACAGTCAGTATTATAAAATATAACATCAACATCATTATATGGTGTCTTATCTGTATAACCATGAATCGTATCCCAAATTTTATTTCTTATAAAACCCGCGCTAACCCAAGAATCATTTAAATTCATGCTTTCTACAACTTCTAAAATATAAATCATATCCGCATCACTTTTAATAAGGTCATAAATAACCTTCATAAACACACATCCCATAAATTCTATTACTCATTATTATATTGTATTTTTACAATGAATGAAATGCGACATATTTATTTCAATTTCATAGTATAATAAACTGTACTTACTAACCTTACATTTTTGGAGTGATTATATGGAAATATTTCAAGAGTTTAAAAAGCAATTTATTAAATTTTTAAGTAGCGATAACCGAATAGTGTTAACGAGAGGTATGTTTCATGAGATAAAATTATTATCTATTTTAGCTGCAATAGAAACTCAATCCTAATATTCAAAAGGAACATTAAATGCTCATTCTAAAGAAGTTTTCAAAGATCTGACAGAACAAGGCATGCTTACAAAAGAGATACCATTAAACACAACTTTCACATTAAATGATTTATCATTACAGTTAAATTTATATACCTCAAATACTCCTAACTTTGGCGAATTTGCAATATATTATCCAGTGAATCCAAAAACAATAAAAGGAAAAACATTGAAATATTAGTTGATCACATAAAAGATAATCCCGCTTCAAAAGTATTTATTATCACAGCAAATGACTGGGAGTTTAATAGCAAAGTGTCTAAAACATTAGAAGAAATGTCCGATATAGTCATAGGAGAAGGTTTAAAGCAGGGAATTCAGGAAATATTTAAATCTGGTTTCAATAAGAGTAATTAAAGTTCTTCAATAATATTGATAATTATCAAAATATAGATTAAAATTACAAACAAATAGCGGTGCATATCTGCGGAATGCACTTGAGGTTGACTGTTACTGATGGTCGCCTCTTTTTTTAGCTTACTATGTAAAAACATACTAATAGAAGTATATAAGTTAAATTTATAACCATGTAGGAATTTGTTATTAGAGAGAATAAGTTTCCCTATAAGAATAAGAAACGTACTTGTTACAAGTGCAGCTATATGATGAATGAATTAGAGGTAACATTAATCTTTAATCTTGCATGGAGACTCGTTTTAGTTTATTATTTAGCCATAATATGAATATGCGGGAGTACCCGTAGTGAAGCCCCCAATTGAAGAATTGGGGGTTTTTGCTTTATAAATCCAAACACAAAAAACCCTCTAGCCTGATTGCTAGAGGGTAATGTTATACGCTAATTCTTATTGTTCTTCTTTGGAATATACTATATTTAGACATACTCATTCATATTCAAAAACCTATCTTATCAATATTTATAAGAGGTAAGTCTAAAAATTATTAGATATGAATATTCATGTTAGTTCGCAACTATGTGAAATAATTGAGAATTAATTTTAAGAATAATACTTTTTATATGTTTCTAAATAATTTGTAGCATTACTATAATTATTTTTGAAAAATAAAATTTTCTCTTCTTTGTCTTTAAACTCAACACCACTATTAACATTATTTAATAGGTTATTAAATAATATATCCTTACTGATATTTCGTTTAAAATACTCTTCAGGAGAACTCAAACCTTTTGAAATATCTTTTCCAATTAAATAGCAAGTTATAAGTTTGTCTATTTGGTACTCTTCTAAAGAAGACAAATAATTTTCTATCTCTTTTCTTAATGGTGCTATTCTTTGTATTTTTTTTAAATTATCATCATTAGATTCACGAACTTTTAAGTATTCTTCCTGATTAATAATTTTTAATAATTCATTAATTTCAATTTTTACTGTCATTATAATTATCCCCCTCTTTTGTTTGTGTAATTATATTACACTAAAAATTAATTGAACAAAAGATAGAACATAAAAACGAACAGTTGTCCTTAAACCCTTAAATAAAATCTCAAAAAATAACCTCAATACCTTTTATAGGGTTAAGATATTTTTGGGTCACCTTTGTATAATCATTTCCTGTTTCAGAACAGATTAATCTTAAATGATTAGTCATGGTAATGAAGGAAATATTGACTACATTTTGATTAGTCAAGAAAGTCTACTCAATAATTTAATTGAGTTATGGACAATTGTGCCTATTACTATATATTCAGTATCTAATTCAAAGCTATGCCATTTATTTTCTTGATTCCATCTGTGTATCTCTCGCTATCTTACTGCGATCATTCCATCACTATTATGTTTGAAATTAAATAATTTTATTGAATAATTAAATATAAATTGTATTGTTGTGATAAAGTGAAAAAAGTTAATTCCAAGAACACTACACAAATAATCAAAGATACCTACTTTTAATATGCTACACATTTTTCTTATGTAACTTTTTTAGCGTATTTCACTAATACATAATTCATTTATACAATTAATTAATACTAAAAACATTATAAAATCAGAATCTATATTATAGTTCTTATTATTTATTTTATTCATGATGAGCTCAATTAAATTCTTGGTTTGATATAGCACATTTATTTCTTTTATGCTCAAAATATAAAATTCTGTCGCCGAATCCTCTAATAAATTTTTAAATACCTTGAGGTTTGATATAATCTTTTCTTGATCAATTACTACTTTTTTATTAATTATTGGAAGTTCCAAAAAGGTTTTAATTAAGTTCGCTTTCTCATCACAAAGTATTATACTATCTTTATTTTTATTATTCATACTATTTTTATGAACTTCATTTTTAAATGCATCTTTTATATTCTCTACTGTTGATGAATTATTAAGTTCTTTATATATCAAAATATCTTTAAGTAAAATTAATTCCTCTAAATTCAATCTGTGTTCACTATCTTGTAGAATGCTCTTATTTTTATAATCGTATTCTTCATTTCTATTTTTAGAAACCACTTTAAATACTTCATCTCTAAAATCTGTTAAGTTAGTTATAAAAAATAAGAGTTTAGTTTTCAATTGATTTTTGGTATTCTTTTTATCGTTTTTTTCTTTTCTCCAAAGTGTTAACCATGCAACTGAGAATGATATAATCCCACTTAATAGAGTACTTAAAAATACTGACCATTCCATAGTCTCACCTCTTTGATTTATATTTAAAAAACTATCTATATTAAATTAAATATTTGAAATCCACATTTGTACTGGTGATATAATTATCTAATAATTTGTTTAGTTTATAATAATAATTACTATGATCCAAAATGTTGATAGCCTCATATTCACTAATACCTTTAAATTTCATGTAGAAAACTAGGCTCTTAGTATTTAATAATTCAATTTATTAATCTTCATATACCTTCATTTTATATTCATCACCATCTTTTTTTATTGGTAAATTAATGGCAGGTATTTGAGTTGGTTTTGTGTATACATTTCCACTGTATTTATCATCAACGATAAGTACAAATTCATTTCCGTACTGATTTATTCTTATTCTACTAGCAACTCCAGTTTTGCTTGGTAAGTTTACTAATCTTCGATCTAATTCTTGAAATAAAAAAGGTTCTAAATCTTCTACTGAATAATTTTCACTCACAAAATCCTCAATTCTTTTTTGTTCCTCTGGGTGTATATATCCCCACAATGTTTTGAAATCCTTTTCTCTGTAACTTTCTAAAAAATGGTGAGTTAAATCAATAATTTGTTCGTTCATAGAATTTTACACTCCTTATATAAAATAAAGTTTTACAAAACTTAATATATATAATATCAGACTTCACAAAAATACATAGTAAAAAAGAACTTTAAATGAAATCCTAACATTACACAAAGTAACACGTTAAGACATTTTTGGGTCATCCTCGTATAATCGATTCCTGTTACAAAACAAATTAATCTTGAATGATTAGTCATGGTTTTGAAAGCAGTACGGACTACATTTTGTTTATTCTAATAAGTCTAACCAATACCATATACAACTTTGATCTAACCTCACTATTATTTACTCATCATTTATTACTGAACCTTGCACAAACCTTGCTATAGCCTTATCATTTTTTCCGGATTACATTCCACTAATCTTTTGATTTTCATATGTCAATTTATTTAAACCATTCATTTGCTTATAACTGTTGGTATACTTGAGTTATATGCCTATTTTCTAGTTATTAAAACTCTCCAAAAATTAACATAAATTAACTTTAAACATTATGTGCTACCTATCCTAAAACTACCCCTTAATAATACCCTGCTACACTCTAGCAATACATATCATTAACCATATATTCAATGTAGTAATTTAGTGTTTTTAAACATAACAAAAGAGATCACCATTAAGGCAATCTCTCAATCATTTCATTATATAGTTGTCTCACACGTTCTCCACTTAAATTAAAATACTTACCTACTTCCCTATATGTCTTGCCTTCACTTAACAATAAGAATATAAAATACTCTTTATCGCTGGTACCTTCTCAACAAGTGATTCTATTTCATTAAAGAGTTTATGCGCATCTATATAATGGTCGTGTATAATTTCAGTATCATCAGTCAGATCAAAGTATGTTTCTAATTCTTCATCTTGATAGTTACTAGACTTTGCTAACTTGTGGTAATTAGAGATAAACTCTTTCATTGCCTGCTTATCATCTATACAGTGCATGCCTTATTCTCATCTTTATATGGTGTAACTCATCTATGATCTTTATCCATTCAATATCGGCTGTTTTTCATCTTCAAGTGTATAAACCTACTTGAATCAGTATATATAATAGTATTACAATAATATAGAAATTCGTTATTAGAGTTTGTGTATTACCTCATTAAGAATAAAAGTCATACTGACCGCAAACGCAACTATATGATCGTTAACATTCAAGCTAAAAATGGTATGCGTATAGGAGAACTGCTAGCCATTTAACCAGATAATATAGATTTTGATAATAAGACATTGCTAATAGATGGGACTATTGTGTGGAAGAAAGATAATGAAACGGGTGGTGTAAAAGACACCACTAAAACAACTGCTCGTTATCGTACTATTAGTTTAACTAGTCAAAGTCTTGATATAATATAATAAAAATCAATCATGTTAGATAACAAAAAAGAGAATCAATGGAATGAGCAGTTTATTGATAGAGGTTTTAAATTTACTAATACTGCTGATAGTCCAAAGGATCTAAATAAGGTTAGCAATATCATTGCAGAAGCGGTTGAAATCAGTTCAAATAGTAAACGTGTAACTACTCACACAATAAGACACACCCATATGTCTACACTAGCTCAATTAGGGATAAACTTAAAAGCCATTCAAGATAGAGTGGTGCATAGCGATCATAAAACAACGTTAGCCATTTACACGCATGATACCGATAAAATGTCACAAGATATGATGAACAAATTAGAAGAGATTAGTATGTAAAAAGGAGAAGATAAAATGATAAAACAATATCTTGAAAAAAGCGAATCACTTCCATATTTATTTATTGGCTCAGGTTTTTCAAAGAGATATTTAAACTTACCTAATTGGGAGAACCTATTGGAAGAAGTAGCAGATTTAGTTTATGATAACAAGTTTAAATTAGCGCAAAAAAAGAATTTAGCAAAAAAAGAATTCAATCCCAAAACTCACTATAATCAATATATGACCTATTTATGCGACTTAATATCAAATGATTTAGATTTAGTTTGGTACGATGATGATAAGTTCAAAGAAAGTAGACACATGTATAGTGACTTAGTTCTCACTTCAGGTGTACTTCCTATTAAGATAGAAATAGCTAAAATCATCAAAAGTAATTGTAAAGTACTTGAAAAAATGCAACCAGAATTAGAAATGTTTAAAAAATTGACAACACACTCTATAGCAGGAATTATAACTACAAATTACGATTCATTAATTGAAGATATTTTTGATTTTGAAGTATATAGAACTCAACAACAATTACTTTTTCAGAAAAATCATGAGATTGGTGAAATTTATAAGATTCATGGATGTGCTTCTGAACCCGAAACGATTATGATTAACTCTGAAGATTATCAAATGATAGAAGAAAAGAATAAATATTTAGCAGCAAAACTGTTAACTATTTTTATAGAACATCCAATTGTATTTATTGGATATTCTATTAATGATGAAGATATTAAAAATATCTTATTTGACATCACCACATGTTTAAATGAATTTCAAAAAGCTATTTTAGAAGAACGATTAATTTTTATTAATTGGGATCCTGATGTTGTCGATATACAAGAAGAAACTAGAGTTATCGAATTCAGTGATAGAACTCATATTACTATAAAAAGCTTCTCAATAAACAAATTCGATTCACTATACTCACAATTAGCAGAAATAAAGTCTAAATATCCAGTCAAATTATTAAGAACTTTAAAAAAAGATATGTATGAATTAGCTTTAAGCGAAACACCTACTGATAAAATCATGATTAGTTTACCGCCAAATGATTTAACTGATGAAGAGTATTCTAATTTAGAATACGTTTTTGGATTTGGGGTAATGGAGCTTGCCAAAAAAGGATATTCTGCTCCTAGATCACAAGAAATATATTATGATATTATCTTAGATAATGGCCAATATAACGCAGACTCTTTATTGCTAAATTCATTTCCATCAATCGAAAAACATTATGGAACTCTGCCTAGATTTAAATATTTAAAATCAGCTAGCAAAACTACTAAAGAATATATGAATTCTAGACAAGATATACCCGACAGTATTAACTACTTTCTAAATAGACAACTAATAAATAGAAAAATTAAAGAAAAATCCATACAAGAAATCTTGAAAAATTATAATGATAATAAATCTATATTTTATAACATTTTATCTCTAGAGCCATCTCAAATTGATTGTGAAGAATTAGGGAAAACATTAAAAAGTATATTATCAGCAGACTCTACTTTACTAAATGAATATCAAAATCATCAAAGTAAAACTAACTTGAGAAAACTCATTAAAATATATGATTGGTTAAAATATAAATAAAAATTGCACCATAGCTTATGCATTCATAAAAATGAACACTGTGACTATAGCGCAATTATAATAATGGATCTTAAGCTACACTTTACTGCAACTTTCAGTTAATAATATTTGAATTACACCTTGAATTGTGCGTCTATAAATATAGACACTTACATCAAAGCATAACTATTTCAATGTTTATATTAACCTATGCAGCATCAAATGTCAAGAAGATATGGAAAAATTTTATATCTAATTCAAAAATAATGCTCTGATAGTAGAGACGATATAATGGCTCTATTTTTTATGGCCAAAATATCAACTTTATTATACACTGCCCTTTTTATAAACAAAAATAAAAAACCCTCTAGCCTGATTGCTAAAGGGTTTTGCTATACGTTATATATTATTGTTCCTCTTTAACGTATGGTAATAAAGCCATGTGACGTGAACGTTTGATAGCTACAGTAAGCATACGTTGGTATTTTGCTGAAGTACCTGTTACACGACGTGGTAAGATTTTACCTCTTTCTGAGATAAACTTTTTAAGTAAATCTGTATCTTTGTAGTCGATATGTGTAATACCGTTTGCTGTGAAGTAACAAACTTTTTTACGACGACGACCACCTCTTCTTGGTCCACCTGCCATGATTGTGTTCCTCCCTTCTCGTTAAATGTTTATCAATTTATATTCGTTTCAATCAACTATTAGAACGGCAAATCATCATCACTGATATCAATTGGGCCATTAGCGTTTGCAAATGGATTACTTGATTGTTGATTATTTGACTGCTGATTTGAAGGTGCTTTTTGTCCTTGTTGTTGGTTACCACCAAAGTCTTGTCCATAATTTTGGAATTCGTTATTATTTTGGTTATATGATTGATTATCATTACCAGATTGACGTTGGTTTGCGCCTTTTGGTTCAAGGAATTGAACACTGTCACAAACAACTTCAGTTACATAAACACGACGACCTTCTTGGTTCTCGTAGCTACGAGATTGTAGACGACCTTCAACTCCTGCCAGACTACCTTTAGATAAGTAATTGTTTACATTCTCTGCGGGACGTCTAAATACAACACAGTTGATAAAGTCAGCTTCTCTTTCACCTTGCTGATTCGTATAAGTACGATTAATAGCTAAAGTAAAAGTAGCAACTTGAACGCCTGAGGGTGTTACTCTGTATTCCGGATCTTTAGTTAATCGACCGACTAATACAACACGATTAATCATTTAATCTCCCCCATTTTATAAGTTAAATTATTTTTCTTCTTCGCGTACTACGATGTGACGAATGATATCATCAGAGATTTTTGCTAAACGATCAAATTCACTGATAGCTTCGTCATTTTCAGACTTAACTCTAACGATGTTGTAGAAACCTTCTGTGAAGTCTTGGATTTCATAAGCTAAACGACGTTTACCCCAATCCTTTTCTTCGATGATTTCTGAACCGTTTGAAGATAAGATTCCTTTAAAACGCTCAACGACAGCTTTTCTAGCTTCGTCTTCGATATTTGGACGTACTACGTACATTACTTCATATGTTCTCATCAATTTACACCTCCTTGTGGTCTATGCGGCCTAATAACTCAGTATTAAGCAAGGAATAATTTTCATTACTCACAATCAAGAATTATAGCATAGAGTATTACTTTTTACAATCTTTTTCTCAATGATATCACAGAAAAAGCCAATAGTGCATAAACACTACTGGCCTTTATCTTACACATTAAATCTAAAGTGTACAACGTCTCCGTCTTTCATTAGGTATTCTTTACCTTCTAATCTTACTTTACCCGCTTCTTTAGCACCGTTCATACCGTTATTTGCTAATAAATCGTCATAACTTACGGTTTCTGCTCTTATGAAGCCTCTTTCGAAGTCTGTATGGATGATTCCTGCACATTGTGGTGCTGTCATGCCTTCTTTAAATGTCCATGCTCTTACTTCTTGTTCACCTGCTGTAAAGTATGTTGCTAATCCTAATAAGTTATATGATGCGCGGATTAATTTGTCTAATCCTGCTTCTTCTACGCCTAAATCTTCTAAGAACATTTCGCGGTCTTCGTCATCTAATGTTGCTAATTCTTCTTCGATTTTTGCTGAAATAACGATAACTTGTGAACCTTCGTTACTTGCGTATTCTTCGATTTTTTGTACGTATTCGTTATCTTCTGGACTTGCTACTTCATCTTCTGCTACGTTTGCTACATATAACATAGGTTTAGAAGTAAGTAAGCTTAAATGTTTCACGATTGCTTTTTCTTCTGGTGTGAATTCTAAACTTCTTACTGGGTTATTGTTTTCTAATGTTTCTTTAATTTTTGCTAATACTTTTTCTTCAACCACGGCATCTTTATCTTTTTGTTTTGCCATTTTTGCTACTCTTTCATAGCGTTTTTCTACTGATTCTAAGTCAGCTAATACTAATTCCATATTAATAACTTCAATATCATCGATTGGATCTACTTTTCCTGATACGTGCGTTACATTTTCATCAACAAATGCACGTACGACTTGGCAAATCGCATCTACTTCACGGATATGTGATAAGAATTTATTTCCTAATCCTTCACCTTTAGATGCACCTTTAACGATACCTGCAATATCTGTAAATTCGAATGCTGTTGGTACAGTTTTCTTAGGTTTTACTAATTTCGTTAATTCTTGTAAACGGTGGTCTGGTACTTCTACAATCCCTACGTTAGGGTCGATTGTTGCGAAAGGATAGTTCGCTGCAAGTGCTCCTGCTTTCGTAATTGCGTTAAATAATGTTGATTTACCTACGTTTGGTAATCCTACTATGCCAGCTGTTAATGCCATATTTTATTCACCTTGTCCTTTTACTAATATTTTTTTAATTTTTTTATTAAACTCTTGTCTTGGTAGCATAATACTACGAGAACATTCTTCACATTTTATTCTAACATCTGCACCGAGCCTTATAATTTTAAATCTATTATACCCACATGCGTGTTGTTTTTTCATTTCAACGATATCATTTAACTCATATGATTTGATCATATTTTTGCCTCCCGATTAGATGATTATTGAATGTTATTTGGATTATAAGAAACCATTGTTGGAATTGGCGCTTGAATACCTTCTTTATCGAAGAAAGATTTCACTTCTCTTCTTAAGATTCTTGCACCTGATGCATGTTCATTTGGTTCTGTTTCACCTGCTATTTTAATCGTTGCTTCCCCTGCCGTCACAGTTTCTACACCTAAAATTTCAGGATCTTTAATGAATATTTCATATCTTTCTTTAACTGTTGGTAAAAATTCATTTAACTTACTTTCAACTTCATCTAAATCTTCTTTAATAGATACAGGGATTTCTACGATAGCCATACCGTTATGAATTGAGAAGTTTACAATCTCATTCATTGTACCATTAGGAAGTATTGTTAAATCACCAGCAAATGATAATATTCTTGTAGATCTCATTCCTATTGATTGTACAGTACCTTCCGCAACAGTGGTACCTGTTGTATTAATTTTTACATAATCGCCAACATCAAATTGATTTTCGAAAATAATAAAGAAGCCCGTAATGACATCTTTCACTAAAGTTTGTGCGCCGAAACCAATTGCTAACCCTACAACACCGGCACCAGCAATAATACTTTCAACTCTTATGCCTAAATTGCTTAAAATCGTTGTCGCAACTATAAACCATACGACATAAGAAATAACATTTTGTAGTAAGTTAACCATTGTTTTAGCACGCTTGTTAGACTTCCCTACCCTCTTAGTTCCGTATTTCGTTGTAAAGAATTTCTCTACGACTTTATGAAGCACTTTAATAATGACGTAAGCTAATACAATGTAGAATATGCCGATTAATATTTGTTCTATCCACTTCTGCCAATTTTCTGGATCCATAAATGGGTCTATCAATTTATGGATGATGTTCATAATCTTATTCACTTTTACACCTCTTATTCTTCTAACAATAATTCTAATATTCTCTTATATTCATCTTCAGAATTAAATTCAAGAGAAATTTTACCTACTTTTTTAGTCTTAGAAATATCAATATTCGTTCCAAACTTTTCTTTTAATTGATATTCATGTTTAACTAAGAAATTAGGTTTCGGTTGTTTGGATTTCTTTTTCTTGTCTTGGCCATGAGCATTTAACTGTTTAATATATTCTTCTAATGCTCTAACACTCATATGTTCTTTTACAACTTTTTTAGCCACTTGATCTAATTGATGTTTCTTATCTAAACCAAGTAATGTTCTACCATGTGCACTTGATATTTTTTCTTCGTTGATTAATTTTTTTACACTTGGTGGTAAGTTGAGCAACCTTAAGACATTTGCAATGTATGATCTTGATTTCCCTAATCTATCTGCTACGTCTTGTTGTTTTAAGTTCAGTTCTTCCATCATCGTCGCATAACTTTTTGCTTCTTCTAGAGGTTTTAAATTTTCACGTTGAAGATTCTCTATAATAGCAAGTTCTAACATTTCTTCATCGGTTAAATTTTTAATGATTGCCGGTACTGAATCTTTGTTAGCTAATTGACTTGCTCTAAATCTTCTTTCACCTACTACGATGTCGTAACCTTTTATCGTTTCTCTTACGACGATAGGTTGCAACACACCATGCTGTGAAATAGACTGAGTTAAATCTCTCAAAGCTTCTTCATCAAAATAATCTCTCGGTTGATACGGATTCCTTCTTAATTTTTTTAAAGGAAGTTCAACAATTTTATCATGACTATGGTTATAAGAAATCTTATCTGTTAATGCTTGATTTCTTTCTTTCATTTCATCACCACGTTATTTATTCTCGTATGTTTCACGTAAAACATCCAAATTAGATTATAACAATTTTGAAAGGGATATGCACAAAAGAAAAGTTGAGCGATAAATTAAAATATTCAGAAAAGTTGTTGACAAAAAAATATACGCATAGTATTGTGTAATATATCAACAACGAAAACAAATAAAATCACGATAAAAAGGAAAGTAAATCTTACACTGCAATCATCAGAGAGTTCCCATTTGCTGAAAGGGGACATTGAAAGAAAGATTGAAAATGGCCTTGGAGTGGTGGCATCGATATTGAGGTGTCAACGGGATCGCCCGTTATAGCGATACAGTATTAAAGTCTCTTTAGCGATGATGGCGTACTGGAATTTGTTCACCAATTTTACTGCCATTATATCTTCTTGTAAGAGACTCGTACTTATAGAGGTAATGTCAGTAATGTCATTGCGAACAAAGGTGGTACCGCGAGCTAAGCTTTCGTCCTTTACATCCGATTTATTTCGGGTTTAAAGGACGGAAGCTTTTTTTATTTTTAAATTCATTAGGGAGGAAGGCTATTATGAAATCTACTCAACTCGCTCAAATTTCATTAACTAAAGACCATACTGGGGCTACTACAAACCCAATTTATCTTTCTACAGCCTATCAACATGAAAAATTAGGTTGTTCGACTGGTTTTGATTATACAAGAACAAAAAATCCAACTCGCTCAAACTTTGAAGATGCATTTGCCAAACTTGAAGGTGGTAAATACTCATTTGCAACATCAAGTGGTATGGCTAGTATCCAATTAGTTTGTAACTTATTTAAACCAAATGATGAAATCTTAGTGTCATTCGACTTATATGGTGGCACATTTAGATTATTTGAATTTTATGAAAAACAATACAACATCAAATTTAAGTACATAGACTTTTCAAATATTGATGAAGTAAACGCATCTATTAATGAACATACACGTGCATTCTTTATTGAACCCATTTCAAATCCGTTAATGTTCTCAGTAGATTTAAATCCTTTATATGAAATTGCACAAGCAAGAAATATATTAACGATTATAGATAACACGTTCTTAACACCATACTTATCAACACCTTTAAAAGACGGTGCTGACATCGTCTTACATTCTGCTACAAAGTACATAAGTGGTCATAATGATGTGTTAGCTGGCATTGTCACTGTAGCAGATGACTACTTAGGTGAAGTGCTTGGCCAATTTCATAATATGATCGGTGCAACACTTTCACCATTCGATAGTTATTTATTACTGAGAGGCTTAAAGACATTACATTTACGACTTGACCGTTCTACTGAAAATGCTCAAAAGTTAGCACATTCACTACAATCTGTTGAAAGCATTGATGAAGTCCTTTACTCAGGTCAAACCGGAATGTTAAGTATCCGTTTAAACAATGCATATAGCGTTGATAGCTTCTTACAAAATATTAAATTATGTATATTTGCTGAAAGTCTTGGCGGTACTGAAACATTTATCACTTTCCCATATACACAAACACATGTAGATATGGCAGATGAAGAAAAAGATAAACGCGGTATTGATGAATATTTACTCCGTTTATCTATTGGAATAGAAGATTACGAAGATATTTACGAAGACATACTACAAGCCTTAAAAAATTCAAGAAAAGAAGGAGTGTCAATATGAGCTATTCAAAAGAAACGTCTTTAATATTGGATTCCACTAGAGGTAACGAGCACTTATCAAGCAATCAACCATTATACTATTCATCGACTTACCATCAAGAAACTTTAGGGGGCAATCAAGAATTTGACTATGCACGCAGTGGTAACCCTAATAGAAAGTTACTTGAAGAAAAGTTAGCAGATTTAGAAGGCGGTAATTACGGATTTGCATTTAGTTCAGGAATTGCTGCAATAACAGCTGTCTTCTTAACATTGAAACCAGGAGACCACGTGATTCTTCCAGATGATGTTTACGGCGGAACGTTCAGACTAACTGAACAAATTCTTAAGAAATTTGAAATAGAATTTACAACTGTCGATCAAACAGACTTACAAAATATCAAAGAAGCTGTTCAAGATAATACGAAATTGATCTATGTTGAAACACCTTCTAACCCACTCTTTAAAGTGACAGATATTGATGGAGTTAGCCAAATTGCACGTAAACACGACGCACTATTAGCTGTCGATAATACATTTATGACACCGTTAGGACAATCACCATTGAAACTAGGTGCTGACATCGTCGTTCATTCAGCTACAAAATTCTTAGGTGGTCACAGTGACCTCATAGCTGGAGCAGTAGTCGTGAATGACCCAGAACTTAAAAATGAAATTTACCTTATTCAAAATGGTACAGGTTCAGGATTAAGTGTTTATGATTCTTGGACACTTGCTAAGCATTTAAAGACATTACCAATTAGATTTAAACAATCTGTTTATAACACAGAACAAATTTATAGATATTTAATCGATAATGAAGCAATTGAAACAGTCTATTATCCAATCACAAATGACACACATTTAAGACAAGCTAAAAATGGCGGTGCCGTGCTCGGATTCAGACTTAAAGATGAATCAAAAGCACAAGCATTTGTTGACCATCTTAATATCCCACTTGTATCTGTAAGCTTAGGTGGTGTAGAAACGATTCTTTCTCACCCAGCTACAATGAGTCACGCAGCCATCCCTGAAGAAGTGAGAGCTAAACGTGGTATCACTAACGGATTATTTAGATTGTCAGTCGGCTTAGAAGATGTCAAAGAATTGATTACAGATATCGATTGGGCATTAAAGGAGGCTACATATGAGTCTAAAAGAAGCGTTAAAGAACCAAATTTTATTAGCTGACGGAGCAATTGGAACCATCCTCTACTCTGAAGGATTGGATACTTGCCCAGAAAGTTATAATTTGACACATCCTAACAAGATAGAACAAATTCACCGTTCATATATTGAAGCTGGTGCAGATATTATTCAAACAAACACGTACGGTGCAAATTTTGAGAAGCTTCAAGATTTTAATTTAGAACATCGCGTAAAAGAAATTCATCGAGAAGCTGTTCAAATCGCTAAAAGAGCGAGCAACGACCATACGTTTATTCTAGGTACGGTAGGCGGTTTTCGTAATATCAAAAAGAGTAACTTATCAATTGAAGCTATTCAATATCACACAGAGATTCAAATTGAAACACTTGTTAATGAAGGTGTAGATGGTATTTTATTTGAAACATACTACGATTTAGAAGAATTACTTGCTGTCTTAAAAGATACAAAAGCAAGATACGACATTCCGATTATTGCTCAACTAACAGCTAGTAATACAAATTATTTGAGAAATGGCACACCTATACCAGATGCATTAAAAACATTAGTAAACGCCGGTGCAGATGTCGTTGGTTTAAATTGTCATCACGGTCCATACCATATGATTAAGACATTTAAACATATTGACTTACCTGATCATGCTTACCTTTCATGTTATCCAAATGCAAGTTTACTGGATTTAGAAGACAACGACTTGAAATACAATAACAACTCAGATTACTTTTCAGATGCAGCTAAAGAGCTCGTTAACCAAGGCGTCAGATTAATAGGTGGATGTTGTGGTACTACACCGGAACATATTAAAAAAATAAAGAATGTCGTCAAAGATTTAAAGCCTATCAAGCATAAAAATGTTATACCAATCGAAACAAAACAGTACAAAAAGCAAAATAAAGAAGAACCTAGTATTAAAGAGCTTGTTCAACAAAGACCAACCGTTATTGTTGAATTAGACACACCTAAACATTTAGATACGAATAAATTTTTCGATGGGATACAAGCCCTTGAAGATACAGGTGTAGATGCGGTCACGCTTGCTGATAATTCATTAGCGAGTGTAAGAATTTCTAACATTGCCGCAGCAAGTGTCATTAAACAAAAATATAAAATTAGACCACTCGTACACTTAGCTTGCCGTGATAGAAACTTAATCGGCTTGCAATCTCACCTAATGGGCCTTTCATTACTTGGTATTAATGACATCTTAACGATTACGGGCGACCCTTCTAAAGTGGGTAACTTCCCTGGCGCAACAAGTGTATTCGACGTTAATTCTAGCGGATTAGCTGAAATCATTACTCAGTTTAATCAAGGTATAAACGCCGATGGAGACACATTGAGAAGCAATACGAACTTCTCTGTTGCAGGTGCATTCAATCCAAATGTAAGACGACTAGAGCCAGCAGTCAAAAGATTAGAAAAAAAGATTGAATCTGGAATGGAATACTTTATTACACAACCGATTTATGAACCTGAAAGAGTTAAAGAAATATATGAAGCAACTAAACATATAGAAGCGCCGATTTTCATTGGTATTATGCCAATTACGAATTACAATAACGCACTCTTCTTACACAACGAAGTACCTGGTATTAAACTATCAGATACGGTGCTAAACGCCTTTGAAAAAGTCAAAGATGACAGAGATGCAACAAGAGAGCTCAGTATTAATTTGAGTAAACAATTGATTGATGCAGTACACCAATATTTTAATGGCTTGTACTTAGTTACACCATTTTTAAAATATGATTTAACAGTTGAATTAGCAAATTATTCACAACTAAAAACTGGAACACAAACCAAGGAGGCAATATTATGACAATTAAAACATCAAATTTAGGATTCCCAAGACTAGGTAAGAAAAGAGAATGGAAAAAAGCCATCGAAAGTTACTGGGCTAAAAAAATAGATAAAGCCGAATTAGATCAAACGTTGCAGGATTTACACAAAGAAATTTTAACAATTCAGAAAGACCATCATGTTGATCATATCCCTACTGGTGATTTCTCACTATATGACCACGTGTTAGATACATCATTACTATTTAACATTATTCCAGAACGTTTCCAAGGACGTCCTGTAGATGACGATTTATTATTCGATATTGCACGTGGTAACAAAGATCATGTTGCAAGTGCGTTAATCAAATGGTTCAACACAAACTACCACTACATCGTACCTGAATGGGACAACGTGTCACCTCAATTAAATAACAATGTGTTACTTGAGAAATTCAACTTTTCTAAAGAAGTTGGTGTAACATCTCATCCAGTTATTCTTGGACCTGTTACATACGTAGCATTATCTAAAGGTGGCGACCAAAGTTTCGACGAAAAAGTAAGAACACTTTTACCATTATATAAAGAAGTATTCGAGCAATTAACTAATGCTGGCGCTGAATACATCCAAGTAGATGAGCCAATTCTAGTAACAGACGGTGCAGCTGATCTTCAAGATATTACGAAAGAAGCATATGAATTCTTTAACGAAGCGGCACCTGCTGCGAAACTTGTCTTACAAACATATTTCGAACGCGTAGATTTAAACTTTGTTGGTCAACTACCAGTCTATGGTTTCGGTTTAGATTTTGTACATGACAATGGCTTTAACTTACAACAAATCAAAGATGGCTTATTCCCTAAAGAAAAAGCTTTATTCGCTGGTATCGTTGATGGTAGAAATGTTTGGTCAACTAATATTGAAGAGAAGAAAGCTTTAATCGAAACATTACAATCTTATACAGATGAATTAGTTATTCAACCATCTTCTTCATTATTACATGTACCAGTTACTTTAGAAGAAGAAACATTAGACGACTCAGTTCGTGAAGGTTTAAGCTTTGCGACTGAAAAATTAGACGAACTATATGCTTTAAAACAATTATTTAACGAAAATGATGACACTTTATATAACGAATTAAAAGCGCAATATGAACGCTTTGAAAGTCAATCATTCAAACAACTAGAATATGACTATGATTCAGTTAAATCAGAACGTACAACACCATTTAAAGAAAGAAAAGCCTTACAAGATCAAGTATTAAATTTACCAGACTTACCAACAACAACGATTGGTTCATTCCCTCAATCAAGAGAAGTACGTAAATACCGTGCTGATTGGAAAAACAATCGTATTTCAGATGAAAAATACGAAGAATTCGTACAAAATGAAATTAAACGTTGGATTGAAATTCAAGAAGAAATTGGATTAGACGTATTAGTACACGGTGAATTTGAACGTAATGACATGGTTGAATTCTTCGGTGAAAAGCTAAACGGATTCTTAGTAACTAAGTTTGGTTGGGTTCAATCATATGGTTCTCGTGCCGTTAAGCCACCAATCATTTACGGAGATGTTAAATGGACAGCACCATTAACAGTTAAAGAGACATTATATGCTCAAAGTTTAACTGACAAACCTGTTAAAGGTATGCTTACAGGTCCAGTTACAATCTTAAACTGGTCATTCGAACGTGTGGATATCCCACGTAGCGAAGTTCAAGATCAAATCGCATTAGCCATTAATGAAGAAGTTCTAGCACTTGAAGAAGCGGGTATTAAAGTCATCCAAGTAGACGAACCTGCATTGCGCGAAGGCTTGCCTTTACGTTCTGAATACCATGAAGATTATTTAAATAAAGCTGTACATTCATTCAGATTATCAACTTCTTCAGTACAAGATTCAACACAAATTCATACACATATGTGCTACTCACAATTTGGTCAAATCATCCATGCGATCAAATCATTAGATGCTGATGTTATCTCAATCGAAACTTCAAGAAGTCATGGTGACTTAATCAAAGATTTTGAAGATATCACATATGACTTAGGTATCGGTTTAGGTGTATATGATATTCATAGCCCTCGTATACCTACAGAAGAAGAAATTACAGTTGCAATCGATAGAGCACTTCAAGAAATTGACCGTTCTCTATTCTGGGTAAACCCTGATTGCGGATTGAAGACAAGACAAGAAGAAGAAGTAAAACAAGCTTTAACTGTATTAGTAAATTCAGTAGAAAAATTACGTCAAGACAATACAGTTAAACAACCTAACTAATAAATGAGGTGATGTTATGTCATATCCATTATGGAGCTCGCTAAATCAACTGAAAGAATATAAATGGGTAGATTTAACGCATACATTTGATTCAGAATCTCCACATTTTTCAGCTTTTGAAAATGCAGAAACAAAAACATTATATAAAGTTAAAGATGACGGTTTCTTTGCCCAATCATGGCAATTTCCTACACAATATGGCACGCATATAGATGCACCTATACATTTTGTAGAACATAAACGATATTTACATGAACTCGGTTTACAAGAAACAGTCTTACCTTTAATCGTGTTAGATTTCTCAAAAGAAGTAGCCCAAGATTCAGATTTCAGACTAACTAAAGAACACATTCTTCAATGGGAATCTGAAAATGGACCAATTGAAAGTGGAACGTTTGTCGCATTTAGAAGTGACTGGTCAAAGAAATGGCCAGATAAAGAGCAATTTGAGAACAAAGACAATGATGGTCATGAACATCTCCCAGGATGGTCATTAGACGCACTTAAATACTTGTTTGAAGAGAGAAAGATCAAGTCAATCGGACATGAAACATTTGATACTGATGCTTCAGTAGACATCCGTAAAAATAATGACATTGTCGGTGAACGATACGTACTTGGTTTAGATACTTTTCAAATAGAACTGTTAACCGGATTAGACGAACTACCAACTCGTGGTTCAGTTATATTAGCCATTAGCCCTAAACCTAAAAATGCACCCGGATTCCCTGTCCGCGCATTTGCTATTACCCCCAAATAATAGCACTGCCATATGATATTTTTGAGCGAGTATCGTATGGCAGACTACCTTCCCTATATTAAATATATAAAAAGCACCTTTCGATGGAGATCGAAAGGTGCTTTTACTGTTTAATATTTAGATACGGGTGATCCACCGATTTGATAATCTATTTCTATCGCATTTTCACTATTTTTACGATATAAATAATAGAAATACATAGACCATAAAATCGTCAAACCAGCTGACAACCAATAACTAAGTGATAAATCCATCCCAAATCCAATTGGTTGGCTTAATATATACGTGAATATATTCCATGTCATAAATAAAGCAGGTATTAAAGCGACATAGAAATTCTTTTTAGATAGTAATAAATACATAGCGCCTATCCATAGAGCAATAACAGCTGTTGTTTGGTTTGCCCAAGAGAAGTATCTCCAAAGTATTGTGAAGTCTACTCTCGTTAAAATAAAACTAATAACAAACATAGGTATCGCAATTGCGAAGCGATTCATTACTTTTTTCTGACCGAAATTAAAATAATCAGCTAAAATCATTCTCGCACTTCTAAACGAAGTATCACCACTTGTTATTGGTAATACAATAACACCTAGAATCGCTAATGTTCCAAATACAGAACCTAATAACATAGTAGAAGCCTCACTCACTACAAGCGCCGCTTCACCTTTCGCTAACACTTCTTGTAGACCACCATAGCCACCAAATAAACTCATAGCAGCCGCAGCCCAAATCATCGCAATAATACCTTCAGCAATCATCATACCGTAGAATATTTTACGACCATTTTTCTCATTATTCGTCGTTCTAGAAATAATCGGTGATTGTGTCGCATGGAAACCAGATAAAGCACCACAAGTAATCGTAAAGAATAATAAAGGAAAAATTGGCGCCGAATCAGGATGCATATTTTTCAAAGTTAGTTCCGGAATTTCTGCACCAGTCATAATTAATCGTACAAAGATTCCTACTGCAGAAATCATCAAGATGAAACCAAATATCGGATAAACTTTACCAATAATTTTGTCGATAGGTAGCACTGTTGATAAGAAATAATATAAGAAAATAACAAAAATAATAATACCTAAAGCCACTCTACCATCCATTAAAGAATGTAATAGTAATGCCGGACTCGTAACAAATACCGTACCTGTTAATAACAATAGTAATAGTGTAAAGACGTTTACGAGATGTCTCATCACATTACCTAAGAACTTACCAGCTAATTCAGGTAAATGAGCCCCCTTATTACGGATAGAAATCATACCTGTTAAATAATCATGAACAGCACCAGCAAATATAGACCCTAATACAATCCAAATAAAAGCAACTGGTCCATATAAAGCACCCATAATCGGTCCAAATATCGGTCCAACCCCTGCAATATTTAACAATTGAATCAATGAGTTCTTATTTGTCGACATCGGAACAAAATCAATATTATCCCTTTGATCATGAGCAGGCGTCGGACGTTCATCCTTAACACCAAACATTTTTTCAATATACTTGCCATATGTAAAATAACCTATAACTAATAAAACGATAGAAACTAAAAATGTAATCATTAAAATCCCCCTTTTAAATGAAAACGTTTACAGAAAAGTATAAATGACTTTTCTACAAATAACAATAATATATCGGAAATTTACAGAAATTCTATATGTAAACATAAAAAAGAGTTTGGGATATTATATAATGTCCCAAACTTTATATATTATTTCTTCTTATAAACTTTAATCGTAATTTCATAGAAGTCTTTATGTTCTTCATCAATTCGCTTGATTTTAATACCCTCTTTTTCAACATTTTTAATGCTTTGTCCGAGTGAATCAAGTGCTTCTGTGATGTCTTGTTCGAATTGAAATTGTTTTGCTTTTACTTTTTCAGAGCCGCGTATTTTCTTAACGCGATCTTCTGTTTGTTTGACGTTTAAGTTCTGAGATTGTATGGATGTTAAGACTTCTTGCTGCCCTTCATCATCTAAACCTAACAATGCTCTTGCATGTCTTTCTGTTATTTCACCTTTTTGTAATGAAATAATAATAGGTTCTGATAATTTGAGCAGTCTTAATTTATTGGCTATAAATGATTGGCTCTTACCCATACTAACTGCTAAATCATGTTGTGTAATATCTTCTAAATCCAGCAATTTCTTATAGGCTTCCGCTTCTTCTATAGCTGATAAATTTTCTCTTTGTATATTTTCAATTAGTGCAACGGCTGCTGTTTCTTTGTCATTTAATGGTTTAATAATAACTTCAGTTTCTGGTAAATCGTTATATTTCATTGCACGAAATCTTCGCTCACCTGCTATGATTTCATACATACCTTCTTCAATTGGACGAACAACAATAGGTTGTAATAATCCATGTTCTTTTATAGATTGTGCGAGTTCTTTAATTTTAGATTCATCGAATACTTTTCTCGGTTGATAACGGTTTGGCACTATTCTTTCTGTTGATATGACTGCCACATTACCTTCAGCTCGTGCTTCTTCTATGTGTTCTAATTCTTTGTCTTTAAGTCCAAATAATTTAGAAAAAGGCTTTTTCATCTCAATATACCTACTTTCGTTCATACATATTTCCCAGGAATTATTTTGTTAAAGGTTCTTTGTTTGGTGTTCCTGGCTTTCTTGGATACTTCTTAGGTGTTTGTCTTAATTTATCTATCGTAATGATCTGTCTCATACTTTCTTCAAGAGGTAGCGTAAATTCATTTACTGTTTTTACTTCTCCACCTAAGACAGAAATTGCAAATTGTGCATCTTCTAACTCTTCATTACCTTGTGAGCCTTTTAATGCTACAAATTGACCGCCCTTTTTCACTAAAGGTAGACATAATTCACTTAATACAGATAATCGTGCTACTGCTCTTGCAGTTACAAGATCAAAGCTTTCTCGGTACTGTTGTGATTTACCGAATGTTTCTGCTCTATCATGTACAAAGTTTACTTTATCTAAGTCTAATGATGCAGCTAATTCATTTAAAAATTTAATTCTTTTATTTAATGAATCTACTATCGTAATTTGCAAGTGTGGATATACGATTTTTAAAGGGATACTCGGAAATCCAGCGCCTGCCCCTACATCACAGATCGTTTCAATTTCATTAAAATCTATATAAAAGCTTGGTGTCACTGAATCAAAGAAGTGTTTCAAGTACACTTCTTCTTTTTCAGTAACTGCTGTTAAGTTAATTTTTTCGTTCCACTCTACTAACATCTCAAAGTATGTTTCAAATTGACTAATTTGTTTATCTGATAATGTTATACCTGAATCTTTTAACGTATCAATAAAAGTTTGTTCATTCATGTTAGTTCACCTTCTGAATTTTACCTTGTTCAATGTACACAAGTAAAATCGAAATATCTGCAGGGTTTACACCTGAAATACGAGAAGCTTGTGCAATATCAAGTGGCTTAACTTCTTTAAGTTTTTGACGTGCTTCAGTCGCTAAACTATTGATTGCATCATAATCGATATTTTCAGGAATTTTTTTATCTTCCATACGTTTCATTTTTTCAACTTGTGCTAATGATTTTTGGATATAACCTTCGTATTTCGTTTGAATTTCTACTTGTTCTTGTACGTCTTCATCTACTGGTGAAGTTTCTTGTAAGATTTCCATAATAGCTGCGTAATCCATTTCTGGTCTACGTAATAGATCTAAAGCTAATATACCGTCTTTAAGCGCTGTTCCACCGCGACTTTCGATAACACTTTGTGTATGTGCATTCGGTTTAATACGAATACCTCTTAATCTTTCTTGTTCAGCTGAAATTGCTTCACGTTTTTGATTAAATTTAGCGTAACGTTCTTCAGAAATCATACCAATTTCATAACCGATATCTGTCAGTCTTAAGTCTGCATTATCATGTCTTAATAATAGACGATGTTCTGCTCTAGAAGTTAATAAACGGTATGGTTCGTTCGTACCTTTTGTAACTAAATCATCAATTAACACACCGATATAAGCATCTGAACGACGTAATATAACGTCTTCTTTACCTAATACTTTACCAGCAGCGTTGATACCTGCCATTAAACCTTGTCCTGCCGCTTCTTCATATCCTGAAGTACCATTAATTTGACCCGCAGTAAATAAGTTTGTAACGACTTTCGTTTCCAGTGTTGGCCATAATTGTGTTGGCACAATTGCATCATATTCAATTGCGTAACCGGCACGCATCATGTCTGCTTTTTCAAGTCCTGGAATTGTTTCTAACATTTTACGTTGAACATGTTCAGGTAAACTTGTTGATAGACCTTGTACGTATACTTCTTGTGTCTTACGTCCTTCTGGCTCTAAGAACAATTGGTGTCTTGGTTTATCATTGAATCTAACAAATTTATCTTCAATTGAAGGACAATATCTTGGACCTGTACCTTTAATCATACCTGAGTACATAGCAGATAAATGTAAATTATCGTCGATAACTTTATGCGTTTGTTCATTTGTATATGTTAACCAACAAGGTAATTGATCTAAAATGTATTCTGTCGTTTCATAACTGAACGCACGTCCTACTTCATCACCTGGTTGAATTTCTGTTTTGCTGTAATCTATTGTATTACCATTAACACGTGGAGGCGTACCAGTCTTGAATCTCACGATATCAAAGCCTAATTCTTTCAAGTGTTCAGCTAATTTAATAGATGGCATTTGGTGGTTTGGTCCACTTGAATATTTCAAGTTACCTAAAATAATTTCACCACGTAAAAATGTACCTGTCGTTAATACAACAGCATCCGCTTCATAAGTTGAGCCGATAACCATTTCTACACCTTTAACTTTATTATCTTCTATAATTAAACGTTCAACCATACCTTGCATAATATCAAGATTTGGTTCATCTTCAATCACACGTTTCATTTCTTCTTGATACAATACTTTATCTGCTTGTGCACGTAATGCTCTTACAGCTGGACCTTTACCAGTGTTTAACATACGCATTTGAATGTGTGTCTTATCGATTGTCTTAGCCATTTGACCACCAAGCGCATCGATTTCTCTTACAACAATTCCTTTAGCTGGACCACCAACTGATGGATTACATGGCATAAATGCTACACTATCAAGGTTAATTGTAAGCATTAGTGTTTTTGCACCACGTCTTGCAGAAGCTAAACCAGCTTCCACACCTGCATGTCCAGCGCCGACAACAATAACGTCATATTTTTGTGTCAAAATTTTTCCTCCTTTTTATTTTCCGAGACAGAATTGACTAAACAGTTGGTCAATTAGTGAATCACTTGCTTCTTCACCAATTACTTCACCGAGCAATTCCCAAGTTTTGATTAAATCTATTTGTACGATATCTATAGGTACACCGTCTTCAGCAGATTGAATTGCATCATTTATAGATGTCTTAGCGTCTTTTAATAATGCTATATGTCTTGAATTTGAGACATATGTCATATCTTGTGCTTGTACTTGTCCACCAAAGAATAACTCTGAAATCTTCTGTTCAAGTTCTTCAATACCTTGTTGTTCAACCATAGAAGTTTGAACTAAAGGATGGTCACCTATCATTGCTTTTAATTCATCAATATCTAACTTCTGTTCTAAGTCCATTTTGTTTATAATCACAATCACATCTTCATCTTTAATGACATCAAATAGCTGATAGTCATTTTCCGTTAATGCTTCATTATAATTAAGAACAAATAAAATTAAATCTGCTTCTGATAAAGCTTTTCTTGATCTTTCTACACCTATTTTTTCTACGATGTCTTCTGTTTCACGAATACCTGCAGTATCCACTAATCTTAATGGTACACCACGAACATTGACGTATTCTTCTAATACATCTCTTGTTGTACCAGCTACTTCAGTAACAATCGCTTTATTATCTTGAATCAAGTTGTTAAGCATAGAACTTTTACCTACGTTTGGTTTCCCAACAATGACTGTTGATAGACCTTCGCGCATAATTTTACCTTGCTGGCCTGTTCTTAATAATTGATCGATTTCATTTTCAATATGCCTTGATTCTTTTAATAAGAATTTAGTCGTAGCTTCTTCTACGTCATCGTATTCAGGATAATCAATATTCACTTCTACTTGAGCAAGTATTTCTAATATGGACTGTCTTAAGCCTTTAATAAGACTACTTAGACGTCCTTCCATCTGACCTAAGGCTACCTTCGATGCGCGTTCCGTCTTAGAACGGATGAAATCCATAACCGCTTCTGCTTGAGACAAGTCAATACGTCCGTGTAAGAATGCTCGTTTCGTAAACTCACCTGGTTCTGCCATTCTAGCACCATTAGATAACGTTAACTCAAGTACACGATTAACTGTTACTAAACCACCATGACAATTTATTTCAACGATGTCTTCTCTCGTAAAAGTCTTTGGTGCTTTCATAACAGCAACCATGACTTCTTCTACGACTTCATCAGTCTCAGGATCAATAATATGACCATAATTAATTGTATGTGATGCCACTTCAGTAATTTGTTTCTTACCTTTATATATACGATTAGCAATATTTAAGGCATCCGGACCACTTAATCGTACGATTGCTATTGCACCTTCACCCATAGGCGTTGAGATACTTGTAATTGTATCTAAATCCATGATATTCTCCTCCACCATTAATAACTATTCTATTGATTGTAAATGGTTTTGTAATATTTTTCGAATATATTGTTCGAAAAAATGCGGAGCGAGATGACTCACTCCGACTATTTTTATTTATTCTTAATGACTAAATATCGATGTGGTTCTCTTCCTTCAGAGTATGTTTCGATATTTTCAATTTTACTGACTGCTTGATGCATAATTTTACGTTCAAAGTTTGGCATTGGTTCTAATTTAACCGGTCTCTTTGTCTGAGTTGCTTTCTTAGCCATATTAAGCGCCAATTTTTCTAACGTTTCTTTACGCTTTTCTCGATATGATTCGATATCTAATATAAGCGTATAATAACCTTTAACAAATTGATGCATATAATTTTGACCTACTATTTGTAAGGCGTTTAAAATTTGACCACGCTTACCTATTATATAAGCAGCATTGTTGGAAGTCATATTAATATAAATTGTATTAGACTTAATTTCATATGAACCATCTACATCAATATCCATTTCTCTTATGATATTAAGTACATAATCTAAAGTGTTTTGCGCCACTTCATTTAATGAATCTTTTTTCTGATTGCGATCTTCACGTATGCCTGTTTCTGACTGAATATCTTTTTCTTCTATTATTGTGTCTTCTTGATGTGTCACTTCATCTGTTAATGGGCTATCGTCCTCTTCGACCGACTCGTGACGATTTTTTAATGCTTCAATTGATTCAAACTGTTTAAGTTCTGGATCGATTACAGTTAGTTCAATTTGTGCATCTTGTTTCATAAATCCAAAAATACCTTTTTTACCTTCATTAATAACATCAATTCTTACTTGTTGTTCTTGAACATTCAAATCTTCTAAACCTTGTTGTAGTGCTTGTTCTACTGATTGTCCTTCATAGCGCGATTTAAGCATGCTGCAACCTCCTAGTAATATATCAATACTTAGGGAATACGTTTATTAAAAACTTTAGCAATCTTCAATACATGCTCTAGACTCTTCTGTGTTTCAATGACTTTTAAATCAACAGCTTGGTTTCGAGCGATAACAATGATGTCTTTAGGAATAATATTTTCTTTATGATTCTTAAAACATTCTCTAATGGACCTTTTAATTCTATTTCTTGTAACAGCATTACCCATTTTCTTTGAAACACTTATACCTAATCTAAAGTGATCAAGATCATTTTCAGCTGTGTAAATAACAAATTGTCTATTAGCGACTGACTTACCTTTTTTATAAATTCTTTGAAAATCATTATTTTTCTTAATTCGATAAGCCTTTTCCACAAACATCCACTCCACAATACATCACTTAATTATTGTTTATTATACAAAACAATTCCTTCAATTAAAACAAAAAAAAGACCACTGCTCTTCAGTGATCTTAAGCTGATAATACTTTTCTACCTTTACGACGACGGCGAGCTAATACTTTACGGCCGTTTTTAGAACTCATGCGTGCACGGAAACCGTGTACTTTACTATGTTTACGTTTATTTGGTTGATACGTACGTTTTACCATTTAAGAACACCTCCATTAATTATTCTTAACATCTAATTCTACATTAGATTATCATTTGTATGATATTCATTTATATATATCAGAAGATTAGTTTCAAAATTATTTATACCATACGTGTGATTTGTCACAATTTCAATAACTACTAAACTATAACAAATCAGATTTTAAAAATCAAGAAGAAATTTACAACTTCTATTTATTAAGTTATCCACTTATTCACAATGCATAACCAACTTTTTGTGGATAAATTGATTAAGATATATTCTTATTCACAGTATAATCTCATCAAACTGCACATATTCACAGGTATTTGACAACTCGATTTGTTTAAAAGTATAATTGTGTGGATAAGTTATACAAAGCATTGATATTACTGTGATTATTTCATAAATATTTACGTGTAAAGATTGTGGAAAAGAGAATTATAAAGTGTAGTTATCCACCGTTTGTGTGTAAGTTGTGGATAATAATTCACAACCTGTGATTTTCTTTATCAACAATCTTATTTTATGTGTATAACTCAATAAATTTAAATGAGAAAGAGGACTTTTATGAATTCAAAAGAAGAAATTTGGGAGCAAGTGTTATCTATTGCTGAAGATCAAATCGCTTCTGCTGGTTATAATACATGGTTCAAAGGGACTTACTTACATCAAATTGATAGTAAGCGCGCAATAGTTGTTGCACAAAGTCCTTTTGTCGCTGAGTGGTTAACCAATAAATATCATGAACACGTCACAAACTTTATATATGAAGTGATTGGAGACAAAGTTCAAGTTAAATTTATATCAGAAGAAGATTTACAAAGTGAAGATTTCACTGAACAGCCAGAAAAACCTAAAGAAACTGAAGCATATGAAGAAGTTACAAATAGTCAGCTGAACAGTAATAACACTTTTGATACATTCGTTATTGGACCTGGTAACCAGTTCCCGCACGCTGCTTCACTAGCAGTAGCCGAAGAACCAGCCAATGCTTATAATCCGCTTTTCATATATGGAGGCGTCGGTTTAGGAAAGACACATTTAATGCATGCAATTGGTCATTATGTGCTTGAACAAAATCCAAATGCTAACGTTCTATATACATCTAGCGAAAAATTCACAAATGAATTTATTAAGTCTATACGTATGAACGATACGGAAAGCTTTAGAGACAAGTATCGAAACATCGATGTGCTCTTAATAGATGACATTCAATTCATTCAAAAGAAAGAACAAACGCAAGAAGAATTCTTCCATACTTTTAATGATTTACATCAAAATAAAAAGCAAATCGTCATCTCAAGTGACCGTCCGCCTAAAGAAATTCCAACTTTAGAAGATCGTTTAAGAACACGTTTCGAATGGGGATTAATAGTAGATATTACGCCTCCTGACTTTGAGACGAGAATGGCTATTTTACAAAAGAAAATCGAAGAAGAAAACTTAGATATACCTGTTGAAGCTTTAACTTATATCGCTAATTCAATTCAATCCAATATACGTGAATTAGAAGGTGCTTTAACGAGAGTATTAGCGTACTCCAAACTTAGAAATAAACCGATTAATACAGATTTAGTAGCAGAAGCACTTAAAGATATTATTTCATCACCAAGATCTACTAAAATCACGATTCAAGACATTCAACAAGCTGTTGGTAAAATGTATAACGTTAGAATCGAAGACTTTGCTGCTAAGAAACGTACAAAATCAATTGCATATCCGAGACAAATCGCTATGTATCTATCAAGAGAACTTACTGATTTTTCATTACCTAAAATTGGTGAAGAATTTGGTGGACGAGATCATACAACTGTCATCCATGCACATGATAAAATTAAAAAAGATTTAGAAAATAACCCAGAACTCAAAAATGATTTAGAACAACTGGAAAAACAAATTCGTGGATAATGTTGATAAGTTGTGCACATTCATACACAGTTTATCAACATGTGAATAACTTTTATATCACCATTTAAGGCGAGTTATCCACCAATCCACAGCCCCTATGACTATTACTATGATTTTAAAAGATATATAATTAAATATATAACGACTGGAAGGAGTTTTATAAGTTATGAAATTTACAATTCAACGAGATTACTTTCTTAATCAATTGAATGATACATTAAAAGCAATTTCACCAAGAACTACATTACCGATACTTACAGGAATCAAGATAGATGCTACAGATAAAGGCATCATCTTAACAGGATCAGACTCTGAAATATCAATAGAAATAACAATAAATCAAAATATTGATGGTGAAAAAATTGTAGATATTGAAGAAAAAGGTTCTGTAGTACTTCCAGGACGTTTCTTTGTAGATATCGTTAAAAAATTACCAGGTAAAACCGTTAATTTATCAACGAATGATCAATTTAAAACACTGATCACATCAGGACATTCTGAATTTAACGTAAGTGGCTTAGATCCAGATCAATATCCATTATTACCGCAAGTATCTGAAGACGATGCAATTAAATTACCAATTAAAGTATTAAAGAACATTATCGCACAAACGAACTTTGCAGTGTCCACGTCAGAAACACGCCCTGTATTAACAGGTGTTAACTGGCTTATTCAAAACAATGAACTAATCTGTACTGCAACAGATTCACACAGACTTGCATTAAGAAAATTAAAATTAGAAGACGAAGAAATCGATGATAAAAATGTTATTATCCCAGGTAAAGCTTTATCTGAATTAAACAAAATCGTTTCTGATTCTGAGGAAGACATCAATATCTTCTTTGCAAGTAACCAAGTATTATTTAAAGTTGGTCACATTAACTTTATTTCAAGATTACTTGAAGGGAACTATCCAGATACAACAAGACTATTCCCAGAGAACTATGAAACTAAAATCATCTTAGATAATAGTGAGTTCTATCATGCAATAGATCGTGCATCGCTATTAGCACGTGAGGGTGGTAACAACGTCATTAAATTATCTACGGATGTTGATAAAGTTGAATTATCATCTACTTCACCAGAAATCGGTACAGTTAAAGAAGATGTATCTACAGACAATGTTGAAGGTGAATCATTAAAAATCTCATTTAACTCTAAATACATGATGGATGCATTAAAAGCTATCGACAACGATGAAGTACAAGTAGAATTCTTTGGTACAATGAGACCGTTTATTCTTAAACCTAAAGACGACGAAACTGTCGTACAACTTATCTTACCAATCAGAACATATTAATAAACATGTAATGGCTGGGACCTAATTTGGGTCTCAGCTATTTTTTGTGTCAAGTTTACTTGACACGGTGTAAAAATTCATATATTGTAAAGTTAACTTGACAGGAAGTGATGAATTGAAAAACAAAGTTTATGAATATCGCACACAGAAAAACATGACACAAAGTGAACTCTCTCGATTGGTTAAAGTGTCTAGACAAACAATCAATTCTATTGAGCGTTACAAATTCAATCCCACGTTAGTACTAGCACATAAGCTTTCTCAAGTGTTCGAAGTATCTATAGATGAATTATTTATTTTCGAAGAAGACGAGAATATAGATATTTCAGAAATAGAATCTAAAGAAAAGGAGTAAACATTATGACATTACTAATTAAAGATGTTTCCAAAAAATTCAATGACTTTACGGCTGTACATGATGTTAATTTGGAAGTTCCTAAAGGTACGATGTATGGATTTTTAGGCGGAAATGGTGCAGGTAAAACAACGACATTTCGTATGATTTTAGGTTTATTACCAAAGACAACTGGAGTTGTGACATTTAACGACAAGCCAATTGACTATAATATGACCAATACGATTGGTTATTTACCTGAAGAAAGAGGATTGCATCCAAAATTAAAAGTTTGGGAGCAAGTGCAATATTTAGCTGAACTAAAAGGCATGAAAAGAAAAGATATTTCAGAAGCATTAGATTATTGGTTGAAACGATTTGATGCATTTGAAAATAAAGAAAAAAAGATCGAAGCATTATCGAAAGGTAATCAACAAAAAGTACAACTGATTGCTGCAATCATTCATAAACCTGAATTATTAATTCTTGATGAACCATTTAGTGGACTTGATCCAGTCAATGTTGAATTGCTTAAAGCTGCTGTTAAAGATTTAAAAGAACAAGGCACAACGATTATATTCAGCTCACATAGAATGGAACATGTAGAAGAACTTTGTGACTATATTTGCATTATGAATAAAGGTAAAGCAGTCGTTGCTGGTTCTCTTGATCAAGTTAAAGATGACTTTGGTAAGAAAGATGTATTTATCGAAGGTGACTACGATTTAGGATTCTTAAAAGACTTTGAAGGTGTAGAAGCATTTAAAACGACTAAAAAAGGCGTTAAAATCACAATTTCTGATGAAAAACATGCAGAAAGTATTTATCAAAATGTGACGAAGTTAGGTTACCTCAAACGATTCCAAGTTGCAGAACCATCTCTAAACGATATCTTTATAGCTAAGGTAGGTGATAAGCATGAATAAATTCTGGCCGACATTTAATTTAACGTATATACAAAAAGTGAAAAGTAAATCATTTATCATCATGACTGCAATTTTTATGATTTTAATCTTTGCATTAAGTAACATCGACAAAATTATTGATTTCTTTGATAACGATAGTAAAGTTGTTGCGATACAAACAGATAACGATATGATCTATAAAGTATTAGAAAAGCAATATAAACAAAACGATGATATTGAAAAAGTAGAAAAAGTTTCACTCGAAAAAGGTAAAAAAGGTGTTAAAGACGAAAAGTATAAACGTTTAATTCAAGTAAACGTGAATGGTGAAAAAGTAGATGGCACAATTTATGAAAAAGGCAATGTAAGTGAAAGTGAGAAAATGACCTTACAATCAACGCTTAGCCAAATGCAATCATCATTAACAGCACAAAAATTAAATCTATCAGAAAAAGATTTGAAAACGTTAAATACACCAAGTGATGTGAAGACAGAAGAAATTAAATCGAATGATGAAAAACAATCTAGTGATGTTAATCCGAAAGTTCAAGCATTAAACTCAGCTGTTGTTTACATCATCATTTTCTTATCATTCTTTATCACAATCAATTACGCTAACCAAATCGGTTCAGAAATTGCGACTGAAAAAACAACACGTGTGATTGAAATGATCGTTACAAGTGTGAAACCGTCGATTCATGTATCCGCGAAAATACTCGCAATCATTGCAGTAGCCTTTACACAAATATTCTTTATCATACTTGCGATTGTAATTAGTATATTCGCATTTGATTTGAAAGGATTATTTGAGTCAGCTGGCGTTGAATATGGCCCTGAGACGACGAGAATCATTATTTATGGCGCAGTTTACTTAATTTTGGGTGTTGTATCCTATATTTCATTAGCGGCTATTCTAGGGGCATTAACGAGTCGTATAGAAGATCTTGCTCAATCTATGATGCCAGTTACATTTATTTCATTAGCAGCATTCTATATTGCGATATTTAGTATTTCAAACCCAGATACAATGCTTGTAAAAGTGACAAGCTTCATTCCAATGTTATCGCCAATGGTGATGTTATTAAGAACAACATCAGAAACTACACCTGAATGGCATTTAATTTTAGGAATTGTCATTTCAATCGTTACATGTATCATTCTACTGGTGTTTGCAGCGAAAACGTATCGTGGTAGCGTGCTCACTTATGAAAAAGGCGTTATCAAAAATTTAAAAAATGCATTAAAAATTACTAAATAATTTTTACGAAAATATTAATCACCATTTTGTCACAAAACCTTAATGAATTTTTATTGAATGATATAGAATTTCTTTAAGTGATAGTATAAAATTTATATTATCAACAAAAGAGATTGAGGGATTAATATGGCGAATAAAAATAGTAACAGTAATATTATGTTTTTAATGATAGCAATACTTGTTTTTGTCGTAGGTATCGTATTGCTTGTTGTGTTTGGTGGAAGCGGAAGTGACAACAAAGAAGATAGTCTATTTGATAGAACTGTTAAAGCCACAGACTTATCAAAAGATACAAAAGATAATCCAACACATAAAAAAGATAAAGCTAAAGTTCAAATAGTTGAATTCGGAGATTTTAAATGTCCAGCATGTAAAGCATTTGAAACGAATTACATGGATCAAATAGAAAAAGATTATATCGATAAAGACAAAGTGGAATATAGATTTGTGAACGCACCATTCCACGGTGAAGGATCTGAAATTGGTGGTGCATCAGCACATGCTGTTTATAAAATCGCACCTGATGCATATTGGGATTTCCATAGAGCATTATTTGAAGCACAACCAGATGACCACAATGCAGAAACAGATGACGAATGGTTAGATCTTAAAGTAGTCCAAAAAGCAGTAGACGGATTAGATATTAATAAATCTAAAAAAGATCAAATCATGAAATTAGTGAAAGATAGAAATTCAGAGTCTTATAAACAAATGAAAAATGATTCAGATTTAACAAATAAATACGATGTAGACGTTACACCTACAATTGTAGTAGATGGTAAAGTATTATCAGATCCAATGGATTACGACAAAGTTTCTAAAGCAATCGATCAAGCTATAGAAAAGAAAAATAAATAAAAATAGGTGATATATTTGAAGCAACAATATGCACTATTTATTTCCTGGGTAATAGCTTTAGTAGCTATGTTAGGTAGTTTATACTTTAGTGAGATACGACAATTTGTCCCATGTACAATGTGCTGGTATCAAAGAATCTGTATGTATCCACTCGTGTTAATACTCGGAATTGGCTCATTCCAAAATGATTTTAATGTTAAAAAAATAGCCCTACCTTTATCAATCATTGGACTATTGATATCCACATGGCATTACTTAGAGCAAAAAGTACCAGGATTTGCAGAAATCAAACCATGTACACAAGGTGTTCCATGTTCATCAGAGTATATTAATGTATTTGGCTTCATCACAATTCCATTTTTAGCAGGAACAGCATTCCTGTTAATCAGTTTGATTTTAATTTTTACAAAGAAAGATAAAGCAATATAAATATTTAGAAAGCTGAGACAAAGATCATTGTCTCAGCTTTTTCGTGTGAAAGTTTAAGGATAGGGCGTCTATAGTAACAAAAGTCGCGTGAAGTGTAACTAACAGGCGCCATAGTATCTCACTATACTCGTTAGCTATACTTTTTTGATTTTATTATGAAAATAATGTTTAAGTTCCGGACTTAATTTTTCACTTAGAATATAAATATTTTGAAGATTAATTTATCTTAAAATGAATTGTGCGTAAAAGCATGATTTTTTGGTGAAAAAAAGGTATAATATAGAGATGACTAATTAAGATTGGAGTGAAGATAGTGGTACAAGATATCTCAGTAAAAGACGATATTACTTTAGGTCAATTCCTAAAAAATGAAGGCGTCATTGGAACGGGTGGTCAGGCTAAATGGTTCCTCCAAGATGAAGAAGTATTAATAAATGGTGAACGTGAAACTCGTCGTGGAAAAAAATTACATGATGGTGATTTAGTCGAAATTCCTTCTGAAGGTCAATTTCGTATTAACCATCTCAGTGAATAGATTATGATATTACAGAAACTTACTTTAACTCATTATAGAAATTATGATAAATGTACACTTGATTTTAATTCCAATGTTAATATATTAATTGGTGAGAACGCGCAAGGTAAGACGAATTTATTAGAATCTATCTATACTTTAGCACTAGCTAAAAGTCATAGGACTTCGAATGATAAAGAACTCATACAGTTTGGTGAAGAGTATGGTAAAATAGAAGGTGAACTAAGTTATCGCCACGGCTCAATGCCTATTTCTTTAATCATTACGAAAAAAGGCAAAAAGGCGAGAGTTAATCATCTAGAACAGAGCCGATTAACGCAGTATATTGGTCACTTAAATGTGGTGTTGTTCGCACCAGAAGATTTAAATATTGTAAAAGGTAGCCCGCAAATCAGACGACGTTTTATTGATATGGAACTCGGTCAGATGTCTGCGGTCTATTTAAATCATTTATCTAATTATCAAAGATTACTTAAACAAAAAAATCATTACCTCAAACAATTACAAATTGGGAAAATGAAAGATCGAACGATGTTAGAAGTATTCAATGAACAATTTTCAGAAGCGGCAGCAAATGTGACTTTGAAACGTGCGCACTTTATTCGTGAATTAGAAAAGATTGCCGAAGTGATTCATCAAGGCATTACGAGCGAAAAAGAAAGTTTAAAGGTTCAATACGAGCCGAATATTAAACTGTCAGAAACATATCAAGATGTATCTGGACTTAAAAATGCTTTTTGTTCGTTGCTTAATGATTCAATGGATAAAGAGATTGAGCGTGGAAGTGCACGGTTTGGACCGCATAGAGACGACATTAGTTTTCATGTTAATGATATGAATGTACAAACTTATGGTTCTCAAGGACAGCAACGTACGACAGCATTATCCATAAAGCTTGCTGAGATTGAGTTGATTAATCAAGTTGTCGGTGAATATCCAATTCTACTGTTAGACGATGTGCTAAGTGAACTTGATGATAATCGACAAACCCATTTATTAAGTACAATTCAAGAGAAGGTACAAACGTTTGTAACAACAACATCTGTTGATGGAATAGAGCATGAGATTATGAAAGATGCCAAGGTATTTAACGTATCTAAAGGCAATATTATTGAGTAGATGAAAGTGAAGGTGGAAATACGTGTCAGAACAAAATAACGCTTCAAGTTATGGTGCAGATCAGATACAAGTATTAGAAGGTTTAGAGGCAGTCCGTAAACGCCCTGGTATGTATATAGGTTCTACATCTGCAAGAGGATTACATCATCTCGTTTGGGAAATTGTAGATAACAGTATCGATGAAGCATTAGCTGGATATGCAGATCATGTTGAACTTGTAATAGAAAAGGACAATTGGATTAAAGTAACAGATAACGGTAGAGGTATACCTGTTGATATTCAAGAGAAAATGGGACGTCCTGCTGTAGAAGTTATCTTAACAGTACTTCATGCCGGTGGTAAATTTGGCGGTGGCGGATACAAAGTATCTGGTGGTTTACACGGTGTAGGTTCATCTGTCGTAAATGCGTTATCTTCTAATTTAGAAGTTTACGTTCACCTTAACAATAAAATTTATCACCAAGCGTATGAAAGAGGTGTACCAGCATTTGATTTGAAAGTCATTGGTGACACAGATCATACAGGTACAACAATACGCTTTAAAGCTGACGGTGAAATCTTTACTGAAACAACTGAATATGACTATGAAACATTACAAAAACGTATTCGTGAATTAGCATTCTTAAATAAAGGTATCCAAATTTCTTTGAGAGATGAAAGAGATGACGAAAACATTCAAGAAGATTCATACCACTATGAAGGCGGTATTAAATCTTATGTTGAAATGTTAAATAAATCTAAAGAAGTACTATATGATGAGCCAATTTATATTCACGATACTAAAGATGACGTAGAAGTTGAAATTGCAATTCAATATAATAACGGTTTTGCGACAAATTTATTAACTTATGCGAACAACATTCATACTTATGAAGGTGGTACGCATGAGGATGGATTTAAACGTGCATTAACGCGTGTTATTAACAGCTATGGTATTAAGAATAAACTTCTTAAAGAAGGAGAAGAAAAGCTTTCTGGTGAAGACGTACGTGAAGGTATGACTGCTGTTGTATCTGTTAAACACGGTGATCCTCAATTCGAAGGTCAAACAAAGACTAAATTAGGTAACTCAGAAGTACGTCAAATCGTTGACAAATTATTCTCTGAACTCTTTGAACGATTTTTATTAGAGAATCCAAACGTGGCAAGAATTATTGTTGATAAAGGTGTCATGGCTTCTAGAGCACGTCTTGCCGCTAAAAAAGCGAGAGAAGTTACAAGACGTAAATCTGCATTAGAAGTTTCAAGCTTACCTGGTAAACTTGCAGACTGTTCAAGTAAGAAACCTGAAGAATGTGAATTATATATCGTTGAAGGTGACTCTGCCGGGGGCTCTGCTAAATTAGGTCGTGACTCTAAGACACAAGCGATTCTACCGTTACGTGGTAAGATTTTAAACGTTGAAAAAGCACGTTTAGATAGAATTTTAGGTAATAACGAAATTCGTGCCATGATTACAGGACTAGGAACAGGTATTGGTGGAGAGTTTGATATTAGTAAAGCGAGATATCATAAATTAGTTATCATGACAGATGCCGATGTCGATGGTGCCCATATTAGAACGTTATTATTAACATTCTTCTATAGATTTATGAGACCACTTATTGAAGCGGGTTATGTATACATTGCACAACCACCTTTATACAAAGTTGAACAAGGTAAGAAAAAATATTATGTATTTAACGATAGAGAATTAGATAAATTAAAAGAAGAACTTAGCTCAACGCCGAAATTGTCTATAGCACGTTATAAAGGTCTTGGAGAGATGAATGCTGATCAATTGTGGGAAACAACAATGAATCCTGAACATCGTTCAATGCTTCAAGTAACACTAACAGATGCGATAGAAGCTGACGAAACTTTTGAAATGCTTATGGGAGATGTTGTTGAGTTTCGTCGTCAATTTATTGAAGAAAATGCCGAATACGCAACGTTAGATATATAAAGCATCATTTACGATTTAAGGAGGATATGATTAATGGCTGAAATACCACAATCAAGAGTTAGTGAACGTAACATCAGTAAAGAAATGAAAGAATCATTCTTAGACTATGCAATGAGTGTAATTGTATCTCGTGCATTACCCGATGTTAGAGACGGTTTAAAACCAGTTCATAGACGTATTTTATATGGTATGAATGATCAAGGTATGACTTCAGACAAACCTTACAAGAAGTCTGCACGTATTGTTGGTGACGTAATGGGTAAATATCACCCACACGGTGACTCATCTATTTATGAAGCAATGGTACGTATGGCACAAGACTTTAGTTATAGATATCCATTAGTAGATGGCCAAGGGAACTTTGGTTCTATGGATGGTGATGGTGCTGCTGCAATGCGTTATACAGAAGCACGTATGGCTAAAATCACAAGTGAATTATTAAGAGATATCAATAAAGATACGATTGATTTCCAAGACAACTACGATGGAAATGAAAGAGAGCCGGTAGTCTTACCTGCAAGATTCCCTAATTTATTGGTGAATGGTACATCAGGTATCGCAGTTGGTATGGCAACAAATATTCCACCTCATAACTTAAATGAAGTTATAGACGGCGTATTAGCGCTTAGTCATAACCCAGAAATTACAACAAATGAGTTAATGGATATCGTTCAAGGTCCTGACTTCCCAACAGCTGGTTTAATTATGGGTAGAAGCGGAATTAGACGTGCATACGAAACTGGTCGTGGATCAATCTTAATGAGAGCTCGTTCTGAAATTGAAGTTATGAAAAATGGTAAGGAACGTATCGTCGTATCTGAAATACCTTACCAAGTTAATAAAGCAAGATTAATCGAGAAAATTGCTGAATTAGCGCGTGATAAGAAAATTGAAGGTATTACAGACTTAAGAGATGAAACAAGCTTAAAAGTCGGTGTACGTATTGTTATAGAAGTTAGAAAAGATGCAAATGCTAATGTTATTCTGAACAATCTATATAAACAAACACCATTACAAACATCATTTGGTGTGAATATGATTGCACTAGTTGATGGTAAACCTAAATTATTAGGCTTACGTGCAGTTCTATATCATTATTTAGAACACCAAAAAGATGTCGTAACAAGACGTACGAAATATAACTTGAAAAAAGCTCAAGATAGAGCGCATATTCTAGAAGGATTAAGAATTGCATTAGATCATATCGATGAAATCATTACATTAATTCGTGAATCACAAAGTGACTCAGAAGCGATGGAAGGTTTACAAAATCGTTTCAACCTATCTGAAAGACAAGCGCAAGCGATTTTAGATATGCGTTTACGTCGTTTAACTGGTTTAGAACGCGACAAAATCGAAAAAGAATATCAAGATTTACTTAAACTTATTGAAGAATTAAAAGAGATTTTAAGTGATGAAGAAAAATTACTAGAAATCATCCGAGAAGAAATTACTGAAATAAGAGATAAATATGGTGATGAGCGTCGTACAGAAATTACGGCAGCGGGTCTTGATCAAATTGAAGATGAAGACTTAATCCCAGAAGATCAAATCGTTATTTCATTAAGTCATAACAACTATATTAAACGATTACCGGTATCTACATATCGTTCACAAAATAGAGGTGGACGTGGTGTACAAGGTATGAATACGATAGAAGATGACTTTGTTAGCCAACTCGTAACTTTAAGTACACATGATAATGTCTTATTCTTTACGAATAAAGGTCGTGTATACAAACTTAAAGGTTATGAAATTCCTGAAATGTCTAGACAATCTAAAGGCTTACCAATCGTTAATGCTTTAGAAATCGATAAAGATGAAATGATTAGTACAATGATAGCTGTTAAAGACTTATCTAGTGAAGAAGATTACTTAGTCTTTGCTACTAAACATGGTACAGTTAAACGTTCTAAATTATCTAATTTCTCACGAATTAACAAAAACGGTAAAATTGCAATCAACTTTAAAGAAGGCGACGAGCTTATTGCGGTTAGACTGACGGATGGTACGAAAGAAATCATTATTGGTACGAAACATGCATCATTGATACGCTTTGATGAATCTAAATTACGCCCATTAGGAAGAACAGCAGCTGGCGTGAAGGGTATTACATTAAGAGAAGATGATGAAGTTATTGGATTAGATGTAACAGATGAAGATCAACAAGATGAAATACTTATCGTAACTGAAAAAGGTTATGGTAAACGTACTTCAGCTGATCAATATCGTATTTCTAATAGAGGTGGTAAAGGTATTAAGACTGCCACGCTAACTGAGAAGAATGGTAACCTTGTTTGTATCACAACTGTCAACGGTGACGAAGACTTGATGATTGTTACAAATTCAGGTGTTATTATTAGACTACACGTAGCGGATATCTCTCAAAATGGTAGAAGTGCTCAAGGTGTAAGATTAATTCGTTTAGGTGATAATCAACATGTGGCAACAGTAGCTAAAGTTGAACCAGACGAAAATGAAATTGCAGAATCACCAGTTGAAGGTGTGTTAGAAGAAACAACAGAGACTGAAGTTGTTGAAACTGAAACACAAGATGGTAAAGAAGATTTAAGAGAAGACTTCATTGAACGTGTGAATGAAGACATCGAAGAACAAGATAATAACGAAGAATAATATATAAAAGAAGCATATCACAATCTTACTGATCATCATCAGTAGCGTGATATGCTTTTTTATTTTAAATATTTATGCTTCGAATGATTTCATAGCATATGGAATTTCATCTATAAGTTTGGATGGCGGTACGATATACATATCTTTAGAAAGCTTTTCACCAATATAACTGTGAATATAAGTTGCGTTAATAACCGCTTCTTCTAACTCAAATTGTCCAACGAAACTTGTGATCATACCTGCTAACGTATCTCCCATTCCACCTGTTGCCATAGCAGGTGTACCGATAGATAATTTATATTCATGATCTTTAAAGAATAATTCAGTACCATGTTTTTTCAATACGACTGTTGCATTTAAAGCATCAACCGCTTCTTTATTGTTTTCATATGTTTGTTCTTCAATCGGGATATTACTCAGTCTTTCCCATTCTTTTTGATGAGGTGTAAAGATAATCTCACATTCAGGTAAAGTATGCTTTAACTTACTTAAAATTGTAATAGCATCTCCATCAATAATTAATGTTTGGTGTGGCTGAATATTCTGAAATAGAAATGTTAATGTGTTATTCCCTTTAAAATCTAAACCGAGACCTGGACCAATTAATATACAATCCGATTGCTCAATTAATTTGGAAAGCTTTTTTAAATCAGTGATATCTGAAACCATTGCTTCAGGACATCTTGAATGTAATGCAGCAAAATTTGATGAATGTGTAGAAACGGTTATAAGCCCACTACCACTAAAAACACATGCCCTAGCTGCTAAAATAATAGCCCCACCTAAATTAGCATTACCTCCGATTAATAATATCCTACCATAATCCCCTTTGTGAGATTCTTGTTCTCTTTTTGGAATTGTGACAGATGAAATAGTCTTCATATTAACCCACCTTCAAATAATTGTACGATTTATTATGCCACTTAAAGTTGAAATTGAACAGTGTATTTTCTAAAAGATCACAAAGAAATTACTTTAACAGACTAATATATTAATCAATCACTGAGTTATGGATGTTCTAAAAAGTATTGTCAGAAAATTTCTGAAAGCGTATACTTAAAATAAATATAGACATTAGTTATTAGATAAGATAGGAGCTTTCACATGACTGAACAAATATCAATTGGCAAGTATGCTACGTTATTAACAATCACAGATGAACAAACAGCAAAGCAGTTAATGCCTCAATGTCATGACATGCGATTTATTGTAGGCAAAATTGGTACGATGTCATTAAATAAAATTATTTCATCTGTTGAAACAGCAGCTAGAAGACAAGGGATTATTTCGGAAAGTCAGTATAGAGAAACACACGCGTTATACCATGCGATTTTAGAAGCGGTGAATGGTATTACAAGAGGTGAATTATCTATTGGTGAAATTATGCGAACGGTTGGTTTGAAATTTTCAATAGTAAGAGGTTATCCTTACCAAGATAAAGCAGAAGGTGAATGGATAGCTGTAAGTTTATATGGCACAATCGGCGCACCTATTAAAGGTAAAGAGCATGAAACAATTGGATTAGGTATTAATCATATATAAGACATAGAAACACCTATTAGATACTAGATAGAAGAAAGGTGCAACAAATTTAGGTTTGTTGTATTTTTTGTGTCCTAAAAAGGAGTGTTTTCAGTGAATTTAGTATTGAATGGTAAAGAATTAACAATTCAAGACATTAAACAATTCTTAAAAGAAAATGGTCAAATATCCATTTCAGAAGAGGCATTAGTTAATGTCAGAAAAAGTCGTGAAACAGTTGAAAAAATTATTAAAAATAAAGAAACGATTTATGGTATTACGACTGGTTTCGGATTATTTAGTGATGTGCTAATAGAACAAGAAAAATATAACGATTTACAAGTCAATTTAATTCGTTCTCATTCATGTGGTACAGGTAAACCATTTCCTGATAATGTGTCATTAATCATGATGGTTTTAAGGTTAAATACTATGTTAAAAGGACATTCAGGTGTTACTGAGCAACTTGTAGCGTTACTTGTAGAATTTATTAATCGAAGAATTATCCCTGTCATACCTGAGCAAGGATCATTAGGTGCTTCAGGAGATTTAGCGCCATTATCTCATTTAGCTTTAGCCTTAATTGGCGAAGGAGATGTCCATTATAAAGGTGAAACAAGAAATGCGAAAGAAGTCTTACACGAAGTAGGATTAGAGCCACACTCATTACAAGCAAAAGAAGGATTAGCCCTTATAAACGGTACACAAGCTATGACATCTCAAGGTGTGATTGCATATATTGAAGCTGAAAATATTGCGCATCATGCAGAATGGATTGCTGCTTTAACGCATCAAGCACTGAACGGTATTGTAGACGCATATGATGAACATGTGCATATCGTAAGAAACTTTAACGAACAAGTTGAAGTAGCAGAGCGTATGAGAAATTGGTTAGAAGGTTCTAAATTAACAACTAAACAAGGTGAAGTGCGCGTGCAAGATGCATACACATTGAGATGTATACCTCAAATTCACGGTGCAAGCTTCCAAGTACTGAATTATGTAAAAGAAAAATTAGAATTTGAAATGAATGCAGCTAATGATAATCCGTTGATTTTTGATAATGATGATGAAACTCTTGTAATATCAGGTGGTAACTTCCACGGGCAACCCATTGCATTTGCCGTTGATTTCTTAAAAATAGGTGTCGCTGAGTTAGCGAATGTATCAGAAAGAAGACTTGAAAGATTAGTTAATCCACAACTCAATGGAGGCTTACCAGCATTCTTAAGTCCAGAGCCAGGATTACAAAGTGGTGCTATGATTATGCAATATGCAGCAGCATCACTCGTTTCAGAGAATAAGACATTAGCACATCCAGCAAGCGTTGATTCAATACCATCATCTGCAAACCAAGAGGACCATGTATCAATGGGAACGATTGGTGCTAGACATGCTTATCAGATAATCCAAAATGTAAGAAGAGTCATTTCAATAGAGTGTATCATCGCTTTACAAGCTGTAGAAATTAAAGGGGTAGAGAAACTGTCGCCTAAGACAAAAGAGAAATACGATGAATTAAGAGCGATTGTTCCTTCAATAACACAAGATAGAGTATTCCATCATGATATAGAGAAAGTTTGTGAATATTTAAGATAATCATTTAACAAACAAAGGGGTTTTGTGATGAATAATCAACAACTAAACAACAAAGGTAAGGATATGTGGAGGTTTTATGTATTTAGTTTATTAGGAATTATATTATTTTTTGTTCCTATAACGATTGGTAAGAATAATACGATACTAGTAGACCATATACATTTATCATTGCGTTCATTATTAGGAGGATATACTGCTTATTATGCTTTAATCATTATATTAATTGGCGCAATATTACCTATCATAAGAATGGATTTTAAAAAGTCAGTGACAGATTTTATTTTAGTTGTCGTGAAAATCATCGGTGCAATAATAGGGTGTATGTACGTCTTTAATATAGGACCGAAACTATTATTTCAGCCTAACTATGGGCCATTCTTATTTGAAAAGTTAATGTTACCACTAAGTATATTGATTCCTGTAGGTGCCATTGCATTATCATTTTTAGTAGGTTATGGACTCTTAGAATTTATTGGGGTCTTTATGCAACCTATTATGAGACCAATATTTAAGACACCTGGAAAGTCTGCTGTTGATGCAGTAGCTTCATTCGTTGGAAGTTACTCATTAGGCTTATTGATCACAAATAGAGTGTATAAAGATGGCATGTATAACAAGAAAGAAGCAGTTATCATTGCGACTGGATTTTCTACAGTGTCAGCAACATTTATGGTAATTGTCGCAAGGACACTAAATATAATGGATATGTGGAATTTATTCTTTTGGTCAACATTAGTTATTACATTTGCTGTGACTGCAATTTCTGCACATTTACCACCGATTTCAAGAGAATCGGAAGCATATTACAATAACCAAGAAGGTCAAAAAGAAGTAAAAGTCCAAGGTAGTTATATTAAAACAGCTTATGCAGAAGCAAAAAGACAATCACACCAATCATTAACATTATTTAAAAATATCATGACCAATTTAAAAGATGGTATAGAGATGACAATGGCTATACTACCCTCTATCCTATCAATCGGATTTCTAGGTTTAGTATTAGCTAATTTCACACCTATTATTGATTGGCTAAGTTATATATTTTATCCATTTATTTATATTTTTCCAATAGATGATAAACCGTTATTAGCAAAAGCTTCAACGATTTCAATTATAGAAATGTTTTTACCTTCTCTTCTAGTTGTTAAAGCATCAATTGAAGTGAAGTTTGTTACAGCAATTACAAGTATCTCAGCAATTATATTCTTCTCTGCTTTGGTACCTTGTATTTTAGCAACAGATATCAAAATTCCAATATGGAAGTTAGTAGTGATTTGGTTTATCCGTGTTGCACTTACTTTATTAATTGCAATACCATTTAGTTTATTAATATTTTAGAAAAGGGGAAATGAGATATGTCTAGAGCAATTAAAGCGAAAAAAGGTTTAGAAATTGAGTGTAAAGGTTGGGAACAAGAAGCGGTTCTAAGAATGTTATACAACAACCTTGATCCTGAGGTTGCGGAACATCCTGAGAAGTTAGTTGTATATGGTGGTATTGGTAAAGCTGCGCGTAACTGGGAAAGTTTCGACGCGATTGTTGATACGTTAAGAAGATTAGAGAATGATGAAACGATGCTTGTTCAATCTGGTAAGCCAGTTGCTGTTTTCAAAACGCATGAAGAAGCACCTCGTGTATTATTATCAAACTCTGTATTAGTACCTAAATGGGCTAACTGGGAACATTTCCATGAATTAGATAAAAAAGGGCTTATGATGTACGGTCAAATGACTGCTGGTAGCTGGATTTATATCGGTTCTCAAGGTATTGTTCAAGGTACTTACGAGACGTTTGCTGAATGTGCGAACCAGCATTTTGGAGGATCATTAAAAGGTACGATTACGTTAACAGCTGGATTAGGCGGTATGGGTGGTGCGCAACCATTAGCTGTAACGATGAATGGTGGGGTCGCTATCTGTGTAGACGTCGATCCGTCTAGAATTGAAAAACGTATCGAAACAAGATATTGCGATGTTATGACAGATTCATTAGATGAAGCTTTAGAAAAAGCAGAAGAAGCTAAAAAAGCGGGTAAACCTTTATCAATAGGTTTAGTAGGTAATGCTGCTGAAATTCATCATGAAATCTTAAATAGGGGATTTAAAATTGATATCGTGACTGACCAAACTTCTGCACATGATCCATTAAACGGTTATGTGCCTGAAGGATATTCACTTGAAGAAGCGGATAAACTTCGTGAAAGTGACCCTAAAAAATACGTAGAATTGTCTTCAGCATCTATGAGAAAACATGTAGAAGCAATGTTATTATTCCAAAAAAATGGTGCTGTTGCATTTGACTATGGTAATAATATTAGACAAGTAGCATTTGATGAAGGTTTAGAAAATGCATTTGATTTCCCAGGATTTGTACCTGCATATATCCGTCCATTATTCTGTGAAGGTAAAGGACCATTTAGATTTGCTGCTTTAAGTGGCGACCCTAAAGATATTGAAAGAGCAGACGAATTAATGCGCGAACTCTTCCCTGAAGACGAAAAATTAATGCGCTGGTTGGATATGGCAAGTGAAAAAATTGCTTTCCAAGGCTTACCTTCAAGAATTGCATGGCTTGGTTACGGCGAACGTGCAAAAATGGGATTAGCATTAAATGAACTTGTTAGAAAAGGTGAAATATCAGCACCAATCGTTATTGGACGTGACCACTTAGATTCAGGTTCAGTAGCATCACCAAATAGAGAAACAGAATCAATGAAAGACGGATCAGATGCTGTAGGTGACTGGGCAATCTTAAATGCACTTGTAAACACAGCTGCAGGTGGTTCTTGGATTTCAGTTCACCATGGTGGCGGTGTAGGTATGGGATACTCATTACACGCTGGTATGGTCGTTGTAGCAGACGGTAGTGAACGCGCTGATAGAAGACTAGGCAGAGTATTAACAACTGATCCAGGTATGGGTGTAGCAAGACATGCTGATGCAGGGTATGACATTGCAATTGATACTGCAAAAGAAAGAAACGTAGATATTCCAATGTTAAAGGAGAAAGATAACCATGAATGATATCATAATCCAAAATATAGGCGAATTAATTTTACCGAAGAAAACTGACGGACCTCTTAAAGGGAAAGCTTTAAATGAATTAAATATTATCAAGAATGGCACAGTTGTTATAAATGAAGGTAAAGTCGTTTATGCAGGTGATCATACTGAAGAATTTGAAGCTAAAGAAGTCATTGATGCCACTCATAAAGTCGTATCACCAGGCTTAGTAGACGCACATACACACTTAGTGTTTGGTGGATCTAGAGAACATGAAATGGCACTTAAACAACAAGGGGTAAGTTATCTTGATATCTTGAAACAAGGTGGCGGTATTTTAAGTACGGTTGAAGCGACTCGTGAATCAAGTGAAGAAACACTATACGAAAAATCTAAAAAAGAAATTATTAGAATGATTCAATTCGGTACGACAACTGTAGAAGCTAAAAGTGGTTACGGTTTAGATAAAGCAACTGAATTAAAACAATTAAATGTGGCACATCAATTAGCGCAAGACTTACCGATTCGAATGAAACATACATTTTTAGGACCACACGCAGTGCCTAAAGATGCGAAAGACAATGCAACATTCTTACAAGAAATGATTGATTTATTAGATGATGTGAAAGATAAAGCTGACTTCGCGGATATCTTCTGTGAAACAGGTGTGTTCACAATTGATGAATCAAGACGTTATATGCAAGCAGCAAAAGATAAAGGTTTAAAAGTTAAAATTCATGCTGATGAAATCGATCCACTTGGTGGACTAGGGTTAGCGATAGATGAAGGTGCAATATCTGCAGACCATCTCGTAGCTTCTAGTGAAGAAGATAAGGCAGCGTTAAAAGACAGTGCCACTGTAGCTGTATTATTGCCAGGCACAACGTTCTATTTAGGTAAAGATCAATATGCAGATGCAAGAGGTATGATTGATCATAATGGTGCTGTTGCAATTGCGACAGACTTCAATCCAGGTAGCTGTGTTACGGACAATCTTCAACTTGTAATGAGTATTGCGGCATTAAAGCTTAAGCTTACGCCTAATGAAATTTGGAATGCTGTTACAGTTAATGCAGCTAAAGCAATTGATGCAGAAGCAGGTACACTTGAAGTTGGCGATCAAGCTGATGTAGTTGTATGGGATATTCCAAACCATGAATATTTACCATATCATTACGGTGTAAATCATGCCGAAACAGTCATCATTAACGGCAAAAAAGTCTATGAAAACACAGGTCTCTTGACTGAATCATAAGTATAGCTTGAAAATATGATATCAATTTGATATATTTATGTTAATTTAATAACTATATTGTTTAGGAATAAGTAATTTAAGCGTACATGTATAGAGAGCTTGTGGTTGGTGTAAACAAGTCATGAAACTTAAACGAATCTATCCTTTTAAGAAGAACAATCGGTAGAAACCGTTATATGACTTAGAGTGCAGTTTTTAATAACTGTTAAATAGGGTGGCAACGCGTAAGCACCACGTCCCTTGTGTAACAACGAGGAACGTGGTGCTTTTTTCTTAAACAATTATAGTATAAGAGGGAGGAAATATTATGTTAGACATAAGATTAATTAGGTCTGAACCGGAATTTGTTAAAGATAAAGTAGCCAAAAGAGGTGACGATCCAAAGGTCATCGATGAAATTTTAGAATTAGACAAAAAACGCCGTGAACTCATTGCTCAAACAGAAGAACTTAAATCACGTCGTAATAAAGTAAGCGGTGAAATTGCGCAGAAGAAACGCAATAAAGAAAATGCAGACGATGTTATTTTAGAAATGCGTCAAGTTGGCGATCAAATTAAAGAAATCGACCAAAATTTAAATCAATTAAATGAAGATGTTACGTACAGATTAGTAAGAATTCCTAATTTAATTAGTGATGAAACACCAGTCGGTAAAGATGAAGATGATAATGTAGAAGTACGTAAATGGGGTACACCACGTCAATTTGATTTTGAATCTAAAGCGCACTGGGATTTAGTTGAAAATCTTAAGATGGCAGACTTTGAAAGAGCTTCTAAAGTATCAGGTGCACGCTTCGTATTCTTAACAGGCAAAGGTGCACAACTTGAAAGAGCACTTATGAACTTCATGGTAACAATGCATACAACGCAACATGGTTATACTGAAATGATGGTGCCTCAACTTGTAAATGCAGATTCTATGTTTGGTACTAGCCAATTGCCTAAATTTGAAGAAGATTTATTTAAAGTAGAAAAAGAAGGATTATATACAATTCCAACTGCTGAAGTACCTTTAACAAACTTCTATCGTGATGAAGTGTTACAAGATGAACAATTCCCAATTAAATTTACAGGGCAATCTGCATGTTTCAGAAGCGAAGCTGGATCAGCAGGTAGAGATACAAGAGGTTTAATTAGATTACACCAATTTAATAAAGTTGAAATGGTGAGATATGAAAGACCTGAAGATTCATTTAAAGCACTAGAAGAATTAACTCAACACGCTGAAAATATTTTACAAGCTTTAGAATTACCATACAGAACTGTGAACTTATGTACAGGGGATATTGGATTTGGAAGTTCTAAAACATATGATATAGAAGTATGGCTACCAAGTTACAACGATTATAAAGAAATCAGTTCATGTTCAAATATGACAGATTTCCAAGCACGAAGAGCAAATATAAGATTTAAACGAAGCAAAGATGCGAAACCAGAATACGTACACACACTAAACGGAAGTGGATTAGCAGTAGGTCGTACATTTGCTGCAATCCTTGAAAACTACCAAAATGAAGACGGTACAATCACTGTACCTGAAGTATTAGTACCATTTATGGGCGGCTTAAAAACAATTGAATTATAAGTGAGTTAAATCTCACAAAAAGGGTAATCATATATTGGTTACTCTTTTTTTGATTTAATGCTTGAATATACTTTTTATATTTGATATAATAAGTATACAAAATAAATAAAGGGAGTTTTGACAGATGACTAATTTCAATTTCGACAAAGCACACAGTAGTTTAGAATTTACAGTAAAACATTTAATGGTATCTCGCGTTAAAGGTACTTTTGAAGATTATAACGTAGAAGTATCAGGAGATATTAATGACCTTTCTACATTAAAAGCAACAGTTACAATAAAAGCAGATTCAATCAATACTAAAAACGCTGACCGTGACGCTCACTTAAAATCAGCTGACTTCTTTAGTGCAGATGAAAATCCAAATATTACATTTGAATCAAAATCAATCAGTGAAGATTCAATTACAGGTGATTTAACAATCGCTGGCGTAACACACGAAGAAACATTTGACGTTGATTTCAACGGCGTAAGTAAAAACCCATTAAATGGTGAAACAGTAACAGGTTTCGCAGTAACTGGTAAAATCGACCGTGAAAAATACGGCGTATCATTTAACCAAGCATTAGAAACTGGTGGCGTGATGATCGGTAGAGATGTTAAATTCGAGGCAAGTGCAGAATTCGGTTTAAGTGAATAATTTATATAGATAATCAAACAGTAGAAATTCATTCAATTGAATTTCTGCTGTTTTTTATATGGTTTGAGATATAAATATAAGTGCACGAAGACTGAGAGATATCGTGCGCTAAGGTACAAAATAAGTGCATAACGCACGAAGACTGAGAGATATCGTGCGCTAAGGTACAAAATCAGGGTATAACGCACGAAGACTGAGAGATATCGTGCGCTAAGGTGGAAAATCAGGGTATAACGCACGAAGACTGAGAGATATCGTGCGCTAAGGTACAAAATCAAGGTATAACGCACGAAGACTTGATCATCTATGGCCATCTAAGCCCAAATGATTAATCCAGTATCAAATTGATTAATTATTTTCCGAATATTTAATCAAGTGTTATTGATAAAGTAATATAGGTATGATAAAACTAATACATATTAAAATTCTTTAGAGGTAAGTAAGATTGAGGTTAGACAAACGTTAGACTTACCTTTAACTGTAGATTGGAGGCATCGTTGTGACAAGTACGAGTATTACGAATAAAGGTTTGTTCCTTCAAGGTGTTAAAGATTGTATACCAACTATGCTTGGATACTTTAGTGTTGCATTAGCTTTTGGTATCGTCGGTATTTCATCTGGTTTATCTATTTTGGAAATTGCATTGTTGTCTATTTTTGTCTATGCGGGTGCTGCTCAATTTATTATATGTGCGTTGGTCGCCATCCACTCCCCTATTTCAGCAATTCTATTGACGGTATTTTTTGTTAACTCAAGAATGTTTCTTCAAAGTTTGGCTTTAGTCCCAGCATTTAAAGGAAATGGTTTTTGGTCGAATATAGGAATAGGCACACTTGTAACGGATGAGTCTTTCGGTGTTGCGATTACGAAATATGTGAAAGAGAAATCGCTCAATGCGACTTGGATGCATGGTTTAAATATTTCAGCTTATTTATTATGGATTGTCACATCTATTATTGGCGGTTTAGTCGGTAACTTAATACCTAAACCTGAAATGTTTGGCCTCGATTATGCTTTAACAGCGATGTTTATATTTTTATTAATTGCTCAGTTTGAAACGATACATAAAAGCAAAGTCTTAGTATATCTTTATTTAATATTATTAACGATTGTATGCATGCTTATTCTGACATTATTTATGCCAACTTATTTATCCATTATTGTGTCGACAATTATTGCTTCTGTCGTAGGGGTGGTGTTTGATAAATGAGTATATCGATGTATTTAATTTTAATTACGATAAGTTGTTTTGTTTTAACTTGGATTATCCGTGTTTCTCCATTTGTATTGTTATCAAAAGCGGACTTACCTGAAAGTGTGATCAAGTGGTTACAATATGTGCCGGTATGTCTCTTTACGGCATTAATACTAGAAGGCATGTTAAATCAAAAAGGCAATGCGGGGTTTACGTTAAATTTTGAGAGTATTATAGTCGCGATACCAACAATTCTAATAGCACTCATATTTAAAAGTTTAACGATTACAGTTATAGCTGGTATGTTTATTATGGCGATTGTGAGATTAGTCTTTTAATTTCATTCGTTAACTTATTGAAAGAAATGCTCATTTCTAGTATTCTTAATATAAATTACATAGCAAAGCTTATTCAGAGAAGTTGAGGGAATTGGCCCGACGACACTTCAGCAACCGGTCATAATAGATACGGTGCTACTACCAACGAGTATACTCGCATAATAAGGATGATGAGGACTTCTTACTTCTTTAACGAGTAAGAAGTCTTTCAATTTAAATAAGAGGGGGGTTTTAATGTGATTATTTCTCGAGAAACAGGCATAGTAGATCTTGGACATTTTGAAACAGAATCTGGTGAAGTGATTGATAACTTGAAACTTCAATATGAGTATGTGGGTTATAAAGGCCAGCCACTCGTTGTAGTTTGTCATGCGCTAACAGGCAACCATTTAACATATGGTGATGATGAGCATGCAGGTTGGTGGCGTGAAATTATAGATGGCGGTTACCTTTCAATTAATGATTATCAATTTATAACATTTAATGTAATTGGCAGTCCTTATGGATCAAGTTCAAGATTGAATACTCCAAATTTCCCGGAACATTTGACGATGAGAGATGTTGCGAAAGCAAACATATTAGGATTGAAACAATTTGGCTATGAAAAAATTGATGTATTAATTGGTGGCTCTTTAGGTGGTATGCAAACGTTAGAAATGCTTTATGACGGTTCGATTGAAGTGAAAAAAGCAGTCATATTAGCTGCTACAGAGAAGACTTCATCATATAGTAGAGCGTTTAATGAGATTGCAAGACAAGTCATTCATATGAACGGACAAGATGGTTTAAGCATCGCAAGACAACTTGGCTTTTTAACGTATCGTTCAAGTAAAGATTACGAATCAAGATTTTCTGCAGATGATGTTGTAAGCTACCAAAAATATCAAGGCAATAAATTTAAAGAAGTATTTAACAAAGACTGCTATTTAACATTGTTAGATGTTTTAGACAGTCACGACATATTTAGAGGACGAGATGATGTTGAGGAACGTCTACTTCAACTAGAAACGAAAGTATTAACATTAGGATTTGCGGATGATTTATTATATCCAGATGACCAAGTGAGAGCTTTAGGTCGATTCTTTAAGTATCATAGACATTTCTATGTGCCAGACAACGTGGGCCATGATGGGTTTTTATTGAATTTTGGAGATTGGGCACCTAACGTTTATCATTTCTTAAAATTATATAAATTTAAAGCACGCTGATATCAACTTAAAAGTCACCTACATTGTTTTAAAGGATAAAAATCTGTAAAATAGAGAAAGATGTTTAATTTAGATTGGGAAGTGAAAAATTTGTCTTTTAAAGTCGATATAAAAGCGACAATCATAGCAACACTTATACTAGTTCTAAGTGCCGCTATTATAAACTTTGTACCATTATTAGCAATATTGATCATACCATTTATTACGATACCAGGAACGATTCTTTGGTATCGCTCTAAACCGTCCTTTTTTGTGACGGTTGTCATAACGTTATGTGCAACTGTGTTATTTAATCATGTATTCTTATTAACTGCCATGACACTTGTTATTTTTATGAGTGTATTTATTGGGCAGTTACTTATTGAGCGTACATCTAAAGAACGTATTTTGTACTTAGTGACAACATTTATGAGTATTTTAACGATAGGTAGTGTGTTAATTTTACAAATTACGGGAAACTTACCTTTAACGAGCAAGTTCTTTAATCAGTACCATGATGTATTAGTGTCGTATTTTCAAATGGGTGGTAATATAACAACTGAAATTGAAGAATCTTTACAAGTTTCATTAGAAATATTACAAGCGAGCATTCCTGGGTATATAGTATTATGGGTATTCTTATTTGTGCTTGTGAATTTAGTTGTGACGTTTCCGATTTTAAGAAAATTCAAAGTCGCAACACCTGTGTTCAGACCATTATTTATGTGGCAAATCAACAGAAGCGTTGCATTCGTTTTTGTGATTACAGTACTTGTGAGCTTGTTTGTCACGAAAGATAATGTAGTGGCGTATGGCATAGTCACTAACTTACAATTTGTGTTAGAATGGGTTATATTTATACAAGCATTATCGTTGTTCCATTTATTTGTAAAAGTTAAAAAATTACCAATTATAGTAGGTGTCATCATCTTTGTATTGGCATTTATATTTAAACCATTTGCGTACTTATTCGGATTAATGGATATTTGGTTTAACTTGAAACAACGTATAAAAAAGTAAATTGAGGTGAGTTTATGAACCGTCAATCTGTTAAAAAAGCCCTAATATTTCCGTACATTATTATGATGATATTAGCTTTGGTGCTAGTCGTATTCAGTTTTTTTAATTCAATATTTTGGGCGATTATTTCGACGGTTGCTATGATAATTCTAATTGCAGTCAGCATATTTTTTGTTAGACAGAGCTTTTTGAAATTAGATTTATATATTGGGAGTTTAGCCGGTAGAATTACGAAAAGTAAAACAAGTGCAGTCAGTGACTTACCAATAGGCGTCATATTATTAGACAAAAATGACCATATCGAATGGATTAATAATTTTGTTAATAAACGATTAGAACGAGACGTTTTAGACGAACCAATTAACGAAGTATTTCCGAATATCCTAAAAAGATTAGAAAATACTTCAGAAGTAGAGATTGAAGAAGGATCATACAAATATAAAGTCACTTATACTGAAGATGAACAGTCTATTTATCTGTTTGATATTACTGAATCTTCCCATGTATATGAATTATATGAAAATGAAAAACCAATCATAGCAACTATTTTCTTAGATAACTTTGATGAAATTACACAGAACATGAATGACTCTCAACGTTCAGAAATCAATAGTCTGATTACAAGTGTTATAGATGACTGGTCATCACGTTATCAATTGTTTATTAAACGTTATAGTGCTGATCAATTTATAGCGTTATTAAACAAGAGTATATTAGAAGATATCGAAACGTTGAAATTCAACTTATTAGATGATTTAAGAGATAAGACAAGAGACATTGGTCACCAATTAACACTGAGTATCGGTATTGGTGAAGGTAGTGAGAACTTAATTGAGCTAGGTGAACTTTCACAATCAAGTTTAGACTTAGCACTCGGCCGTGGTGGTGACCAAGTAGCCATTAAAAATAGTAATGGTAACGTGAGATTCTACGGCGGTAAGACTGACCCGATGGAAAAAAGAACGAGAGTACGTGCGCGTGTGATATCCCATGCGTTACGAGATATCTTAATTGAAGGCGACAAAGTGATCATTATGGGTCATAAATCACCAGATATGGACGCAATCGGTGCAGCAATCGGTGTATCACGTATTGCGAAGATGAATAATCTTGAGTCATATATTGTATTAAACGATTCGGATATTGATAGTACATTAGAACGTGTGATGGCTGAAATAGACGAGAAGCCTGATTTGAAAGAAAGATTTATTACATCAGAAGAAGCTTGGCATGAAATGACACCTCGTACAACACTCGTTGTCGTGGATACACATAAACCTGAACTTGTAATTGATGAGAACTTGCTTAATAAAGCAAATAGAAAAGTCGTTATTGACCACCATCGTCGAGGCGAAAGTATCATCTCAAGTCCATTACTTGTTTATATGGAACCTTATGCAAGTTCAACAGCTGAGCTTGTTACAGAGTTGTTAGAATATCAACCAACAGAACATCGTTTAACGAGAATCGAATCAACGATTATGTTAGCCGGTATTATTGTGGATACACGTAATTTCACATTAAGAACAGGATCAAGAACATTTGATGCTGCGAGCTTTTTAAGAAGTCATGGTGCAGATACCATTCTTTGCCAGCACTTCTTAAAAGACGATATCGATACGTATATTAAACGTTCAGACTTAATTAAGACGGTTAAATTATTCCACGGTGGTGTCGCAATTGCGCATGGTGAAGATCATGAAACGTATCACCCCGTTACAGTTGCACAAGCAGCAGATGAGTTGCTTGGCTTAGAAGGTGTAGAAGCATCTTATGTAGTAGCAAGAAGGTCAGAAGATACAATTGGTATTTCTGCCCGTTCATTAGGAGAAGTTAACGTACAATTAACGATGGAAGCGCTTGGTGGAGGCGGCCACTTATCCAATGCTGCAACACAAATTAAAAATACAACAGTAGAAAAAGCAATCGAGTCATTAATTCAGGTTGTTGAATCAGATGAAAAAGGAGTGGAAGAATAATGAAAGTTATTTTCACACAAGATGTTAAAGGTAAAGGTAAAAAAGGTGAAGTGAAAGACGTACCAGTAGGATATGGCCAAAACTATTTAATCAAAAATAATTATGCTGTAGAAGCGACACCTGGAAACCTAAAACAATTAGAACAACAAAACAAACGTCAAGAAGAAATCAAACAACAAGAAATAGAAGATGCTAAAGCACTTGCGGAAAAACTTAAAGAATTAGAAGTTAAAATTCCGGCTAAAACAGGTGAAGGCGGTAAATTATTTGGGTCAGTAAGTACGAAACAAATTACGCAAGCATTAGATAAACAACACCAAATCAAAGTTGATAAACGTAAAATGGACTTACCAAATGGTATTCACAGTTTAGGTTATACAAATGTACCAATTAAACTACACAATAAAGTTTCTGGCACATTAAAAGTACATGTTGTTGAACAATAAAGGCATCAATAAAATGGTCGGTATTTGATTTACCGACCTATTTTAATGCGTTATAATAAAAATTATTAAAAAATGGAAAGGAGTAATCAGTATGGATGGTATGGATAATATGATGAACCCAAAACAAATGCCCCATAGTATAGAGGCTGAACAATCTGTTATCGGTGCAATCTTGATTGATCCTGAACTGATTAACTCAACAGGTGAAACATTAATACCTGAAGCTTTCTATCGTGCAAATCATCAACACATATTTAGAGCGATGTTAATGCTAAATGAACAGAATAAAGAAATTGACTCTGTTACATTGATGGATCAGTTAGCAGCAGAATCATTATTAGAAGAAGCGGGCGGTCCAGCCTATTTAGCAGAATTAGCAAATAATGTCCCAACAACAAGAAACATACATTTCTACATAGATATTGTGTTTAAACATGCAGTGAAACGCCAACTCATTCGTGTGGCGGATAGTATTGCTGAAGATGGGTATAATCCTGAGCTTGATTTAGAATCATTGTTAGGAGATGCAGAAAAGAGAATTTTAGAGATTTCTGCTTCAAGAGGTACGGAAGGCTTCAAAGATATTAAAGATGTATTAAGTATTGTGTTTGATAATGCCGAACAGCTCGATCAAAATAATGGACAAACACCAGGTATACCAACTGGTTATCGAGATTTAGACCAAATGACAGCAGGGTTTAACCGAAATGATTTAATCATTATTGCGGCACGTCCATCAGTAGGTAAGACTGCCTTCGCATTAAATATCGCACAACAAGTTGCAACACACCAAGATTTGTATTCAGTTGGTATTTTCTCTTTAGAGATGGGTGCTGATCAACTTGCTACACGTATGATATGTAGTACGGGAAATGTAGATTCAAATAGATTACGTACAGGTTCAATGACCGAGGAAGACTGGAGCAGGTTTACAGTTGCAGTAGGTAAACTATCAAGAACGAAAATATTTATCGATGATACACCAGGTATCCGAATTACGGATATTCGTGCTAAATGTCGTAGGCTCAAACAAGAACATGGATTAGATATGATCATGATTGACTACTTACAATTAATTCAAGGTAGTGGTTCTCGTAGCTCAGATAATAGACAACAAGAAGTATCAGAAATTTCTCGTATGCTTAAAGCAATCGCAAGAGAATTAGAATGTCCTGTTATTGCGTTAAGTCAGTTATCTCGTGGTGTTGAACAACGACAAGATAAGAGACCAATGATGAGTGATATTCGTGAATCTGGTTCGATTGAGCAAGATGCGGATATTGTTGCTTTCTTATATAGAGATGATTATTATTCAAGAGGTGGCGAAGATGAAGACGGAGAAGCGGTCGATGCGGGTGCACAAGACGAGAATGGTGAAATTGAAATCATTATCGCTAAACAACGTAACGGCCCAACAGGAACCGTTAAACTACACTTCATGAAACAATATAACAAATTCACCGATATTGACTATCAACATGCTGGAATGGAATTTGGATAAAAAAAGTTTTTGAGCTAAAAGACGTACATTTATTGCATATTAAGCAAAAATGTACGTCTTTTGTTTTGTGTAAAGTAACACTTATGTGCTTAAGTTTGTGTTTTTGAAAATGAATAAAACGATTATAATCCTTTTAAATACTGTGGTTAAGGTGTTTTTTAGCAATTCCGGTATGAATAAGAATTGTAATTTAACACTCGTAATCAATGTTCGTTTTTAGTTTGCAATTTAAGGATAGTACTGATAGAATACTTAATGGTTAATGAGAAAAAGCGGAGGTGCTCACATGTCATCAATCGTAGTCGTTGGGACGCAATGGGGAGACGAAGGTAAAGGTAAAATCACAGATTTCTTAGCAGAGGATGCAAACGTTATTGCACGTTTTTCAGGTGGTAACAATGCAGGTCACACAATTAAATTTGATGGGGAAACTTATAAATTACATTTAGTACCATCAGGTATTTTTTATCAAGAGAAATCAAGTGTTATCGGTAACGGTGTAGTTGTTGATCCAGTAGCTTTATTGAAAGAATTAGATGCTTTAAATGAACGCGGAGTTGCAACAGACAATTTAAGAATTTCAAACCGTGCGCAAGTCATCTTACCATATCATCTTAAACAAGATGAATTAGAAGAAGAAAAACGCGGTGATAACAAAATTGGTACAACTAAAAAAGGTATCGGTCCAGCTTATGTAGATAAAGCACAACGTATCGGTATCCGTATGGCTGATTTATTAGATAAAGAAACATTTGAAAAACGCTTAAAAGAAAATCTTGAATATAAAAATGAATTATTCGAAAAAATGTTCAACGCTGAAGGTTTCACTTTTGAAGAAATTTTTGAAACTTACTATGTAGCAGGACAACGTTTGAAAGATTATGTAACAGACACAGCTAAATTATTAGATGATGCTTTCGTAAACAATGAAAAAGTATTATTCGAAGGTGCTCAAGGTGTTATGTTAGATATCGACCACGGTACATATCCATTCGTTACATCAAGTAATCCAATTGCAGGTAACGTTACAGTAGGTGGCGGTGTTGGTCCAACATACGTATCTAAAGTAATTGGTGTATGTAAAGCTTATACATCTCGTGTAGGAGACGGTCCATTCCCAACAGAATTATTTGATGAAGATGGTCACCATATCCGTGAAGTAGGTCGTGAATACGGTACAACAACTGGAAGACCACGTCGTGTAGGTTGGTTTGACTCAGTAGTTCTACGTCACTCACGCCGTGTAAGTGGTATTACAGATTTATCAATCAACTCAATTGACGTATTAACAGGATTAAAAACAGTTAAAATCTGTACAGCATACGAAATTGATGGTGTTGAAATCACTGAATATCCAGCAAACTTAAACGAATTAGAACGTTGTAAACCAATCTTTGAAGAACTACCAGGTTGGGAAGAAGACATCACAGGATGCCGTTCACTAGAAGAATTACCAGATAACGCACGTCGTTATTTAGAACGCATCTCTGAATTATGTAACGTTAAAATTTCTATCTTCTCAGTAGGACCAGATAGAAACCAAACAAACCTACTAGAAAACTTATGGGACTAATAAATAAAGAGAAACCAGCAGATATGTAGCGTATCTGCTGGTTTTTTCATATTGGGAAAAGGTGTTGTAAGGTTTGGAGTGAGTTGAGTTGTTGGGGGTGTTTAGGGAAACGGACGAGATTGGGGGCAGATGTGAGTTAAAGGTGAAATAAACTCACGAGATTGATGAACATGTGAGTTAAATGTCAATGTAAAAATGTACATAATTGATTGTTTGGGAGTGTAAAAAGTAGAAATACTGTTTATACTAGCAAATTTAAATTATCTGTTTTAAAATTTAGACAAGATAATAAACAAAAGGAGGATTTTAAAGTATGGCTAAAAAACGAACTAAATCAAATAATAAAAATTTACCTTTAAATGAAAATGAACGCGAAGAACTTGAAAGACTTAGAAATGAAAATGAGACGTTAAAGGCAGGTATAGCCTATCAAAAAAGTTAAAGGCCGTGACCGATATATATGGAAGCAACAATCAGAAAAAATAAAGGTCATTAAGGGACTACATGAAACATATAATAGACTCATTAAGTTTTATATTTTTGAGTTCTGTTCAAAGTCATAGCTTAACTCCCGAATAAAGCCAAGAGATTGCCCAAGTCTTAGCTTAAGTCCTGAGTAAAGCCAAGAGATCATCCAAGTCATAGCTTAAGTCCTGAGTAAAGCCAAGAGATCATCCAAGTCATAGCTTAAGTCCTG
>ERZ1023180.29-NODE-29-length-68292-cov-8.834591_pt1 | contig 68292 bp, 65 predicted proteins | sample MGYA00380436_ERZ1023180 | MGnify/ENA primary metagenome ERZ1023180 (study PRJEB33173, sample SAMEA4830337) | metagenome | study: EMG produced TPA metagenomics assembly of the PRJEB25223 data set... | reverse complement strand
TTCAGCTGCTTCTTCTTCAGCTGTACCACCGATTTCACCAATCATAACAACTGCATATGTTTCGTCGTCTTCATTAAATGCTTTTAATACATCAATGAAGTCTGTACCATTAACTGGGTCTCCACCAATACCAACAGCTGTCGTTTGACCGATACCTGCTTGAGTTAATTGATGAACCGCTTCATATGTTAATGTACCTGAACGTGAAACTACGCCTACGTGACCTTTTTTATGGATGTAACCAGGCATAATACCAATTTTACATTCATCTGCAGTGATCACACCAGGACAGTTTGGTCCTACTAAGCGTGTTTTCTTACCTTCTAAGTATCTCTTAACTTTAATCATATCAATAACAGGAATATGTTCTGTGATACAAATAGCTAAGTCTAATTCAGCATCTGCACTTTCAATAATCGCATCAGCTGCAAATGGAGCTGGTACATATATAACTGAAACAGTTGCGCCAGTTTCAGCGACTGCTTCTTCTATAGTGTTAAATACTGGTACACCTTCAACCACTTGCCCACCTTTACCAGGTGTTACCCCAGCAACGATTTGAGTACCATATTCTAGCATTTGTTTAGTATGGAAAAGTGCTGTTGCACCCGTAATACCTTGAACTAATACTTTTGTATTTTTATCGATGTATACACTCACGTAACTCTCCGCCTTTCTTATCGTTCTTGAACTAATTTAACAATTTTTTGAGCACCATCAGCCATGATAGATGCTGGCTCGATTGCTAAACCAGATTCTTTTAAGATTTGTTTACCTTGTTCAACATTAGTACCTTCAAGTCTTACAACTAAAGGCATGTCTAATTCAACTTCTTTAGCAGCAGCTACGATACCTTCAGCAATGACATCACATTTCATGATTCCACCAAAGATATTTACAAAGATACCTTCAACTTGTGAATCACCTAAGATGATTTTGAATGCTTCAGTAACTTTTTCTTTTGTTGCGCCGCCCCCAACGTCAAGGAAGTTAGCCGGATTACCGCCAAAGTGATTAATTGTATCCATCGTAGCCATAGCTAAGCCAGCTCCGTTTACCATACAACCGATGTTTCCATCAAGTGCGATATAAGATAAGTCGTATTTAGAAGCTTCAATTTCTTTTTCGTCTTCTTCTTCTAAATCGCGCATTTCAACGATATCTTTATGTCTGAATAAAGCGTTATCATCGAAGTTTACTTTTGCATCAAGTGCTAATACTTCACCACTTCCTGTTGTAACAAGTGGGTTAATTTCAACAATTGAGCAGTCTTTTTCTACAAACACATTATATAAAGACATCATTAATTTAACAGCTTTGTTAACTGATTCTTTAGGGATGTTAATATTAAATGCTATTCTTCTAGCTTGGTATGGCATTAATCCAGTAACAGGATCAATTACTTCTTTGAAGATTTTTTCAGGAGTTGCTGCTGCAACTTCTTCAATTTCAGTTCCGCCTTCTTCTGAAGCCATTAAAGTAATTCTGTCTGTAGCTCTATCGATAACGAACCCAATGTAATATTCTTTTTGAATATCGCATCCTTCTTCGATAAGAAGACGTTTTACTTCTTTACCTTCAGGGCCAGTTTGATGTGTAACAAGTACTTTGCCTAATAATTCTTTAGCATATTCACGTACTTCATCAATTGATTTAGCAATTTTAACGCCACCAGCTTTACCACGTCCGCCAGCATGGATTTGCGCTTTAACAACATATACATTTGAATCTAATTCTTTCGCTTTTTCTACTGCTTCAGCAGGTGAAAAAGCCACTGAACCATTAGGTACAGCTACGCCCATAGAGCGAAAAATCTCTTTACCTTGATACTCATGGATATTCATTCTCCATCCTCCTAATACATACAATAATGTTTGCTTACTTCTCAATTATAGAAAATGTAAGCGTTATTGTAAACAAGGAGAGTCCAATTTTACGAATTGTTAGACTAATATTTCACTTTTGATTTGATAGGTTCAAAAGTTTTACGGTGTATCGGTGTAATACCATAATTTTCGAGCCCTTCTAAATGTGCTTTTGTTCCATATCCTTTGTTTTTATCAAAATCATATCCGGGATAATCAATATGGTATTGAGACATTAATTTATCACGATATTCTTTAGCAATCACACTCGCTGCTGCTATTGAGACACTATTTAAGTCTCCTTTAATAATAGATGTTTGTGGAATGTCATTATCTAACTTCATCGCATCTATTAATAAGTGGTCTGGTTTGATTAACAATTGGTCTATTGCTCGCTGCATCGCTACCTTTGTTGCTTCATATATATTGAGTTCATCAATTTCTTCTACCGTTGCAATGCCAATACCTACTGCACGTGCACGATTATATATTTCTTGTTCGAAATAAGAACGTTTAGCTTGTGATAAAGCTTTTGAATCTGTAATGCCTAAATATTGATGGTTTTGTTCAAGAATAACCGCACTTGCTACGACCGGGCCTGCAAGTGGACCTCTCCCTACCTCATCAATCCCACAAATAACAGCATCTTTGTTTAAGTCTAATACTTGTTTTTCATATTGATTCATTTGAATATATTTATCATGAAGTTGTTCTATTTTTTCTAACTGCTTGATTCGCTTACTTAATGCACTTTGAACACCTTTACGTTCATCTTCGTTATAAGGTGATGCTTCAACTTCTTGAATCGTTAAATATTGTTTAATCTCTTCAACAATTTCTTTAATGCTCTTCTGTTTCATGCATGCCATCCTTCATTTCTTCATATATATCGAAGCAGTAATGACCAATTTTAGCATTACGTAAATCTCTAATGATTAACTCCGTGACAGACTCATAATCTACTTCGTTACCACGTTTTAACATACCTCTTCTTTTACCAATTTGATCAAACAAACCAATGACGTCACCGTCTTCAGGTAATTCAATTTGATAAAATTGTTTTAATTTTTCTGGATCATGATCGATTAAAAAGTTTAATCCATATATCGCAACTTCATCTAAATGTACAATACTGTCTTTAATTGCCCCTGTTAAACTCAGCTTTTTACCAATCGTTTGGTCTTCAAATTTCGGCCATAAAATACCTGGTGTATCTAACAATTCTAATTCTTTTCCTACTTTAATCCATTGTTGTTTTTTCGTAACACCTGGTGTATTACCTGTTTTAGCAATTGATTTTTTGGCTAATTTATTGATAAGTGTGGATTTACCTACATTCGGAATACCAACTATCATAGCTCTGATTGCTCTCGGACGAAGACCTTTACGTTTTTCTCTATCAAATTTTTCTTTAGTGGCAGCTTGTGCAGCTTTCATAAGCTCACCTAAATGTTTACCATGTTTCGAATCAATTTGAACTGGGAAAAAGCCTTGATTTTTAAAGTATTGTGTCCATTTATCTGTCTCACTTTGTTTTGACATGTCTTTTTTATTAAGTATTACAACACGAGGTTTTTGTTTAACAATGTCATCAATCATCGGATTTCTTGAAGATAGCGGAATACGTGCATCGACTAATTCGAATACCACATCTACCATTTTTAATTGTTCTGTTACTTCGCGTCTCGCTTTGGCCATATGACCTGGAAACCATTGAATTGTCATTTATATTTATCCTTTCTTATCTTAAACTATCGAAATATGATATATTAACCATATCTATATAGGAGGTTTGTTATGTTTATTTCAATTATAGTTCCTCTTTATAATGAGGAAACTAACATCTCTATTTTACATGAAAAAGTATCAAACGTCTTTTTAAATTTGCCGCATCAATTCGAAATCATTTTTGTTGATGATGGTTCTACAGATGCTTCTTTGAATTTAATTCAATCACTATCAGAAAAAGACAATCAAGTTAAATACATATCTTTCTCTAAAAATTTCGGCAAAGAATCTGCTATGTATTGTGGACTTGAACACAGTATAGGCGATGCTGTTATTATTATGGATTCAGACCTTCAACACCCACCCGAGATAATCCCACAAATGATTGAATTACATCTTGAAGGCTATCAACAAGTTGTCGCATTACGCAATCGCGACAAAGAGTCATTTTTCAAGAGAATTCCAGCTAAAATATTCTATAAATTATCTAGAAATATGATTGATGTTAAGTTAAAAAGTGGTGAAGGTGACTTTCGATTAATATCTAAAGAAGTTGTTGAGTCTATCATTAAAATGACAGAGTATAACCGATTCTCTAAAGGTATATTTGAATGGGTTGGTTTTAATAAGACAACTATTACATATGATCATCTAGATAGAAATCAAGGACGTTCTAAATATTCCAACTTTAAATTAATCGATTACGCAATTGATGGTATCGTTAGTTTTAATAATAAACCGCTTCGACTATGCTTTTATTTTGGTGGTATTACAATGTTTATCTGTCTTCTATATATTTTAATTACATTTATAAATATTATGATACATGGCATCGAAGAACCCGGTTATTTCACAATTATTTCCGCCATTTTATTCCTAGGTAGCCTTCAATTATTTAGTTTAGGTGTTATAGGTGAATACATTGGTCGTATTTATTATGAAACAAAAGATAGACCAAAATATATTATTCAACAAACAAACCTTAAATCTCACGAATAACACATATAGGTGAATCAAATGATAAATAAAATAAAAACATTTTTTTATAACAACGCTATTTACAAATACATTTTGCTTTTCGGTGTTTTAGCCATTTTAGGTCATACTTATATACTTTATCGCTATTTTAAAGATGGTATTATCTTTACTGGACCAAATGATGGTATCGAACAAATGTTACCAATTCAAATGTATTTATATGAACATTGGACACATGGAACATTTTTCTATTCAACTGATTTAGGTCTTGGTGGAGATATGTTTATGGATTTGTCCTATTACTTCTCTACGAATATTTTGTTCATTATCAATGTCATTTTTGTTTGGTTAGGCTCATTTATCTTCCATTTTAATACGGATCATATGTTATTTTGGGCTCAGAATGCCATTGTCATATCAATCGTAAAGTCATTTTTAATTATGAGTTTTACCTTTTTATATGTTAAGAAGATTGGCTTAAATCGAACTGCTTCAATAGTTGCAGCTTTTCTATTTGCAGTTTCTCCTATTTATTTTAGGTTTACTGTATATTGGCCATTCTTTAGCGATGTCTTTATGCTATTACCATTATTATTATTCAGTATTGAAAGATTTTTAAAAGATAAAAAGATTGGCATGTTTATCGTAATCGTTGCCCTAACGTTTATCAATAACTTTTATTTCGCATACTATCAGTTTTTAACAGGACTCATTTACTTTTTCTATCGATTTATTTTTCAACATAAGGCTGATATCGTACCAAGAATACAACAACTTAAATTACTTGTAGTAGCGAGTATACTTGGTCTTGGAAGTAGTTTATTTATTTTCTTCCACTCTGCCCATAGTTTCATTGGGAATAATCGTGCAATTTATAATGGAACGATTCCATTACTGTCTAACTTTAATAAACATGACAATATATTCTATGACAATTATTTAATTGTAGTACTTTTTATAGCCATTCAGGCGCTTTTAACAATAAAGCTTTACAAACATTATTATTATAGATTATTTAGCATTTTTACGATTATTTTAATGATTGCAAGCTTTATACCTTATGTAGATAGTATTTTTAATGGCTTTTCTGCACCACAAAAAAGATGGCATTATTTATTAACGTTCTTCTCTAGTGGTTTAATTGCGAGTTACGTATATTACTTTAAATCGATTAGCATCAAGCAATATATCATCACCGCCATACCAGGTTTTATTATCATTTTTTCAAGTTATTACGTAACTAAAGATTATGTCAGTTGGATTTGGATGGTACCTATTCTATTTGTAATAGGATTGCTCGTATTAACCATAAAGCGTTTTACACGTTTATTAACACTTGTATTTGCGACAATGATTTTGTTAACTTCTTTCTTAGTCTCAAAAGATCATAGTAAGAACCAAATCTATCACGAAGATCATGAAAGACGTGCAAATAAATTCTTTATTCAAGCAAGTACGTTTGATAGTGGTTTACAACGAAGTCATGTATCACATTTAAATCAACAATTGAATCCTGATGAAAGATTAGGATGGCGCGTATTAACACAAGACAATACACCTATGTATCAACATTTTAAAGGTCTTAGTTTATACTCTAGTATTTTTGATGGCGGTTTAAATCAATATCTTTTTGAAGATGCAAAAGTTAATCTACAAAATGAATCGTTAAGTCGTTATAGCGATATGCAAGATAGATCAAACTTATACAGCCTTTGGTCAACAAAGTATATAATGAAGAAATCATATCAAAAATCATCGCCAGCAAACTTTAAATTGATTCAAGACGATGGCAAATATCAAATATTAGAAAACGAGCAACCGTTACCTGCAGTTAAAGTAACCGATCAATATTATGATGCCAATAATATTCATAAACCGTTAGATCTTGAACATGCTATGATTAAAGGTGTTGTTACAACAGATAAAGATAAAGTTAATTCAGAAATAAACAAAGCACCGAATCTTTTAAATCAAACTACCATTACAACACGTGATGCCGATTATCAACACAATATGTTGACCGTGCCTCGAAATGGAGATGGTTTAACGATTCAGCTACCTAAAAAGTTAACGAATCAATATCAAGATTTATATTTAATGTTACATTTAGAACGGGAATTACCACAATCAAACTTTACAATTCAAGTAAATGATTATCCAAATAATCGTCTCTTCCAAGATTCAAAATATCGCATGAATCAAGATGATTTACTTTATCGTGTGCCAGTACCTAAAGATGGTAAAATATTTATCTCATTAACGAATGGGAAATATATTTTACAATTACAAGGTTTATATGGTGAAAATTATCAAACGTTGAAGCAAGCTCATAAAGAGAAACGTTATACTTACCATGAAAAAAACGGGAAAATTAATATATCTTTAAAAGAACACAAAAAAGGAACAGCAGTCATCAATATACCGTATAGAGAAGGCTTAAAGGCTAAAGTAGACGGTAAAGACAAAGCCATTCACAAAGTCAATCACATTATGTCAGGTATTGATGTAGAACAACAAGACAAAGATATAGAAATCACTTATCAACCACCCTATTTTAAAACGATGATTTTGGTTTCATTTGTTTCAATTATTTTAAGTATCGTCTTCACAAGAAAAGTGAATAGGAAGCTGCAAACTTAAATATATTCGACCCTTATTAGTCAATAAAAAATAAGCATATCACCAGCAACTGAGTAATCAGTTCAGTGATATGCTTATTTATTTTGTCTCGGGATATATGTCCCAATCACTTAAACGCTTAGCAAGCAATGCCAAGGTTTATATTATCTAATTTCTTTAATACGAGCAGCTTTACCACGTAGGCTACGTAAGTAGTAAAGTTTCGCACGACGTACTTTACCGCGACGTTTAACTTCGATTTTCTCGATTTTTGGAGTGTGTACAGGGAATGTACGCTCAACACCAACACCGTAAGAAATTTTACGAACTGTAAACGTTTCAGAAATTCCGCCACCACGACGTTTAATAACTACACCTTCGAACACTTGGATACGTTCGCGGCTACCTTCAACGATACGTACGTGTACAGTTAAAGTGTCACCAGCACGGAATGTTGGAATATCCGTACGTAATTGGTCTTTTGTTACTGCTTCGATTAACTTATTATTACTCATTATATTCTCTCCTTCTGACTATGTTCTTGCCCAATGTAATTGTTTCATATAAATGCTAGCAGCGGATCATAGTGAATTTGTGCTCACACACTTATATTAATATATCACATTGTACAAGTTGATTCAATCTATTTTTTGTTATCATTTAAGAAACGTTTATCCGCTTCTGTTAATGGATAACTTTCTAACAAATCTGGTCTTCTCTGTTGTGTTCTTAACAATGATTGTTCATGTCTCCACTTTTCAATGTTTGCATGATTCCCAGATAATAATACATCTGGTACCTTTAAGCCTTCATAATCTGCTGGTCTAGTGTACTGAGGATGTTCTAATAATCCAGATGAAAATGAATCATCTTCATGTGATACTTGATTGCCAAGAACACCTGGTAATAGTCTTACGATTGCATCTGTCATTGTCATGCTCGCAAGTTCGCCACCCGTTAATACAAAGTCTCCAATTGATATTTCATCGGTTACACAATGTTCTCTAATTCGCTCATCATATCCTTCATAATGACCACAAATAAAAATAATATGATCACTTTCTGATAAAGACTCCGCTTTCGCTTGTGTGAATGGATCACCTTGTGGACACATTAAAATCACACGCGTGTTTTCATCTTTCTCTAATGATTGAAGCGCATTGAATACAGGTTCTGGCTTAAGGACCATACCTTGTCCACCACCATAAGGATAATCATCAACTTGTGAATGTTTATTATTCGCAAAATCTCTAAAATTCACTGTATTAAATTGAACAATTTCTTTATCTTGTGCTCGTTTCATTATGGAATGATTGAGTACACCTTCATACATTTCTGGAAACAGTGTTAAATAATCAATCTTCATCAGTCTAATAAACCTTCTAACGGTTCAATTTTAATAGTCTTCAGATCAACATCAACATGTTTAACAACATCTTCAATATAAGGAATTAAATATTCTTTATCTCCCTTAACGACCCATACATCGTTAGCACCTGTCTCCATTATTTCGATTACTCTACCTAACGCTTCTTCATCAACGAACACTGTACAACCAATAATATCTGAATAATAATATTCATTTTCTTCAAGTTCAATCGCTTCATTTAATTGTTCTTGGTAAATTTTAGAACCTTTTAAATGTTCGATATCATTAATGTTATGAATACCTTCAAACGTTAAAAGATGAAAATTCTTGTGCATTCTATGTGATGCTATAGTAAATGAAAATGATTCATTATTTTTCTTAACTGTAATAAGTTGACCTTTATGAAATCGTTCATTGGTAAAGTCAGAATCTGATAATACTTTCACTTCACCTTTAATACCATGTGTATTAACAATTTTGCCTATTTCAACATTCATTGAGCTGTGCCTCCTCAACTGTTTCATTAATTATTAACATTAAAAAAGAGCACCAATTAGGTACTCTTAATTAACTTCTACAAACACTTTCTTGCCTTGCTCGTTCATTGAACCAGACACAATTGTACGAATTGCTTTAATCATTCTGCCCTTCTTACCAATAATTCTGCCAATGTCTTCTTCATGAACGTCTATATTGAACGTAATGCTAGAATCTTGTTCATCTTTAGATATATTGATGTTCTCCGGATAATCTACGAGCGGTACTATAATTGTTTGTATTAATTTTTCCAATATAATCTACGCTTTACTTAGAAAGTTTAGAATTATGGAATTTCTCCATGATACCTTGAGTTGATAAGATATCACGAACTGTATCAGTAGGTTTTGCACCGTCAGCTAACCATTTTAAAGCTAACTCTTCGTCAACTTTGATTTCTGCTTCTGGTTTAGCAACTGGATTGTAAGTACCGATTGGTTCGATAATACGACCATCACGTGGAGAACGTGCATCTGCTACTACTATACGATAAAATGGGTTTCTTTTTGACCCTTTACGTGTTAAACGAATTTTAACTGCCATGTTTAAAAAACTCCTTACTCATTTATAATTTCTTTTCTACAAGTAAATACTATAACAGGATATAAATTGTTTGTAAAGTGTTTTCTCTTTACCAATTTAAATTTCATACAAAATAAGAGAGCAAAGCTGGCATTATCCCTTAAAGATTGCTGCCATAACTTTGCTCTATATTAAAGTTGTATCATACTTCTATTAGAACGGTAAGTTCATTCCTTGGAATGGATTTCCGCCTCGCTTACCTTTTTTACCTTTTTTATTGCTACCTGTAAATTGTTTCATCATTTTCTTCATATCGCCAAATTGCTTGATCAATCTATTTACTTCTTGTAAAGAACGACCTGAACCTTTAGCAATACGACGTTTTCTAGAAACATTTAAAATGTCAGGATTATTTCTTTCTTCTAAAGTCATAGAACGGATAATCGCTTGAACATTATCGATTTGTTTAGGATCCATGTTAGCATTTTTCATGCCTTTCATTTTGTTAGCACCTGGAATCATATTCATCAGATCATCTAACGAACCTAAACCTTTAACTTGTTCTAATTGTTCTAAGAAATCATCAAACGTAAATGAAGATGTTCTCATTTTCTTTTCTAATTCTTTAGCTTTTTCTTCATCGACACCTTGTTGGGCTTTTTCAATTAAACTTAATACGTCACCCATACCTAAAATTCTAGATGCCATACGTTCTGGATGGAACAATTCAAGTCCATCTAGCTTTTCACTCATACCAATAAATTTAATTGGCTTTTCAGTAACAGAACGGATCGAAAGTGCTGCACCACCACGTGTATCACCATCTAATTTAGTTAATGTTACACCTGTTACATCTAATGTATTATCAAATGATTCTGCAACATTTACAGCATCTTGACCTGTCATAGAGTCTACAACAAGCATAATTTCATCTGGTTTAGATACTTCTTTAACGTCTACAAGCTCATTCATTAATGCTTCATCAATATGCAGACGACCTGCTGTATCGATAATAACAAAGTCTAAATGTTCTTCACGTGCATATTTCAACGCATTCTCAGTAATTTGTTTTGGACTTACTTGATCGCCTTCAGTATATACAGGTATATCAATTTGCTTACCAACCGTTTGTAACTGTTGAATCGCAGCTGGTCTATAAATATCACATGCGACAAGTAACGGCTTTTTGTTATATTTTTTTCTCATTAATAATGCTAATTTACCTGCAGTTGTTGTTTTACCTGCACCTTGTAAACCGACCATCATCACAACAGTAGGTGGTTTACTGCTCATGTTAATTTTACTATTTTCTCCACCCATTAAAGTTGTTAATTCATCTTGAACAATCTTGATGACTTGTTGTCCAGGTGTTAAAGATTGCATAACATCTGCACCTAACGCACGCTCAGATACTGTGTTTACAAAAGATTTAACAACTTTAAAGTTAACGTCTGCTTCTAATAATGCTAATCGTACTTCACGCATCATTGCTTTAATATCTTGCTCTGTAACTTTACCCTTACCTTTGATGCGTTGCATCGTGGCTTGAAGTCTTTCGGATAACCCTTCAAATGCCATAACTTTCTCCTCCTATTCAAGAATTTCTAAGCGTTCTATCGCCTGATTAAGTTCTTGATTATCTCCTGACAATCTTTTTAATTCATCAATAATAGATTGTCTTTCTTTAAATTTTTTAAAGAGCTGTAATTTCGTTTCGTACTCTTCTAATAATTCATCTGTTCGTTTTATATTATCATATACTGCTTGTCGACTCACATGAAATGTCTCTGCAATTTCACTTAGTGCATAATCTTGTAAATAATATAATTCTAAATAATTGCGTTGTTTTTCAGTTAATAATCCTTGATAAAAATCAAATAAGTAATTCATTCTCATTGTTTTTATAAGTTCATTATTTTCCGTCATTTTGATCAGCTTCTTCAGTAGTATTTTCAACAGATTCATTCGCATCTATCATATCTGCAAATAATCCATAAACATAGCTTTCTGCATCAAATGGTTGTAAGTCATCAAGTTTTTCACCGAGTCCTACAAATTTAACTGGAATTTGTAATTCATTACGTATTGCTAACACGATACCACCTTTTGCTGTTCCGTCAAGTTTCGTTAATACGATACCTGTTACTTGTGTCACTTCTTTAAATGATTTAGCTTGTGACAATGCGTTTTGACCAGTTGTAGCATCTAATGCTAATAATACTTCATGTGGTGCTCCAGGTACATTACGATCAATAACTTTTCTAACTTTTTGTAATTCATTCATCAAGTTTGCTTTATTTTGTAATCGTCCTGCTGTATCACAAATTAAAATATCAGCACCTCTATTTTTAGCAGCATTTACAGCATCATACATAACTGCTGCTGGGTCAGAACCTTCTTTTTGACTAATCACTTCTACGCCAACGCGTTCTCCCCATACTTTCAATTGTTCAATAGCACCTGCACGGAAAGTATCTCCAGCTGCTAACATGACTTTTTTACCTTCTTGCTTATAACGGTGTGCTAATTTACCAATTGTCGTCGTTTTACCGACACCATTAACACCAACCATTAATATAACATTTAATCGGTCATTTTCAATATTCATTTGATCAATATCTTCATCATCTTGCACATATATTTCGACTATTTTTTCAACGATGACTTCTCTTAATTCAGATGTTTCACTAATATTTTGGCGTTTTGCTTCCATACGTAATTCATCAACAAGTTCCATAACTGTGTTAAATCCAACATCTGCTTGAATTAACATTTCTTCTAATGCTTCAAAGAAATCTTCGTCAACTTTACGGTAAACAGCTAATAAATCATTTAATTTATTTTGGAAGTTCTCTCTAGATTTTTCTAATCCTTGTTTGAACTTAGCACCAAGTTGTTCTGATTCCCATTCTTCAAACTCATCTAATGACATTAATCCATCGTCAAACTGAACCGCTTCAGGATTTTCTTTTTCATTAGACTCAGGTTCTAAGTCTTGGACTGGTTGTTCTTCTTGGTTTTCAATTTCTTTGTTTTTTTCTTCACTAGGAGAGAATTTATCCTTTAATCGTTTAAAAAAACTCATGATTGTAATGCCTCCAATTCTTCTTCTTTAATTGATTTTAAGTTAACACTCACAAGTTTAGAAATGCCTGCTTCTTGCATTGTAACACCATATAAGCTATCCGCGTATGACATTGTGCCTTTTCTATGTGTAATGACGATAAATTGAGTTTCTGATTTAAGTTGATCTAAATATTCTGCATATCTTATCACATTTTGTTCATCTAATGCAGCTTCAACTTCATCTAGTATTACAAAAGGCGCTGTACGTGCTTTTAATATTGCAAAGAGTAAACTGATTGCAGATAGCGCACGTTCCCCACCACTAAGTAGCGATAAGTATTGTCGATTCTTACCTGGAGGTTGTACGACAATTTCAACACCAGCATCTAAAATATCTTTATCTGTAAGTTGTAACTCAGCACGTCCACCATTGAAGAGTGATTTAAACACATTTCCAAAATGATGATTCACTTCATCAAAGGTTTCTTTAAATCTAGTAGATACTTCGCCATCCATTTCTAATATGACTTGTTCTAATGTTTCTTTTGCTTCTAATAAATCTGTTCTTTGATCACTTAAGAATGTATATCTTTCATTAACTTCTTTAAATTGTTCAATCGCATTTAAATTTACATGTCCAAGTTCATCTATAGACATTTTCGTTAATTTAACTGTTTTTCTTGCTTCTGAAATATCTTCTGGCATTTCATACAATGATTGTGCTTTTTCAAAAGTTAATTGATACGTTTCATTTAAGTGTGTCAATTGATGCTCAATCATAATATCTATTTTAGAGTGCTTACTCACCATATCTTGTAAGCCTGTTTCTAAACCAGAAATGCTTTGATGCATAGATTGCGTATCGCGCTCAATTTGCTCAATTTCTTCTTGAATAGATTTATATTTATTTTGATTATCCATCATTTTCGTTTCTATTTCTTGCTTTTTATCTGTAAACAGTTGAATTTGACTTTCGACTTTTTCAAATTGACCACTACCCATATAATCATCGGAATTGATTAATTCAATTTGGTCATTAATCTTAGTTAACGTATGTTCATATTCGTTTAAATCTTCTTTAAGTCGTTTCTTGTCTTGTTCTTTCAAACGATTTCGTTCTTTTTCAACTGCAAGATTTGAACGCTTTTCATTTAATGTATTTTGAATTGTTTTTTCACTATCTTTACTATGTGAAAGAGATGCATTTAATTGATTAATTTCGTTATCAATTTTCTCTATATCTTGTTTAATATTTACAAGTTTATTTTGCTTTTCTTGTAATGTTTCTTGACCTTTCACAAAGTTATAGCCATCATTCTTCTCAAATTCAAACGTTTCATTTTCGTCTTTTAATCGTTTTTCTTTAGCTAATACTGCATCTAATTGTAACGTTACTTCATGCTCTTTAGCTCTTAATTCAGTACCTTTTTCTTGTATTTCAGTTAAGGACTGTTCAATATTTTGAACTTCTTGTTTTAATGCTTTGACATTCTCTTCGATTTGAGTTGTTTGTTGCATAAAGTTCTGATACTTATCTTCAGTCGTTTTCAGTTCATCTTTTTGTGATAACAAACTTGCTTTCTTTTCTTTGCCACCACCGGTCATAGCACCACCAGGCGTAATCACATCACCTTCAAGTGTCACAATTCTATGCTTGAACTGAATTAACCTCGCAAGTTGATTGGCATTTTCTAAATCTTTAGCAATAATTGTACTACCTAACAAATGCTCTACAATATTTCGATATTTCTCGTCATATTTAACGCCTTCAGAAGCTACTGTAATGAAACCTTGTTGATCATTAATTTGCTCGATAACAGATTGTGGTATAAATCGTTTTTCAACCACATTCATTGGTAAGAATGTAGCACGGCCTAGCTTTTTATCTTTTAAATATTTAATCGCTAATCGTGCATCTTTTTCTTCTTTTACAATGATATGTTGTAAAGAAGCACCTAGCGCTATTTCTATTGCTGTTGTTAATTTAGAGGGTGTATCGATAATTTCTGCAACTGCACCTTCTATACCATTGAGTGACTTTTCTTTCAACACATGCTTCACACCAGAATAAAATCCAGAGTATTCATCTTGCATACTCTTTAACGTATTAATACGCGTCTTCATTTGTTCTGTATAACGGTACGCTTGATACAGTTTTGACTCCGTATCTTTATATGCTTGTTCTTTACTTTTCAACAACTTATGATCAGATTTGTATTTTTCAGTTGTTTCTTGAAGTTCTTTTTCAACAGATTGTAGCTTTTCGGTATAAGTCGATTTATCTTCCCAAACACGTTGAAGTTCTTCGTATACTTCTTTTTGTCTGCCATCTAATCTTGATTGTTTTTCTTGATGTGTTGCTAATTTGTCTTCTAAAAATCTAATATCATTATTAATGTCTGATTGTTCTGTCATGAGTTGATAATAACGATCTTTCAATTGTTCAATTTTCTCTTCAAATGTACCTTCTTTATTCGATAATTGACCTTCAAGTCCATTAATTTCTTGCACTAATGCTTGATATCTATCTTTAAATTCTTTCAATTCCACATCTATTTCTTTAATTTGTTCCGTAATTTTGTTAATTCTCATTTGAGAAGCTTGCTTTTCTTCTTCTAGTCTTTCATTTGTCGCATCACTATTTTTTTGACGTTCTTTTAAGACTTCTAATTGACCAGTAAATCTTTCTAATGATTCAGTCGCTTCAACTAATGCCTTGTTATCATTTTGAATTTGATTAGAAATCTGATCTCTCGATTTTTTCTTTTCATTTAATTCAAATGTCATAGCGTCTAATTCATTTGTTTTTTGTTCTTTTTGATATTGAAAATGCTCGATCTCTTGTTCAAGCTTTTTAAAATCTTTATTTAAACTTTCAATATCATATACCGTTACAGTAATATCACTCTTTTTCATTTCTTCTTTTAAAGCAATATACTCTTCAGCAATCGCAGCTTCTTCTCTTAGAGGCTCAACTCTTGCCTCTAAATCGAATACAATGTCTTCAACACGATTTAAATTTTGTTCTGTTTCGTCTAATTTTTGTGTCGCTTCTTTTTTACGTTTTTTATATTTTAATACGCCAGCTGCTTCTTCTATGAGATATCTTCTATCACTAGGTTTAGCATTTAATACTTCATCAACTTTACCTTGAGAAATAATACTAAAAGCTTCTTTACCAAGACCTGAATCTAAAAATAGATCTAGGACTGATTTTAAGCGTGTTCGTTCTTTATTTAAATAATATTCACTGTCACCATTTCTATATAAGCGGCGTTCAACTGTTATTGTATCTTCATCTATATTTAATTTTCTTGAATGATTATCCAATGTTAATTTTACTTCTGCATATTGGCACTTTTTACGTTCTTTCGACCCATTAAAGATGACATCTTCCATCTTAGATCCACGTAAACTTTTTGCTGATTGCTCACCGAGAACCCATTTTATAGCATCCGTAATATTACTTTTACCACTACCATTTGGGCCTACAATAGCTGTCACACCATTATCAAAGTCTACATGTGTATGTTCAGCAAAAGATTTAAATCCATATGCATCTATTGATTTTAAATAAACCATAAACTACCCCTTATTGACCATTATTCAACGCTTTTTTAGCAGCATTTTGTTCTGATTCTTTTTTCGTTCTACCTTTTCCTGTTTCTAAAGGTTTGCCATTTAATAGTACTTCAGAAGTAAACATCTTGTGATGTGCTGGACCACTTTCATCTAATAAATGATACGTAATATTACCTTTATTATGACGATGCATATATTCCTGCAATTCTGTTTTATAATCACGATTTGCAGTATAATTTTCATCAACGACATGTGGAAATACAACTTTTTCTAAAAATTGCTCTACAATTTCAAGTCCTTTATCTAAATACAAAGCACCAATAAATGATTCGAATGCATCGGCGATTAATGATGGACGTTCACGACCACCTGTTTTTTCTTCACCTTTACCAAGTAAAAGTAATTCGTTCATATTTAAACTCATTGCAAATGTTACAAGTGATGGTTCACATACAATTGATGCGCGCAGTTTAGTGAGCTTACCTTCTGGAAGTAATGGAAATTTCTTAAATAAAAACTGTGACACCGTCAATTCTAACACCGCGTCTCCTAAGAATTCTAAACGTTCATTATGACTTAATTTATCTAATTTAAAGTCATTAATAAAACTTGAATGCGAGAATGCTTGAACATAAATATCATATTGTTCAAATTCGATATCTATTTCTTTCATAAACGCATCGAATTGAGCTTTAAATTGTGCTATGATTTGTGCTTTATTTTTAACCATGCCTGTCCTCCCTAATATTATGTTTCCTATCTATTTTACGTTATATTTCATAAAAAAAAAAGAATATTATCATAAACGACAATATCCATTGACACAATATATAAAACGTCTGAACAAATTGCATTGTTCAGACGTCTATTTCACTTTATGTAATCATCATTGATTGCTTAATTTGGTCTTATAAACCACATTTCAGTTTCATAATCATGCGTGATACGTTGTGCAACTTCTGTCTTGTCAGCGCCGCCACCATACCAGTTTTAATCTAAACTTGTAAATTGCATCACGTTGCCGTCCGCATTACCGTTTAACACAATCGCTGTATGTCCGGCACCTGATCCGAAATCTTCATTAAATACAACAACGTCTCCAGGTTGTGCTACAAATGATGGTGTATTTTTGTACACTGTTGCTTCACCACTAAAATTATTAGCAGTTGGAATATCTTTTGCATAATCACCGTGTAAACCGTGACCATATAAATAATTCCAATAATAATTCACTAAATCAAAACATTGCCAACCGTAGTAGCCATCAAAATCCCAACCCTTGCCTTCCAATGAATAAACATAATTCATTGCAGCCGTTGAAGATTTCGCAACTTCTTTTTGGACCTTGCTCGATTTCTTATCATAATCTCTATGTTCAACCTCTACGTTCTGTATCTTAGGTGTCTTATCTTTAGATGTATCACTACCGCCGCCATCTTTAGCGTCAGCATGCAAATTCAAATTCAATGCAGTCAAGCTCGTAAATGCAATAGCTAACAATAATTTGCTTTTAATCTTCATACATCCCCCTAATAAATATGTTTTATATATATTCATAAATAATATATTAAAACATTTTATCATATATAAAGTATACTGGATAGGTTATAAAGATTAAGTATTGATTACAAAAAGACCACTAAAAGTATACAGTGGCCTTTACTATGAACATCATTTATCGAACTAACAAATCCATTTAAATAACTGAGAATTAAATCAGATCCTTTATTGCATATAACTTAAATATCGTCATTTACGCTTATTATTTTTTTCGTTACCACGTTTAAAGTTACCAGTAGCTTTTGCTAATAAAAGTTGAACTTCAAAATCATCATAATCTACATCTTCCATTCTACCAATTAATTGCTCTGCTTTATAATTTTTTAAAATAGTTACTGGCTTACCAAAATAAAAAATTCTTATCGTTTTCTTTTTAGTAATATTAAACGTAAATGGCTGCTCTACTAACTTATTACGATTATCAATATTCTTCATATTTATGCGCTCCTATATCAATCGTTTTTTTATTTTGATTGAGATATAGGCATTATCTTTATTTTCTTAAATCCTCTATATCCCATGTTGATGCGAAATCATTAAAAACTTTCATCAAATCGCCTCCTACTCTTTATTAAAATTCATTATAACACTTGTTGAGAAAACAAAAATGCCCCACCAATTAAGGTCGTAATATTTTTACTTTGCCTTATCATATATAAAATCTCCAATAATTTTAGAAGATTAGCTCTTTTTCATTTTTACATAATAATAAAAAGCCCGTAACCATTGGTATACGGGCTTTTGTAATATGAATTATTTTTCTAATGATTCAATATATTTTACAGCGTCACCAACTGTGTTGATTTTTTCTGCTTCCTCATCAGGGATTTCCATATCAAATTCATCTTCTAATTCCATTACTAATTCAGCGATATCTAAAGAATCAGCACCTAAATCATCTTTAAATGAAGCTTCAGGCGTTACTTTTTCAGCGTCTACACCTAGACGATCTACAATAATGTCTTTAACTTTGTCGAAACTTGCCATTCCATTCACCTCCTTTAAATGATTTAAATCTTATATAATAAGAAATTCAATTTCTCTTACTATCCTATTCTACTATAAAAGTAGCTTTTATTGCATATACATTCCGCCATTAACGTGAATTGTTTGGCCAGTAATATAGCTTGCTTTATCACTTGCAAGAAATGCTACTGTATGTGCAATATCACTATCTTCTCCAAATCGTGCAAGTGGAATTTGTGACTTCATTTGTTCTTTTAATTCATCAGATAATTGATCTGTCATATCTGATACGATAAATCCTGGTGCAACTGCATTACAAGTAATGCCTCTAGATGCTAATTCTCTAGCAAATGTTCTTGTCATACCTTCAACACCTGATTTAGTTGCTACATAGTTCACTTGTCCTGCATTTCCTAGTGAACCTACAACACTTGATAAGTTAATGATGCGACCAGATTTTTGTTTTAACATTGGTCTAGTTACTGCTTGAACACAGTTAAATACACCTTTTAAGTTTGTATTGATCACGTCATCCCATTCGTCTTGTTTCATACGCATCAATAAATTATCTCTTGTAATACCTGCATTATTGACTAATACATCAATAGTACCAAATTGTGATGTTGTTTCTTTAATCATAGCTTTTACTTCATCTTGCTCACTTACGTTTGCTTGAAATGCAAATGATTCTACACCAAATGATTTAATTTCAGAAACGACTTCTTCTGCTTTTTCTTTATTTCCTGCATAGTTCACAACTACATTGTAACCTTCTTTACCAAGTTCTAATGCAATTTTACGACCAATACCTCTAGAAGCACCTGTAACGATAGCTGTTTTTGTCATTATTCATTCCATCCTTTAATATCATCAATTGTTTGAATTGATGTTATTTTAACATCACGACTAATTTTTTTAACTAACCCAGATAATACTTTGTTAGGACCGACTTCGATAAAGTGATCTACACCTTGATCAATTAAATACTCAACAGATTGACTGAATTCAACTGGTGAGAATAATTGTTTAACCATGTTCGCTTTAATAACTTCATGATCTGTTTCAGGTTTAGCATATACATTTTGTACAATTGGGTGTTCAGCATCTTTCCACTCAAATTGATTAATGTAGTTTTCAAAATCATCTGCTATAGTTTTCATCATTGAAGAATGAAATGGACCTGAAACTTTTAATGGCATAACACGTTTAGCACCAAGTGTTTTACCTTCAGCTGCAAGTTTATCAATGAGTTCTGTATGACCAGATACAACGATTTGACCTGGACAATTGATGTTTGCTGGTTCAATAAGTTTGTCCTCTGTTGATAATTGTTCACAGATTTCTCTCACTTTTTCAATGTCTAAACCTAATACCGCAGCCATAGAACCTACACCTTGTGGAAAAGCTTCAGACATTAATGTACCACGTTTATGTACGATTTGAACGGCATCTTCAAACTTTAATACACCTTCTGATACTAATGCTGAATATTCACCTAAACTATGTCCTAATGCGTAGTCATAATTTAAATCTTTTAAAGCATTCATTAAAGCTGAGCTATGCGTTAACAATGCTGGTTGTGTATATTCAGTTAATCCAAGAATTTCTTCTGGATCTTTAAACATAATTTCAAGTAAATCAAATGATAAAGATTCATTTGCTCTTTCTAGAATTGATGTTGCATTAATTTCTTCTTGATATAAATCTTCAGCCATTCCTACTTTTTGTGACCCTTGACCAGGGAACATGATTGCAACTTTACTCATTTATTTCACCTACTGCTTTCTTCATTTTATCTACTATTTTAGTATCTGCAGCTAGCTTAGCTTGTTTAATTGCATTATAGAATGCACGTTGATCTGATGATCCGTGTGCCTTAACAACAACACCATTTAATCCTAATAGGACTGAACCACCGTATTCTGCATAGTCCATTTTATTGCTAATCTTTTTAATATCTTTTTTCAAAGTAAGTGCAGCAAGTTTATTTTTAGTTGAAGCAGTCATCGCTTCTTTTAACATTTTAAATATACCTGTCGCTGTTCCTTCGATCGTTTTTAACACCATGTTACCGTTATAACCATCTGATACAACGACATCACATGCATCTAACAATAAAGATTTTGCTTCAACATTTCCAATAAAATTATCAAATTGTTCTTCTTTAAGTAATTGATAAGTCTTTTTCGTTAAAGCATTACCTTTTGATTCTTCAGTACCAATATTCAAAAGTGCTAATGAAGGTTTTTCAATACTTCTAATTTGTTTGGCATAAATTTCACCCATTTTAGCATATTGCACAAGGTGTTCAGGTTTAGCATCTGAGTTTGCACCAATATCTAAAAATACAAATCCTTTACCTGTCACTGTCGGGAAAGTCGCAACTAATGCGGGTCTTTCAATACCTTTTATTCTGCCGACAATAAATAAACCACTACTCATTAGCGCACCAGTATTACCAGCTGATACACATGCTTCAGCTTTACCTTCTTTAACAGCATTTGCCATTAAAACCATTGAAGCATTTTTCTTTTTCTTAATTGATCTAACAGGTTCGTCATCCATTGTTATCTTTTCATCAGTATGATAAACAGTGATACGTTCATGTTTGTAATCAAATTGTTTTTCATCACCATATAACAAAATCTCTAAATCTGGAAAATCATTAACTGCTTGTTTAACCGCTTCTATTACGATACTTGGCGCGTCATCTCCGCCCATCATATCTATCGCAATCTTAACCATTATTTTCACCCTCGCTCGAATAATACATTTCAAATTGTCCTTGGAAAACAGTTTCTCCATGAACAGTGCTTGTGACATCTACTTTAGCTATATGTTTCGATTTATGAATCACAGTAGCTTTAGCAATGACTCTTTCATTTAGTTTTACTGATTTTTTGAATTGAACATTACTTTTAGTTGTTAATGCTAATTCATCATTAATCAATGCTACACATAATGAGTTAGCTTGGGCAAATAAATAGTGTCCTCTAGCAATACCGTTACGTGTAAAAACATGTTCTTCCTTAATATCTATAATAGATATTGCTGATTTATCTAGTTCAATATCTATAATTTCCCCAATAACATCTTCAATGGGTAATGATTTAATTTCATCATGATTTTGTGTTGCTACATCTTTGATGCGGCGTCTTAATTCTGGAATACCTAGCTCCATTCTATCCAGTCTAATAGTTTGGATGCTTACTTTAAAATATTCACTTAAAGTTTCGTCAGTTATGAAAGGTTCAGCTTTCAAACGATTTGTTAATTCCCTCTGGCGATCTGCTTTTGATAATTTCATTTCATCCAAATCCATTCTATTATGTACTTATAGCTAAAATTAGCACCTGCTATCATGACCTACCTTACTTATACTAACACGGGTATAACAATATACTCAACAAATTATACAATAAAAAAGAACGAAATTTACAAATTTGGTCATAAGACTTACATAATAAGATGTAAAGACTAGGTGGAATGAGTGAAATTGGGGAGGTCGGGATTATTTAGGTGTTGGGGGTGATTAGACCTTGGATTCAAGGGGATTGGATTGGAGAAACTCATGGCTTAATGCAAGACTTATGCCATGACTTGGCTTTATTTAGTAGTTAAGCTATGACTTGGTCCATCTCTTGGCTTTATTAAGAAGTTAAGCTACGACTTGGACGATTTTTTATGTAATCAAAAATGTTCATTTCTAAATAATCATTTAATTTTTGATAAGATGTGAGTTCATTACTTCTTTAACTCACATCTTTTAGAATATCTCAAATTCTCCTTTCGCCCCCCCACGAATCTATCCAACTATATCTCGAATCCTCCACACCAAAATCTTGAATCCTCCCTCCGACCTCTCATATCCAATTCATCCAACTCATTTCTTCCAACAAAAAAAGAGCAAAATTTCAAATTTTGCTCTTCCCCCTCAAAGTTATGCTGCATTTTCTTCTACTGCTGTAAATATCATGCGCTCTTCGAACAATAATGTATCTGGATTATAATTATCACATGTTATTAACGTTAATTGATTCGGTTTACCTTTATGTTCATCTAATACTTCCACTTGATTTGGTTTAACATTTTTAATGTTTTTAATTTTATATGTTTTTTTACCTTTTAATGTGATGAGTTCTACTTTATCGCCAACTTTTGCGCGATCGAGATAGTTAAATCTTATTCCTGCGCCTTCTACACGATGTCCTGCTATTGCGACATTCTGCTCACTTAACTGTTCATTCTCATCTACTAATGACAAACCATTTTTTAAATTTTGTTCTGTTGCTGGCCCTTTAAATATTGGCTCTGATATATCTGCTGCTGGTACTTTTAAATAACCAACCATATGTTCATTTACTTTTAAGTTATCTGTTTCTGTTTTAGTAATCCATGATTCTATTGGATTTATTTTAACGCTGTCATCATGATTTACATACGACTCGATGACCTTATCATTAACACGGTCTGTAAAATAAGTTCTAATATCATTCCAGAAGAAAATAGATATTGCCGTCATGATTAATAAGATACCTATAATTTTATATAACCATCTCATGTTTCTAACCTACTCTCAAAATATGGTAATTCAAATTTATACAATACGTGTACCAATGTCAATCAAAATTTTGTTCTGACATAGATTCTTGTACTAATAATCTCAATTTATCATATTCAGGTTTGAAAAATTCACCTGATTGAACTAATTCACTCGCTTCATCTCTTGCGACTTCTAACATTCTATAATCCTCTACGATATTTGCAACTCTGAAATCAGGCAAACCACTTTGTTTAACGCCAAAGAAGTCACCAGGTCCTCTCATTTCCAAATCTCGTTCCGATAAATAAAAGCCGTCTGTGGATTCAGTCATAATGTGCATACGTTCTACACCACTCTCAGTTTTGGGTGATGCTACTAAAGTACAGTAACTTTGATGATGACTTCTACCAACACGACCTCTTAATTGATGTAACGTAGATAAACCAAAACGGTCGGCATCATAAATAATCATAAATGTTGCATTAGGTACGTTCACTCCAACTTCAACTACAGTGGTAGAAACTAATATCGCGATTTCATTATTACTAAATTTATTCATGATTTCATCTTTTTCATCTGCATTCATTTTACCATGTACAAGTCCAACTTTATCAGCACCAAAACGTAACTGTAATTGCTCATAGATTGCGACCACATTTTGAACATCTAACGCTTCACTTTCTTCTATTAATGGACAAATGACATATGCTTGTCGACCTTTTAATATTTCTCCATTTAGCTGATTTAATACATGATCAATTTCTTCATGTTTTGCCCATGACGTCAAAATTTCTTTTCTACCTTTAGGCATTTGTTTAATCGATGTTACATCCATTTCACCGAATGCAGAGATAGACAATGTTCTCGGTATTGGTGTTGCTGTCATAAACAAGACATTTGTATCTGCACCTTTTTCACGCAACTTCTTACGCTGATTTACACCAAATCGATGTTGTTCATCAATGATAACTAATCCAATGTCATTAAATGCCACGTCATCTTGTATAAGTGCATGCGTACCTACAATGACGTCAACTTCTCCTGCTTCTAACTGTTCAAGTAATAATTTTCTTTTTTTACCTTTAACTGAACTTGTTAATAAAGCGACATTCAATTGTCCACCAAATAACTCATCTAAGCTGATCGCATGTTGTTCAGCTAATATAGCTGTCGGAACCATAAGCGCACTTTGCTTACCAGCATTAAACATTGCATAAATCGCAATGGCTGCAACAACCGTTTTACCCGAACCTACATCACCTTGTAATAATCGATGCATTTTAATAGGTGCTTTTAAATCTCTAAAAATTTCATTCACACTGTTTTTCTGAGCATCTGTTAATTCAAATGGTAATGTTTCGATAAAAGATTTTACCGCATTGACATCATAATTTAAACCTTCTATTTTATTAGACTCTTTTTCTAATTTGCTTAACCATTTCATCTTTAACTGAAATAAGAATAATTCATTAAATGAAAATGTTCGTCGTGCTAATTTAAGGTGATTAAATTGAAGTGGTTTATGTAAAATTGGAATGACATCTTTTAATGGCATTAATTTGTACTTATCCATTAAACTTGATGATAACCATTCATCAATTTCAACAAGTTGCAATGCTTGTTCAATGTATTTATTAAGTTGTTTTTGTTTTAAGCCTTCTTTTAATCGATAAATAGGTGTTAACGTATTTCCACCGTCTTCTTTTTCAGCTATTACTTTTTGACCAGCAATAATTTGTTTCTTTTGATTCCATTTACCTTTGATTGTAACTAATTCACCCATTACGAGCCTTTTTTTCAAATAAGGTTGATTAAAGAAAGTGACTTTAACGGCAATTTGATCAATTAGCATGTGACACGTTAATTTAGATTTATTCCTACCAAAAAATGCAACAGTCGGACTAGAATACACTTCTCCAGTAACAGTGACAACATCACCATCAGTAGCTTCATTTAAATTAATGACAGATTCATCTTCGTAACGTGTTGGTAAATACAACACTAAATCTTCTAATGTATAGATATTTAATTCATTTAATAACTGTAAACTTTTTGGTCCAACACCTTTAAGTTCTTGCAAAGTTCGCTCTGTATATATCAGATGTTGCTTATTCATTTTTATCACCTATATTTATTAATACTCTAATTATAGAACAAATATATGATATAAACCAATCGAATTCACCAAAATGAGATTTATACAAAAATATAAAGGCCAGGACAATAAATTATGTCCCAGCCTTTATGTTGATGTTTTCGTTAATTTCCAAATATCTCTTGTTTTAATCTTTCACCTGTTGGCGTACCTGCTAGACCACCACGACCTGTTTCACGTAGTGCTGAAGGCATTGTTTGGCCAATTTTATACATAGCTTCTATTACTTCATCAGTAGGAATTCTTGATTTCACACCTGCTAAAGCCATATCAGCTGAAATAATTGCATTTGAAGCACCTGCAGCGTTTCTCTTAACACAAGGTACTTCTACTAAACCTGCAACTGGATCACAAACAAGTCCTAACATATTTTTTAAGCTAATTGCAAATGCTTCTGCAGATTGTTGAGGTGTACCGCCAGCCATTTCTACTGTTGCAGCAGCACTCATCGCAGCTGCTGAACCAACTTCAGCTTGGCAACCACCAGCCGCACCTGATATAGATGCGTTATTCGCAACAACAAATCCAAATGCACCTGTTGTAAATAAGAAATGTAACATATCTTCTCTAGTTGGGTTTAGTCTTTTTTTCAGCGCAAATAACACACCTGGTGCAACCCCTGCGGAACCGGCAGTTGGTGTTGCACATATTTTACCCATTGCTGCATTCACTTCATTCGTCGCAACAGCTTTACTGACTGCATCAATCATTAAATCACCTGAAAGTGATTGACCACTTTCTAAATAATCTTGTAAAAGTACAGCATCCATTCCAGTTAAACCAGTTGTTGAAGTTACACCATTGATACCACGTTCAATGGCTTTTTCCATTGTATCTAAATTACGTTCCATATTTTGATAAACTTCTTCTTTAGAGAGTTTAGACACGCGCATTTCTTGTTCAATCATGACTTCATATATTTTTTTATTTTCTCTTTCACAAATTTCAATAAGTTCTTTTACACTTTGAAACATGATAACCCTCCTTTTATGATTCCCCCATTAATGTGACTGTTTGTACACCATCAATTTCTTTAATTTTATTTAAGACTTCTTGTGGAATATCATCATCTAATTCACACGTCATTAATGCAAGTTCACCTTTCTCTTTACGGGCCACTTGCATACTACCAACATTAATACGATAATCACCAAAGACATTGGTCACTTTCCCGATCGTGCCAAAAGTATCCTTATGAAAAACAAGTAACGCAGGATAATTCCCACTAATGGCAATTTGAAATCCATTTATCGCAACGATTTCAACTTTACCGCCACCAATTGAAATACCTTCTACTGAGATTTCCATTTCTTTATTTCTCATGTTGATAATTGCAGTGTTTGGATGTGATCGCTCTTCAAACATTTCGATAAAGTTTACATCAATCTGTTGTTGCTCAGCATCTTGAAGACTTGTTTTGATTCGATCATCATCTGTATCATAGCCTAAAATACCACCGACTAACGCAACATCTGTACCATGTCCTTTATAAGTTTCCATGAAAGACCCATATAAATATATATCAATATGTTCTGGTTTACCATCAAATAAACCTCTAGCTATTAATCCAATTCTTACTGCACCAGCAGTATGTGATGAAGATGGCCCGACCATTACTGGACCAATAATGTCAAAGACACTTCTATATTTCATCAATAATCACTCGTTTCTCTTTTAATTTCACCATACCATTATAACAACTTTCGTTCGTTTTGTAAGCGTTTTACAACACAAAAGACAACAACGCTTTTGTTTAACATTGTTGTCTTTTATCTTGAGATTATTCTACTGAGAATAAGAATGAGTAAATTGGTTGGTCACCTTGATGTACTTCTACTTCAACTTCATCATAGTTTTCTTCAACATATGATACTAATTGATCGACTTCTTCATCAGTAGCGTCTTCACCTTTAATAATAGTTAAAATTTCACTGTCTTCATCAATCATTTCATCGATAAGCTTTTTACTAGCTGTTATGTGGTCAGCATCACTTACTTTAATGCTGCTTTCATGGATACCCATGAACTCACCTTTTTTAATTGTAATACCATCTATATTTGTATCTCTAACAGCATACGTTACGGAACCTGATTTAACAAAACGCATTGCGTCTTCCATTTGTGCTTTATTCTCTTCGATTGATTGCTCTAAGTTAAGATTTAACATTGCTGACAGACCTTGAGATACTGTTTTTGATGCTACAACAGCTACAGGTATATCAACTAAATGTTCAACTTGTTCAGCTGCCATAATAATATTTTTATTATTTGGTAAGATGATTGCATTTTTACAACCTGATTGTTTTACAACTTTTACGATATCTTCTGTTGAAGGATTCATTGTTTGACCACCACTGATGACATGTGTTGCACCAAGTGATTTAAATAATGTCGTGATTCCTTCACCCATTGAAATTGTAATGACTGCTGTGTCAATTGTTTCTTGTTCTTGTTGCTGTTCTTGTTTTATTTTTTTATCTGCGCTTTTACGAAGTACTTCTCTATGTTGTTCACGCATGTTTTCGATTTTAATCTTAATCAGTTCACCATATTGGCTTCCGTATGATAATACTTCGCCTGGTGTTTCAGAATGAACATGTACTTTTGCAATTTCATCGTCAGAGATTACAAGTAATGAATCACCGAATTGACTCATATCTTCTCTAAATTGTTCTTCATCGAATGCTTTTTTATCTTTTCCAAAGCGAACCATAATTTCTGTACAGTAGCCGTAGACGATATCTTCAGTATTCATAACGCCACCGAAATCGTGGTCATCATTGATAAATTCATCTGTATCTACTTTTTCTTTAGCTGGTTGAATTTTTTCGCCTTTTAATGTTGCTAAGAAGCCTTCATAAACAAACATTAAACCTTGTCCACCACTATCCACTACACCTACTTCTTTAAGTACTGGTAGTTGGTTTGGTGTGTTTTCTAATGCTTTTTTTTTTTTTTCAATTACAGCTTCCATAACTGTAATAACATCTTCTGTTGATTCAGCAGCTTTAACCGCCGCTTCTCCAGCTACTCTCGCAACTGTTAAAATCGTTCCTTCAACTGGTTTCATAACAGCTTTATATGCTGTATTTACACCTGATTGGAATGCTTTAGCGAATTGTTGAGCATCAATTTCTTGTTCATTCTCAATCGATTTTGAGAATCCTCTAAATAATTGAGATAAGATAACACCTGAGTTACCTCTTGCTCCCATTAACAATCCTTTAGAAAATATTTTACCAACCTCACCGATATGTGCATTACTATGAGATTTAACCTCTGCTGCACCTGATGACATTGATAAATTCATATTTGTTCCTGTATCCCCGTCTGGTACAGGAAACACATTTAAAGAATCTACAAAATCTGCATTGTTTGATAAACTATCTGATCCTTGAACGATCATATCAGCAAACAATTTGCCGTCAATCTTATTCATACTGTATTTGCCTCCCTATGCTTCCTCATCATCATTAATAACTCTAACACCTTGGATATATATGTTGACTGCGTTGACTTTTAAATTTAATGATTGTTCTAAAGTATATTTAACAGCAGATTGGACATTGTTTGCTATTTCTGAGATTTTCGTACCATAACTCACAATTATATACATATCTACATCAAGAACACCTTCGTTTTGAGATACAATAACACCTTTGGCATAATTATCACGCCCAAGAATTTCTGCAATGCCATCTCTAACTTGATGTTTACTTGCCATACCAACGATACCATAACATTCTACAGCAGCTCCGCCAGCAAGTGTTGCAATAACGTCATTTGAAATATCGATACTTCCATACTCATTTGTAATTTCTAAAGTCATGATTACGTCCCTCCTACACATTTAAATTTTTTCGTTTTATTAACTACTTTTATATGTTCTGTTTAATTATACTTAATATCACATTCACATCGCAAGAATTCATCATTTTAATCACGTTTTTTATACAACGTTTTCACAAGATATTATTATAACAAATAAATTGAACTTTAAAATACTTTTTGCGAAATTTGTTATTATTTTTTCGCTAATTTACAAAAAATCCGTTGAATAAATTATAAGTGCGTGTTATATTATTAAAGTGTGTAAACGTAAATAAATGTGTATTTATATTTCATTAAAGGAGGATATTTATGGCTAAAGAATGTTTCGTAACAGGTCGTAAAGCTAGAACTGGTAACCACCGTTCTCACGCATTAAATGCTAACAAACGTCGTTGGAACGCTAATTTACAAAAAGTTAGAATCTTAGTTGACGGTAAACCTAAACGTGTATGGGTTTCAGCTCGTGCGCTTAAATCAGGTAAAGTTACACGCGTTTAATGAATATAAGTCACATATAATAAAGAGAACCTTTGTGTGGAAGGTTCTCTTTTTTTATTTATCTTTACTTTGTACCATCAATATATTGCCAAGTTCAACTGTCACTAATGGATGTTCATGCCCCTCTTTAAACTCATTACTAATCGTTAACGTTGAGCCTTGCGCCAAAGTTGTAAATGGTAAATCATATTTAAATTCTTCTAATTTTATTCTAATATTCGTACTTAACGGAATAAAGGACACATATTTCATACCTTCTACTTGTGAAATTCGATGATTTCCTGCTTTTAATACTGTAATTTCATTTTGCTTATCTACGAGCGTGATTTGAATATTATCTTCCAGAAATTCTGGTTTCGTTAATATTTGAACTGCACCCATAAAATGATCTAATCTGCCACCTGTCGCACCATATATTCTAATTTCTTCGTATCCGAGTTCAACTGCTAAGTTAACCGCTAATGCAAGATCGGTATCATCCTTTTCTTTCTTAACCGGATCAATATCGATATGTTCAATGATTTGTTGATACTCTTCATCTGATACCGAATCAAAGTCTCCTACTGCAGCAACAGGCTTAATATCATGTTTAATTAATTCAATTGTTCCTCTATCTACACCTATCCAATCAATGTGTTTTTCATCTTGAAGTATATGTTCATTGATATGACGCATACTACATAATAGATTTACTTTCACGATTAATCACCCTTTAATTTATGTACAGGTTCTTTGTAGTCTTCATGTTTGAAGTAATAAGATCCTGCAACTAATATGTCTGCGCCTTGTACTTTACATAACGCACCTGTTTCTTCATTAATACCACCATCAACTTCAATTTCAAAGTTTAAGTCATGTTCATTTCTATATTCGTCTAACCAAGTAATTTTATTTAACGTAGATTCTATGAAGCTTTGACCACCAAATCCTGGATTCACAGTCATAATTAGAACAAAGTCCACGTCTCCTAAAATTTGCGATAATGATTCTACAGGCGTTCCAGGGTTGATAACAACACCTGCTAATTTATCATGCGCTTTGATTTGTTGTATCGCTCTATGAATGTGTGGTGTCGCCTCGTAATGAACAGATACCATGTCACTACCCGCTTTACAAAACGCATCAATCATTTGTTCTGGGTTCTCGATCATTAAATGTGTATCAATCGTCATATCTGTTACTTTTCTTAATGATTCTAAAATAGGTAATCCAATCGATATATTTGGTACAAACTGACCATCCATTACATCAAAATGTAAAATGTCTGCGCCAGATTCCTTAACGCGTGTTACTTCTTGTTTTAATTCTGCAAAATCACAAGCTAAAAGTGAAGGTGCTATTTTTAACATTAATATCTTACCTTTCTATTTTGAATTTCTTCGAATAATGTCAAATAGTGCTTATATCTTAACTGATAAAAATGATTATCTTGAATTAGTTCTTTTACTGCACATTTAGGTTCATTAATGTGCGTACAATTTCTAAATTTACACTGTGATTTAATGGCTTCATATTCTGGGAATAAATCTGCGAGATCTTCTTTTTCAATGTGTGAAAAGTCTAATGCACTAAATCCTGGTGTGTCAGCTAAATAACCACCCTCTAACTCATACAATTCAACATGTCTTGTCGTATGTTTACCACGATTAAGTGCTTTTGAGATTTTGTTCGTTTCTAAATTCAAATCGTCGAACAATCTATTCATAATCGTGGATTTACCAACACCAGATTGTCCACTTAACACGATAATACCGTCAATTAAAGGTTTAATCGCATTTGATACATCATCATCATCACCTATAAATAATGTTTCATATCCAATTGATTGATATTGCGCTAATTTATCTTGTATTTGTTGAATTTCATCATCAGTCGCGAGATCTTTTTTAGTTACACATATTATAGGTGTAATATTGTATGAATGAACGACTACGAGAAATCTATCTAATAATTGTTGACTAAATGCTGGTTCTGATGCACTCATCACGACGATAACTTTATGAATATTTGAAACAGGGGGTCTTAGTAATATATTCTCACGTTCATGAATATGTTGAATATAGCCACCCGTTTCATTTTCAACTTGAAAATCAACTATATCTCCGACAACTGGTGATGTTTTCTTCTTTCTGAATAATCCTCGAGCTCTCGTAATATATATACCATCGTCAGCTTGTACTGAATAATCTCCACTTATTGATTTAATAATACGACCAGTTTTCAATATAACACCTACCTCATTTTATTTTAATTATACCAAATCATACTGCTTAAATAATCAATTATTTATGTTGCTTAAACAAAATCGTTACTTCTGTCCCTTTATCGACTTCACTTTCGAAGAAGATTTGAGCATCATGATGTTCAATAATTGAATCAACAATCGATAACCCTAGACCGTTACTATCAACATGTACATTATGAGATTGATCACCTTTATAAAATCGATCTTTAATATGTTTCAGCTGTTTCTCAGTCATACCATAACCTTCATCAATAATCGAAACTTGTACAAATTCATTTTGTTCTTTTAGATCAATTTGTATCATACTATGTTCTGGTGAGTATTTAATAGCATTACTTAATATATTATAAAGTGCTTGATAAAGTAATTTATGATTACCTTTAATAGTTAAATCATCCATATCAAATAGAACTGAGATTTCATTGTCTTCTAATAAGAAATTCAGATTTTGAACGACTTCTTTAACGACTTTTTGAACATGTACTGTTTCATTAAATGATAAATGCTCACTATTATCTAACTCAGATAACAACAATAATTGTTTCGTTAAATTACTCAAACGATATGCCCTAGCATATATATCTTCTATAATTTGTGTTCTTTTATTTTCATCTTGTTCATGTTCAAGTTCTCTTAATAAACTTAAAATAGACTGAAGCGGAGATTTAATTTCATGAGATACATTTTGAACAAAGGATTGTCTCATCATTTCTAGCTGTTTAAGTTCATCTCTCATCTTAATAAATCGGTGTTGTAATATACCTATTTCATCGTCACGTGTTACTTTGATATCGACATCAAAGTCACCTTTTCTTAATGATTCAGTCGTCTTCATAAGTCGTCTAATTGGGGTTGCTAATGAATAACTTGAGAAGAGCACGAGTACTAATGAAATTACGACTAGCAATACAAGCAATATCGCTAAAAATATTCTAAATTCGCCTAACATTGAACCCACACTAGGTCTCAAGAATAACGCATACTCAGCACCTTGATGTTGAATCTTTATACCGACAGTGTTTCTCGTTTCATTATCAAAGAATCCTGTAATAAAAATATTAAACGGTCTATTCTTAATACCATGATACGTTTTACCGTCTAATACATCTTCAACAGCTTGGTTGTCTAAATTATATTTTCTAAAGTTATCACCATAATAAGTCGGTTTCAACTTATCATTATACAATACAGCTTGATAATGTAGCTCGCTTAAGTGATTTAAATAATTATCCAACGACATTTCATTATCATGATCAATATAATCTTGAACATCTTTTAAAGTATTAAACACTTTGTGGTCATTTTTTTCTTTTAAATCTATATGATAATAAATATTTGTAAGAATAAAACCTAAAATAGCACTTACGAGCATCACAACTATTGTATAAATCGTTATTCGTTGAGCTAAAGACTTAAACCTCATGAGCAAGCACCGCCTTGTAACCAACGCCTCTGACGGTTTTAATCAAGACATCACTCTCTAACTTTTCTAATCGCTTTCTAATACGTTTAATATGTACATCAAGCGTTCGTTCGTCTCCTTCGAAATCAATACCCCATACAACTTCAATAATTTTGTCTCGTTGTATTACTTTATCTTTGTTACGCATTAAATAATCTAGTAATGCAAATTCTTTCTTTGGTAAAAGCATTGTTTTCTGATTAATCGTTATTTCCATATCAACACTATTGATATGTGTATTACCTATTTGAAGTTCATTGGATGAATTAATTTTAAACCTGCGTAGAACAGCTTTTATTCTAAATATTAACTCTTTAATTTCAAATGGTTTTGTCACATAATCATCTGTTCCAGCGAGAAATGCATTTTCTTTATCACTCAACTCATCTCTTGCCGTTAACATGATAACTGGAATATCAAAACTATCCTTAAGTATTTGACACAATTCAAAGCCGTCCATACCTGGCATCATAATATCTACAACAGCAATATCAATATATTTATGCTCTACAACTTCTATAGCTTCCTCACCACTGAGACTTGTTATAACATTTATATGTTCACGTTCAATTTCTCGCTTCAAATCATTTAAGATAAATTTATCATCATCTACAACTAAACAAGTTACCATGTCATCACCTCTTTACCTATGATACCAAATATCTTTTAGAATTTTCATATATACATGAATTCAGGCTGAAATTTCGAATGAAATTTCAGCCTGAATAATATTATTATAATGAATCAATTCATGATTAAACTGATTCTACGTTACGGTTTACTAATGCATTTACATTTTCAATGATTGTACCACTTACGACACGACCTGGTAATTTATTTAAATTAACAGATAGATCTTGGTCTTTTTTCATATCATATGAAATGTTTCTAGCGAAGTATTTCATAGATTCTTCCATGATGATAATTGTCATCCACTCACCAGCACAACGGTGGTTTGTATAATAATCGCCACCACCTTGAGGGATTAAATCAAATGGACTTCCGTCCCAATCGCTAAAGCGGTTTGGATAGAACCTTTCTGGATTCTCCCATAAGCCGTCTCTATGCAATGTTCCGTAAATATCTAATACTAAGAAAGTATCTTTCTCAATCGTATAGCCATCAAATTCGATATCTACTGCTGCTTTACCAGGTAAATAAGGTACGAATGGATAGAATCTTCTAACTTCTTGTACAAATTTATAAGCATAGTCATTTTCATTATTGAAGACTTTTTCTGCTTCTCCTGGATAATCATGTAATGCTTTCACACCGAAACTAATAAAACGATTAATCGCGACTAGAGGACGCACAACGTTCATTAAATCGATCGCACACAATCTAGAATCCATTAAATTACCTTCAAAATCTTCCCAGTGACTAAATTCATGTAATGCTGTACCTTGTGGAGGTGTTAATTTACCTTCACGTACTGCAATAATTTGATTTTCTAGGAATGTTTCCACTCTATCTCTTGCTTTTTTAGCTTCTCTATACCCTTTGAATGCAGTACCGATATTTTTAAATGAATCAATCATTGTGTCCATATCTTGGGCACAGCTTTCAATTTCTTCAGGAGACGCGATAACGCCTGCCCATCTAAATCCAACTTTAGTTAATAAGATAATAGATTCTTTATAAACGTTAACTTCGTCCATTCTTTCCATACGTTCAGTATTCATGAACCAAGTACTACGTGTAAGTTCTCTCAAATATTCTAAATTTTCTTCAGTCATTAATGACATAAATAGAGCTTTACGGTCTATGTGTTTTTTACCACCAGTAGTATGTATAGCGCCTTTACCGAATAAAGTATTAACAACACGTTTTGGTAACGTACCTTGTCTTTCAATTAAATCGTTATTATAAAAAAGCTCTGCTGCTTCTTTACCACTGATTACAACTGTTCTTCTTCCGCCTAATGCTCTTAATTCAAAAATATTTGTATCAAATTTCTCAAGTCTATTTGGTACATATTTATAGCCTTCTTTCAAAACTTTAAATGTACTGTCTAGACCTCTATCTTTTGGTATTTGCTTACCCATAAAGTTAATGCCCCCTAGAATTTTTGTAAATTTCATATACTTACATATTATTTCATTTTCTGTGAAAATAATCAATCAACTACTATTATCAATTGAAAATTTAATATCTTTGTCAACTAATGCATGTCTTTTTGACCACTCAATTAGCGTATCTGGATAAACGACATCATCTTGAATCGATTGATTTAGATTTTCAACTGGAAAACTGAGTATAAATCGTTGATCAATAATTTCATCAACAATATTTAAAAACGCTAGATTTCCATTCGTTGGTCTTCCGACAAGATTGACTATTCCCGATTTTACTACTTTATAAACGAGCCATTCAGCTGCATAAGATGTATCTTTATCAATCAAAATCACAATTTCTTCAAATCGACTTAATCCGATAAAATCAATTTTATCATCATCAAAGAATTTCCAATCACCAACAGGTTGATCTAAAATATTTTGATAAAAAGCTTGTTCATTCATTTCACTGCATGCTTTATACAAACGTTCTAATTTTTGCTTAAATAACGACTTATGACGCTCCCGCTCAACCTTTACTTGTGTGTCTTTCGTTAATATTGTTTCTTGATTGCCAATCTCATAAAAATAAGGCATAAGAAACTCTGCGATACTCAAATTTTTAAATTGTGCATTTCTAAAATCAAAAATGACTTTTTTAGATGATGCTTGAATTTTGGATAATTTGTATAACGCTTCAACAGCTTGTTCAAAACGAATATCACCGTTAAATTCTAATATTGGTACATCATCCTTAACCGTCACATCAATCGTATGTTCTGTACTCACCGGATAATGTCTCAATTCAAAGTGATAAGTTTGATTCGCTCTTTTTACTTCTACTTCATTTTGGAAAGTTAAAATATGTCCCCATTCTTCTCTATGGTATGGTTCATCTTTTAATAAACGATGATATCTCATTCTACAATATTCAATAGAATCCCCTGATAACTGTGTAATTTCATCACCAACAACAAAGCGTATATCATCCAGCACTTTCGTAACAACTAAAGCATCTTTAGTAGCTCTTACCTTAATTCCAACTTGTTTGTCAGGAATTTTCAATGCCTTAATAGACGTACTCAACAAGCCTATATCATAAAAGAAATTATTCATAACTTCTATAAAGACTTGATCAGACAGATGAGATGAGGTCACAATATTTTTATACTCTTCATAAATAGCGTGCTTTTGATCAGCATCTACAATAGCATGTTCTGTTTGACGATATACATATTCATATAAAGACACATAAGGAAGCATATTTTTCACCCCAGACTCATTTTCTAAATTTTACTAAGAACTAAACATTAAATCAATAGTGTATAAAAATAGAGACTGAAACACTGTTTAATGTTTCAGTCCCTCAAATAGCTATATACTTTTCATATATTTAGAAATCATCGTAATCAATTGTGTTACTTTCAACCTCTTTACCATCTACTTCAACGCGATATTCAGCTGATTCGCCTTTTGGAATCGTGAAATTAATGCTTCTTGTTGTATCTTTTTTAATCGTAAAGGAATCTGCAACTTTTTTGATATCATTTGATTTATCTTTAACAAAGATCTCTACTTTCTGACCTTTTTTACTATCAGAACCTGTAAATGGTATATAAACGGATTGTGTATATGTTTTATCTCTTGCGTTATCATCACTGTCATCTTTTTTATCTTTATCATCTGATTTATCTGAGTTAGAGTCTTTATCTTCACCTTTAGATACATCAAAATAAATCGTTGATTCGACTGGCAATTGTCCATCTTTAAATGATTGTTTAACGATTGTATCTGCTGGTTCATCACTTTCAACTTCAGATTGTTCTACTTTAAATCCAAGCGCTTCAAGTTCAGAAGTTGCTTTACTAATTTCTTCACCTGTATAATCTTTAACGTATTCTTGTTTTACGCCGATTGATTTTGTCAAAATAATCATCGTATCTTTAGGTACAACTTTAGAACCTGGTTCGATATTTTGATTAATCACTGTGCCATTCGTCGCTTTATCATACTGTTCTTTTATACGGACAGATTCAAAGCCTTGTTTTTCTAATTGCTTTTTCGTTTTGTCTGCTGATTTTCCAACATAATCTTCTATGGTAAACGTCTTAACACCTTGAGATATCACTAAATCAACTTTAGTCATTTCTTTAACCTTACTACCTACTTTAGGTGTTACTTTCATAACTTCGCCTTCTTTAAAACTATTACTATAGGCTTCTGTTATTTTACCTTTGCTTAAACCTTTTTCATCTATTAAAGCTAAGGCTTCACCACGTGATTTACCTAATAAGTTAGGCACGTCTACATATTTAGGAGCCGTTAAGGCAAAACCAATTGCACCTACTAACATACATAATAGTAAAATGGGTACAAAAACGATTAACCATTTATTACGCTTACGTTTAGGTTTATTTGTTTCCATATTTTGCTGTTGTGCATTAGCATTTTGTTGCGTCGTTGCAATTGGAACAGTCTTTGTATCACTTTCTTCTTCATCAGCTTTTATAACGGGCATTGTTTTAGTATCTGAATCAGACTCATACCTAGGTAATTCATCTTTACGTTCATCGTCCAATGCTGTTAAAAGGTCATAATACATTTCATTTGTATCACGGTACCTTAGTGATTTTTCTTTACGAGTTGCTTTCATAATGACATTTTCTATACTTTGAGGTATAGATGGTCGTTCTTTTCTAATAGATGGCAACTCTTCTTGAATATGTTTAATGGCTACACTTACAGGCGTTTCCCCATTAAACGGCGGGTGTCCTGTTAATAATTCATACAATACAATACCAATAGAATAAATATCTGATGATTCATCTGTTGATTGACCTTTAGCTTGTTCAGGCGATAAATATTGAACAGAACCCATAACATGATTCGTTTCTGTTAAAGCTGTTTCACTTAATGCCCTTGCGATACCAAAGTCTAATATTTTTAAAGTCCCATTTTTAGTCATGAGAATGTTTTGCGGTTTAATATCTCGATGAATAATTCGATGATGATGAGCATGTGCGATACCTTTTAAGATTTGAAGCGTCATTTCAACCGCTTCATCTGCAGATAACTTACCTTCTTTACATAGATACTCCTTTAATGTTGGTCCTTCTATATATTCCATAACAAGGTAATAACAATTATCATCTTCTTCTACATCAAGTACATTCACAACGTTACTATGACTTAAAATCGTCGTATTTTGAACTTCTCGTTCGAATCGTTCAACTGCTTTTTCTTTTTCATAAGGCGGTATGTTGATTACTTTCACTGCTACATCACGGTTCAAGATCTTATCTTTCGCTAAATAGACGTTACTCATACCACCGCCACCAAGATACTTCACAAATTCATAGCGACCGGCGATTATGCGACCTATCATATTTTTCCACCTTCAAATGGATATAATATTAACGAGATATTATCTTTACCTTCGACTTCGATTGTTTCTTCGATAAGCGTTTCACCAATATCATCAACCGTACCTTTATGAGACATCACAATTTGTTGAACGTCATCTTCATGTAAGTAATCTGTTAAACCATCTGAATTTAAAAGCAAATAATCATAAAATTTTGTATTGTAGTAAAAAACATCTGGGTTAACACGTTTATCTGTTCCCATAACTTTTGTAATAATGTTTCTTTGAGGATGCGTGAAAGCCTCCTCTTTCGTAATTTCTCCAATCGTAACAAGATGATTAACAAATGTATGATCATTTGTTAATTGCATCATTTCACGACTGTTCATCAAATAAGCACGTGAATCACCTATATTAGCTACAACGATGTCTTTTTCATAGACTAAAGCACAAACACAAGTTGTACCCATTCCTCTATACATCTCATTGTTCATAGACTCGTTATATAATTGTCTGTTTATATCAGCTAAGTTAGATTGTAACCAATCTTCAGCATGATCATACTCAATATAATTTTCATCTTCGAATCTAGCTTTAAGTGAATCATTCACAAATTGGCTTGCAACTTCACCTGCAGCATGTCCACCCATACCATCACAAATCACTAATAAAACTTGACCCGTTTGATTTGTATAGATACCACCTGCATCTTCATTTTGTTCTCGAAATTGACCGACATCTGTAAAAAACCGTGCTTCCATGATTTGTTACCTCGTTTCTTCTTTTCGCTCTTTTGCTCTTAGTTGTCCACATGCAGCATCAATATCTGCACCTTGATTACGTCTTATTGTAGCATTTATCCCGTTTCTTTTTAATTCTTTTTCAAATTTAAAGATATCTTCTTTTGATGTTTTTACATAGTCACGTTCTGGTACGTGGTTAACTGGAATTAAGTTCACGTGACAGTTTAAATGTTTAATTAGTTTTGCCAATGCTTTTGCATGATGAACTTGGTCATTTACACCTCCGAACAAACCATATTCAAAAGTGATTCTTCTATTCGTTTTATTGACATAGTATTCAATAGCTTCCATTAATTTATCTAAATCATAAGCTCTGTTTATAGGCATCAATCTTGAACGTGTTTCATTATCAGCTGCATGTAAACTTAACGCAAAGTTTATTTGTAGGGATTCATCAGCAAAATCGTAAATTTTAGGGATGATACCTGATGTAGAAACTGTTATATGACGTGCTCCGATGTTTAAACCTTTATCATGATTAATGATTTTTAAGAATCCCATCATTTCATCATAGTTCTCAAATGGTTCACCAATACCCATAATAACAACTTGGCTGACACGCTCATCCGTAGCATCTAAAGCTTTTTGAACTGTTAATACTTGTGCAACAATTTCACCCGCTTCAAGGTTACGTTTCAAACCACCGATTGATGAGGCACAGAACGTACAACCTATACGACAACCTACTTGAGTTGTCACACAAACTGAATTCCCATATTCATGTCTCATTAATACTGTTTCAATCGTGTATCCATCTTGTAATTCAAAAAGAAACTTGATTGTTCCATCTTTACTTTCTTGTTTAACAGCTACTTCTAACGTTGTAATTTCAAATGATTGTACAAGTTTTTCTCTCAATTCTTTTGAAAGATTTGTCATTTCGCTAAAAGCGTCTACTCTTTTAACATATAACCAATCAAAAATTTGTTTAGCTCTAAACTTTGGTTCTGATTGATCGATCAACCAATCTTCTAATTCTCCTAATTGTAATGAATATATTGAAGGTCTTTCGAAGTTTGGCATAAATTTATTGCGTTTTTTCTGTATCGCTGGCATATTAACTTTCCTTTCTCTTAATTTTAGTAATAAAGAAACCATCTGAATTATAATCTTGAGGTAGTAGCTGTAATGTTTTAGTTTCTTGATTTGTTCTTGGATCTATAAATGGTGCGAATTCAAATTCTGGATTTGCTTTTAAGAATGAATAAACAACATTTTCATTTTCCATTTGTTCGATTGTACAAGTTGAGTACACAAGTTCTCCATTAGGTGCGAGAGATTTACTTGCATTTTCAAGGATTTCTAATTGTAAGTGCCACAATGATTCAACATTCTTTGACGTCTTGTCATACTTAATTTCAGGCTTTCTTCTCATGACCCCAAATCCACTACACGGCGCATCTACAAGGATGTAGTCATATGTTTGATCAAAAGGCTGAGTGGCATCATGTACAGCTGCTGTTACATTTTTAAGTCTTAATTTTTTGATATTAAAATCAATTAAATCTATTTTATGTGGGTGAATGTCAAATGCATCAACATGACCAGTTTGATTCATGATTTCAGCGATATGACAAGCCTTACCACCTGGTGCACTACATGTATCTAACACTGTACTATTCGGTTTCGGATTCAAAATTTCTGCTACAAACATTGAACTCTTATCTTGTACAGATAATAAACCATCTTTAAATAATCTATCATTTACAATAGCTTCACCTTTAACATGTAAACATCTTTCTATGTCTTTATCTATTTCGACAGTATAACCATTACTTTGTAATCTTTCAACTGCATCTTCAACAGATATGCGTGTTGTATTCACTCTTACTGTTGTATCTGGCGGTGTTAAACTGAGTAAACACATTTCTCTCGTCTTTTCATATCCAAAATGTGTAATCCAATGTTTTGTTAACCATAAAGGTACACTACCCTCAATTGAAAGTTTCTTATCATCATGTTTGATTTCATCTAATGTTCTTAATGGTGTAGACATGAAATTTCTAAGAATCGCATTGATTGCTTTACTATTGTGTAAATCACCGCGTACTTTAGCAATATTAACAGCTTCATTGATAATCGCGTGATTTGGAACTTTATCTAAATATACATATTGATATGCACTCATGATTAATAGACGTTTCATCCAACCTTTTAACTTCGTCTTAATAAAAGGCTCAATTAAATATTCTAAAGTGATTTTTCTTTGTAAAGTACCATATACAAGTTCTGTTAATAATCCAACATCTTTTTTAGATACAGCTTCGTTTTTTATCGCTTCATTAAGTTGTAGATTACTATATGCTTCACCTGTCAGTACATCATCTAGAATCGTTAATGCAACGTTTCTTACATTGTTTTTCATCATATTAATTTAGTCCCATCAATTTTTGATTGTAATCCGCTTAAATAATCTCGTGTTTGCACACGTTTTTTACCTGCTAATTGTATTTCAGTTAAAGCAATACCATCTTCACTACCTGTTGCTACTATAATAGCTGATTTAGTTGTTTCAACAATTTCTCCTGGATTACCTTTAACATTTCTTACAATTTCACTGCGCCACAATTTCATATTTTTATCATTCATCGTTGTATAAGCAACTGGCCAAGGTGATAATCCTCTTATATGGTTATGGATTGATTCAGCATCTTGTGTCCAGTCAATTCTTTCATCTTCTCTTGAAATATTAGAAGCAAAACTTACAAGTGATTCATCTTGAGGAATGCTATCATTTGTTCCATTAAAAATAGTAGGTAAAGTTCGTTTCAATAATGCTGTACCGAGTACTGCTAGTTGATCATGAACATCTCCTACTGTGTCGTTCTCTTTAATGTCGATTTCATCTTGGCTAATAATATTACCTGCATCTAATTTTTCTGCCATATACATAATTGTTACGCCTGTCTTTTTCTCACCATTCATAACTGCATAATGAATCGGAGCACCACCGCGATATTTAGGTAGCAATGAAGCATGTACATTAACTGCTTTATATTTTGGCGCATCTAATAATGATTTTGGTAATAGCTGCCCAAATGCTGCAGTAACGATTAAATCAGGTTGTAAATTAATAATCTCTTCTAATTCTGGTGAATGATTTAATTTTTCAGGTTGATATACTGGAATATTATGTTCAACTGCTACTTTTTTAACAGGAGGTGGTGTCAGTACTTTTTTTCTACCTACCGGACGATCAGGTTGAGTAACAACTGCAATCACTTCATGTTCTTCGATTAACATTTCAAGAATGCCTGTAGAAAAATCTGGTGTACCCATAAATACAATTTTACTCATCCTTATACATCTCCTCTAATTCTTCTTCACTAATTTCTTTCGTCATCTTATCCGTGAATAACTCACCATATAAATGATCTACTTCATGTAAAATAATTCGTGCAATATCATCATATGCAGTTAGTTCAACTTGATTACCATTTAAATCATTACTTTTCACGACAATCATTTTACTTCTGTTCACTTCTCCAAAGACACCAGGTACGCTGAGACAACCTTCTACATCAGCTTCAGTTTCTTCAGATTGAGAAACAATCGTTGGATTGATCAGCTGCAAAATACCTTCTTGCTCCATATCAACAATCGCAACTTTAAGATCAACGCCAATTTGAGGTGCAGCTATACCCACCCCATCATTTTCAAACATTGTATCCTCTAAATCAGCAATTAATGCTTTTAAAGACTCATCAAAAGTCACAACATCTTTAACTTCTCTATTTAACATTGGATTTGGTACCGTAACAAGTGGTTTTACAGCCATATCTATCGCTCCTTTTTAAAAACTCATCGTATAATTATAACGTAAATCAATATAAAAAGCGACAGAGAAAATTCATCTACAGTCGCTTACATTGATTTGATAGAAATTTTTGAGTAATCGAAGTAAAATTGAGTTACCAATAAATAACAGAAAGGAGTCCTATATGAACGCATCCGACTACTATCAATATTTACTCGCACTTGAATCTCGGAAGATTTTAACGAAAGATGAGAGGAATAATCTTCTCACTTATTACAACGGCAAAGAAGGCGAACGCTATTTCAAATCGTTTTTAAACACGATACCTAACATCAGCTATATTTACGATTTCGAATTCGGTAATCAACATCATGTCCAAATTGATTATTTAGTCGCAACAGACAATACACTTTTCTTATTTGAAATTAAACATTATAGAGACGAGTGGCATTTCGAACAAGATTACTTAAAAAGTAGTTACGGATTAACTACGAAATCCCCCATTAAACAAACAAAATTTATGAAATTCGAATTAGAAAAATTACTGTATCAAAATGGTATACATATAAATATTCAAACTTTTATCATTTTTACAAATTCTCATTTTATCCCAGTTGGAACCTGGCCACATAATCAGAATATTATCTATTTCAATCAATTGAACCAAATCAAAGAAATCTTACAATCCCATTCATCAAAGTTTAACCCCGCACTATTAAACTTTTTATTACAACACAAGAAAATCCACTCAACTTATTATCAAAAAGAAATCACACCATACTTCGATCTCAGTTTAGCAGGTGTAAAATGTCCAAGTTGTAGAAAAATGCACACAATCAAAATAATAGAAAATAAAATCTACTCTAACTGCATGTACTGTCACTCTAAGATTAAATGCGAAGAAATCGTCCTGTACAATTTGAAAGAACTCTATTATTTAAAAAGAGACGGCTTTACATTTGAAGAAGCCATCCAGTGGTGTTATCCGTTTAGGTCACACACTATAAAAAGAGTTTGTAATAATCATTTTAAGTCTGAGAAACTTCGTAATAAAAAATTCTATTTATAACGCGGGTCTTATGAACACCTCTTGCCAAACTTGTTCATAACGATTGCCTTATGAACACTTCTCGTCAAACTTGTTCATAACGATGGTCTTGTGAACACTTCTGGCTAAACTTGTTCATAACGGGTGCCTTGTGAACACTTCTTGCCAAACTTGTTCATAACGATGGCCTTGTGAACACTTCTGGCTAAACTTGTTCATAACGATGGTCTTGTGAACACTTCTGGCTATACTTGTTCATAACGATGGTCTTGTGAACACTTCTGGCTAAACTTGTTCATAATGGGCGGCTTATAAAACAAAATTCCCCCACATACATCAATCTCTTGAATTTAATCTATTTATTGATATTATCAACTTGAGGTGAGGATTATGCACACTAAAAATAAAAATGAATTAGAATTCACGATTTTCAATATTGATGTTAAAGTTGTTACTTTTTATAAATTTCTATATCAAATTAACGATATCATTCTTGCGATGATATTTATAACGGGTAGTTTTTTATTTTTTAATGAATCGACTACTTTTGCAGGAACTGTTCTATTTGTAATTGGTAGTTTCCAAATGCTCATTCGTCCGTTGATTGCAATTTCAAGGGATATTCATATAAGTAAAATTAGAAAAGAGAACTAGTATTTGCTCTCATCATAAGAAAAACCCGTGAAGTTTTCACATTTCACGGGTTTTTTTCTATTTACATCATCATCTGCGGATTAATATCTATCTCTAGTGATAGTTTATCTTTTAAATATTGCTCATGATAATAATCATCTAAATATTGTAAGGCTGTTAATAAATCTGGTTCGTTCTTAAATTTAATTAATATTTGGAATCGATGTTTATTATTAATACGTGATAACGGGCTTGGTGATGGTCCTAATACAAAGGATTGTGTTGTAACGTGTTGCAACAATATGCCATGTATATGCTTAGATGCTTTTAATACCTTTTTAATATCTGTATGACTAATGGTCAAATTCACAAGATAATAATATGGTGGATACTTACCAATTTGTCTAAATTTCATTTCTTTTTGATAAAAGGACAGATAGTCATTACTTGTGACATCTAAGATAGCGTAATGATCCGGGTTATATGTTTGAATCATGACTTCGCCTTGTTTCTCGTGTCTACCTGCTCTACCTGCCACTTGAGTCAGTAATTGGAATGTCTTTTCACTCGATCTGAAATCTGGCAAGTTTAACATCGTATCTGCATTAAGTACGCCTACTAATGTAATATTTTCAAAGTCCAATCCTTTAGCAATCATTTGTGTTCCTAACAAAATATTTGCTTCTTGGTTTCCGAAAGCTGTTAATAATTTTTCGTGGGCACCTTTTTTCGAAGTTGTATCGACATCCATTCTAATGACTTTAGCGCGGTCGAATGTGTCGTAAATAATTTCTTCGACTTTCTGCGTGCCAACACCCATTTGTCGTATATGTTCACTTTCACAACTTGGACATCTTTGAGGCATAGGTTCACTGTATCCACAATAATGACATTTTAAATCATCATGTGTTTTGTGATATGTAAGCGAGATATCACAATTTGGACATTGTGGTACGTGTCCGCAATCTCTGCATAATACAAATGATGAATGCCCTCTTCTATTTAAGAACAATACAATTTGTTCACCTTTATCAATGCGATCTTGAATGGCTTTTGTCAGGTCATTAGAGAACATCGAACGATTACCTTCTTGAAGTTCTTCCCTCATATCAATTAGTTCAATTTCAGGCATTTTCTGTTGATTCACACGTTCTGGCAATCCTAAATATTGATAAACATTTTTCTCTGCACGTGCAAATGTTTCAAGACTTGGTGTAGCTGATCCTAATACGACTGGGCATTTATGATATTCACTTCTCCATATCGCGATTTCTCTTGCATGATATCTCGGATAATCTTCTTGCTTATACGTTGCTTCATGCTCTTCATCAATTATAATAAGACCTAATTTTTCAAATGGTGCAAACACACTTGATCTCGCACCGACTGAAACACTTGCTTTACCATCTCTTATTTTTTGCCATTCATCATATTTTTCACCTTTAGATAAACCGGAATGTAATACAGCTACTTCATCACCAAAGCGCGCTTTAAATCGGTTAACCATTTGCGGTGTTAATGCAATTTCAGGCACAAGCATAATCGCCTGTTCGCCTTTTTTGAGTACATTCTCAATAGTTTGTAAATATACTTCTGTTTTTCCTGAACCCGTCACACCATGTAAAAGAAACGTCTTCGATTCATTATTACGAACCGCTTCATCAATCTGTGTAAAAGCTTCATGTTGGGCTTCAGTCAACGCTTTATTATGTTCTTTTTCAAAAATACGATGCTCATACGGATCTCTATTCATGATGCCATCGTATTTTTCTAATATTTGATTTTTAACAAGTGTATTGATACTCGATTCTGAGAAGCCTTCTTCTTTTAATGTTCTGAGCATGACATCTTCTCGTCTATGCTCAATTAAATAGTTCATGACATCAAGTTGTTTTTCTTTTTTACTCAATGACATTAAAATCTCATCTAATCGATTTGTAGGTACGATTCTTACGCAAGTTACATATTTTCTTGTGAGTTGTTGACCTACAATTGTATCTTTTATAATCGCATCATTTTCTACAAATTCTTCTAAAATAGAAACAATTTGAAGTTGTTGCGCTTGTTCAAATGTTAAAATACCTTCTTTATTAAAAAGATTTAAATATTGTGCAGGAATTCCTTCTGGTTCAGCAACACAATATACTTTCTGATATTTAGCTTTGACAGCACTCGGTAACATAATTTCTAAAGCAGAGATACGCTTAACTAAGTGAAAGTTAGACATCCATTCACTCAATTCAATGAGTTCCGCTGTTAGCTCTGGTTTAAAGTCTTTAACACGAATGATTGATTTTAATTTAGACTGATCAATGTCACTTGTTAATTCTTCACTTATGCCAATGACAAATCCTTGAATTTTACGTGGACCAAAAGGCACTTCAACTCTAACACCGACTTTGACGATATCTACAATATCTTGCGGAATTAAATAATCAAATATTTTGTCGACATTTTTAGCTGGAATATCTACGACTACATTTGCAATCAATCTTCCCACCTACTAGTAATTTCATTTAAAATCTTAATGGCAACTTTTTGTTTAGAAGCTTTAGCAATTGGTACTTTATCACCATTTGCAAAATACATATCTACTTCATTATCTGAAGATCTAAAGCCAATTGCCTCATTCGCGACGTGATTTGCGACGATGACGTCTGCATTTTTCTTTTTCAATTTACCCATCGCATATTCTTCAACATTATCCGTTTCAGCCGCAAATCCAACTAAATATTGCTTATCTTTATGTTCCCCTAAATATTTAAGGATATCTGCCGTTCTTTTAAATGTTAGCTGTAAGTCGCCATCTTTCTTTTTCATTTTATGTTCAGAAGTTTCAACTGGTGTATAGTCAGCGACTGCTGCTGCTTTAATAATCATGTCCATATCATTCATACGCGATTTAACAGCTTGGAACATATCTTCAGCACTTGTTACTTGAACAAACTCTACGCCAACAGGTTGTGTTAAATTCGTTTCTCCACTTACTAACGTAACGTTCGCCCCTAAATCTCTTGCAGCCTCAGCTAATGCATAACCCATTTTTCCACTTGAACGATTTGTAAAATAGCGTACAGCATCTACTTTTTCAACTGTTGGTCCAGCAGTTACAAGTACATTTTTACCTTTTAAAGCAAAAGTTTGTGGTTGTGCTTTTTCTTTAAAATAATCATCAATAATTGTCAAAATGGTAATCGGTTCTTCCATTCTACCTCTTGCAACATAACCACAAGCTAAATAACCTTCCCCAGGCGCAATGAATTTATAACCATAATTTCTTAAACGAGACATATTTTCAACGGTAGAAGGATGTTCAAGCATATGCACATTCATTGCTGGTGCGATAAAAACAGGAGCAGTCGTAGCGAGTAATGTTGAAGTCACCATGTTATCTGCTAAGCCATTTGCTAATTTACTAATTGTATTAGCTGTTGCAGGTGCAACGATGACTGCATCAGCCCAGTCAGCTAACGTAATATGTTGAATTTCACTGACATCTTTTTCGTCAAAAGTATCTGTATAAACGTGATTGCGACTTATAGCTTGAAATGCCAATGGTGTCACAAATTGTTTCGCATGTTCAGTTAACATGACGCGCACTTGATAGCCGCTTTGTGTTAATTTGCTCGTTAAATCTATAGCTTTATAGGCAGCTATTCCCCCAGTTACAGCTAGAAGTATATTCTTCATTTGTGTAGTCCTCCGATTAATTCGATTCTTAAACTTTATACTTATTATACATTCTTTAAAAAAGACTGTCATGAATCTAAATTCCAATATACATATTCAATAAAAAGACCTTTCATGTATGGATTGGTCGTCCAAACATAAAAGGTCTTTCGTTAATTCAAATGATTAGTCTTCTAATTTAGCATATACTTTATGTGCTGCTATTTCTTCTAGTGCTTGACCTACATTTTTTAGTGAACGGTATTCATCTAATAATAAACTGTCAGGGTTTTCTTGTAGTTCACGTGCTCTCTTAGCTGCAGTTGTTACAACTAAATATTTAGAATTGATGCTGTCTTTTAATTCGTTTTGTGGTGGGTATAACATTATTTTTTTGCCTCCAATATCATTTTTCTGTAACGTGCTTCAACGCGTTCTCTTTTTAAGTGTTCAGCTTCTACGATGGCTTGAATACGCTCTTTCGCTAATTCAACTTCATCGTTTACAACAACATAATCGTAAAGGTTCATCATTTCAACTTCTTTACGTGCTTCAAGAATACGGTTCTGTATGATTTCATCTGATTCAGTTCCACGACCGACAAGTCTTTCTTTTAAATGCTCAAGACTCGGTGGTGCTAAGAAAATAAATAATGCTTCAGGAAATTTCTTTCTAACCTGTTTCGCACCTTCTACTTCAATTTCTAAAAATACATCATAACCGTTATCCATCGTATCTCTTACGTATTGTACTGGCGTACCATAGTAATTACCAACATACTCAGCATACTCTATAAATTGGTCATCAGCAATTAAAGCTTCAAATTCTTCTCTTGATTTAAAGAAATAATCTACGCCATCCGTTTCTCCTTCACGCATGTTTCGAGTAGTCATAGAGATAGAATATTTAAAATCCGTACTCGGATCATCAAATATTGATTTACGTACTGTTCCTTTACCAACTCCAGATGGGCCAGAGAGCACTATCAGTAACCCTTTTTCTATGTTCATGTCAAACGACCTTTCCTAATGAATACTTACGATTTATTATCATTTTGTTTTTTTATATCTTACCATATTTCAATTCTATATGGCTAGAGACGTTTAAAGATTAAACAGAATTATACTCATTTAATCCCTTACATGTTACAATAAATTGACTTTTGATAAAGGTGTGAATGCAAATGGCTTTTGATGGCTTATTTACTAGAAAGATCGTTGAAGATATACAATCGCTCGTAACTGGGCGAATTCATAAAATTACTGAACCGAGTAATGACACAATTATATTAACAATTCGAAGTGAACGAAAAAATAAACAATTACTATTGTCAACACATGCAAATTTCAGTCGTTTTCACTTAACTGCTGAAAAATTTGATAATCCTTTCGATCCACCTATGTTTCTTAGAGTACTACGTAAACATTTAGATGGCGGTATTATTCAAAGTATTACACAAATTGGTAATGACAGATTAGTAGAAATCGATGTTCATTCTCGAGATGAAATTGGTGATTTAAGAAAACGAACAATTGTATTAGAAATTATGGGTAGACATAGTAATATCATTTTAATTGATGGAGACCGTAAAATTATCGACGGCTTTAAACATCATACACCTAATACCAATACCGCTCGTACAATTATGCCAGGTTTCAAATATGAATATCCACCTACTGTTAAGAAATTAAATCCATTCGAAGTGGATGATATCAATAAATATATTGATTTTAATTCGGGTAAAATTGACCGACAGCTCCTTCAACAATTTGAAGGTTTTAGTCCACTTATAACGAAAGAAATTACATCTAGACGACCATTTATGAATCAAGAAACATTAGTAGAAGCTTTTAATGAAGTGATGGACGAAGTACAACAATCACCTAAACCTGTTATTTATAGTGATGATTCGACTGGAAAAGAAATTTTCTATTTTATGCCGTTACATTCATATGGGAATGACTATATGTCCTTTAATAGTTTACATGAATGTTTAGATAGATTTTATGAATCACGTGGTGAAAGAGAGCGTGTTAAACAACGTGCATTAGATTTAGTTAAGATTGTTGACCAACATCTTCAAAAAAATCGCCATAAACTAGAGAAATTAATTAATGAGCGAGAAGCGGCTCGTAACAAAGATGAGCAACAATTATTTGGAGAATTAATAACGGCAAATATGTATCAAATTAAACAAGGCGACAAATCGTTAGAAACTATTAATTATTATAACAATGAGCCTATTGCGATACCTTTAAATCCAACAAAATCACCTTCAATGAATGCACAATATTATTACAAACAATATAACAGACTTAAGACACGTGAAATAGAATTAGATAAGCAAATCAAATTGACACAATCTAATATCTTATATTTCGAATCATTAGAACAACAACTTGCTCATATTTCTGTTGATGATATTGATGACATTAGAGAAGAATTAGAAGATCAAGGTTTTGTGAAGAAACGTAAAAATAAGAAAAAGAAAAATTCTAACAAAATTACGTTAACGACATTTATTTCTACAGATGGTCAAACGATTTTATTAGGTAAAAATAATAAACAAAACGATTACTTAACGCATCGTGTCGCAAGAAAAAATCAATTATGGTTCCATACGAAAGATATACCAGGTTCACATGTTGTCATACAAGAAGATGAACCAACACAAAAAACAATCGAAGAAGCAGCAATGATTGCTGGGTATTATTCTAAAGCAAGTCAATCAGGTCAAATCCCTGTTGACTACACTGCTATAAAGAATGTCCATAAACCGAGTGGTGCTAAACCAGGATTTGTCACTTACGACAGTCAAACAACACTTTATGTCACGACTGATTATGACGACATTAAAAAATTACTTAAAAAATAACAAAAACTTTCATAACTTGATTGGCCAGAAATCATTTTCAAAGGCTGATAAGTTATGAAAGTTTTTCTATTATATATTGCATTTATGACTGTTGTTCAGGTAAAGCAAGTTGGAAGTTCACGCCAAATTTATCTTGAACCCACGCAAACTCTCTAAATGTTGGTGGTAATTCTGTTTTCGGCATGAGAATCGCGCCTCCAGATTTAAGTTTAGAATATAAATGTTCCATTTCCATTGCTGATTCACACGTTACATATAATGACATTGCAGGATTCATCTCAATTTCAACACCATTTGTTTGATCGATTCCCATAAATATTTGTCCATTTATTTTAAATATAGAATGTTGAACAGTCCCAGGTTCACCAGGTCCTTCTTCACCATACTTAACCATTGTTAAAATTTCACTATCTTTAAAAATAGACGTATAAAAATTAATCGCTTCTTCAGCTTCACCGTTAAACATTAAAAATGTCGTAATTTTTGGTATCATTGAATAAACACTCCATCAACAGATTTTAATCATTTTTTAAATCGTATATTATTTAGTATAATCTTATTAAGCTTTAAAGACAAAGGAGAGATTTTATGTCACTTTCATTATTGTTACCGATCGTTATTATGTTAGCCATCATCATTGTCGGATATATATTTATTAAACTATTTATGGATTAAAATACAACATAAAGAAATGCTTGGAACAACGTCCAAGCATTTCTTTTTTATTATATTTCAATTATTTACTTGCTACTAAATCTATTCCAAATAACCATGGAACCATGAACCATACAAATCCGACGATAATCACACAGCTGATTAAGTTTAACCAAAATCCGGCTGTCGCCATTTCTCGAATGGTTACTTTGTCTGTACCAAATACAATCGCATTTGGTGGAGTACCAACTGGTAACATAAATGCACAGTTTGCAGCCATTGCTGCTGGAATCATTAATGCTAGTGGATGAACATGAATACCAACTGCAATTGTAGCTAAAATTGGTAAGATCATTGTAGCCGTTGCAGTATTAGATGTAATTTCTGTTAAGAATAATACAAACAGCGTAACAATTCCTATAATTAAGATGATATTGACGCCATCTAATCCTGAAATTTGTTTACCCATCCATTTATCTAATCCACTTTCTGTAATGGCAGAAGCTACTGCTAAACCACCACCAAATAGTAATAAAATACCCCACGGTAAATCTTTAGCAATTGACCAATCAAGAATTCTAGCAAATTTGCGTCTTGCTGGAATTAAGAAAAGAATTACTGCTACGAACATTGAAATAGTGCCATCTTTAACTAATTCTGTAAAAGGTAATTGTGTTAATAAAAATTCTCTAGATACCCATAAAAATGCTGCTAAACAGAATAGTGTGAATACAACTTTTTCTTCATAAGTCGTCTTACCTAAAGACTTTAACTCTCTTGTGATAATTTCTCTTCCACCAGGAAGTTCTTTCATATCATGTTTAAATATTACGAAATTTAAATATGCCCAAGTTATTGCGAGTAAGATAATGACTGTAGGTACACCCATAACCATCCATTGACCAAAGCCAATTTCTTCTCCGAAAATCTTTTCGTATTGACCTTTCAAAATAATAAGTGGCGGTGTCCCAATTAAAGTACCCAATCCTCCGATAGTACCTGCATAACCGATACCGAGTACTAAAGATTTTTCAAACTGTGATAAATTGTGATTGTCATTGCCTTCAGCTGTTAATTCATTCGCTTCTTTAATAATTGCCATACCGATTGGAATCATGATCATTACGGCTGCTGTGTTTGAAACAAACATCGACAAAGCACCCGTTGCAATCATAAACCCTAATAAAATTCTACCTGTACTCGTACCAATACTTTTAATAATTACGAGTGCAATTCTTGTATGTAAATTCCATCTTTCCATCGCAATAGCAATAATGAAACCTCCTAAGAATAGGAATACAATATCATCTCCATATGCACTTGAAACGGTCGCGCTATCCATAATTCCGCCTAAAGGAAAAAGGAATAAAGGCATTAAGCTTGTTGCTGGAATAGGAATCGCTTCAGTAATCCACCATACAGCAATCCATAAAGTAGCTGCCATAACGTAGACACCATTTTGACTTAATCCATCTGCTTTAAAAAATAATAACACAACTAAAAATAGTAATGGTCCTAGTATTAATCCGATAAGTTGCGCAGTATTGTAAGCTTTTAATTCAGGATCTGGCTTATTTTGATTTTTCATTGCATCCGCAGAAAAGAATTTTAACATTTCTTTCGTACGTCCACTTTCTTTCCAAAGTTGATTCGTAAACTTATTGTCATGTTTATTCATAATTTTCGCCCCCTTTAAAAGTGTATACGTTTACATTTTAACAAAGGTTTTATGCAATTCATACAATTTTCTGAATATTCATGGTTATATATAAAAAAACTGCTGAAAAATTGAATATCAATTTTTCAGCAGTTTTTTACTTTTCTTCATGTTGATCATCAAAGAATCCTTTTGCTTCTAATTCTTTTTTGATACTTTTGAATATATTTTTGTCGCCTAAATCATATCTTCTCTGTCTATTCACGTTTGTGTTATTTGAATAACCGGTACGTTCGTACATATTTTCGTCTCTTACTTCATAGTGATTAAAGTCAGGTTTCGCATTAGAATCTTTTTTAAGAAAATCATTAATATGTCCCCATTTTTTTATCTGCTCTTGTTCTTCTGCAGCAGATAATTTATGTTGGCTTTCCATAAAGACCCCCCTTATCTTGACTTTATTATAAAGTATCTTTCCAAGCTTTTAAAGTCTTTATATCTTTATTTTCGATATAACCTTCTTTTTCAGCTACTGAAATCAGTTCATCATAATTAGACAAAGTATAGAATGGAACATTGATTTCTTTGAAAGCTTCTTCTGCTTTGTTAATACCATATGTAAAGATTGCAAATACCCCTAATACTTCCGCGCCATCTTCAATTAAAGCTTCCACAGCATTAATTGATGAGCCACCTGTTGAAATTAAATCTTCAATTACAACTACTTTTTTCCCTTTGCTTAAAGCACCTTCGATTTGATTCCCTTTACCATGACCTTTGCTTTTAGATCTCACATAGCTCATCGGTAATTTTAGTTGATCCGCAACAAATGCTGCATGCGGAATACCTGCTGTTGCCGTACCAGAAATAATTTCAACATCTTGAGCATGTTCTTTAATCATTTGAATTAAACCTTGATAAATATTTTCTCTAATTTCAGGATATGCTAATGTCACTCTATTATCACAATAAATCGGTGATTTTATGCCTGAACTCCATGTATATTGATCGTCAGGTGAAAGTGTTACAGCTTTAATTTCTAATAATGATTGTGCAATATTTTGAGTCATATGAATTATCCTTCCCATCTTTGTAATATTTCGTGATATCTTGCTACTGGATCTTCATGTTGCGTAATTGAACGACCTACTACTATATGTGTTGAGCCTAATTTTTTAGCATCTTCTGGCGTTGTCACACGTTGTTGATCATGTGTCTTATCAGATTCTAAACGTATACCTGGTGTCACTTTCAAGAATGTTTCACCGATATGGTCTTGAATTAAAGTAGATTCTAATGGTGAACAAACGACACCATCAAGTCCTGCTTCATGTGCCATTTTCGCATAATGCACGACTGATTCATTGATGGATGATTGAATATTTTGTTCATCTTTCATTTGTTGTTCTGTAGTAGAAGTTAACTGAGTTACAGCAATTAACTTAGCATTAGGATTTGTTTCACGTAAACCTTCAAGTCCAGCAGCCATCATGTTTTTACCACCTGCTGCATGCACATTGATTAAGTCGATATTGAGTTTACCTAATCCTTTTAATGCGCCTTTAACAGTGTTTGGAATGTCATGTAACTTTAAATCTAAAAAGATATCATGACCTCTTTCTTTAATTCGATTGATTGTATCAGGACCATTTTGCAAATAAAGTTCCATACCTACTTTTACAAATAGGGGTTCATTAAATAAATCTAAAAATTGATCAACTTCATCTAGAGTTGCAAAGTCTAATGCAATTATCGGTGTATTCTTCATGTTATTTGACAACTCCTTGTTGGTTATAAGTTCTACCTTTAAGTTCTGTAATATGTTCAACACCTAATTTGTCGAGTAATGTAGGTAATTCATCAATAATATCTTTACATACTGTTGGATTTTCAAAGTTTGCTGTTCCAACTGCTACTGCATCAGCACCAACTGAAATATAATCAATGACATCTTGAGCCGTTCTCACTCCACCCATTGCGATAATTGGAATATCAACGTGTTGACTGACTTCGTATACCATTCTTAATGCAACTGGCTTGATTGCTGGACCACTTAGTCCGCCTATAACATTGCTTATGATTGGTTTTCCGGTCTTCGCATCGATTCTTAATCCTACTAAAGTGTTGATCATCGTTATACCATCTGCGTATTCTGCAATAGCTTTCGCCATTTCTACAATGTTCGTCACATTAGGTGATAACTTTACATACACAGGCACTTCTGAAACAGCTTTTACTTTTCTCGTCAGTTCTTTAGCCACCTCAGGAACAGTACCGAATTGAATCCCACCTTCTTTAACATTTGGACATGAAATATTCAATTCTAGTGCATGAACATTTGATGCTTGTGAGATATGTTTTGCGACGTAAACATATTCTTCTTCAGTAGATCCTGCTACATTAGCAATAATGGGTACATCATATTGTTCAAGGTATTTCAATTCATGTTCCATAATATGGTGAACACCTGGATTTTGAAGGCCAATCGCATTAATCATACCGCTTGCCGTTTCAGCGACACGTGGTGCTTCATTACCGTATCTTGCAAATTGAGTTGCTGCTTTAATCATGATTGCGCCAAGTTCTGATAAATCATAAAACTGACTGAATTCTTTTCCGAAAGCAAAGCATCCACTTGCTGGCATGATTGGATTTTTCAAATTTAATCCTGGTAACGATACATTTAATCGACTCATATGATGACAGCTCCTTTTTCAAATACGGGACCGTCTGTACAAACTTTGACATACCCCGCTTCATTATCAGTATGGCATACACATGCATAACAAGCACCGATGCCACAACCCATACGTTCTTCAAGTGAAATATAACCTTTCACATCACTTAATTGAAGTGTTAAAGCTTTCAACATTGCTTTTGGTCCACAGCTGTAAAAAATATCGAAGGGTGTGTCTAAATTTTCAATAACAGTTGTAACAAATCCTTTAGTACCAAGCGTTCCATCTGCAGTTGCAACATACGTATCACCTAGCGCACTAAATTCGTCTATATAAAATGCATCTTTAGCACTTTGAAAACCTAATACGTGAATTGTCTTTATACCTCTAGCATTGAGCTGTTTAGACAATTCGTACATAGGTGGCACGCCAATACCACCTCCAACTAGTAAGGCAGTATTTTGCGCTTCATCAACTGGGAATCCGTTCCCTAAAGGTGCAATCACATCAATTGGATCACCTTGTTTTAATTGTGAAATCAATTCTGTACCGTGTCCCTCTCTTCTAAAAAGCATTGTAAATGTTTCTTCTTCACGGTTCACTTCACAAATTGAAATTGGTCTTCTCAACATATGTTCAGTTCCTGTACCAGCTTTAATATGAACAAACTGTCCAGGTTTTTTCATATTTTTCGTAAGATTTCCACGTACTTTTAATTCAAAAATAGCATCTGCTATTTGATTATTTGATACAACTGTCATTATCTCGGACATTATAATCCCCCCACTACATTTGTTCAGTTCTAAATGTCATACTTTCCACTACATCTGCTAAAGCATTTGCCGTATCGAGTGATGTTAAACATGGTATACCATTTTCTACTGATTCACGTCTAATTTGGAATCCGTCTCTTTCGTAGACTTTACCTTTTGTCATTGTGTTAACCACAAGTTGTACTTCACCTTTTTGTATTACAGATAGCAAGTCATGTTCGCCGCCTATTTTACCAACCGTATACACTGGGATGTCATGTTCTTTAAAGTATTGTGCCGTACCTTCTGTTGCAAAAATTCTATAACCAATCTCATGAAATCTCTTAGCGATTGTTAATGCTTCAGCTTTATCTTTATCACTTACAGTAAATAATGCTGTACCTTGATCTTGTACTTTTAAACCACTTGCTGTTAAACCTTTATATAATGCTTTTTCTAAAGTACTGTCTTTACCCATTACTTCACCTGTCGATTTCATTTCAGGTCCTAATGTGATATCAACATTTTTAAGTTTATTAAAGCTGAATACTGGTGCTTTAACATATACACCTTCTTTATATGGCGCTAAACCACTTTTATATCCTTGTTCTTTCAAGGTGATGCCTGCAATTGCTTTAGTAGCAATCTTAGCCATTGGAATTTCAGTAATTTTACTTAAGAATGGTACAGTACGACTCGCTCTTGGATTAACTTCCAGTACAAATACTTCTCCTTTAGAAAGCACAAACTGAATATTGATAAGTCCTACTATGTTTAAGCCTTTTGCCAATTTCGTTGTGTAATCGACTAATAAATTAATTTCTTCATCCGTTAACGTTTGAGGTGGATATACGGCAATTGAATCACCTGAATGGACACCCGCTCTTTCAATGTGTTCCATAATACCTGGGATGACAACAGTTTCACCATCTGAAATTGCGTCTACTTCAATTTCTTTACCTGTTAAATAACGGTCAATCAGTACTGGATGCTCTGGGCTTGCTTTAACTGCTTGTTCCATATAATTTCTCAATTCAGGTTCAGCATATACAATTTCCATCGCTCTTCCACCTAGTACATATGAAGGTCTTACAACAACCGGATAACCAATTTCATTTGCGTTATCTATCGCTTCTTGAACTGAAGTCGCTGTTTTACCTAATGGTTGTGGTACATCAATTTTTTGTAATAAAGCTTCAAATTCTTTTCTATCTTCAGCTCTGTTAAGATCTTCAAGCGTCGTACCTAATATTTGAATACCTTTTTGTGCAATTTTATCTGCTAAGTTGATTGCTGTTTGTCCACCAAATTGAACAACTACGCCTTTAGGTTGTTCGTGATTAATGATACTCATCACATCTTCTTCAGTCAGTGGCTCAAAGTATAACTTGTCAGATATCGAGAAGTCTGTTGAAACTGTTTCAGGGTTGTTGTTAATAATAATTGCTTCATAACCCGCTTCTTGAATAGCCCATACAGCATGTACAGTAGCATAATCAAATTCCACACCTTGTCCAATTCTAATTGGACCTGATCCTAATACGATGATTTTTTCTTTTTCAGTGACTATAGATTCATTTTCTTCTTCATAAGTACCGTAGAAATATGGTGTTTCTGATTCGAATTCTGCAGCACATGTATCTACTGTTTTGTAAACTGGGTTAATACCATGTTCTTGTCTTAAATCATATATGTCTCGCTCTGATTGTTCCCATCTATGTGCAATGACTTTATCACTAAAGCCGTATTGTTTTGCCCATAATAATGCGTCTAAATCGCCTTTTTTCTCTTTTAAATCATGTTCAATATCGATGATGTGTTTGAATTTATTCAAGAAGAAATAATCAATTTGTGTTAATTCATGTATTCTTTCAAGTGATGTACCGCGTCTAATGGCTTCACCAATAAAGAATAATCTTTCATCATCTTGTGCTTTAATTCTCTCTTCAATAAAATCTAATTCAAATTCATCGCCATTTGGTAAACCTAAGTGATGCACACCATATTCTAATGAACGAATCGCTTTTAATAATGATTCTTCATACGTTCTACCTATTGCCATGACTTCCCCAGTTGCTTTCATTTGTGTACCGAGATGACGTTCGCCTTTTTCAAATTTATCAAAAGGAAATCTTGGTATTTTAGAAACAACATAGTCAAGTGCTGGTTCAAATGCTGCATAAGATGTGCCAGTTACAGGGTTTAACATTTCATCTAAAGTCATACCGATTGCTATTTTAGCTGCTAGCTTCGCAATTGGATAACCTGTTGCTTTTGAAGCTAATGCTGACGATCTTGATACACGAGGATTAACTTCTATTATGTAGTAATCTAGTGATTTTGGATCAAGTGCTAATTGTACGTTACATCCGCCTTCAATTTTTAAAGCACGAATAATTTTCAGTGATACATCTCTTAACATTTGATATTCAACATCTGATAATGTTTGACTTGGTGCAACTACGATTGAGTCACCTGTATGAATGCCAACTGGATCGATGTTCTCCATGTTACAAACTACAATGGCATTATCATTTTTATCTCTCATCACTTCGTATTCAATTTCTTTGTAACCTGCGATGGATTTTTCTAGTAAACATTGTGTTACCGGGCTGTATTTCAAACCATTTTGAACAACTTCTCTTAGTTCTTTTTCATCGTGACAAATTCCGCCACCAGTACCACCCATTGTAAAAGCAGGTCGCACAATTAGCGGGTAGCCAATTTCGTTCGCAAAATTTAAAGCACCTTCAATATCGTTCACGATATCACTTTCAGGTACTGGTTCATTTAATTCATTCATAAGTGTACGGAATAAATCTCTATCTTCAGCTTGTTCGATTGAAGATAGTTGTGTACCTAATAAACGTACGTTATTTTCTTCTAATACACCATTTTCGTGTAATTCAATTGCCATGTTCAAACCAGTTTGTCCACCTAAAGTTGGTAACAATGCGTCTGGTTGTTCTTTACGAATAATGCGACTCACAAAGTCTAAAGTTAAAGGTTCAATATATACTGTATCTGCTATTTCAGTGTCCGTCATAATTGTTGCTGGATTAGAGTTTACGAGAATAACACGGTAACCTTCTTCTTTTAGTGCTAAGCATGCTTGAGTGCCTGCATAATCAAATTCTGCAGCTTGACCTATAATGATTGGGCCAGAACCAATTACTAAGATGGATTTTATATCAGTTTGTTTAGGCATTGATTGTACGCTCCTTCGCTTTATGTAATTTGATCATTTCAATAAATTCATCGAATAAATAGTTTGAATCGTGCGGTCCAGGTGATGCTTCTGGATGATATTGTACTGAAAATGCTGGATATTTTTTATGTCTTAATCCTTCAATTGATTTATCATTTAATGCGATATGCGTCACTTCTAAATCAGTTTGTGCAATAGACGCTTCATCAATTGCATAACCATGGTTTTGACTTGTTAAATCTACTTTTCCAGTTTGTAGATTTTGTACTGGATGATTGGCACCTCTATGACCAAATTTCATCTTATAAGACGTTGCACCTTGAGATAATGCAAACAATTGATGTCCTAAACAAATGCCGAAGAATGGTATTTTACCGACTAATTGTTCAATTGTTTGAATGGTTTCTTGTACACTTTCAGGATTCCCTGGTCCATTTGAAACCATTATGCCATCTGGTGAGATATTCAGTATTTCTTCAAATGAAGTTTGGTATGGTACGACTGTTACATCACATCCTCTTCTATTAAGTTCTCTCACGATATTTTCTTTTTTACCGTAATCAATTAATACAACTTTATAGCCATCGCCAGTTGAAATGTATGGTCTAACTGATGAAACTTGTTCAACTTCGTCCGTTCTTAACGATTCAGTATTTAAGCGTTGAACGAGACTTTCTATTTCATCAGCATTATCAGTAAATCCAGCTTTAAGGACACCGAATTTTCTAATTTTACGTGTTAAACTTCTTGTATCAACACCTGAGATACCTGGTATATGATAGAATTTTAACGTTTCATCTAAAGACTTACTTGATCTAAAGTTACTTGGGTAATCACACGCTTCTCTCACGACAACACCATTTAAAGTTGGTGTTAATGATTCAAAGTCATCTCTGTTTATCCCATAGTTACCAATAAGCGGGTAAGTAAATGTAATGATTTGTCCAGTATAAGATGGGTCTGAAATGGTTTCTTGATAACCTGTCATTGCTGTATTAAAAACAATTTCTCCAACTGTTAAATCATCTGAACCTAATGCATAACCTTTATATGTTGTACCATCTTCTAATACTAAGTATCTTTTATTTTTCATCTTATACTTCCTCCTTGAAGACGATTTCTCCATCACAAATTGTTAAAATTGGATATCCTGAAACGACTTCTCCTATAAATGGTGTGTTAGTACTCTTAGAAGCAAATTCTTCTGCTCGTATCGGACTTTCTGTTTCCAAGTCTATGATAGTTAAGTCAGCGTAGCTTCCTTCTTCTAATCGACCATAAGGTAAGTTAAATGTTTCACTTGGCTTCGTTGTTAAAAATGCAACAAGTTGTTCTAATGTGAATTTACCTGTTTTCACAAAGTGTGTATATAATAATTGGAATGCTGTTTCACTTCCTACAATTCCGAAAGGTGCATCAATCATTGACACTTCTTTTTCTTCTTTAGCATGTGGTGCATGATCTGTTGCAATGCAATCAATTGTTCCATCTATTAAACCTTCGATTAAAGCATCTCTATCTTCTTTCGCTCTTAAAGGTGGATTCATTTTGTATATCGCATCGTCACCTGGTACGTCATCTTCTGTAAGTAATAAGTGATGTGGTGTAACTTCAGCTGTTACTTTAATACCTGCTTTTTTAGCATCTCTTATGACACGTACACTTTCTTTTGTAGACACGTGACACACATGGTAATGACAATTTGCTGCTTCAGCTAATAACACGTCTCTAGCAATTTGTACCGCTTCGCAAATTGAAGGAATACCTGGAATGCCAAGTTCTTCACTTCGTTTACCTTCATGCATTGCACCACCATAAATTAATGAATTATCTTCGCAGTGTGCTACGATTGCTTTATCAATTTTAGCTGCTTCTTTCATAGCTTCGTACATCATTGAAGCTGTTTGTACACCTACACCATCATCAGTAAATTGGAACATGCCTCTATCTTTTAATGCTTTGAAATCAACATGTTCTTTACCAGCTTGTCTTACTGTAATTGATGCATAAGGTAAAACTCTTACCACTGCATGCTCATCAATGATTTTGTGAAGACGATCTAAATGTTCAACTGAATCTGGGACAGGCTTTGTATTAGGCATTGGACAAACTGTTGTAAATCCACCTCTTGCTGCTGCTTTAGTACCTGTTTCAATTGTTTCTTTATGTTCGCCACCAGGTTCTCTTAAATGTACATGTACATCAACAAATCCTGCTGAAATAAAATGTCCTTTCGCATCAATAACTTCTTGATTCTCTACTTCTATATAATCATCTATTTTTTTAATTTTGCCATCTTCAATTTCAATTTCCTTGTTAACTAATTGACCTTCTAATAAGATTTTTCCATTTTTGATTATAAGTGACATTTTACTTTTTCCTCCTTGTGATTAAGTACAGCATGTATACATGCCATTCTAATGAACACGCCGTTTTCCATTTGTTTAAAAATTCTTGATTTCGAACTTTCTACAAGTGAAGTATCTATTTCAACACCTCGGTTGACTGGTGCTGGATGCATGACGATTGCATTGTCATGAAGTTTGTTATATCTATCTATCGTCAGTCCGTATGCATTGTGATAGTCTTCTTTACTAAACGTTGTACCTGAATCATGTCTTTCATTTTGCACTCTTAACAACATACATACATCTACTTCATCTATCACATCATCAATTTCTACATATGGTACATCTGAAAAATTACATTTCCATTGTTCCGGTGCTGAGAACATCACTTCCGCACCAAGTTTCGTTAAAGCATCTGCATTACTTCTTGCTACTCTTGAATTTTTTATATCACCTGAGATTAAAATTTTTAATCCTTCGAAGTAACCGTATTCCTCATATATTGTCATAATATCTAGAAGACTTTGCGTCGGGTGGTGGCCACTACCATCTCCACCATTTAATACTGGAATATTAAGCCCTTGTAATGTGTCATAATATGCATTTTCGCTATGTCTAATGACTAATGCGTCTACACCAATGGATTCTAAAGTTTTGCAAGTATCATATAAAGATTCACCTTTTTGAACAGATGAAGTACTTATTTCAAAAGGAATGACTTCCAAACCTAATTTTCTTTCAGCCATTTCAAAACTACATTTTGTTCGTGTTGAATTTTCAAAGAATAAGTTTGCGACCGTCATGCCTTTACCAAAAGTTTCTGCACCATTTTCTTTAATGTCTTGTGCTTTCGTTATAATTTTCATGATGTCGTCTTTAGTTAAATCAGTCATTGTTAATAAATTTTTCATATGACACGCCTCCTGAGAATTATTTTATTTTCTTTGGCAATATAAGATTGAGCAAGATACCTACTGTTGCTGCTAAAGCCATACCTTCAATGTTTAAATGTATACCAATACCTGTGAAGTCTAAATGTGCTTTACCGATTCCTAATACGAGAATGACAGAAGCAATAATCAAGTTACGGTTGTCACCGAAGTCGATATTGTTCTCCACCAACATTCTCAAACCACTTGAAGCAATGATTCCGAATAATAGTATGGAAACACCACCCATAACTGGTGTTGGTATTGTTGAAATCATCGCTGTGAATTTACCAACAAATCCTAAGATTAGTGCAAGTACTGCTGCACCTCCGATTACCCAAATACTATAAATTCTTGTAATGGCTAGTACACCAATGTTCTCGCCGTATGTCGTACTTGGTGGCCCACCAATAATTGAAGCCATCATCGTTGATACCCCATCACCAATTAATGAGCGGTGTAAACCTGGATCTTTGAAGAAGTTCTTACCGACAATTTTATTGATGACGATTTGATGACCAATATGCTCACTAACCGTTACAAAAACGATTGGCAGCATGATTAAGATCAGCCCCCATTGTAGAGATGGTGTGTAATCATGAAACGGTAAGTAAATATCTGGCATTTGGATCCATTTCGCTTTTGAAATTGGCGCTAAGTCTACAATTCCAAATAATAATGAAGATATATATCCAACAATTATTCCGATAAGTACAGGAATAATTGATAAGAATCCTTTGAAAAATACTGAAACGATAATTGTTGTAATTAATGTGATGAGTGCGACTGTAATGTATATGCCACTATAACCTTTCATTGCATTTGAATCTGTGTACATCGCCATGTTAACTGCTACCGGTGCTAATCCAAGTCCGATAACCATGATGACAGGTCCTACTACGACTGGTGGTAAAAGATTAAGCAACCAATTCGTGCCAGTAACCTTTATAATCAATCCGATAATGACGTAAAGAACACCACTCATAAATAATGCAACAAGCATTTCACCGAGGTCATGTGTCTTGAGCCCGACAATAATCGGTGTTATGAATGCAAAGCTCGAACCGAGATAAGCTGGTATCTTTCCTTTCGTTATCAGTATATAAAGTAGCGTTCCTAAACCTGATGCAATGAGTGCTGCTGAAACAGGTAAACCTGTTAGAAATGGTACAAGTACCGTAGCTCCGAACATTGCAAATAAATGCTGTGAGCTTAAGAAGAACCATTGTGATGCTTTAGGTTTATCATTAACATCTAGTATGGGTTCTACTGTTCGTTTAAACATTTCTTCATTTTGTGACATTTCCATTCTCCTATTCAAAAAAAGATCCCTTCACAAGATATGCAAAGGGATCTATGTATACAGTGATACCTATAAAGGTATAGTTATCTCCTGTAACCATATATGCTCCTTTGCCAGTCTCTCGTACTGATTTAAAAGGATTTATTTAATTTAATTTTACTGCTGTTTGTTGGTCGAACTCTTCTAATTCAACGACAACAGATTCATTAGATGATGTTGGAACGTTCTTACCTACATAATCTGCTCTAATCGGAAGTTCTCTATGACCTCTGTCGACTAAAGTTGCTAAACTTATTTTTCGTGGTCTTGCGTGATCTAATATAGCATCTAATGAAGCTCTAACAGTTCTTCCTGTATAAAGAACATCATCGACAATAATGACATGCTTATCATTAATATCTACATCGATATTAAATGATTTTACTTTAATCGTACCTTGCTGATTCTGAACATCGTCACGATAATGTGTAACATCAATTTCTCCAGTTGGTACTTGAACTTGTTCGATGTCTTGGATTTTCTGCTCAATTCTGTTCGCAAGAAATACACCTCTTGTCTTTACGCCTAACAAGACAATATCTTTAGTACCTTTGTTCTTTTCAAGTATTTCATGTGACATTCTTGTTAATGCTCTATTTACAGCAGCAGCATCCATGATTAACCTCTCAGCCATATTCAATCTCCTTCCACAAAAAAATACTCACGTCTTTAGAAGACATGAGTATACACTAGTACCATACAAAGATGGTCTACACGCTCATATTATGTCTTCTCAGCCTCTCTGGACTGTCTGTTAAAGACGCTTTAATTGTTAAAACAATAATATCGTTTTTTTAATATGATGTCAAAGTTTAAATAAAATTAAATAAGTATTATTACACGTTGTACTTATTTTTTATCTTCTCGATTTCTTAATTTCTCTAATAATGTTTCAAAATACTCTGGTAATGGTGCTTCTTTTTCAATATATTCACCAGTAACTGGATGTTCAAATCCTAATAATCCAGCATGTAAAGCTTGTCCACCAATGTTCAATGTCTTCTTCGGTCCATATTTAGGATCACCTACTAAAGGAAAACCAATATGTTTCATATGCACTCTGATTTGATGAGTACGACCAGTTTCTAACTGACATTTAACCAATGTATATTTTTCGAATTTTTCAATTACATTAAAGTGCGTGACAGCTTCTTTACCATCATCAACGATCGCCATTTCTTGACGTTCTTTAGGATTTCTGCCGATTGGTGCTTCAATTGTTCCAAATTCGTGAGGTATATTACCATGTACAAGAGCTGTATATTCTCTAGTCACAGTTTTATCAACTAACTGTTCAACTAATCCTCTATGTGCAATATCATTCTTAGCAATCATTAATAAACCGGATGTATCTTTATCTATACGATGCACAATACCGGGTCTAATTTCACCGTTAATACCAGATAAATCTTTAATCACATACATTAATCCGTTTACTAACGTACCTGTATAATGGCCAGGTGCTGGATGCACAACCATACCTTTAGGTTTATAAACGACCGCTACATCTTTGTCTTCATAATAAACCTCAATACCTAAATCTTCTGCGACAATATCAACTTCTTCTATTACTTTTTCAGTCGCAACAATAACATCATTAAGCTTCGTCTTATAATTTGCTTTAATGACTTTACCATTTACTTCAACTAAACCTAATTTAATCCAATCTTGAATTTGACTTCTTGACCAATCTGGATTCAAATCAGGTAATAATTTATCAATTCTTATACCAATTTCATTTTCTGTCTCTATCTTAAATTCAAATGTATTCAAGCTTTTTCCTCCTTGCCCTCAAATAAAATCACAATTATCAATACAATGACACCTATCGTTAAAGCAGCATCTGCTACATTAAATATCGGGAAATTATAGCTGAAAATATATGTATCAACAAAATCAACAACTTCTCCTCTAAACAAACGATCTATAAAGTTACCAATTGACCCTGCAATTAATAAACTTAGTCCAAGTTGAACATCAGGTCGTCCGTATCCTTCATTCTTAAAGAACATAAATAAAATAACAAGTACGACAATTGTTACGATATAAAATAACCACATTTTTCCTTGTAAAATCCCCCAAGCAGCACCTTGGTTTCTATGAGATGTAATATATAAAAAATTACTGATAACCTTTATAGACTCACCCACTTCTAAAGATTTAACAATTAAAAATTTAGTAAGTTGATCAAGCGCGATTAATATAATAATAAAAGTACTCCAAATCGGTACATTGTAACCTTTACGCATCTACTTTCCACTCCAATCTTGATTATTTTACCACATAACACGATCTAATTGTTAATATGATCTTTTAAATTACACATCTAATTCAAACACCTCATCACATATATTTTCTTTCATAACCAATTTAAAATTAAACAAAATAGAAAGAGATCAAGCAACAACAATTGCTTAATCTCTTTCATTCATTAAATTACACTTCATACTTACGCGACAATCTATAAATACCAAGAAAAATAAAAGCAGATAAAATGACTAAACCGTTACGTAACCACGTACTATCACTCTCACCCGTCTTAGGTAATTCTTTTTGTTGTTTATCTGATTTATTATCTGCAGCTTTAGCTTTACTGCTAGTTTCCTTAGTCTTTACATCTTTATTATTATCTTCTTTTTTCACATCAACTTTTTTAGAAACATCAGAAGATTGAGGTTCAGACTTTTGATTATTCACTGCCACTTTATTTTGATCATTAGATTTATTATTAGCTACAGCTTTATTATCTTTATTTGTATCAGATTTATTTTGATCAGTAGCATACTTCTTATCAACTACATTACTCTGACTATCAGATTTTTTATCAATCTTAGCATTATCTTTAGCCGGTTGGTCTACTTTAGTAGGAACATCTTGTTTTGGTTGGTCTGATGTAGACTGATTGTCAGTAGTGTTTTTATTAGGCTCTGTTTGATCTTTTGGTTGATCTTTTGGTTGATCAGATTTAGGTTCAACTTTTTGATCATCTACTTTT
>ERZ1023180.28-NODE-28-length-72097-cov-9.180492_pt1 | contig 72097 bp, 72 predicted proteins | sample MGYA00380436_ERZ1023180 | MGnify/ENA primary metagenome ERZ1023180 (study PRJEB33173, sample SAMEA4830337) | metagenome | study: EMG produced TPA metagenomics assembly of the PRJEB25223 data set... | reverse complement strand
AAACCTGATATCACTACGCCTGCTGATCCTAATAAAGACACTGATGGAGATGGAATTCCTGATAAAGATGACAACGACATCGATGGTGATGGTATCAATAACGAAGATGAAAAACTTATCGGTACTGATCCAACGAACCCTGATACCGACGGTAATGGTGTAAACGATGGGGACGAAGATTACGATAGTGACGGTATTCCGAATAAAGATGAATCTAATCCTAAATCTAATAGACCAACGGATAAAGATGGTGACGGTAAGCCAGATATTACAACTCCGAAGGATTCAAACTCAGATAATGGTTCTGATGTAAACTCAGATAGCGATTCTGGTTCTAACTCAGACAGCAGCTCTGATAGCCAATCTGATAATGATTCTAATTCAGACACTAACAGTGGTTCTAACTCTGATACTGACAGTAATTCTGATTTAGACTCGAACTCTGATTCAAATAGCGATTCTGGTTCTAACTCAGACAGCAGCTCTGATAGTCAATCTGATAATGATTCTGATTCAGACACTAACAGTGGTTCTAACTCTGATACTGACAGTAATTCAGTTTCTGATTCAAACAGTACTTCTGATAGTGACAGTAACTCAAGCTCAACTTCAGATGGTAACACTGATAGTAGTTCCGACTCTAACAGTACTTCAAATTCTAGCTCTGATTCTGATTCAGACAAAGATACTGATGGAGATGGAATCCCAGATAAAGATGACAACGACATCGATGGTGATGGTGTAAGCAATAAAGATGAAGAATTAATTGGTACTGATCCAACGAATCCAGATACAGATGGTAATGGGGTAAATGATGGTGACGAAGATTACGATAGTGACGGTATTCCGAATAAGGATGAATCTGATCCTAAGTCTAATACACCAACAGATAAAGACGGTGACGGTAAACCTGATATTACTACACCTAGTCAAGCTGCATCAAATGATCCTGGATATGGTTCTAAAGATCAAGGTCCATCTTCAGTTAAACCTGGTACATCTACTCATATCCCACAAACGGGTGATAAAGAATTACCACCTGGTACGAAGTTCGATGTTCCAGCTGACAAAGTTCCAAGTGGTTGGACTGTAACTGTAGATCCTAATACTGGTGATATTACTGTTGTTCCACCGAAGGATGTAACACCTGGTACTATGGTTGATATTCCAGTAACTGTTACTTACCCTGATGGTTCTTCTGAAGTTACTTCAGCTAAAGTTGTTGTTGAAAAACCTGCTGAAAAACCTGCTGGTAAGACTAACGCTGACGACAATTCACCTGGATATGGTTCTAAAGATCAAGGTCCAACTCCAGTTAAACCTGGTACATCTACTCATATCCCACAAACGGGTGATAAAGAGTTACCACCTGGTACGAAGTTTGAAGTACCTTCAGACAAAGTTCCAAGTGGTTGGAATGTAACTGTAGATCCTAATACTGGTGACATCACAGTAATTCCACCTAAGGATGTAACACCTGGTACAAAAGTTGATATCCCAGTAACTGTTACTTACCCTGATGGTTCTAAACAAACTGTAACTGTTGGTGTAGTAGTTGAAAAAGCTTCTGATAGCACAGATGCTGGTTCTAACAATATGTATGGTATGGATAGCAAAGCTGCTGAACATCATGCTGGACATATGGCACAAACTGAACAACAACAAAACACTAACGGTACAGAAAGTTCTAAAGCTAACATGATGAATAAAGGAAACAATACTCAAGCAAATGTATTACCAGACACTGGTGAAACACCTGCTGAAAATGCTACTTTATTCGGAAGCTTATTCGCAGGACTTGGCTCATTATTCTTATTTGGTCGTCGTAAAAAAGAAGAAGAACAATAAAATATAATGAGTAATGAGGGTCTGGAACTTTAATGTTTCAGACTCTTCATTTTTATATTTGTCTATACATATTTGAATACAGATTGAAAAAAGGTTTATATACATATATTGAAGTTGAAAGGAATGAAAGCACGTGAATATTAAAGAGCAAATCAAGCGTATAATAAATGATCATTCAGATTATGAAAGATTATTTATAAGTATTGGCTATCCTAAAGTTAAAGCCGTTGTTAAAAGCTTTAAATTATCGAACAAGAACCAAATGATTAAATTTATAGAAACATATCGTAAGAAGAGTGGTAAAGCAGCTAAATGGATTAAAATTGATATTGTGACATCTGTTGAAGACATTCCATTTGATGAATTAAAAGAAGATTTGATCCATACAACTAGAAATCATGTTGAGTATGGTTTTACATTAGATTACAACTGGAACCTTGCATTTTTACCAGAAGAAATAAACAGCAATGCTTTTGTTAGACCTACAAATGAGAAAGGGATATTCATACTTTCTGAGAAAAATATCAATCATTATTTAAGAAAGTATAAGAAGAATTACAATTTATATTTACACAAAGATTATGCAGGCAAAGTAGTTCAGAAATTCTATACAAAGAGTTTCTTTATTGAAGATGAACAGGTTATAAATATAGAACAAGAAGGCTATAAAAAAGGGTTAAGACCAGTAGATAATCTTCCAGTTGAAATTGATCGTATGATTCAAACGAATACAGATTATTTGATGAATCTTATACAAGATAATGGTAAGTATCATTATGGCTATTTTCCACACTTTGATATCAATATCAACGCTTATAACAACCTATGTCATAGTTCAACAACATATGCGTTTATTAAATCATTATCTTATTTGAAGAAGAATGTGAGTATTGCTAAGAAACCAATAGATTACATTATTAAACATTATTTATATAAACACGAAGGTGCAACATATATATTTGATGATACAAACTATATAAATGAAATTAAATTAGGTCAAAATGCTGCATTTATACTAGCTGTATGTGGTTATATACAATACGGTCGTTCGAATAAGAAGTATTTAAAAGCAGCTCAAAATGTTGCGAAAGGCTTAGTAAACATGATTGATGAGAATGGGGAAACAACCCATGTGTTAAACTATCCAGATTTAACAATTAAAGATTCATTTAGAGTGATTTATTACGAAGGTCAAGCAGCACTAGCGTTATTAAAATTATATCAACTTGATCAAAAGGAAGAATGGTTAAATGTTGCAAAATTACTTTATGAAAAATTTATTCGAAAATCATATTGGAAACACCATGACTATTGGTTAAGTTATAGTACAGAAGTATTGATTCAAATAGAACCAGAAGAAAAATATTATCAATTTACTTTTCAAAATTTAGAAGAACATTTGAATAACGTACAACAACGTCAATCTACAGATCCATTATTACTAGGCATGTTAATGTCTACATATAATATAGTAGAAAGTGCGAAACAACGTGACAAAACTGACTTGGTTGAACAATTTATAGACGTTGATCTATTGATAGATACGATTCACAGAAGAGCAGATTATATGAGAACAGGTTATTTTTATCCTGAAGTTGCAATGTATTTCCAAAATCCAGAGCGCATATTAGAAGCATTCTATATTAAATATGAAGGTTATCGTGTCGAAATAGATGATATCGAACATTACTTAACAAGTTATGTAGAGTATTTAAAAGTATTCAATCAATAAGAAAATCCTACCTTTTCCATTGTAATGGAGTAGGTAGGATTTTTATTGGATTTGTATGAAATTATTCGCTAATCTTACCATTTCTATACATTGATTTAGCAATGTAACCAAATGGTACGTTAGATAATGTTGTGAGCAGTTTTAAGAAGTATGTCGTAAAGAATATTTCAAATACAACATTGTTCGGTAAGTTACCATAGAACGCAATCAATACAAAAATTGCTGTATCTACAATTGAACTTACAACTGTACTTCCATAAGCTCTTATATAGAAGGTTCTATCTGATGAGAATTTCTTCTTAATTAATGTGAATAGTAATACATCTAAATGTTGACCAATGATATATGCAATGATGGATCCAAGTGCAATTCTTGGTACAATATTAAAGATTGTTTCAAGCGCTTCTTGAGAGATATCTTCCTGTGCAGGAATAAACGCTAAAGAGCACTGTAATAATATAACCATGACGATTACTGAAGAAAATCCAAGCCAAACTGCTTTTCGTGCTTGTTTTCTACCATAGATATCGTTTAATATATCTGTTGCAAGATAAATTGATGCGAACATAACATTTCCAAGTGTTGCACTAACTGAAAAGAGTTCTACTGTTTTAATAACCTGTATATTTGCTATAATAGTACCTATAGCAACCCAAACAAACAGACCAGTCTTCCCAAAAATTCTGTATAGAACGAGCATCAATATAAATGTAACGAAGAAAGTTCCAATACCTATTAATTCATTATACATAACTTTGTTCCTCCTAAATTTTGATATAGCGGGTGTTTAGAAACCGCGATAATCGAACTTATCTATTATACGGCTCAAAGTTATAAAAATCAATAAGCTTTATCGTAAACATTTTGTATGATGAATGTTATAATAACGGTCTAGTAAGGGAGTGACACTCATTTTAGCTCAAGAAGAGAAACAAGCAATTAAACAAATAGACCAATTGATGGAAACATACTGTAAAGGGTGTTTATTAAAGACGCACTATAGGGAAACAAAAGGTAAACATCAAGCCCATCAGTATTGTATATCGGAATGTTCTATCGGTATACGCATTAAACAATTAGGTAACAAGTTGCAATAAGGAGGATATTATGGAAATTGTTAGAGTTGAACCGACACCAAGCCCAAATACGATGAAAATCGTTTTATCATTTAAGAAAGAAGATAGGTCTTCAAATACTTATACTGAAGTGAATGATCATAATCCAGAATTCATTAACCGTATTCTTCAATTAGATGGTATTAAATCTGTATTCCATGTTATGGACTTTATCGCTGTAGATAAACGTCCAAAAGAAAACTGGGATACTTTACTTAAAGATGTTACATTAGCCATCTCAGGTTCAGATCAAGAAGGGGACTTTGCTGAAAATCAAGTAAATGAACATTTCGGTGAAGTAAAAGCTGAAGTCTTAAAGTTTAAAGGTATACCTTATCAAATTAAATTAACAACTCAAGAAGAAGAAAAACGTAAACAACTTCCTGAAATTTATATTGATAGTATGCTAAAAGCAACGAAAGACTCAGATAACGTTGTCTTTTTAAGAAAATGGGAAGATTTAGGTGTACGTTACGGCGAAGTAGAGGAAGTATTAGCAACCGTTCAAGAAGAAATATTAGCTTTGTACCCTAAAGAGAAATTAGAGGCTTTAGTTGAAGAAGCTTTAACAAGTGACATTACCATTCCTGAAAAGCAATTTGTACATGTTGATAAAGAAACGTTTGAACAAGAAGAGGATTGGAAAGTAAAATTAAGAATGTTAAATGACTTTCCAACACCAACAGAAGACGATTATCCATTATTAGATCTCGCGTTAAATGATGAAAAGCCTCAAGTACGTAGAATGGCAATCGTGCTATTAGGTATGATTGAATCAAAAGAAACATTACCTTATTTATATAAAGGTATGAAAGATAAAGTTGTTTCTGTTAGAAGGACAGCTGGTGACTGTCTAAGTGATTTAGGTTTTAAAGAAGCGTTACCAGTAATGATAGAAGCATTAGAAGACCCTCAGAAAATTGTAAGATGGCGTGCAGCTATGTTTATATTTGATGAAGGTGATGAAACTGCATTAGAAGCATTGAAAAAAAGACAAGACGATCCAGCATTCGATGTTAAATTGCAAGTACAAATGGCAATTGAAAGAATCGAAAATGGTGAAGCAGCATTAGGTTCTGTTTGGAAACAAATGGCTAATAGAAAGAAAGAGGGATAAAATATGAATGCATATGAACAATACATGAAAGAACTCGCTCAACCAATGAGAAGTGAATTAACTGGACAAGGCTTTGAAAGTTTAGAATCTGCAGGGTCAGTTAAAGAATATATGGAGAACGCACAACCGAATGAAACAACATTTATCGTCGTAAACTCTGTATGTGGATGTGCAGCTGGTTTAGCGCGTCCTGCAGCTGTTACAGTATCCCAACAAAATGATAAAAAACCTTCTAGAATTGCTACAGTATTTGCTGGACAAGATAAAGAAGCAACTGAAACAATGAGAGAATATATTGCACAAGTACCATCAAGTCCATCTATGGCATTATTTAAAGGTAATGAGCTTAAATACTTCATGCCACGTGAACATATTGAAGGAAGAGATATCCAAGAAATCTGTTTGGATATTAAAGACGCTTTTGATGAATACTGTGACTAATATTCGTATCACAACTGCCGTTAGGACAAATGCATCTCTCTACAAACAAGTAGAAGATGCATTTTCTGTGTTATCTCAATTAGAATCCATACAGAATGTTCAAATCATAAAGCGAAGAAAATTAACGATTAATCAATTGTTTCAACGAGATACAACACCATTAATTGTATTTGAAAGTAGTGGACCTAAACTATATTTCACGCCAGATACACCAATATATTTTCATTTAGATACTGTCAAAGTTAAATTGCATATGATGAAACAACATAAGATGCCCGTACTAATTGAAATGTTAGATGAAATAACAACAGACTTTAAAACATTTAATTTCATAGATGGCACAATGGGATTTGGGCGAGATACTTATTTAATATTAAAGCATTATCAACAAGCAAATGTATATGCAATAGAACAAAATCCACTTATCCATTATGTTATTTCTGAAGGCATGAAACGCTATTTAACAGAAGATGAATTAAGACGAATCCATTATATAAATAATGATTATCACAATTGGATCAAACAACATCCCGAATTGGTCGACATCTTATATTTAGATCATATGTTTGAACAGACACTTGATGAAAACGATAGAATGGGGGAACTTTCACGCAATATTGAAATACCTTCAGAAATCAAAAGTGTATCTCACTTCAAATATTTAATCGTAAAAGCACATTATAAAAGCGGGATTTTCAAACAGTTTAATACGATACAATGTATTAGAAAAAGTACTAAAACACATTATGGACTGAAAATAAATCAAGATTATAAATATGAGTGATGGTGGAGAATAATATAAGAAAGTCTTCGTGCGCCTCAGCCTGTTTTAGTACCTAGTCGCACGATATCTTTGAGTCTTCGTGCGCTACTACCTGTTTTGGTACCTAGTCGCACGATATCTTTGAGTCTTCGTGCGCTACTGCCTATTTTGGTACCTAGTCGCACGATATCTTTGAGTCTTCGTGCGCTACTGCCTGTTTTGGTACCTAGTCGCACGATATCTTTGAGTCTTCGTGCGCTATGGCCTGTTTTGGTACCTAGTCGCACGATATCTTTGAGTCTTCGTGCGCTTACATTCATAATTTAAACATCACTTAATTCTATACCATTATATACAAAAACTGGGACAATCTCTTGTCCCAGTTTTTGTATATTACCCCTTATTTATACTATTCTGTAATGCACATACTGATCATATAGCATAATAATAAGAAAAAGCCTAAAGTAGCAAAAATTTCATTCATTGAAATAGCCTCCTTCGTTTTGTTAGCACTTTGTTCATTTATAACCATTATACCTAATAATCTGGAAATTTTCTATATTATATCAGTAGTAAATTATCGCTAATTTCGTTAATATAGTAACAGGAGAATATTAAAAAGAGGTGTTCAAATGAATAACTTTGATAAAGCGTATCACGATTTATGTAAAAGGGTATTAGAAGAAGGCGAGAATAAGGACGATAGAACGGGTACCGGTACGATTTCTATATTTGGTCACCAAATGAGATTTGATTTATCTGAAGGTTTTCCGTTATTAACAACTAAAAAGGTTTCTTTTAAATTAATTGCAACAGAGCTTTTATGGTTTATTAAAGGCGATACAAATATAAGGTATTTATTACAATATAAGAATAACATTTGGAACGAATGGGCTTTTAAAAAATGGATTGAAAGTAATGACTATGATGGTCCTGATATGACAGACTTTGGTCGTCGCTCTTTAGTAGATGATGAATTTAATGAACAATATAAAGCACAACTTGCGATATTCAAAGATAAGATTCTGAATGACGATGATTTTATGATAAAATACGGTGACTTAGGCAATGTTTATGGTAAACAATGGAGAGATTGGAAGGATCAAGATGGTAAACGATTTGACCAACTTAAGACTTTAATTGAAAATATTAAACAAAATCCTAATTCAAGACGCCATATTATTTCTGCTTGGAATCCAACTGAAATAGATACAATGGCATTACCACCATGTCATACATTATTCCAATTTTATGTAAAAGACGGAAAATTAAGCTGTCAATTATATCAACGAAGTGCAGATATTTTCTTAGGTGTACCTTTTAATATTGCGAGTTATAGCTTATTAACACATTTAATTGCTAAAGAATGTGGATTAGAAGTAGGCGAGTTTGTCCATACGTTTGGAGACGCGCATATTTATAAAAACCATATAGACGCAATCAATGAACAACTTTCAAGAGATTCTTACGATGCACCTAAACTTAAGATCAACACTGATAAATCATTGTTTGATATTGAATACGAAGATTTAGAAATTGACGGTTATGAATCACATCCAAGTATTAAAGCACCTATTGCAGTTTAAAAAGGAGTAATTTAAATGAAATCAATAATAGTTTGTCATGATCAAAATCGCGTAATTGGCTTAGACAACAAGATGCCATGGCATCTACCAAATGACTTAAAAAGAGTTAAAGCATTGACGACTGGAAATACGATCGTGATGGGAAGAAAAACATTTGATTCTTTAGGTAAGCCATTACCGAATAGACGTAATGTTGTATTAACGACAAATCCATCATTTGAACACGTTGATGTCGATGTGATTCATTCTTTAGATGAAATCGATCAACTCGAAGGACATATCTTCATCTTTGGCGGTCAAGGTCTTTATGAACAAATGATGGACCGCGTTGATGATATGTATGTAACAGTAATAGAAGATAAGTTTCAAGGTGATGCCTTTTTCCCTCCATACGACTTCAAAGATTGGACGGTTCTTTCATCTGAATCTGGCGAACTCGATGAAAAAAACACTTTACCACACACTTATATGCATTTGGAAAGGAAAAAATAGTATGTTAAGAACGACGAAAACACTCGGTTATATTGTAGGTTATGCTGCACTTGTATCTTCACAATTAAATAAAGTTAAGCATAAGAAGACATTGATAAATGATATCCGTAAACAAGATGAAATGATCTTTTTATATGCGAAAAGATGGGCTTCACGTATTCTAGATTCAGCTGGTGTTACAACACACTTGTCTGGCAATACAGAACCATTTGATGAGCCTGTATTATACATTTCAAATCATGAAGGTAATTTTGATATTCCTGTATTAATTAATCATTTACCGCAACCATTTGGATTTATTTCAAAGACTGAAGTTCAAAAAATTCCGTTTTTAAATCCATGGATGGAAGAAATGAACTGTATATATTTAGATCGTTCAAATAGACGCGCAAGTTTACAAATGATAAAAGATGGTATTAATAAATTAAAAGAACAACATTCTTTATTAATTTTTCCCGAAGGTAGTAGAAGTAAAGGTGGAGAAATGCAAGAATTTAAAGCAGGTTCTTTTAAATTAGCTAAATCAGCTAAAGTCAAAATTGTACCTATTGCGATTTATGGGACATCTAACATTATGGAAGCTCAAGATTCTAAAAAAATGGTTCCTGGTGATGTTTATGTACACATTCTAGACCCAATTGAGCCTTCTATTTTTGAAGATAAGACCATGCAAGAAGTAAGCCAATTTGTACAAGGAAAAATTAGTAATACTGTGCAATCATTAAAGGAGAATCATTATGTCAAAAATTAAAATAGTTGTTGATTCGACGACAGATTTATCAGCAGATTTTTTAGAAGAAAATAACATTACTGTCGTACCCCTAAATATACTAATCGATGGTGTTACGTACGTAGACCAAGAAGATATTAGCTCAACAGAATTTCTAGAAAAAATGAAAGACGCTAAAGAATTGCCTAAAACAAGTCAGCCTCCAATTGGTAAAATTGTTGAAACCTATGACGCGTTAGGGACAGATGGTTCTGAAATTATTAGTATTCATATGACTTCTGAGTTATCTGGTACATTTAGTGCAGCTCAGCAAGCAGCTCAAATGACAGAAAGTAAAGTTACAGTTGTGGATAGTAAATTCATTTCATTAGCTTACGGATTCCAAATTGAAGAAGTCGTGAAGATGATCAACACAGGTAAAACTGTTGAAGAAATCGTCGAAGAAATTGAAGTGATTAAAAATAATTTAAGACTATTTGTAGTCATTGGTAATATCGACAACTTAATTAAAGGTGGTAGAATCGGTAAAGCGAAAGGCTTACTCGGTTCATTGATGAATATTAAACCAATCGGCGAATTGATTAACGGAAAAATCGAAATGATGCATAACGCAAGAACGCAAAACGCTATTGTTAAATATTTAATGAAAGAATTGGATGTCTTTTTAGAGAAGAAAGAACTTATAAAAATAGGTATTGCTGATGCGAATGCAGAACAATTGATGACGAAATTGATGAATACAATTAAAGAAAAGAAAAATTTCCACTTATTTGATACTGCAGTGACGACACCAGTCGTTTCAACGCATACTGGTGAAGGTGCTATTGGCGTGTTCTTCTATGGAAAATAAACATTGGATGAATCATAGAGCTTGGTTTTATGCATTTATTATATTAATTATTCTAATACTTGGTGCTCTAGCTTATGTATGGTCTCAAATTTCAGACGATACAAACCATCAAACAATCAACACAGAACAAACTAAGAAAGATTTCACCATTTCTTTTGATAATGCACAATTAGAATCGTTAATGAATGCGTCTATGAAAGATTATGACATTCAATCACGCATTACAAAAAAATCATTGTCATTTGATACACGTACTAAAATTTTAGGTAAAGATATTGATATAACACTTCAAACGAAACCTAAAAAGTTAAATAACGATACAATCTATTTCAAAATTCAATCGATAGATATTGGGAAATTAAATATTTCAAATCCATTTATTCTATCTCAAATCAATAAATATAGTGAACTTCCACCATATATTCATGTAAATCCTAAAGATGAATCATTCAATTTATCTTTAAATCAGTTGGAGATTGATAATGTTGAGTCTATACAAATTCAAACATTAGATATTTCAGACAAAAAATGGTACTTTGATATTAAGTTAAAGTAACTTAACATCATTAAAGGAGGTACAACTATGGCTTATGCAACGTTAGCTGGGGGATGTTTTTGGTGTTTAGTTAAGCCTTTTAATGAATTCCCTGGTATTATTGAAGTGACTTCCGGATATAGTGGTGGTCATGTTGAAAATCCAACTTATGAAGAAGTTTGTACAAATCAAACTGGTCATGTTGAAGCTGTTCAAATTGAATACAATGAAGATGAAACAGACTTTGAAGCTATATTAGATATATACTTTAAGACCTTTGATCCAACAGATAATAAAGGTCAGTTCTTTGATAGAGGCGAAAGTTATGAACCTGTTATTTTCTACCACGATAAAGAACAAGAAGAAATAGCGCATAACAAAATCAATCAATTAAATGAACAAAATATTTTTGATAAACCAGTCATTACGCCAGTTAAACCTTACAAGAACTTTTACCCTGCGGAAGACTATCATCAAGATTATTACTTGAAGAATCCAGCTCATTATCAAGGGTATCAACAAGGTTCTGGACGTAAAGCATTTATAGAAAAGTATTGGGGGCGTTAAAATGCTAAAAAAAAGTAAAGATGAATTAAATGAAATGGAATATCTCGTAACACAACAAAATGGTACAGAACCACCTTTTCAAAATGAATATTGGAATCACTTTGAAAAAGGTATTTATGTAGATAAATTATCTGGTAAGCCATTATTCACTTCAGAAGAAAAATTTGAATCTGATTGTGGTTGGCCAAGTTTTTCAAAAGCATTAGATGATGAAGAAATCATCGAACTTGTTGATAAAACACATGGCATGATCAGAACTGAAGTACGCTCTGAAAATTCAGATAGTCATTTAGGTCACGTCTTTAATGACGGTCCTAAAGAATCTGGTGGCTTAAGATATTGTATTAATTCAGCTGCTGTACAATTTATTCCATATGATAAATTAGAAGATTTAGGGTATGGAGAATTAGTAAATCATTTTAAAAATTAGAGGAGTCGATTGTAATGTTTAAAAAATTATTTGGCGGTAACAAATCAAATGATACAAATGTTGAAGTATTTGCACCAATTTCAGGTGAATATGTAGCAATTGAAGATATTCCAGATCCAGTATTTGCTCAAAAAATGATGGGTGAAGGATTCGGTATTAAACCAACAGAAGGTGTAGTAGTTGCACCATTTGATGGAGAAGTTGTTAATGTATTCAAACCTTCAAATCACGCTGTAGGTATTAAAGCAGCAAACGGATTAGAAGTATTGGTACACGTAGGTTTAGAAACTGTTCAATTAGGTGGAGAAGGCTTTGAAGCACTTGTTAATACTGGTGATACAGTTAAACAAGGCGACGAGTTATTAAAATTCGACATCGAAACAATCGAATCAAAAGTAAAATCAGTAATCAGCCCTGTTATTATTACTAACACAGATGACGCTGAAGAAATTAATATCGAAAAATTAGAAAGTCTAGTTAAAGGTGAAACTAAGGCTATTGATGTGAAAATGAAATAAATGAAACAATATTCTTTCTATCAATACGCACTAACAAAACGAAGTGAAAAAAGCGAAGTAGGTAAGTTGGCAGATTTAATCTTCCAAGACTTATCATTTCCAAAATTCACAAACGATTACCACACACTTTCAGATTACTTAGAAACAGAAGCCATGTTCACACAACCAATGAGCGTCTTCGATGACTTATTCGAATCATATGAAGAATGGTTGAAATTCTAAGGTAAAATAAAACGCCTCATTTTCAAGCGGAAATGAGGCGTTTTTTCGGTTTGTGTAGTTGGATGATGGGGGCTAACTATCATTATTCTGAATTGTGGTAATTAGAACGCTGTAACTTCCATTATTCTGAATTCTGGCAATTAGACGGGCCATTCTTAGAGACATTTCTCAGAATTTCGTCCCTAACAGAACCCGTAATACTCACGATATGAACATTTTTCCATATTAATTCGTTCACTTTGCTGTTTGTCACACCAAAGTGTTTTTATTTATATGATTTAACTGTTAAAATAAATTATATTTGACAAGAAAGTTGTGAGTAAATGAAACCTTTTAAAAAGAAACAAAGTCGACAAATAACGCTTCCTTTATATAAGTTATTAATCATATTATTTGTTACGGTCTTATTAACTGCTGTTGTGTCTTATGCTTCGTATAAATTTGGTTTATATTTTGGCAATGACCAACAAAAAGAGCTTAATAAGATTGAAGAGGCTTATAAACAAATTAATAACGACTATTACAAAGATGTTGATGACGACAAATTAACTCAAGGTGCTATTGATGGTATGATCAAATCTTTAGATGATCCTTATAGTGAATACATATCCGCTAAAGATACAACAAGTTATAACGAAGAAATTTCTGGTGATTTTGTTGGAATTGGTGCAGAAATGGAAATGCACGATGGCTACGTTAGGATTACTAGTCCTATGAAAGATTCTCCTGCTGAAAAAGCTGGCGTAAAATCTTTAGACGTCATTACGAAAGTTGATCATGAATCGATTAAAAATAAATCGTTAAATGAAATCGTCAATAAAGTAAGAGGTAAAAAAGGGACAACTGTTACGTTAACAATTAAACGAGAAGGTAAAGAACCTTTCGATGTTAAGATTAAACGTGACAAAATCCACCTTACAAGTGTCGATTATACGAAGAAAAAAGACACTGGCATAATTGCAATTTCTAAGTTCCAAAATAAAACAACGAAAGAATTACAATCTGCATTGAAACAAGCGAAAAAAGACAAAGTAAAACATGTCGTTTTAGATTTAAGGAACAATCCAGGTGGTCTATTAGATGAAGTCGTGACGAGTGTTAACTTGTTTGTTGATAAAAATAAACCTGTTATATATTTAGAAACGAAAGGTGATAAACCACAAGCAGTTGAAACTGAAAACGACAAAATGTCTGGCATAGGTGATATGGACTATACAGTACTCGTTAATAAAGGGTCTGCAAGTGCTGCAGAAATATTCGCTGGCGCATTACAAGATTACAAAATTGCAGATGTCCTAGGTACAACGACTTTTGGTAAAGGTATCGGACAAGTTCATAAAGAATTTAGCGATTCTAGCATTTTAAAATATACAAACATGAGATGGTTAACACCTAATAAATCTTATATTCATAAAAAAGGTATTCAACCAGATAAAACCATTAAAGCACCTAAATATGAAGAAATAGAAATAATCGATCCGAGCAAGACTTATCAAGAAGGCGATCAATCTAAAGAAATTAAATCAATTAAGATTGGTTTGAACGCTTTAGGGTATAATATTAACAATGAAAATGACCAATTTGATGCCCAACTGACATCACAAGTTAAATCATTCCAAAGTGACCATGATTTAACTGAAAATGGTATTTTCACAGATGATACAACAAAGAAATTTATTGAACTTTTACGCAAGAAAATCCGTAGTGAAGATAAACAACTTGATGAAGCAATTCAATATATGCATAAGTAATGGGGGAAAGTAGTTTGAGAAAAGCAACAAGATCAGATATTCAACATATTAATAAATTAACAGAAATGGCTAAATCTATTATGGAACACGATCAGAACCCTCAATGGGATCATCGTTATCCATTAGAGAAGCATTTCTACGAAGATATAGATAATGGAGACTTATATCTATATGAAGAAAACAATGACATTGCAGGATATATATGTGTCAATCAAGTACAAGCCGAATGGTATAAACAATTTGACTGGCCAGCTCGTACTGACCAAGCATATGTTATCCATAGAATGGCTACAAATCCTGAATATAAAGGTGTCGCAATGAAGATGATGCAATTTGCTATTGATATTGCTACTGAAGCAGGCACGCCTATTATCATAACGGATACATTTTCACTCAATAAACGTGCACAAAGACTTTTTGAAAAATTTGATTTTATTAAAATAGGTGAATATGAAACAAATGAGTTTCCATTTGATAAGAATGCACCATTTTATGCATATTATAAATTGATAGAGAACGAGGAGAAATAAACATGAAGAAGATAGCATTTACCGGTGGCGGTACGATAGGACATGTTGCAGTCAATTTAGCACTAATCCCTGAAGCACAAAAACGTGATATCGAAACAATATATATTGGATCTAAAAACGGTATCGAAAAAGAAATGATTACTGACTCTGCCAAAGATACGAAATATATTCCGATATCAAGTGGTAAGTTACGTCGATATTTATCTTTTGAGAATTTAAAAGATGTCTTTAAAGTATTAAAAGGTGTATATGACGCTAGAAAAGTATTAAAGAAAGAAAAACCAGATTTAGTCTTTTCTAAAGGTGGATTCGTCAGTGTTCCAGTTATTATCGCTGCCAAATCATTAAAAATTCCTTCAATTGTACATGAATCAGATGTTACACCTGGTTTAGCAAATAAAATATCCATGAAATTTGCTAATAAAATGTATACAACTTTTGAAGAAACTTTAAAATATGTACCTAAAGAAAAATCAGATTATATTGGTGCTATTATTAGAGAAGATTTAAGAGATGGCTCTAAAGAAGAAGGCTATCAATTAACAGGCTTTAATGATCAATTACCTGTACTACTGATCATGGGTGGTAGCTTAGGTTCTAAAGCATTAAATAAAGCGATTCGAGATAATTTAGATTATTTAACAAAGAAATATCAAATTATTCATTTAACTGGTAAAGGTCATGTTGATCAAAATATTAAAAACGCCAACTATGTTCAATATGAATTTGTTTCAAATGAATTGATGCACTTCTATGCGATTACTGACACTGTCATCAGTAGAGCAGGCGCTAACGCTATTTATGAGTTTGCGACATTGAAGTTACCAATGTTATTAATACCACTTGGTTTAGATCAATCAAGAGGCGATCAAATTGATAACGCTAAAATTTTCGAGAAAAATGGATATGCTAAAGTATTACAAGAAAAAGATGTGAACCAATCTAATCTGATCAGTCAACTAGATAAATTAGAAAACGAACGAGAAGATATTATTGACAAAATGTCACATTTCAAAGAAAGTTATACGAAAGAAACACTATTTAACAAAATTGAATCAGACATAAAGTAAAGGGGGCAATCGAATGAGCCAAGCAAACCGTACTTTACTATTACTCATATTTAGTTTGATATTTGGAGTCATCGCGTTTTTCCATGAATCCAGACTCGGTAAATGGATAGATAATGAAGTTTATAACTTTATTTATTCAACTGAAAGCTTTATAACGACTTCTATAATGCTTGGTTTTACTAAATTAGGAGAAGTTTGGGCTATGATTGCCTTATCACTCATTGTGATTTGTTACTTAAAACTTAAAAAATATAACATTGAAACATTATTTTTTGCAGTTACGATGATTTTATCAGGTACATTAAATCCACTTCTTAAAAACATATTTGACAGAGAAAGACCAACTTTACTTAGACTGATAGATATATCTGGATTTAGTTTTCCGAGTGGACATGCAATGGGATCCACCGCATTTTTCGGGTCACTTATATACGTAATATTTAGAGTGGCAAACAAATCTATACGACCGTATTTGATGGGATTATGTGTCATTTGTATCGCAATGATATCATCGTCACGCGTTTACTTAGGTGTTCATTATCCAACTGATATAATCGCAGGCATAATCGGTGGTGTCATTTGCATAATGTTAACTCAAAGTATGTTACGAAAGAAATTATAGATAGGTATGGAACAGCATGAGCTGTTCCATTCTTTTTTTGGATTAAATAGGGGATGTGGGGATGTGCGGATGTTATTTCGGGCGAGGTGAATATAGTAGTTCCGTTATGAACAAGTTTGGTCGAAAGTGTTCATAAGGATACTAGTAATTACACTTCTTATGAGTTTTGTAATTAAGGATACCGTTATTTGCAGTTCTAACCCGAACTGCTCATAACGCTCTTTCATTTAAATAAATCCATACAAAAAACAGCCACAGTGATTTGGACAGAATCACTGCGGCTATTTTACTTTTATGGGCATAAAAGGGGGTTATAGAAAATGTTCAATCCATACTTAGAGGGGGAACTCTTTTATTTGATTGATAATCATTTTCAATTACTATTATAACCAATTGAGAATGAATGTCAATTAGTTATTTAAAATTTTTACTATTTTAAATGATAAAATAGTGATGCTCATATATAATGAACATGTTAAACTCGAAAATGTTATCTTTTACTAGAGGGGGAACTCTTTCATTGATAATCATTTTCAATTACTATTATAACTAAATGAGAATCATTGTCAATTGAAAATTGAAAACTTTTATAATTTTATTACGAGGTGGCATTATGAAAAAAATACTCATCATAGAAGATGAACAAAATTTAGCGAGATTTATAGAATTAGAACTTAAGCATGAGGACTATGAAGTGGAAATATGTAATGATGGAGAAAGTGGGCTAGAGCAAGCTTTATCTGAAGATTACAATTGTATATTACTAGATCTCATGTTACCGAAAATGAACGGTCTTGAAGTATGTAGACGTGTTCGTCGTGAGAAAGATACACCGATTATTATGATAACAGCTAAAGGCGATACATATGATAAAGTTATTGGTCTTGATTATGGCGCAGATGACTATATTGTTAAACCATTTGATATTGAAGAATTATTAGCGAGAATTCGCGTTATTATTAGAAGAAATGTCACGGTTGAACCAGTAAGTCATACAATTACTGTTAATGATTTAACAATCGATAAAAATGCTTTTTCCGTATCTATACATGGTGAATCTGTTGATTTAACGAAGACTGAATACGAATTATTATTATTACTAGCTGAAAATCAAAATTTCGTCTTACAAAGAGAACAGATTTTAAATCATGTTTGGGGTTACGAATCAGAAGTTGAGACAAATGTTGTGGATGTATATATTCGTTATTTGCGTAATAAGCTTAAACCATTCAAAAAAGAGAATATAATCGAAACTGTTAGAGGAGTGGGATACGTGATTAGATCATGAAACAACAATCATTAAAAACTAAATGGATGATGCTTACCACGACGATTACGTTTATTATATTTGCTTTATTTAGTATGTTTATCATTTATTTCATTAGTTTATATTTGAAAGACCAAGAAACAAGCACAGCAACAAGAAGCACATATGACACAATCAATTTATTAAAGACTAAGACACTCGGTCAAATTACTTCAACTGATATAAATGCAACGATTACGGATAATCAAAAGCTTGTTCTCTATGATAGATTTGGTAAACCAATTTTTGAAGAAACACACAATAATGATTTGGATTATACACCTAAGTTTGAACGTGTGAATCAACTTAAAATTTATGAAACGAAACAAGATAATAAATCATATATTGTGGTTTATACACCTGTAAACACAAGTTATTTCAGTGGATATGAAGCCGTTGTTCATCCGCTAGCAAATTATGATGCCATTATTAAATTTATGATTATATTAGCAACTGTGTTTGGATTAACGGCATTATTCTTAATTGCATTAATTAGTTATGTATTCTCATCGCAAATTACAAAACCTATTACGATATTGTCTGATAAAATGAAACAAATTCGTAGAGACGGTTTTCAAGAAAAACTTGAAGTACCCACAAACTATGAAGAAACCGACGATATGATCCAGACCTTTAATAGAATGATGGAACAATTGGAAAGTTCTTTTGACCAACAAAAACAATTCGTAGAAGATGCTTCACATGAATTGAGAACGCCGCTGCAAATTATACAAGGGCACTTAAACCTCATTCAAAGATGGGGTAAAAACAATCCAGAAGTATTAGAAGAATCTTTAGATATTTCTATTGAAGAAATGACACGCATCACGAAACTCGTCGAAGAATTACTTTTATTATCGAAAGATGCGAGATCTAGTACTGGTGATGAAATTGATATTGTCGATATCAATTACGAAATAAATTCTAGAATCAAATCATTAAAGAAATTGCACCCAGATTATACATTTAATTTCGAATCAAATTACAATGCTATTAGAATGAATATCAATCGATTTCATTTTGAACAAATGTTATTAATCTTTATTGATAACGCTATGAAATATGATAAGAAAAATAAAAACATTGAAATTGTTACCAACTTAAAAAACAGAAATATTACAATAGATATTATTGACCATGGTGTGGGCATACCTCAAAAAGACTTAGAATTCATATTTGACCGCTTTTATAGAGTTGATAAATCACGTTCAAGAAAAGAAGGTGGCAATGGACTCGGCCTTTCAATTGCTAAGAAATTAGTCAATTCTTATGATGGAATTGTGAAAGTAGAAAGTGTTGTGAATGAGTACACAAAAATATCAGTTGTATTTAAAGAATCTTTTATAAACAAATAAGTTCAATATTGTCAAATTAGCCTTTAACTCAATACTGTTAAGTGCTAAAATGGAAATGTAAACGGTTTATAATTTTCTTGGAGGGTGGAACATGAAGAATGATAATCATGTCGAAGCACCTGTAAGATTTGGAACTAACTTAGGGTTAATGTTAGAAATGTATGATAATTACGTTAATGATCCAGAGTCAGTACCGGAAGACTTGCAAGTGTTATTCGATGAATTAACAAGTAACAACACAGGCGCTGGCCTACAATCAAGTACTGGGGTGGATAACTCAAGTGTCAAACGTGTAATGCGTTTAATTGATAATATCAGACAGTATGGACATTTAACTGCAGATATTTATCCAGTGTACCGTCCAGAAAGAAAAAACGTACCTAAATTAACACATCAAGACTTTGGACTATCAAAAGAAACTTTGGAAAAACTTCCAGCAGTTATCGTATCAGATCACTTTGATGGAGAATTTAACAATGCATATGAAGCAATAGAATATATGACTTCTTGTTACCAAGGTCCTATCGCTTTTGAGTACACGCATATTAATAATAATGAAGAACGCGTATGGTTGAAGAGATATATCGAATCAACACATACGATTGAAATTTCTAAAGAAGAAAAAATCGAACTATTAAAAAGTTTAGCTGAAGTAGAAGGCTTTGAAAAATATATCCATAAGAATTTCGTAGGCGCTAAACGCTTCTCAATCGAGGGTGTAGATACATTAGTACCAATGTTACAAAGAGTCTTAAAACGTACGAATGCGGCAAACATACCAAACATCCAAATTGGTATGGCGCATAGGGGTAGATTAAACGTTTTAACTCACGTATTAGAAAAACCATATGAAATGATGATTTCTGAATTTATGCATAAGAACCCACTTATTTTCTTACCGAAAGATGGTTCATTAGAAATCACAGCTGGTTGGACAGGCGATGTTAAATATCATTTAGGTGGTACGAAGACAACAAGTAAATACGGTATCCAACAATCGATTACTTTAGCCAACAACCCAAGTCACCTAGAAATCGTTTCTCCAGTCGTTCTTGGTAAAGCGAGAGCTAATCAAGATACAACAGTTGATGCTGGAAGACCAAGTCAAGATGTTAACAAATCACTTGCTATCTTAATTCATGGGGATGCTGCATTCCCTGGACAAGGTATTAACTTTGAATCTATGAACTTAAGTAACTTAGATGGTTACACTACTGGTGGTTCATTACACATCATTACAAATAACAGAATTGGTTTCACAACAGAAGCAGAAGATGGACGCTCAACAACATACTCAACAGATGTTGCAAAAGGCTATGACTTACCAATTATCCATGTAAATGCAGATGATGTTGAAGCAACTGTTAAAGCAATTGAAATGGCAATGGACTTCAGAGAGAAATTTAACAAAGATTTTGTAATCGATTTAGTTGGTTATAGACGTTATGGACATAACGAAATGGACGAACCATCTATTACAAATCCAATGATGTATAAAGCCATTAAAGAACATCCATCTATTGAACATATTTATGGTAAACAACTTGTCGAAGAAGGCATTATTACAGAAGACGAAATGAATGGCATTTTTGACGATGTAACGAAACGCTTAAGAGCTGCTCATGACAAGATTGATAAAGATGCTGAAATGGATAATCCAGAAATGACTTTACCTGACAACATCAGTGAAGGACAAGATTATGAGTTAGCAAATGCTACTTATGAAGAATTAAAAGCGATTAATGATGCAATGTTTGATTATCCAGAAGATTTCACGGTATTCAAGAAGTTAAACAAAGTATTAGATAGACGCCGTGAACCATTTGAAAAAGACGGTCTTGTAGACTGGGCACATGCAGAACAACTTGCATTTGCGACAATTTTACAAAATGGTACACCAATTCGATTAACTGGACAAGATTCAGAACGTGGAACATTCGCACATAGACATGCTGTGTTACATGATGAGAAAGATGGAAAGTTATTTATTCCATTACATCACGTACCGAATGGAAAAGCATCATTTGATATTCATAACTCACCATTATCTGAAGCTGCAGTAGTTGGTTTTGAATATGGTTATAATGTTGATCATCCACAATCATTTAATATTTGGGAAGCACAATATGGTGACTTTGCAAATATGGCACAAATGATATTCGATAACTTCTTATCAAACAGCAATGCTAAATGGGGAGAAAAGAGTGGTTTAGCTTTATTCTTACCACATAGTAATGAAGGACAAGGTCCTGAACATTCATCAGCGAGATTGGAAAGATTTTTACAATTAGCTGGAGAAAACAACATGACAATAGCAAACTTAACAAGTGCTTCTAACTATTATCACTTATTAAGAAGACATGCTAAATATCTTAACACAGATAAAATGAGACCATTAGTCTTAATGTCACCAAAAAGCTTGTTAAGAAACAAAATTGTTTCTCGTCCAATTGAGGAGTTCACTAAAGGACAATTCGAACCAATTTTAGTTGAACCGTACAAGAAGACTAAAGTTAAGAAAGTAATTATTTCATCAGGAAAAATGTTTATTGACTTAAAAACTGAATTACAAAAAAATCCTAACGATGAACTTTGTTTAATTGCACTTGAACAACTTTATCCATTCCCTAAAGAAGAGATAAAGAACGTTCTTTCTGAATTCAGAAATCTAGAAACAGTTCGCTGGGTTCAAGAAGAAGCTAAAAACCAAGGCGCTTGGTCATTCGTTAGCTTAAAACTTCAAAACATTCTAGAAGATCGCAAAGTAGAGCTTGAATATCACGGTCGTAAAGTACGTTCTTCAACTGCAGAAGGCGACGGCGAAATATACAAACTTATACAAAGTAAAGTAATCCAAGAAGCTTTAAAACATAATTAGGGGGAAATGAATCATGTCAGAGGTAAAAGTACCAGAATTAGCAGAATCAATTACAGAAGGAACAATTTCAGAATGGCTCAAATCAGTTGGTGACCAAGTTGAGAAAGGCGAAAATATCGTCGAACTTGAAACTGACAAAGTAAATGTTGAAGTCATTTCAGAAGTTGCAGGTGTTCTAACTGAAATCAAAGCTGAAGAAGGCGATACTGTTGAAGTAGGTTCAGTCATTGCAGTCGTTTCAGACGGAGAAGCACAACCGGCTTCAAACGATGCTAAACCTGAAAAGCAAGAAGAACCATCTAAAGAAGATGCAGGTAAACCAGAAGCAACAGATACTAAAGAAGAATCAGCATCTTCAAATGAAAGAATTCAAGCAACACCATCAGCACGTCGTTTAGCACGTGAAAAAGGTATCGACTTAAGCAAGGTTAAGACTCAAGCAGGTGACGTTATTCGTCCAGAAGACGTTGAAAGTGCAGCTAAACCTCAACCACAAGCTAAACCAGCTGAGAAAAGCCAACCAGCACAAGCTAAATCTAATGACAATCCTTCTAAACCTGTTGTTCGTGAGAAATTATCACGTAGACGTCAAACAATAGCTAAGAAATTATTAGAAGTATCTAATAACACAGCTATGTTAACAACATTTAATGAAGTTGATATGACAAACGTAATGGAATTACGTAAACGTAAGAAAGAAAAATTCCAAGAAGACCATAACGGTACACGTTTAGGATTCATGTCATTCTTCACTAAAGCAGCAGTAGCAGCATTGAAGAAATATCCTGATGTAAATGCTGAAATTGATGGTACTGATTTAGTACTTAAACAATTCTATGATATCGGTATTGCCGTTTCTACAGAAGAAGGTTTAGTAGTACCAATCGTTAAAGATTGTGATAAGAAAAACTTCGCTGAAATCGAGCAAGATATCGTAGACTTAGCTGTTAAAGCTAAAGATAAAAAATTAGGCTTAGATGACATGATGGGTGGATCATTCACTATTACAAATGGTGGCGTATTTGGTTCATTAATGTCTACACCAATCATCAATGGTACACAAGCTGCTATTTTAGGTATGCACTCAATTGTTACAAGACCAATTGCAATTGATAAAGATCGTATGGAAAATAGACCGATGATGTACATCGCATTAAGCTACGACCACAGAATTATTGATGGAAAACAAGCAGTAGGATTCTTAAAAACAATTAAAGACTTAATTGAAAATCCAGAAGATTTATTATTAGAATCTTAAAATAGCAATATGGAAAAATACAACGACGGAAATCGTCGTTGTATTTTTTTGTTTTATAAATTACCTCAAATCTGAGTTGTGGTTTTATTTTTAATTGAAAATGGCTTACTATAAAGAAAGTATTGAATTAAAACAATAATTTTAAATGAGGGATAATGTGGTTCAAGTTATTTGTACTTTGAGCCAGAACTGCTAATAACGATACCAGTATTTGCACTTTGATCCAGAACTGTTAATAACGGAGGCCTTATTTACAAAACTCGTAAGAAGTGTAAATACTGGCGCTCTTATGAACACTTTCGGCCAAACTTGTTCGTAAGGGCGACCACACAACCCAAAAATATATTTTTCATTATTCTCAATTTGATTGATTTGTCATACTTTGACTTTATTTGATATAATTTATAAGAATTCATATATAGGAGAGATATTCATGAATGGACTAAGAAGTGTTACATTATGGACTTTTGATATTAAAGAAACAGAGTCATTTTATAAAGATATTTTAGGGCTTAATACCTTGATGAACCATGAAAAGAATATCTTACATATCGGTGATGCAAAATTAGCGCCTGGTACGAGACTGATTTTCAAGCAATATTCTGGTGATTCAGATCAATTAGATACGCATTTTCACGGGATTGCTTTACGTGTACCAACTGATTACGCATTATATGAATATAAACAACAATTTGATAATCATCAAGTTAAATATGAGTCTGTACAACAATTAAATGGTAAGCATCTGTTTAAATTTTATGATAATAATGGACATGCGTTACATCTTATTTCTGATGAACAAAATTCTGGTGTGCCACTTGGAACTGCTTATGATGGTGGTCCAATTAGTCCTATTCATCAAATTCAAGGATTAGGGCCGGTCATGGTTAAATCACCTGAGACTCAAGCAACTGGCTCATTATTAAATAATATTTTTGAGTTGCAATTGTTTGCCGAATACAAGACAATAGATGATGAGTCAGCTATCGTATTTAAAGTCGGTGCTGGTGGAAATGGCGGAGAGTTACATTTGATTGATTATCCAGATGCGATTGAGTCATTAAATCCACCTATCGAAAGAGTAGCAATCTCCATTGATGATATCGATCATTTTGAAAAAATTGTTAATCACGTTAAAGAAATTGAATTGGAACATCATATTATTCAACATGAAGCCGGCTTAATTTCGTTATATGTGCGTGACTTAACTGGCATCATCATTACAATTACATATGACACAGTGAATTAAAGGAGCGGTTTATTTATGTTACATGAAACTTGGAAAGAAAATCACGTTATTAAACAAGTAGAAGTTACACATACAGATGCACAAAAATTTAAAGTATCTGATATGTTAACAGTAGGTAAAACATATGATGTCGTTAATGAAACAGAAGAATATTATCAAATCATTGATAATTCTGGTCATGTTGGCGGCTACTACAAAACATACTTTAAAGAAGTATAAATATACGATAAGAGTCTGATACATCTATATGTTCCGGACTCTTTTTTAAGTTTATAAAATGTACTAAAGGAGAACACAATGGCTAATTTTAATAAATATTTAAACAACGATGAAACAATATATGATGATGCTTTGTCTATGATAAAGCTTAATAAGAATATACTTTTAAAAGGACCGACTGGTTCTGGTAAAACGAAACTAGCTGAAACACTTGCGAGAGATTTAAACAAACCGATGCATTCTGTAAACTGTTCTGTAGATTTAGATGCAGAAAGTTTATTAGGTTTCAAAACAATTGAAACAAACGAACAAGGTCATCAACAAATCGTATTTATCGACGGACCTGTTATTAAAGCAATGAAGAATGGCGATATATTATATATTGATGAAATCAATATGGCGAAACCAGAAACGTTACCTATTTTAAATGGTGTATTAGACTTTAGAAGATCGTTAACGAATCCATTTACAGGTGAAGTCGTACAAGCTAAAGAAGGCTTTTCAGTTATTGCTGCAATCAACGTAGGATACATTGGAACATTACCAATGAACGAAGCATTAAAAAACAGATTCGTTGTCTTGGATATTGATTATATAGATGGCGAAACTTTAAAAATGATTATTAAAGAGCAAAGTGCATTACAAGATGATGAAATTATCGATTCAATTGTTCAGTTTAATAAAGACTTACGCATTATGTCGAGCCAAGGTCAAATTTCAGAAGAGTCAGCAAGTATAAGAGCATTGATTGACTTAGCTGATTTAGCGACTGTTATTCCAGTTAGACGTGCAATTAAACGCGCTATTATAGACAAAATAGACGACGAAAGAGAACAACAAGCTATACAAAATGCAATTGAATTAATTTTCGAGTAAGGAGAATATCATGAGTGATCGTTTTATATTATTTAATGACGAACAAATCGATGCACAACAAATAATGATGTTAACTGATTTAGCAAAATTATTACTTGAAGATCCAAACGTTAAAGTTTCTTTCCAAAAATTCCAACACTATGATCCTATCAACAATACTTGTAATGTTAGTTTCACTTGGTTACATCGACCTGAACACATTATTAATGCAGGACTAAAATCCGACATAATGTTAGATACTTTAGGATTTAAACATACAGATCCAGCTATTTATAAAGAAGTATTAGATGAATCATTTGATCATATGAGCTTTTTTAAACAATTATTTATGCTCATTGAAGAATACCGTCTTTCAAATCTGATTATGGTTAAACGTCCAGTCACTAAAAAGTTGTTCAAACATAGACTGAATGTCAAAATCAAACAAAATAATAGTCAAATCCATGTTTATCAAACGAAGACAACTTATACAGACTTATTATTTTTAGCAATAGAACATGCTATTTTAAATGAAAATTTCATAAACAATATTTCAATAAATGATGACTTTGATGATGCACTTGTACAAGTGTTTAATCGTTTAACGCAAATATTCAACTTGCAATCATCAGAAGATAGTTATGATTTAGCTGTAAGTATCATGATTTTAGTGGATTATTTGTTAAAAGAAGATATGCTCAACCAGTATTATCATATACCTGAGCGTATTTATCGTTCTTATGAAGAAGAATGGACTTTAGAAGATTTAAAACGTCAAGATGCGGCTAACACTGATCAAAGTCATGAACAAGAACATAATCCTGACGATATTGAAACTGAAGATGCTGAAACAAAGACAAACGACATTCAAAATGACAGCAATTCTTATTTAGAAATGGAACTTCACGAAGGCGAAAATAGCGACATTCATACAGACAACGATAGAGAAGGTGACGCTGGCGATGATATGACAGATATGATGGAGAAAAAAGGTAAAGGTTCTAATAATACTTTAGATGATGAAGAAGGCGGCGCACAAGGTCTTAATCAGCAATATCAACTTAAAGGTATTAACCAAAATGTTTCTCTTACTTTCAATCGACCAGATATTTTACCGGCGCATGTGTCAGCCTATAAAGAAGCTGTCGATAGTGTTCAGTTTGAAATAAAAGACTTAACAAGCATTATCCAAAAATCAATGAATCATCAATATAGTGATATTAGAGAGAACTTAACTAAAGGTAGATTGCAAAAGAACTTACTAAATTGGTTTATCGATGATCAATATAAACTATTCTTCAAAAAGGATGCATTTAGTAGAAAATTAGATGCAACATTCACATTATTAGTTGATGCATCAGCAAGTATGCACGATAAAATGGAAGAAACTAAAAAAGGTGTCGTCCTATTCCACGAAACACTTAAAAATTTAGATATTAAACATGAAATTCTAGGTTTTAGTGAAGATGCTTTTGAAGCTGATAAATTAAATCAACCTAATACAATCGAAGAGCTCATCTTATATAATGAATCAACACTTAAACAAAATGACGCAAGAATTATGACGCTTGAACCACAAGATGATAATCGTGACGGTGTCGCTTTAAGAGTTGCAACACAACATTTACTTCAAAGATCTGAGTCACAAAAATTCTTAATTGTATTTTCTGATGGGGAACCTTCAGCTTTTGATTATGCAGAAGACGGCATTATAGATACACATGAAGCTGTGATAGAAGCAGATAAACAAGGAATTTATGTCTTTAATGTATTCCTTAATCAAGATGTGATCGATGAAGCCACGAAAAAGACTGTTCATAACATCTATGGTAAACAAAGTTTATTTGTAGAAGGTGTTGAAAATTTACCATACCAATTGGCACCGTTATTAAAAAAATTACTGTTGCAATCTATATAATTAGCAAAACTAAATAATAACATTCTTTTTTAAATTTTCAGAAATTTCGTATAGACGAAAACAAACTCCAATGATAAAATATAAATTATTGTTAGACGCAAAAGGAGTAAAATATATGAACAAGAATATTTTTGTAGTAGGGTTTATGTTATTCGCGATATTCTTTGGTGCCGGGAACCTAATATTCCCACCAGCATTAGGATTATCGAGCGGTCATTTCTTCTGGCCAGCAATATTTGGTTTTGTAATTACGGGAATCGGTTTACCACTTATTGGTGTAATCGCAGGTTCAATTGAGGACAAGGGATACAGAGTTTCATTAAGTAAAATTCATCCAGTCTTTGCAATTATATTATTAATTGCAATTTCTTTAACGATAGGACCATTATTCGCAATACCACGTACGGCAGCAACATCTTTCGAGATGGGTATTACACCAATTTTTGATACAAATAGTTCAATGGCTTTATTTATATTCTCACTTATTTACTTTGTGATTGTTTTTTACTTAAGTTTCAACTCAAGTAAAATGGTCGATAAAGTCGGTGCGATATTAACACCTTTACTATTAATCTCGATTACAGCACTAATTATTAAAGCATTCTTCACATTAGGTGGAGGAGCTACAGTTGAAGGTGATCCTGCAGTATATAGTAGTGCTGGAACAAGCTTTGGTAAAGGTTTCGTTGAAGGTTACTTAACAATGGATGCCATCGCAGCTATTGCTTTCTCACTCATTGTTATTACAGCAATTAAGAGTAAAGGTGTAACGAGAGAAACAGGATTATTCAAACAAACAATTTATGCAGGTGTTATTGCAGCAATTGCACTTGGATTTATTTACATCTCATTAGGTTGGATCGGAAATCACATGAACGTTTCAGCTGAGACACTAAAAGAATTAAACGATAACGGTCAAAATATCGGTACATATCTCTTAACAACAGCCGCGCAATTAGCATTCGGTGAATTTGGTAAATATTTAATCGGTATTATCGTTGCATTAGCTTGTTTAACAACAGCTACAGGTTTAATCGTGTCAGTAAGTGAATTCTTCCACGAAATTATACCTAAAATTTCTTACAAATGGTTTGTAACAATCTTTACATTAATTAGTTTCATCCTTTCAAACCAAGGTTTAACTACAGTAATTAAAGGTTCACTACCAGTATTATTAGTGTTATATCCAATCGCAATTACAGCTGTATTATTAATTGTTCTTGCTAAATACGTTGGAACACCACCAATTGCTCAACAATTATCAGTAGCACTTGTAACAATTATTTCATTAATATCAGTTGTAAACCAAATGGGTTGGGCTAAAATTGGATTTATTCAACAATTACCATTATCAACTTACCAAATGGAATGGATACCTTTCGCAATCGTAGGATTTATCATTGGATTTATAATCGGTAAAGTTAAGAATCAAGCACCAATCACATATTCGTAAGTTCTATAAGAATCTTCAAAATAATTTTGAAGATTCTTATTTTTTATGTCATCATATTGATAACAAAATAAAAAGGGGTTGGTATTCATGATATTAAATGCATTCATAAACAAAGATGAAACATGGCTTTTGTGGGCAATTCTAGTAGGTATTGCAGCCATTAGTATCTTCTTAGAACAGAGATATCAATTTGCAGCAAAACTAACAGGCGCTATCATTGCATTAGTTGGTGCGATGATATTATCCAATCTCAATATCATTCCGATTGAATCACCTGTCTATGACCAAGTGTGGGAATATGTCATTCCATTAGCAATACCTTTACTTTTATTTAGATCAAACATATTTAAAATTTGGAAAGAAAGTAGAAGACTTTTATTCATATTCCTAATCAGTTCAGTAGGTACTGTAGTAGGTGTTGGAGCAGGATTTTTATTACTTCACCAATTCATACCTGAACTAGATAAAATCGGTGCTATGATGACTGGTAGTTACATAGGTGGTGGTGTAAATTTTGCAGCACTTAGCACGAAATTCCAAACACCAGGCGAATTAGTATCTGCAACTGTTGTAGCCGATAATAGTGTAATGACATTCTACTTCATTGTACTGATTACGCTACCGAATATGACATTTATTAAAAAATATTTTAAAAGACTTTATAATTCAAACGATGATGCAAACAGTAATCAAGCAGAAGCATATTGGAAACGAAATGAAATAAGTTTAAAAGATATTGCTTATTCAATTTCCATAGCATTTGTATTAGTTGCGATTAGCTTTAAAATTTCAGAACTTGTTAATGAATACATTCCTAAAAACAATCACTTTATGGATATATTAGTAAGTATCATAGGTGACCAATTTTTATTGTTAACGACATTAACACTTGTTACAGTGGCTATGTTTAGTAAATTCTTTGAGAATTTAAACGCTTCTGATGAACTCGGTACATTTTTAATATATATTTTCTTTGTCGTAATAGGTGTACCTGCATCTATACCAATCATTATCAAAACAGCACCATTATTATTTATTTTCGTCGCCGTAATTTTGATTTTCAATTTATCTATAACATTATGCTTCGGTAAATTGTTCAAATTCAATATTGAGGAGATGTTACTAGCTAGTAATGCAAATGCCGGAGGACCAACAACAGCAGCTGCATTAGCGATTTCTAAAGGGTGGCAAGGATTAGTAGGACCCATTTTAATCATCGGTACTCTAGGTTATGTAATCGGAAATTACGTCGGAACATTAATGGGGTATTTCTTAAGTCAATTTATGTAAGAGGGTGTAGGGATAAGTAGAGTGATGTAGGAGATGTGAGTTTGTTGGGATTTAACACAAATCTTAAACTATCTCTTGGCTTTATTCAGTACTTAAACCACAACTTAGGCTATCTCTTGGCTATACTCGGTACTTAAGCCAAGACCTCTACTCCAAAATTATTGTATTGAAATAGCCATTTTCTAATATAGGAAGTATCTATATTGTATTTTTTCGATAAGATATTATATCCTTCGTTTCCACTTTTATATTCTCGAATCAATTTTAATTTGAAATCTAAACTATATTTTTTATTCATAAATAAACACCCCTAAAGTTGAATTTTAGTTCAACTTTAGGGGTGCACTTAATTGTTGGTGGGTCTATTATTTATGATTTAAATGTATTTCTCAATTGCTGCTGTTCGTCTTTGAGTTGTAATAATTTTGTTTTTAAGTCTTGTTCTAAGCTTTGTAATTCTTGTTCTGCTTGCTGACGTTTACGTGTGCCGTCTTCTTGTATGCGTAGTGTTTCTTGAATTGTATCTACTATATTAGTTTGAGTCGTCTTCAATGTTTCGATATCAACGATGCCTCGTTCATTTTCTTCAGCTGTTCTAATCGCATTCTGTTTCAACATTTCAGAGTTCTTCAGCAATAATTCATTAGTTGTATCTGTTACTTTTTTCTGAGCTTCTGAAGCGCCTTGTTGTCTTAAAAGTGTTAACGCGATTGCCATTTGATTTTTCCATAATGGGATACTCGTTAAAATAGAACTTTGAATTTTTTCTGCTAAAGTTTGATTAATATTTTGTATCATTCTGATTTGTGGGGCAGATTGTAATGTGATTTGTCTAGAAAGTTGTAAGTCATAAATTCTTTTTTCTAGTCGATTAATATATTGTTGTAAATCTGCTAGTTCTTGTACATCCATTTGGTTATTTGATGCTTTAACTTTTTGTTCTAATTCTAGAAGATTATGTTGTTTCAACTCGTCGCGTTTCTTTTCTGCTGCTGCGATATAAATATTTAATGCATCAAAGTAAGCTTTATTTTCTTCATATAATTGATCTAATAAGCCTACATCTTTCATTAGCATATTTTGTGATTTCTGAAGTTCTACAGATATTCGATCGACTTGTGCACCAACAGATTGATATTTACTAAACATTCCATTTACAGAACGTTCAGCTCTTCTAAAAATGCGTTTCAATCTAGATTGATTTTGTTTTTGTAATTCATCTGGATTTACTTCTTTTAATTTATTCATTAAATTTCTTAATGAATTACCAATAGGTCCTACATCTTTAGATTGTACTTGTGTAAGCATTTGATGTGAGAACTGTGATAATTTATTTTGTGCTTGTTGACCATAGAGTAGAAGACCATCATTATCTAATGGTTTAATTTGCTTAGCAATTTCATCAATTTTACGTTGATCTTCATCTGAGAATGTCTTTTCGTAAGTTGATGTTACATCAGAAGGGGTCTGTTGTTCTGTAATTTCTGAAGTTTGTGGTGTTAACGCTTCTGATGAATCTTTAAATGGGTCATCAATAAGGTCGTCAAATAAGTTCTTATTCGTTTCAGTCATTGTTACGCTCCATTTCATATTCATATTTTTTATGAGTTTTTGTTAAATTTACTTTTTCTTTCGTTGATTCTGGAATGCCTTTTCTATAGCTATTTCTTTGTTTAGCAATATCAGCAAGTTCCATTTCAATATCTAATTGATGATAACTCGATTCATTTAATTCTTTTAAATCTGCAACGAGTGTTCGTTTATTTTCATCAATTGTAAGCTTCGTTTGTTTAAGTTTAGCTTTTTCTTCTTTAGATTTATTCGGCATACGTTGTAAAAGTGTGTAATTATCAATTAAATTCACAGTATTATCTAAGTGAGAGTAGAAGAAGCTTTCGACTTTATAAAATTTCTCAGGTGACTGTTTAACTGTGTTATAAATTGTACGTGCTAATTTAGCTACTTCGTTTAAGTTCTTGAATTCTTTATATGATCTGATTCGCATATAATTTTTATAAAGTCTTTTCAATTTTGGTTGCGCTTCGTTTAATTGTTTTCTAATAAAATGAAATTCTCGTCGTGTTAAACCCATTTCTTTCAAATAACGTCGTGAACTATACCATTGTATTGGTAAAAAGCTAATAACGTAAGTACCTGCAAATACAGCCATATCGATAAGATAATTTAAATCTAATTGAAAAACACTAAATAAAAAAGCAATAAATGATATAGGTACTGCTAATAAAGCACCTAATACATATGATAAATTATATTTCATTGTCATCTTCCTAATTTATAACGTTTTGAAATGCTTAGTTTTTTCGTCTAAAGTGGTATCTTCGATTGTATAATTTTCTACAACTGAAGCTGGCGCTACTCCCTGGATAACACCATTAACAAATTGTGATAATTGTTTTTCTTCGCCACTTGCGTATATTTCTACATAATCCCTGACATTTTCAACGGTACCAACTATTTTATGTTTCTTAGCGAGTTGAGCAGTGAAAAATCGAAACCCAACACCTTGTACGCGTCCAAAAACTTTTATATGTTTTCCGTTCATATTTATCACCTCATATCTTTATTATAAAGGGTTCAGTGTAAAAAAACTAATAATTAGAAACAAATCGACAAGCTATTTTCTTGATTTAATAATCAATAAGATTTAAATTAACTCTAGGGTAATTTTCTAAATAGGGGAGATTTTAAGATGTATAAAATCGTAACAATCCGAACAGATTATGAGGGATGGTGGCTGTTTGACGATTGGAAAGACTATATCATTAAAGAAATTGAATGTCATAACTATGAAGAAATGGTCAATCAATATCATAATCTACTTAATCAATATCAAACGAAGTTTACTAATGAACTTGTAGGTAAACATAACATACATGCTTTCTATAATAATTGTGATCTATCTTACTGTGAAGACTGTGAAGAAGATATGCAAATATTTTATAGTATTCTTATATTAAATGACAATTCAATTTATACACCATTACCAAAATAATAAATTCTGAAAATATCTTAAATAGTATTGCATTTGAATATTCTGTGACGTATAATAAGTAATAGCAATATCGTTATTCCATATTGCAAATAACATTATTAATTAATTGTGTTTTTTGTAATATGCGAATATCGCATATTGAATTTTAGTCTTGGAGGTTTCACAATTATGAAACAAGGTACAGTTAAATGGTTTAACGCAGAAAAAGGATTTGGCTTCATCGAAATCGAAGGAGAAAATGACGTATTCGTACATTTCTCAGCAATTAACCAAGAAGGTTACAAATCTTTAGAAGAAGGTCAAGCAGTAGAATTCGAAGTAGTTGAAGGCGACCGTGGCCCACAAGCTGCAAACGTTGTAAAACTATAATATATATGAATTTGAACGACTAAAAAGAAACCCTAACGATGTTAGGGTTTCTTTTTGCGTTATCATATTGTTATTATTTAATAATAAATTTCATGATTTCAGCTTATTATTTTACGTCATTCATAATCAATTGTTTTAAAGTTTGTCTCTTAATAACTTCTCTTGCTTTTCCATCTTTAACAAATAGAACTGAAGGTTTAAGCATTTGATTATAATTTGAGCTCATAGAGTAATGGTAAGCACCTGTAGATAATATAGCTATATAATCACCGATTTTTGTAGATTTAGGAAGTTTCATATCTCTACCAATTAAGTCGCCTGATTCACATAACTTACCAGCAATTGTGACTTCATGTGTATCTTCATCATTTCTATTCACTAACAACGCTTTATATTGTGCATCATAAAGTGCCGTTCTAATATGATCACTCATACCACCATCAATCGATACATACGTATTAACATTAGGAATCTCTTTAATCGTTCCTACTTGATACAACGTAACGCCCGCTTCACCAACAATTGAACGGCCTGGCTCTATAGAGATTTCTGGAATAGCCATGTCATATTTTTGACTATTTTCTTTGATCGCATCTGTAATCAACTTAATACCATCTTCAATAGGGTAACTTTTATCCGCTTCAGTATATTTAATACTAAATCCGCCACCTAAATTTAATATATCAATCTCAATATCATGTTCTTTTAACCATTCAAATACAATTTGGATTGTGTTGATTGTACCATCCGCTTCAAAAATTTGTGATCCAATATGGAAGTGAATACCTTTGAAGTCTATTTTATCTGATTCTTGTAAAGCACGTACACCTTCAAGTGCCGTACCGTGTTTAATAGACAAGCCAAATTTACTATCTTCTTGACCCGTTTGGATAAATTCATGAGTATGTGCTTCAACGCCAGGATTAACTCTTAAAACAGCTTTAATAGGCTTAGAAGCTAATCTATTAATACGTGTGATTTCATCTAAAGAATCAATTACGAAATATTCAACGCCGCTTTCAATAGCATATTCAATTTCTTCATTCGTCTTATTGTTACCGTGAAAATGAATTTTACTTGGATCAAATCCACTTGCTAAAGCTGTATATAATTCACCTTCAGATACGACATCTAGACCCATTTCTTCTTCTTCCATCAACTTAAACAATTGAATACTACTAAAGGCTTTAGAAGCATAAGAGATATTATATGATAATCCACTTTCTTTAAATGCTTCATGGAATCTTCTACATTGTGTTCTAATTTGTTCCTCATCATATACGATAGTAGGGGTACCAAAACTTGCAGCTATCGTTTGTAATGATACATTGCCTATTGTAAGAACACCTTGGTCATTATATTTAACTGTCATTATCTAATCTCCTTTATTAATGAATGATGGTTTAATGCACTGATTTGCTCAGAATTTGCACCAACACCTTTAAATGTAAATTCATCAATCCTAATATCGTTACCATACATAACGACTTGATCACCACTTTGGATTGTATCATCTACTTCAACGAACATGTGACTCATCATCAACCCTCTAATTGGATAGCGCTTTTGATTAATAAGCGCATCATGTTTCGCTCTTATCTTAAGTATACCGTCTCCATAGCCAATATCAACTACAGCAATGTTACAATCTTTATCAGCTTTATATTGGAAACTATAACCACAAGTTTCTCCTTTTTTAATAGGGCGAACTTGTATCACATTTGCTGTGACAGTAAAGTTTTGTTCTGTAAGTGAAGTAGGGAGGGTACTATAAGGTCTTGAACCATAAAGTATAATACCGAGACGAGCGTGCGTATGTTGATTTAACAATCCGTCTTCTCGTACATAACTTGCACTATTTTGTGCATGAATAAATTTAAAGGTATAACCTTGGTCTAATATAAATGATAAACAATTAACCCAAGCTTTTCTTTCTGTTTCATATTCATCGCCACCAAATTCATCCGCATATCCGAAATGTGTCCAAATACCTTCCATAATCGCTTGCTCTGCAATAGGTAAGCTTTCATTATGTTTGAGTACTTGCAACATTTCATCTTGGTCTTTCAAACCAGAACGGTGTAAAAGATTTTCAAGTTCTAAATGTAATTTAATGCCCGCTAAATCTTCAATATGTTCATGATAGAATGTTAATGATGGTAACGTCATCGCAATGTTATGTGTCTTTAATGTTTCAAATTCAATAGAAGGGTTCATCAAAAAGATATTCACTTGTTTATCTATTTCACGAATTCTTACCGCTTCATGAAGTGATGTTGTACTGAATGTTTGAATACCTGCTTGAATAAAGGATTTAACTGCGAATTCTAGTCCAAAATGATAAGCATCGTTTTTCACGACAGCCATAACTTTGTTATCTTTAATAACATTTTTAGCATTTTTTATAAAATTTTGTTCATCAATCGTAATACGTGCTACCATTATTTGTCCGCTCCTTGATTTAATAGTGCTGTATAGTAATCAGCGACACTGATTAATATTTCTTCATCGAAATTGAGTCTATTTGTATGTAGACCATAAATATAATCTTTTTCAACATTGCGTGTTCCAAAAAAGACAAAATAACTTGGTGCTAATTGACGATAGAAACTAAAGTCTTCACCAAATAAATAAGGCTTTTCTAGTTCATGTAGTGTTAAGTCTAGGCTCGTTAAAGCTTCTTTAACACCCTCATATAATTGTGCATCATTTGTAGTAGGTGGATACCCTTCAGCAAAATCAACCGTACATGTCACACCAAATAACAATTCAACACTTTCTGCAATTTTTTGCATTTGATTTTTAACAATTTCAAGATCATTCGTATCATATGTACGAATCGTACCTTCTAAGTAACCATTCTCTGGAACGGTATTAATGGCTTCGCCAACATTGAACTGTCCAACATGAACAATATTGCGATTTAAACCATTTAAATGAAATTGCTGAATTTGTGTAACTTGAGAAAGGACATGCATCATCGCTTCTGATGCTGCTTTACCATCTTCTTTACTGGCAACATGACTCGAGTTTCCTTTTAAGTAAAATCGATACTCTGTTGCACTAGCTGTAATTTCATCATTTTTAAAGGCTACTGTGCCGACATCTTCAAATGGCATAATATGAACGCCATAAATTTTCTCTATATGATATTTATCAAACACGTTTGATTGGATTAATTGATTTGCACCCGCTTCAGTTTCTTCTGAAGGTTGGAATATAAATACTACATTATGCGGTAATTCACCTTTATCATATAAAGCTTTACAACGTTGCGTAAAAAGCATTAACGCTGTCGTATGACCATCATGACCACATGCATGCATAACTTGATCAACCGTACTTTTATAAGGTACATCGTTTACTTCTTGAATAGGTAAGGCATCGATATCCGCTCGATACGCAATAGTATGACTCGAATTGCCTTCTAAATAACCAATGATACCCGTTTGAATAGGGCGTTCGTAAGGAATATTTAATTGTTTTAAGAAGTCTTCAATGTATGCAGTTGTCTCATATTCTTGCATACTTAACTCTGGATGTTGATGTAAGTATCTTCTTGTATTTTTCACAAATTCTAATTCAGACATTTAACTCAGTCCTTTCTATTATGTATAGAAAGAGGGAGCGGGATAGAAATTTCATTTAAGGAAAATGATATCGCAGTCCCGCCCCGACTAAAATGATATTATTGATTTAAATTACGTAAAGCAGATACAATTTCTTTTTTACCGTCTTGAACATCTGCTGATTGTTTAATAACTTTAGCCGGTGTACCAGCTACTACTGCGCCAGCCGGAACATCTTTAGTTACGATAGCACCAGCTGCAACGATTGCACCTTTGCCGACTCTAACACCTTCAAGGATAACAGCATTTGCACCGATTAATACGTCATCTTCAATTACTACAGGTGATGCACTTGGTGGTTCAATAACACCCGCTAATACTGATCCAGCACCAACGTGTACATTTTTACCAGTTGTTGCACGTCCACCTAAAGTAGCGTTCATATCTACCATTGTACCTTCACCAACAACAGCACCGATATTGATTGTAGCACCCATCATAACAACCGCACCGTCTTCAATAACTGCATGTTCTCTAATGAAAGCACCTGGTTCGATTCTTGCATTTGTATTCGTTAAGTCTTTTAATGGAATTGCTGAATTGCGACGATCATGTTCAATTTCTAAATCTGTAATAGCTGATTGATTCGCTTCATAAAAGCTCTTCCAATCTTTAGCATCACAGAAAATTGTTTTAGATGTTTCAGAACCAAATACTTTAAATGACTCTGGGAATTCAACATTTTCAAATGCGCCGTTTACATAAACCTTTAAAGGCGTTACTTTCTCTGCCTCACTAATATATTGTATAATTTCTTCTGCCGTAAAATCTTTAACCATGTTAAATTCTCTCCTCATTTAAATTATTGTATGTGTAATATCCGTTTTCTTTATTGACTAGAACATCTGCTACATTAATTGCGCCATTAGCGAAGATATCTTTAGACTGCGCACGATGTGTGATTTCAATCGTTTCGTCATGGCCAGCAAATAATACTTGATGTTCTCCAACAATTGTACCACCACGTTGTGAACTAATGCCAATTTCTGCAGGTTCACGTTTAGTAGTTGATTCATGTCTATCATAAACTGGTACAGATTGTGCTCTTTTTTCTTTAATTGCATCATATAGTTGAACGAGTGTACCACTTGGTGCATCGACTTTCTTATTATGGTGCTTTTCTAACATTTCAATATCAAAGTCTTCTAATAATGGTACTGCATATTGAATAATTTCTTTGAGTATATGCACGCCATAGCTCATATTTGCGCTGAAAAATACAGGCATATTTTGAGATTTTTCTTTTAACTTTTCTATGATTTGTTCTTTTTCACCAGTCGTTGCGATAACTAAAGGTAATGTGAAGTCTTCTTCTAATAATGGCAATAATAACTCAGGATTAGAAAAGTCTATCGCCACATCCGCTTCTGGCGCTTCTGAAATAGATTCAAAAGCAGGGTAGGGATATGATTTAGTTGAATCCTTCACGACAACACCAACTATTTCGTTGTCTCTTTCTTCTGCTAATCTTGCGACGCGTTCATTCATTGCGCCATATCCGATTAATAATATCTTCATTGTTTTACACCATCTTTAAACTTAGTAAATGCTTCACTTAAAACTTTTCTTTCTTGTTCTTCCAATGTAACAAGCGGTAATCTTACTTCATAACGACCGAAACCTAATTCAGACGTTAATAACTTAATCGGCACTGGATTAACATCTACACTTAAGTGATTAAGTAATTCTGTAATATCACGATTTAAAGTGTTTGCTTGTTCTAATTGATCATTAACGACATAATCATATAATTGTTGTGTTTCTTGTGGTATAGCATTTGCTACAACTGAAATTAATCCCGCTCCGCCTATTTGATAGTAATCCAACATATTGTCATCATTACCACTATATAATGCAAAGTCACTTGGTAATTGTTGTTTTAAAGTTTTTGCATATTCTAAATCTCCTGTCGCATCTTTTAAAGCCACGATGTATGGATTTTCACTTAGTTTAAGCACCGTTTCAATATCTATCGTCATATTTGTTCTTGATGGGACATTATAAAGTACAACAGGTAATGCAACTTCATCCGCAATTTTTGTGAAATGCGCGATTAATCCACGCTGACTCGTCTTGTTGTAATAAGGTGTGATTAACATAATCGCATCAGCACCTAATTCTTTAGCTTTTATAGAAGCATCGATAGAAGCTTGCGTATTGTTTGTACCTGTACCTGCTATAACTGGAACACGGCCATTGACTTTTTTAATCCCACATTCTAATAACGTATTTCTTTCTTCTGTTGTAAGGGTAGGGTTCTCTGCTGTTGTTCCGTTAATAATAATACTTTTAACACCATTATCTATTAAAAATTCTATATGATTTTCAAAGGCTTCGTAGTCTACATCCTCATTTGTAAATGGTGTTGTAAGGGCAACGCCCACACCGTTAAAAATATGTGACATACTGAACACTCCTCATTATTTTTTATTTAATTCTAATACTTGTTCTAACACTTGAACGGCATTTAAACTTGCACCTTTTAATAAGTTATCTGAAGTACACCAGATGTGGAATGTATTGTCTAAAGAATCATCTTTACGAATTCTTCCAACGAATACTTCATCTTTACCAGTAGAATGAATCGCTAGTGGATATTCATTATTTTCTACGTTATCTACTAAGACAACACGGTCATCTTCATTAAATAAGTTACGAATATCTTCAACAGCGGCTTCTTTATCTAAAGTTACGTTGATATGCACACTGTGGCTATCTTGAACAGGTACACGCACACAAGTTGCTGTTACATTTAAAGAAGGTTGATCTAAGATTTTTCTAGTTTCATCGATCATTTTTTGTTCTTCTTTTGTATAACCATCTTCTAAGAATACATCTATATGTGGTAACACATTATTATAAATTGGGTGAGGGTAGTTCTTTGGTGCTTCTCCTTTTTCACCATTAGCTAAATCTTCACGACCAGCTAAACCGGATCCTGATACAGCTTGATATGTTGTATAAGCAACACGTTTTAATCCGAATTGATCTAATAAAGGTTTTAAAGGTACAACTGATTGAATTGTTGAACAGTTAGGGTTTGCAATAATTTTACGATTTAATTTAGGTACATTCACTTCTGGAACGATTAAATCAATATCTTCATGCATACGCCATTGACTTGAATTATCGATTACAATTGCACCATGTTGTTCAAATAGTGGGGCGAATTTCTCGCTTGTACCACCTCCAGCACTCATAATAACGTAATCGAAATTGCCATCAGTTTTCTCTTCTGTCAATGCTTCAACCGTATAAGTTTTTCCTTGGAATTCGATTTTTTTGCCTGCTGATCTAGGTGATGAAAATAATACAAGTTCATCAAATGGTACTTTTTTTCTATCTAATACTTCTAATACTTTTTCTCCTACTAAACCTGTTGCGCCTACAACTGCTAATTTTGTCATTTTGTTCACTCCATCATTCATTATATATTAAATGCTTCACTTAAAGTTCGAACGGCAGTTTCTCCTAATTCACGATCAACAACATAAGAAATACTAATCTCAGAAGTTGTTGTTTGATAGAAGTTAATGTCATGACTAATTAAAGTGCGGAATGCTTTTGAAGCTATTCCTGACATATCTCTCATACCTGTTCCGATTACTGAAAGTTTAGCGTAATTATCTCTCATTTTATAACGTAAATGAGGGTATTCCTCAGTAAGTTGTTCAATGATTTGTTCGATTTGATATACGTCTGAATCTTTAATCGTAAACGAAAGCTGTAATCCTTGTTGATTTTCAATTTGAGATATCATATCAACATTCATTGATTGTTCTTCTAATGAATCAAATAATTTCTGTAACAATGCAAAGTTTTGCATCGGATAAGTTAAAGTAACATGAATCATATGTGTATCAAGTGCGACTCCTGTAACTGCTTTTTTCTCTAATATCTCTGTTTGTGGCATAATCCATGTTCCTTTCACGTTTGATAATGTTCTACCAAGATATAATGGTATGTTATAATTTTTTGCAATTTCGACACTTCTAGATTCTAATACACCAGCACCTAAAGCACTCATTTCCATCATTTCTTCATATGAAACTTCATTGAGTAACTTTGCTTCTTTATAAATTCTAGGATCTGTTCCATATACACCATCAACATCTGTATATATTTCACAAGATGTATCTATACTTGCTGCAATGGCTACTGCAGTTGTATCAGAACCGCCGCGTCCTAAAGTCGTAATTTCTAGATGATCATTCACACCTTGAAATCCTGCAACGACAAGAATGTCATTTGTTTCAAAAGCTTCTTCAAAACGTAGTGCATCAATTTCTGCAATTTTACTTTTCAAATGATGACCAATCGTTTTAATTCCTGCTTGATATCCTGTCATTGCTTTCGTTTGAACACCAATATCATTCAATACCATTGATAAGTATGAAATGGTTTGTTGTTCTCCCGTCGTTAAAAGCATCGCTAAATGCTCATCTTTAGGTTGCGAAGTAAGTGAACTAATATTTTCAAGTAAAGAATCTGTCGTCTTACCCATAGCACTTACAACCACTACTAATTGTTCTCCATTATCAACACGTGATTTCAACATATGTGCGATATTTTTAATTTTGTCAAAATCACCAACGGACGTACCGCCAAATTTTAAAACACTCTGACTCAAAATAATTCCTCCTATAAATCGGAGACGAACGCTGTAATATAAATAAAAAAACAAGTTCGGCATTCGAACTTGTTTTAATTTATATATACAAGTGATGCACTCCATTATTCTTAAGATAATGACAGACAACTAGCTCTTAACCTAAATGTCCAACACCATATTTCTGCAAAAATACAATGTTTCGGCATCGCACCCTTTCACTCCTTTAAGATTGCAGTCCAGTAGGGGAGTTACTAATGATTGATGCGCCTCATCAAAAACATATTCAATTGGTATGCATTCATTATACATACAAAGAATATTGATGTAAAGAGAGAAAACTGATAATTTCAAAAAGTTCTTACTATTTAGACGATAAGCCCTACAAATCAATATTCATTCATATTCATTTTAGAAGATAATGGGGCTGTGTATGTATTTTTTAAGATTGGAGGATGTTGATAAGAAAAGTAGGATTGTATTTATCTTGTTTGATCAGTCTTGATAATTAGGAGGTCTGAACATTGCAAGTCAGCTCTCACTTGCAACATTGAACACTCGAACATTGCAAGTCGGCCCTCACTTGCAACATTGAACACTCGAACATTGCAAGTCGGCCCTCACTAGCAACATTGAACGCCAAAAACACCCCACATTACCTCATTTCCCCATATAAAAAAGCTAGGACTTATAAAAATGTCCTAGCTTTTTTATATGAAAATTAGTTATAAACACCTTGATCTCTCAAGTATTCTTCATAACTGATTTCTTTAGAAATTGCGCCGTCTTCTTTGATTTCAATTACGCGGTTGGCGATTGTATTGATAAATTCAAAGTCATATGAAGTAAAGATTAATGATCCTTTGAAATTCTTCAAGCCATCATTGACTGCAGTGATACTTTCTAAGTCTAAGTGGTTTGTTGGTTCATCTAGTAATAATACGTTAGAGTTTGATAACATCATTTTACTTAACATACATCTTACTTTTTCTCCACCTGAAAGGACACTTGCTTTTTTCTTAACTTCTTCACCACTAAATAACATACGTCCAAGGAATCCTCTTAAGAATGTTTCTGTTTGTTCTTCTGGTGGTGCATACTGTCTTAACCAGTCAACTAAGTTCATTTCAATACCTTCGAAATAATCTGAGTTATCTTTTGGTAAGTATGATTGTGTTGTTGTAACGCCCCATTTAACTGTTCCTTCATCTGGTTCAAGTTCACCAGCTAAAATACGAAGTAGGGTTGTTTTAGCAATCTCACTTTCTCCAATTAATACAGCTTTATCATTTGGATTCATTGTAAATGAAACGTTATTTAATACTTTTTGACCGTCAATTGTTTTTGAAACACCTTGAACTTGTAATAAGTCGTTACCGATTTCTCGTTCAATTGTGAAATTAACGAATGGATAACGTCTTGATGATGGTTGAATGTCATCGAGTTCAATTTTTTCAAGCATTTTCTTACGGCTTGTTGCTTGTTTAGATTTAGAAGCGTTCGCACTAAATCTAGCAATAAAGTCTTGTAATTCTTTAATGCGTTCTTCTTTTTTCTTGTTTTGGTCTTGAGCCATTTGAGAAGCAAGTTGACTTGATTGATACCAGAAGTCATAGTTTCCGACAAATAGTTTAATTTTGCCGTAATCTAAGTCAGCTATATGTGTACAGACATTGTTTAAGAAATGTCTATCATGTGATACGACGATAACTGTATTCTCAAAGTTAATTAAGAAATCTTCTAACCAAGCAATCGCTTTAATATCTAAACCGTTTGTAGGCTCATCGAGTAATAGAACATCTGGCTCACCAAATAAACTTTGAGCAAGAAGTACTTTTACTTTTTGGTTGTTTTCTAATTCAGACATCATTTTGTCATGTAATTCGTCTTTAATACCTAAACCTGAAAGTAATACAGATGCATCCGCTTCTGCATTCCATCCGTTCATTTCAGCAAACTCACCTTCAAGTTCTGCTGCACGCATACCATCTTCATCTGAGAAATCTGGTTTCATATAAATTTCATTTTTCTCAGTCATAACTTGCCATAATTTTTCATGGCCTTTTAATACAACATCAATCACTTTTTCATCTTCGTGCGCAAAGTGATCCTGTTTTAATACTGCTAAACGTTCATCTTTACCAAGTGAAACGTGACCTGATTGAGAATCTAATTCGCCTGATAATACTTTTAAGAACGTTGATTTCCCAGCTCCATTAGCACCGATAAGTCCGTAACAGTTACCTGGTGTGAACTTAATATTTACATCTTCAAAAAGCTTACGATCACCGAAACGTAAACTTACATTCGTAACTTGTAACATTAAATGACTCCTTTTCATTAATACTTCTACCGATGAATTATATCATAAATGAAACAAAAATGGGCAAGAGTTTGAACAGTCGTTACACGAAGCAAAATGCATGTTATAATGAATAAACGAAAAACATATGAATGGAGAATGACATGGCACACGAAAAAGATACGCTTGTAGGTCGCATAGACTTTTTAAAAGTGGATAGATTGGAAGGTTCAACTTATCATTTACTTGGACCAAATAGCGAACCTATTAAAATGAATGCTTCAGAAGTCGAAGATGACGATCAATTAGAAATCGGTGAAGATTATAGTTTCTTTGTATATCCAAGCCGATCTGGAGAATTATTTGCAACACAAAACATGCCAACTATTACAAAAGACCGTTATGATTGGGTAAAAGTATTGAGAGTAGACCGTGATGGTGCTGCAGTAGATGTAGGATTACCTAGAGAAGTACTCATTCCATGGGAAGATCTACCTAAAGTTAAAGAACTATGGCCACAAAACGGTGACATGATATTCTGTACACTTAGAATAGATAGTAATAGTCAAATGTTTGCGAGATTAGCAACTGAAACAATCGTTGATACGATGTACAAAACAGCTGAAGAATCTATACTACATCAACATGTAACAGCAAGACCATATCGTTTATTAAGAGTAGGTACTTTCCTCCTATCTGAAGATGGTTATAAAATCTTTGTACACGAATCAGAACGTAAACATGAACCAAGACTAGGTGAAGAAATGGACGTTAGAATCATCGGCGTAAAAGAAAACGGTGAATTAAATGGTTCATTCTTACCATTGGCACATGAAAGACTTGATGAAGATGGCCAAGTGATATTTGATTTACTTGTAGAATATGACGGAGAATTACAATTTTGGGATAAATCAAACCCAGAAGCGATTAAAGAAGTCTTTAATATGAGTAAAGCAAGTTTCAAACGTGCTATCGGTAGATTATACAAGCAAAAACTGATCACAATCGAGACTGGTAAAATTACCATTACCAAAAAAGGTTGGGCTCAAGTTAAAAAAGAAGACTAATCATATAACCAAACCGACACTTCAAAATGAAGTAGGTTTGGTTTTTTTAATGCATTTACATTCCATTTAATTACAATATTGACATAATTTAAAAAGCGTTGTAAATTATAAATGTAACAATATCGAACATTAATAAACAATTAAATATTTGGATCGTGACTATTCAATTAGGCGAAAACCACAATTCTTGAGGTGCATCAATCACCTCTAAGTCTTGTGGTATTTTTTATTTCAAATGATTGGAGGTATTGCTGCCTATGATAATCAAACAAGTCCTTAACAATAATGTTGCTATTGCCATTACTGAAAATGGTGAAGAAGTTATCGCGATGGGAAAAGGAATTGTGTTCTCAAAAAAGAAAGGTGATTTCTTATCTCATCAAACACCCGAGAAAATATTTAGACTCGATAATCAAGAAGTGAGATTTCATTTACAGTCTTTAGTTAATGATGTCCCCGTATCTATTATTACGACATGTTGTGAAATCATAAATGATGTTCAACTTAAATTTGATTTTACGTTTCAAGATTATATTTATGTCACGTTAACACACCATTTGCATCACGCTGTTAATATTCATCAAAACAATCAAAAGATACAGACATTTTCTATTGATGTTAAAAGCATTCATCCTCGTGCATTTGAATCTAGTTTATACGCATTGACGATTATTAAACGAAATTTAAATATTTCTTTCCCAGCATATGAAGCAAATAATCTAGCATTACATTTTATCAATGCTGAGCAACCGGAAGGTATCGAAAATCAAACTGCTTATAAGAATAAAAATATTCAACTGAACGATTTAATCAATTGCTTAAATCAAATAGGTATTACTCGGAATAAGTCCAATGAATATTATTATGATAGATTCATCCAGCACTTAAAGTATTTAACAGAACACATTCTTGATTATTCTGAAGACTTATCTCAACAAGTTGATATATCATTCCAACAGCATTTAAAAACACACTATCCAAATTCTTATTTGTACGCAAAAGACTTATATCATGCCATATCAAGAAAGTTCAATATTGTTATTAATCAACATCACTTGTTCTATTTTCAGTTGCATATAGAACGCATATTATCATCACAAAAAGGAGGCACAACAAGAGATGAGTAGAGAAGAAAATATGATGGTAGGTTTCACCATTGTTGCGATAGCTGGGGATGCAAGAAGAGAAGTTATGGCGGCTATGGAAAAAGCTAAAAATGGACTATTCGAAGAAGCACGTAGTCATATTGAAAGTGCAAATACATATATAACGGAAGCACATAAAGAACAAACCCAATGTTTAGCTCAAGAAGCAAGTGGTGAATCATCTGAGTTAAGTTTTATTATGGTACACGGTCAAGATCACTTAATGACAACGATGGCACTACGTGATTCTGTAAATTACATCATTGATATTTATGAACAACTTCAAACTTTAAAACAAAATGGGTGATACTTGTGAATAAGATAATTAAATTTATTGAAAAGATGAAACCATTTTTTGAGAAAGTGGCTTCTAATCCATACTTAACGGCAATTAGAGATGGCTTCGTTGCATTAATGCCAGTTATTTTATTTTCATCATTATTTATTTTAGTTGCTTACGTACCGAACGTTTGGGGATTCCATTGGCCAAAAAATATCGAAACAACCATTATGAAAGTGTATCAATTCACGATGGGTATGTTAGCACTTTATATGGCAGGAACCGTTACGAAATCATTAACTGACAATAAAAACTTAAAATTACCTAAAACGAACCAAATCAATGTCATTTCAACATTCGTAGCTGCTGAATCTTCATTACTAATTGTAGCGATGAACCCCGTTAAAGACGGTATAAGTATTGACATGCTTGGTACCAAAGGACTTATCGCGTCATTTATTGTAGCATTTGTAATACCAAATATTTACAAATTCTTTATTGGTAGAAATATCACAATCAAGATGCCTCCTCAAGTACCTGGTAATATCGCACAAGCGTTTAAAGATATGATCCCGTTTGCCGCTTCTGTCGGTTTATTCTGGATTATTGATATCGCGATCCGTCAAATTGCGAATGGTAACTTAGCAGAATTGGCGACAATTATACTGTCACCATTATTTACTGCTGCGAATGGTTACTTAGGATTTGCGATTATCTTCGGATTTATTGCTTTCTTCTGGTTTATTGGTGTACATGGACCATCTGTAGTAGGTCCAGCTGTTATTGCAATTATGTATAACAACCAAGTTGAAAACTTAAGATTATTTAGAGAAGGTCAACATGCACATATTGCATTAACACAAAGTACGCAAGACTTTGTAGCACTTATTGGAGGTACAGGTGCCACATTCTTAGTTCCATATATATTCATATTCTTGTGTAAGTCTAAAGAACTTAAAGCTGTTGGTAAAGCGTCATTTATTCCTACAACATTTGCTGTAAATGAACCTTTACTATTTGGTGCACCAATAATTTTAAACCCAGTATTCATGATACCTTTTATTGTTACACCAATTCTAAACTCATGGGTATTGAAATTCTTTGTAGAGAATTTAGGTATGAATGGTTTCATGCATTTCTTACCATGGCCGACACCAGGACCTATAGGTATTTACATGGCATCTAACTTCGCGCCATTATCATTATTATTAATTGTCGTTATTATGATACTCGACTTTATGATTTGGATGCCATTTATTAAAGCGTATGATCGCATAAAAGTGAGTGAAGAACGCGGTACGATTGAATGTCAAAATATTGTACAGCCTCAATCAAATGCAGAGTCAAACGAAAATAGTCAGTTAGAAACAACTGATACTATAGTTCAATATGACATTAAAGATCACGTCAATGTATTAGTCGTATGTGCTGGTGGTGGTACAAGTGGTATACTCGCTAATTCGTTAAATAAAGCTGCTAAAGAACAAAACATTCATTTAAATGCTACTGCGAGGGCATATGGTCAAGATATGGATTTAATTAAAGATATGAACATTGTTATATTAGCCCCTCAAATGGATTCAATGAAAAATGAAATGAAGAAATATACTGACCAACATAATGCTCTTCTTATGACAACAACAGGTAAAGAATATATTGCTCTTACAAGGGATGGAGAAGCAGCAATAGAGAAGATATACAAACTACTATCAGAAGAAAAATAAAATAAAGGAGTATAAGCATGTTAGAATTACCAAAAACTTTTGTACTAGGCGCTGCAACAGCAGCATATCAAGTCGAAGGGTCAAGCAAAGTAGATGGAAAGGGACGTGTGCTTTGGGATGAATTTTTAGAGAGACAAGGACGATTTAGCCCAGATCCAGCAAGTGATTTTTATAATCGATATGAAGAAGATATTAAATTAGCTTCAGAGCATGGTATTAAAGCGTTAAGAATTTCTATTGCTTGGTCTCGCATATTTCCAAAAGGGTATGGGTATGTTAATCAAAAAGGGGTAGAATATTATAAAAATGTATTTGCGACATGTCGTAAATATAATATCGAACCATATGTGACTTTACATCATTTTGATACGCCTGAAGAACTATTCAAACAAGGGGATTGGTTATGTAAGGAAAACATCACGCATTTTGTGAACTATGCAGCATTTTGCTTTGAGACATTTAAAGAGGATGTTCAATATTGGATGACAATTAATGAACCTATCGCATATACTTTAGGTCAATATGTAACAGGCGCGTTTCCACCTGGTGAACAATATCAAGTCGTCAAGTGTCTCCAAGCTCAACATAATCTTATTGTTGCGCATAGTAAAGTAGTTAAACTATATAAAGAAAAAGGTTATAACGGAGAAATTGGTATTATACATGCTTTAACTCAAATATATCCAATTAATCAACAACCCGAAAATGTAAAAGCTGCTAAAATGCAGGATACATTTATAAATGGACTTTTATTAGATGGTACATTTTTAGGAGAATATTCTAGTGAGAAAATGGAGGTCATTCATCATCTACTCAATATATATGATGGTTCATTAGATTTGACGGAAGAGGAAATGACAATCATTAAAGAAGCTAGTCAATTACAAGATTTCTTAGGTATCAATTATTATCAAAGTAATTGGGTTAAATCAAATGAAGCGGATAGCTTAATACATTATAATGGTACTGGGGATAAAGGTAGTTCGATTTTTAGACTTAAACAAATAGCTGAAATTGTTAAAAACCATGACGTTCCAACGACTGACTGGGATTGGTATATATATCCTAAAGGTTTATATGATATGATTATGCGCATTAAAGAAGACTATCCAAATTATAAAAAGCTTCTGATCACTGAGAATGGACTAGGGTATAAAGATCAATTTATAGATGAACAAACCATCATCGATGATCAACCACGTATAGACTATATAGCTGCTCATATAGAAAGCATTAGTGCTGCGATTAAAGATGGTGTAAATGTAGCAGGTTATTTTGTTTGGTCATTGCAAGATATGTTTAGTTGGTCTAATGGTTATAATAAGCGATATGGATTATTCTATATAGACTTTGAAACACAGAAAAGATATATCAAGAAAAGTGCATTATGGTATAAAGCACTATCTGAGTCAATAGAGAAAGAAACAGAATAAAAATTATATTAAACCCCGCTTCTAGATTAAATAGAAGCGGGGTTTTTAATTAACTTATAGCTGTTGCATATTGTTCAATCATTTTATTTAAATTTTGTATATTGGTTATACCTTCATTATTTAACCAAGCTTTGCATCCTTGTTCACCATCTTTAACATATACTTGAGTAGCGTCTGCCCACGTTGCTCTTCCACATAACACACCGTTAAATTTAGATTCTGATTCATAAGCAAATTTTAACGTTTCTTGGAATAAAGTAGGTGATACGCCTGCACTTAAAAATATAAATGGTAAATGCGTTGCGTCTGATTGTTCTTTAAAATACTGTTGAGCTTGTGCTTTAGTATATACTGGATGATCTCCAAATCCTTCTACAAAATTCATATTAATTGGCACTTCCACTTTTAATACATCTACTTTAAAACGGTCTTCTGAGAATAATTTCATTGCACCAATAACTTTATGAGGTTTAACTTTTGCGTATGCTTCGCTTAAATTATCATCATTTGTTGCGTCATATGACACGATTTCTAAGAAAAATGGAATATCCAATGCGACACACTCAGCACCGACTCTTTCTACAAAGGCTTCTTTTTGTGCGTTGATTTCTTGTGATTCATCAATATCAAAATAAACGAGTAATTTAATGGCATCTGCACCTTGTTCTTTCAGTGCATGTACAGACCATGTATTTAATAAATCAGGTAATCGACCAGGTGTCGCTTTATCATAGCCAGTCTTTTCATAAGCTAAGATTAAACCGCAATTAGGATGTCTTTCTTTTGAAGCGGGTAATCCATACTCAGGATCTAATAATATACTTGAAGAATATGCCGTTAATGTCTTAGATATTTGTACTTTAAAATCTTCTATCGTTTCTGATTCTACATTTTCACCAAGCATTTTCTTTAATGCACCGCGTTGATCAATGGCAAGTGCAGCAATTTGGCCTAAATCGTTTGTGAGTTTTGATAAATTTTTAACCATTTAAAAACACTCCAATTGTTCAATTTTTATTTTTGCTAAATAATACTCAAAATTCTCTTTCGTTAAGAATCCAGTTTTCTGTTCTAAAGCATTAGCAATTCCAGCAGCCATTGCTGATTTAACAGCATAGTGAATATCTTGTTTATGTATGAGTCCATAACTAAATCCTGCTATAGAACTATCACCAGAACCAACTGCATTAACAGCTTTAATTTTAGGAATATTTACTTTATAAATTTGATACTGATATTTATATAGTGCACCATTAGAACCAAGTGAAATCATGACACATGGAATTTGGCTTAAAAGAGGGGATTTCAATGCGTATATAATCTCTTGATGATTATCTTGATCTTTCACATTAAAAAGCTGAGCCAATTCTTCGATATTAGGTTTAATTAAATAAGGTAAGCTTTGACCTTCATGATTTAATAAATCTTTTAAAGTATGACCATTAACGTCCAACAATACTTTCTTACCGTGACTAACAGCGATATCGATAAGCGTCTGGTAAGCTTCAACATTCATGCCTGGTAAAGCACTACCTGATATCGCAATCATGTCATGCGCTTGAATGAGTTCAGTCACATGTTGAATCAATAACTGAATATCTTCTTGCGTAATTGAATCTCCCGGTTCTAGTAATTCTGTTTGATGCGCTCCATTTAAAATCGCTATACATTGTCTCGATTCAATATTTGTTTCATAAAAATCATGTTTAATATGATCTTGATCTAAATCACGTTTAATAAATTCACCAGTAGTACCGCCGATAATACCAGTTGCTAAATGATCAATGCCTAAAATGTTTGCCACTCTCGTAACATTCAATCCTTTGCCACCAGCCGTTTTAATAACAGTTTTAACGCGATTCGTATGGTTCAATTCAAAATGGTCTATCTGATAGGCGATATCCACTGAAGTATTTAATGTAATTGTTAATAATTTCAATGTTTCACCTCATCTACATATTCTCCTTTATTCCATTTATCAATATATTTGTTAAACTGATTGGCATCATATTGAACTTGGTCGTTTGTTAATAATTGATTCATACGTTCTATTAATTGATCTGATTCCGTTGTTTGGATATACTCTGCATTTATAAAGGTCTCAACGATATCTTTGATTAAATCAATGCCTGAAATCGTTCCACCGACACCGATAATATTGCAATTATATTTTTCTTTCGCTAAACGAGCGCTTGTAATGTCACGTACGAGCGCAACTCTCGCATTAGGTACTTTATTTGCTGAAACACTAATACCTACACCTGTACCACAAAGTACAACACCTAAGTCAGCTTTTCCTTCTGTCACAGCTTTTGCGACATTTACACCATAAATAGGGTAGTGTGTTCTTTGATGATCATAAGTTCCAACATCTATCACTTCATGACCAATACTTTTAATAAAATCTGATACTTTGATTTTTTCATCCGTAACGATATGATCGCATCCAATAGCTATCTTCATTTAACTTCCTCCTTAACACAAACTATTTAACATATCTATTCTGATTTGATGGCGGCCAGCATCATAAGATGATTCACCAAATGCTTTAGCACAATTAACCGCTAGAGTAGGGCCAACAATTTCAGAAGCAAGGATCATAATTTTTGTATTGTTGTGACGTGCTGTCATACAAGCAGAACGATCATCTGAAAATGAAGCAGCAATTACATTTTTATGTTTGTTCGCGATAATGAAAGGTGCAATACCATAATCATCGATGATTAAAGCCTTAGCATCTTCATTATTTTTAACTGCTTTTATAGTATTTACAGTTACAGCAAACACATCGTCTTCAAGTGTTTCATCATACAAATCAATCCATTCAATGTTAGAATGAGATAGTTCCTGAATAATCTTGTCTTTTAAAGGGCTGGATTTACCAATACAATTAATAAAAACTTTCATATACATCCTCCTGTGTTTGTAATTGTTCGTTTTTGTTAATTATAATATAAAATCAAACATGATTTCTGTCAATAAAAAAAGCAATATAAAATAGCGTTATGCTATTCTATATTGCATTTCTTTTTAATATTCATTTTATAACTACTTAATCTTGTTTGGATATGTGTTTAATATTTCTTCACTAACATCATTATCTGAAATAACAGCATCAACATCGTTAATATTATAGAAGTTATATAATGCTTGAACACCGAATTTTGTGCTGTCTGCTGTAATATATTTGAGCTTTGCATTTTCTAAAATGATATGAATACCTTTACCTTCTTCTTCATTAGCAGTTGTTAATTTTTGACCATATATACCGTTAACACCGACAAATGCTTTCGCTACATGAAAGTCTTCCATCATTTTGTTCGCAAAGTGTCCGATAAATGTACCCGTTTTAGATCTGAAACGACCACCTACGAGTAATACATCAATGTTTGATAAATCTTTATATTGTAAGAATATATCAAGCGAATTCGTAAATATGCTTAAGTTCTTGTCTTTTATAAAATCAAATATGAGTTCATTTGTAGAACCTGAACCAATAAATATAATATCTTCATTATGAATGAGTTCGCCACACTTTTGAGCGATTTTCATTTTATTTGAGACATTGATGGTTTGCTTTTCTTTATGTGACTTCTCATTATATAAGTTATCTTCAATTAATTTAGCGCCACCATGAATTCTATTTAACAAACCATTGTTTTCTAGTTCTTGTAAATCTCTTCTTATTGTCATTTCAGCAACGTTCATCTTCTCTGAAAGGGAAGATACTTTCACAGACATATTATTTTTAAGTTCATCCATTATAAAACGGTGCCTATCAACTTTTAATTTCACTTGTGATCCTCCTATATATTAACTTTTTAATAAGTTCGAATTTGTTTGATTATATTGTAACACAAATAATATTAAAATTAGAATAATATATAATACGGTTATTTAATAAGGAATGTTTATATTAGACATGAATAGCTTATGACATAAAAATGTAGAGACTGACACCATAAGATGTCCTAGTCTCTACATTAATCTTAGATAAGATATTATTCAATTTCGTTTGTGAGTGATTCTAGCTCATCGATTAAGCGACCGATATACGCGATTGTTTCTTTAAGTGATTTATCTGTTGTAATATCGATACTTGCCATTTGAGCAAGTTCAACAGGAGATTTAGAGCCACCAGCTTTTAAGACGTTTAACCAATCTTCAACAGCAGGTTGTCCTTCTTTTTCAATTCTTTGACTCATAGCAGTTCCTATCGTTAAACCTGCAGAATACGTATAAGGATATAAGCCCATATAATAATGTGGTTGGCGCATCCATGTTAATTCTGCACCTTCTGTTATTTCTACTTCGTCTCCCCAGAAATCAGAAATAACTTGTTTCTTAATACTATTTAAAAGTGGGGCAGTGAGTGCCTCACCTTTATCAACGTGTCTATAAACTTCTCTTTGATATTTAGCTTCTAACAAATGTGTAACCATATTATGATAGTACGTTCTTGAAATAATTGAGCTAATAACCCAACGTTTAAATTTCGGATCATCTGATTTCTTCAATAAACTATTAGCCATTAACATTTCATTCATTGTTGATGGTGCTTCTACAAAATACATAGAACAATCAGCTTGATATACATTTTGATGTGCATTTGCTAAATTAAAGTGTCCTGCATGACCAAGTTCATGTGCTAATACAAATACTTCAGTCATCTTACTTGTCCATGAAATAAATATGAATGGGTTAACACCGTATGGGCTTGCGCAATAAGCACCTGTTTGTTTCCCTTTGTTTTGAGGGAAGTCAATCCAACGTTTATCATAACTATCATTAACCATTTGCATATAATCTTCACCAAGCACACTCAATGCTTCTTTAATATATTCTTTAGAACCTTCAATTGATACATCTGGTTCATAAGTAGGGTCTAATGATATACGTAAATCTTCAAATTTCAATTTATCTAGGTTATTTGTACGTTTAAGTAATTGCGCATATCTTCTCATATGTGGTGCTAATTCTTCTGAAATAACATCAATTTGACGATCGTACATTTCTCTCGTTACATCTTGTGATTCTAATAAGAAATCAATAACAGAATCATAACCACGTAATTCAGATTCAATTTTTTCTTTTTGAACATGAGCGTTGTACGTTGCTGCAGTCGTATTTTCATAACGGCGTAACGCATCACTAAATTTCTTAAATGCATTACGTCTAACTTCTGTATTAGAGTCAACTTCGTAATCACCTTCAAATGATACATAATCTAAAGGTATTTCTTCTCCATTCGCTTCAAAAGTACCAAACTCAATATCTAACATCTTCGTAATACCATATAATTCATATGGCGCACCAAAAGTAGGTGAGAAGGTTGCTAACGCTTTTTCTACTTCAGGATGTAATGTATGTTCTTTTTGACGTTTTAACAACGTTAAATATTTAGGATACTCAGACTGCTTAATTAAAGCATTGAATGCTTCATCATCTAATTGCAAAATTTCTGACTCTACAAATGATAATAAACCAGCTACTTTTCCATATGTAGTAGAAAATTGTGCAGCTACTTTTTGACTTTGTTCATCTGTCGTATCAGTCGAATAAAGTAATTCTGCATATGTACTTAAGTGAATAATACTTACGATAAGATCAGCTTGTTCACGTAAAGCAGATTCAATCGTTGATATTTCATTTAACTGATTCACATATTTGCTATTAAATGCTGTAACGTTCTCAACTAATTCATTTAATGCACTAAAAAATGCATCATTGTCTTGATACAAACTTGAAAGATCCCATGTTTCTTGAACAGGAACTTCACTTCTTAATAATTGTCCCATCAAATCACCCTTTTTTAAAATTTACTTATTTATGTACTTATGTACATATTATACATGTAAACATCTTCTACGTCATATGATACAACGTACCATTCGAACAATTCATCTTGCTCATCATGGTCATAATTGTGCGCTTATGTCCGTAAAATTTAAACAAAATTGCAAATGTACAATTAAATTTATATGAATAAATCAAATTTCTATCTATAATGTAATTAAACATAAATAAAAGGGGTATAGACCAGTACAACTAGATAAAGGAGGCGTGCATCTTGAACATTTTTGATTTTCCAAACTACTTATGGATTTCATTTGTCGTCGTTATTGTTTTTTCTGTATTATCATCATTAATACTAAAAAAACACGTCATCAGTGCAATTTTGACATTTGTCGTATTAGGTATGATCGCATTTATATTACCTAATTTTTATGATATTACATACGAACCATTATTAGGCTATGCCGCATTTATGGCAATCGTAAGTTTATTTGTATGCTTATTAACATGGTACTTAATGAGAAAGAATCAAAAAAGATTAGCTGAAAAACATAGTCAAGATGAAACAATAGAAGATGGACGTCAATTTAATGAATTAAAAAGACGTAATAAATAGGGAGCGGGACAGAAATCTAATTTAGATAAAAAGATTTCGTAGTCCCGCCCCGGCAAGGATGACTAGAATTGAAAAAAGCTTGGTACAAGCGCATTTTCAATTCAGACACCTACTGCCAAGATACTAGAAGAGTCTGAGACATTACATTATGTCCCAGACTTTTTTGATTGATTGGTCGGGCGTTGTCAACACTTCTGGCTAAACTTGTTAATAACAGGGCTCTTGTGAACACTTCTCGCCAATCTTGTTCGTAACGGGGGCGTTATTTACAAAACTCGGCTGAACTGTTACTAAGGATACCCATAGTTACAAAAGTCGGTCGAAGTGTTACTATGGACCGCTATAATTACAAAACTCAGCTGAAGTGTTACTAAGGATAGCCATAGTTACAAAACTTGGACGAACTGTTACTAACACACTCGTTATTTGCACTTCTTATCAAAACTGCTAATAACAACTGAGATATTTCTATATATCCCAGTCGCTTTTTCTTTCTTTATTTAAAATATACAGGTGTCGTGATTGCATAGAGTGCTTCGTTAATAATATTTTGTTGGTCTGCGCTTAAATCTGAGTTCTTTAATGTTCCTTCTCGTTCATACCCACATCTTTCAATGGTGTTAATGCTTCTTATATTTTTAACATCTATGTATGCTTCTATTCTTACAAATCCATGGTTTTCTATAACATGTTGTGTAATATATTGAATAGCTTCTGTTATATAACCTTTGCCTAGACCTGAATTGACTGCCCAATAGCCAATTTCACATGATGGTAATCTTAAATCGATATCTTGAAGGACAACTGATCCTACAAATTGCATCGTATCTTTTTCAAAGATAAAATATCTAAAATATTCTTTGTTATACTGTGGGTCAGTTGATTTATTAAGAAAATCAGTCACTTTATATTCATCGAATTGATAATTGAAGAATGCTACCCAATCTTTCAATGTATTAACTGAGTTAAGCATTTCGTCCTTTATTGTCTCTTTATATGAAAAAACTTGTTCTCCAGCTATTAGTATTAAACGAGATGTTTCTAATTTTGATTCAAGTTGTATCTCTTTATTCATTATAAAACTCCTGACTTACGTGATATTCTATATGTATTATAACATGTACGAAATTGACTTTATTTATTTTTTTGATTATATTGTTGACTCTAACGTGACGTAAGACTTTATAGTAGGGTTATGAGGAGGTTAAGTAAATGGAAATGACTGTTAAAGAAATTGCTCAATTAGTCGGTATAAGTGTGCGCACGCTTCACCATTATGATGAAATTAATTTACTAAATCCGTCTAATGTATCATCATCTGGTTATCGATTGTATTCAGACGAGAATGTAGACAGATTACAGCAAATTTTATTTTTTAAAGAGCTTGATTTTCCTCTCAAAAAGATAAAAGAAATTCTTGATGATCCTTCGTTTGATAAAGAAGAAGCATTAAATATGCATAAAAAGATGCTCATCAATAAAAGAACAAGAATTGATCAAATGATTCAAACGATAGATCAAACGACTAAACATATGAAAGGAGAAATTAACATGACGAATGAAGATAAATTTATAGGATTTGAGTTTAATCAGAATGAATATGAAGCTGAGGCACGTGAAAAGTGGGGGAATAAAACTGTAGATAAAGCGAACAATCGTATTAATAGTTGGTCTAAAGAAGAAAAAGCTTCAAAAGAAGAAGAAATGAATGATATTTTTAGAGCATTTGCAGCAAACAGAAATGAATCTCCAGACTCAGAAATTGCTCAATCAATTGTACAAAGATGGTACACATATTTAAATTCTAATATTGATTGCGAGTATAGTTTAGAAGCATTTGGTAGTATCGGTGATATGTATGTAATTGATGAAAGATTTACTAAAAATATCAATAAATTTGGTGACGGTACCGCACAATTTGCTAGTAAAGCAATTGCAAGTTATGTCAAAATGAATCAATAGCATGAACTACTATAAATCGAATTTATTTCGATTTATAGTAGTTTTTATTTATAATGATGTATGATATGCTTTCCTAAAATCTAGTTGGAGTGATTTAATGATTTATGTATTAAGACATTGCAAAGCTACTGGACAAGACTTTGATGCAGCTTTAACGATAGATGGCATTAAGTCAGCACAACAATTAGTAACTGTACTAGCTAAACTCAATATTGACCATATATATGTCAGTGAAATGAATCGTACATATGAATCAATCAAACCATATTTAACGAAATACCAAACACCATTAACTTATGATAGCCGTTTAAATGAGCGCATATTAAGTGACTTACCAATAGATAATTGGCTAACTGAGCTTAAAATGACTTTCAGTGACTTTAATTATCGGATACATAATGGCGAAACAAGTTTAGAAGCTCAACAGCGAATTTTAGAAGTATTTAAGTCGATACCAGTAAATGAACATGCATTAATCGTTACACATGGAAACATCATGTCATTATTACTAAATCATTTTGATAAACAATTTGGCTTTAATGAATGGAAAGCTTTAAAGAATCCAGATCTATATGCAATTGATGAATCGTCACAAATAAAACATGTAACAATAAATAGTTAGATATATATGTAGAATAGGCGTCCCCTAAGACAATATACTTAACTTCCTATAATATATATTATGTAAACTAATTAATCGAATAAATATGATATATGCCACTAACCCTATATTTAACACAAAAAAAGCTGAAAAATGAATTTCAGCTTTTTTTGATTACTTTTTAATTTTAGATCGTACTTTTTGAATTACATTGTGTAAGAAATATTTTTTCTTATTGATTGGTTTATAGAAATCTCCGATTAATTCTTCGATTTGAACGTTAAATCCTCGTTTAAATCGATATACACCGTAATCTTCGCTATCTTCAGTGAAATCTCCTGATAATCCGTAAAAATTGTATCTATCGAATCCATTTTCGAAACAATAGTTAATCATATGCCAGTGCATCATATATGGACCCATAAAGTGATTGTATTTTTCACTTGAGCCACCTGAGAAATAATTGATTTCATATGCATTTTCAAAGAATACACCTGATGCTAAGTTTAAGATTTCGCCATCTGTTTTAATAAGTTCGCTAGTTTCTAATAATTCTTTCTGTGCATGGTCGATTAAACGATCAGTTTCAGCAATTTTCTTTAATTGTTTTTCAGATTTGTTTTCTTTTGCCATCATTTGGTCACGTTTTGTTTCTAATTCATTTAGATTCTCTTGTGTTGATTGAATATATTCATTTAAATCGATATATGCTAATGGTACTAATGCTTTAGAACCATATGTATCAATAAAGTTTAAGAAATATTCATCTGTCTTAGAAATAAAGCCAGCTCTTTCTTCTGTTTCTCTATATAATTTAAAGAATATATCTAATTCATCGCGTTCTAAGAAACGTACTTTAACACCGTAATTATGTGCTTTATTGACGTTACGTTTTCTTTGGCTATCGAATCCTTTTTTAACTTCTGCTAATGTTTTATCTTTTAAGTTCAAGACACCCATCCATCTTACTTGGCTTGATGGATCATATTTAGTCGTAAAGCCGTGATGGTCATAGCCTAGTGATTTAATTAAATCAACGATTTGGTCATTAGCGCCATCTTCTTTAATTTGTTTAATATCTTTATCATATATATTGTAAATCCAGTATGGGTCGACTTTAACATATAGACATTGATGTTGTTTTAAGTACTTTTCAAGTGCTTTGAAGTAATATGTCACTAAATCTAGATTGCTATAATCCATTACCGGACCACGATTTGAATAATACACATAACTACCTAATGTTGGTATTTTTGAGAATAGACTTGCTGCAACTACCTGATTATTCTCATCTTTAACACCTAATAATACAACTTGAAAACCATCATTTTCCCTCGTCTTGATGTTTTCTTTTACTTGAAAGTAGTGACTTTCGTATCGACTATCAGATACGAACTCATCATATTCAGTAACCGTTAATTCTGTAAATTTCATATTATCTAAATTCCTCTCTTACTGAAAATCATTTATTTTTTTAATACTTTTTTTAGTGTTGTATATGCTTTGTACGCTGGTTTATTAATTGGTTTAACGAAATCACCAATATATTCATAAACATCTGCATTGTAACCTTTTTTAAATTTAATAACGCCAACATCAGGTGCATCTTCTGAGAAGTCTCCGCTGATACCATAGAAGTTATAACGGTCAATATTGTGATCTAATGCGTATTTAATCATTTCCCACTGAATTGCATAACTACCTGCAAAGTGACGATATTCATTAGATGAACCACCTGCATAATATACAACTTCAAATGGATTAATAATAAAGAAACCAGCTGCTATTGGTAATGTATCACCATGTTCTTGTTGTAGTTGACGTGCTTCTTCTAATTTAGCTTCATTTGCTTCTCTTTGTTGTTTTAAGTTGTCTATTTTATTAATCGTTTTTTGATTATCTGGTTTCTTTTCTAAATCTTTTTCAGCTTTTGCAATATCTTTGTTGTATTGTTCATGTTCTTTTTCTAATTGTGGAATGTAAGTTTCAAAGTCTATATATGCTAAAGGAATCTTTACATTTTCAAAGTATTTTAATCTATTGTAATAGAAGTCATCGCCACGATCGTTGAAATCTTTCTTCTCTGTAGTATCTTCCATAAATTGACGGAATATTGGCATTTCATCTTTAGATAGAAAACGAACTTTAACACCATTTTTTTGAACTTTTTTAGTATTTCTTTTTCTTAAACTGTCCATGTTCTTGATGAGCGTCTTTTCGTCCATACCTTCTAAATCAAGTACAGAATGCCATCTAATTTGATGTATTGGGTGGAAACCAGTTGTGAAGCCTTGGTGTTCATAACCTAATGATTCAAATTGTTTAATTAAACCATCACGGTTGAATGATTTTTTAATATTGCCATCATGATCTCTTAGTTGATATGGCAAGTAAGGATCGATTCTAAAGAATAATCCTTTATAACTTTTTAAATAGCTCACGATTTCTTTAAAGAAATAGTCAACAAGTTCTTTGTTGTCATAATCCATTACTGGTCCTCTATTTGAGTAAAAGTAATTAAATTTCTTCATAACTGGTACACTTGTTAACAGACACGCAGCTAATACTTCACCTTGATTATCTTTGACCCCTACTAAATGTGTTGAAGTACCTTCAGATGTTTTTAATTCATAATTACCTACTGCTTGTGTAAAATGCGCGTACGGCATTTTATTTGTAAAAGCTTCAAATTCACCAGTTGTTAAATTTGTAAATTTCATTTATACAATACTCCCAATCTCATTTTTATGTATTTGTTACAATTATACAATATTTTGTCTTTATTCTAAAATAATACTCATTACTATACCATTATTTCATAAATAAAAACCTACCATATGGCAGGTTTTTATTTATATTGCTTAACTATTTTAATACATTCACAAATTTTTCGGCAACCTCTTCACTCGAATTTGGATTTTGTCCTGTGACAAATTTACCGTCTGCAACTGTATGCGATTCAAAATCAGCACCTTTAACGAATCGAGCACCTTGCTTTTCAAGTTGTGTTTGTAGTAAAAATGGTACATCATTTTCTAAATTCATTGCTTTTTCTTCACTATCTGTAAAAGCAGTTAATTTAACACCATCCACTAAATAGTTCCCATTAGGAAGCTTAGCGCCTACAAATGCACTTGGACCATGGCATACTGCACCAATCACCTTATCGTTATTTCTATAATATGCTAGCATATCTTCCAAGTCTTCATTATTTGGGAAGTCAAATACTGTTCCATGACCACCAGGTAAGAATATGCCATCATAACTCTCAAACACGATGTCTCTAATACTATATGTTTGTTGTAACTTTTCTAATACGTCATGATATTCTTTAGCTTCGTCATTTTGAGTTGAATTTGGATCTATCGGAACACTGCCACCTTTTACAGATGCAATATCCACTTCTAATCCATTTTTAATAAATACTTTATAAGGAATTGCTGCTTCTTCTAGCCATAACCCAGTTGGTTTACCATCTTTAAATTGAGATGCATTTGTAACAACTATGAGAACTTTTTTGCTCATTAGAAACACTCCTTTTCATTTGTTAATGTCGATTATACATGAAGTGTGTTTCTTTTTCTTCTATTAAGGGTTATGCATTTTTAATCTTCATCTAATGCTTTTCTAATACTTTGCAAATATGCTTGAGTTTGTTCTATTGAATCATTTTTTAATCTTTTAACAATTTCGCTACCAATCACAATGCCGTCACTAAATGCCTTTATTTCTTTAGCATGTTCTTCAGTTCTAATACCAAATCCACAAACAACAGGTACACTAGCGTGTTGTTGTATAAATTTAATTTTATCTTTTAAAGATTCATGGAAGCCTCTGCCATCACCAGTCGTCGCATTCATTGTCACTGTGTAAATAAAGCCTTCCGCATGTTCGGCTATTTGTTTAATTCTTTCATCACTAGAAGTCATCGCAATTAAAGAAATTAATTTAATGTTTTTAGGTTGTAAATACTTTTTAAATCTTTGTCCAAGTTCAAATGGTAAATCTGGAATGATTAAACCGTAAACATTCGCTTCAGCAATTCGTTCTATAAAAGCGTCAACACCATAAGCATCAATTAAATTATAATAAGTCATAAATAAATATGGCGTATTGATTTCATCTTTATGTTCGATCAGTTGATCAATGATTTTATTAACAGACATACCTTGTTTAATCGCTTCTTGTCCAGCCGCCATAATCGTTGGGCCATCAGCTACAGGATCCGAGAAAGGTAAACCAATTTCTATATAATCTGCACCATTTTCGTCCATAAGCTTGACTGAATCTATAAAATCTTTGTTTCCCATGACATATGGTATAAATAATTTACGCATGATGATCCCCCTTCTCTTGCATATACTTTCTAATCGTTTCCATATCTTTATCTCCTCTACCAGAAACTGTCACAACAATAATTTCATCTTTATCCATTGTTGGTGCTAGTTTCTCAACGTAACTCAACGCGTGTGCACTTTCTATAGCTGGAATAATACCTTCTAATTGTGTAAATTTAATAAGCGCATCCATCGCTTCAGTATCACTTGCATTCGGATATTGAACACGACCAATATTGTTATAATAACTATGTTCCGGACCTACACCTGGATAATCTAATCCCGCTGAAATAGAGTGCGCAAGTTCGACTTGTCCATTTTCATCTTGAATTAAATACATTCTAGAACCATGTAATACACCTGGTTTCCCTTTTTCAATAGCTAAAGCATGTTTAGTAGTATCTATACCTTCACCAGCAGCTTCAACGCCGAATAATTTAACAGATTCATCATTTACAAACGGATAAAATGTACCAATTGCATTTGAACCGCCACCAATACATGCAACAACTGCATCTGGTAATCGAGATTCTTTCTCTAATATTTGTTTCTTAATTTCTTTACCAATCACACTTTGTAAATCTCTTACGATAGTTGGGAATGGATGAGGACCTAACGCCGATCCAAGTAAATAATGTGTATCTTCAACATGTGAAACCCAATATTGTAAAGCTTTATTTACTGCATCTGATAACGTACCTTGTCCGTCTGTTACAGGTACAACTTTAGCACCTAATAATTCCATTCTGAAAACATTTAATGCTTGTCTTTCAATATCTTCTTCACCCATAAATACAATAAGTTCCATATCAAACAACGCTGCAATTGTTGCACTCGCTACACCATGTTGACCAGCACCAGTTTCAGCAACGAGCTTTCTTTTACCCATTTTCTTTGCAATAAGCGCTTGTCCTAATGCGTTATTGATTTTGTGAGCGCCAGTATGATTTAAATCTTCTCTTTTTAAGTATATTTTTGCGCCTCCAAGTGCTTCTGTATAACGCTCAGCATATGTTAAAGGTGTTTCTCTACCTACATAATCCTTTAAATAATCATTTAATGTTTCATGAAATTCCGGATCATTTTTTAATTGTTGATACGTATCGTTTAATTCTTGTATAGCTGGCATTAATGTTTCTGGTACATATTGTCCACCAAATTCTCCGAAAAATCCTAATTCATCTGCTTCTAATTGTATATTTTTATTCAATTCAATCATCCCTTTACATATGTTAGTAATGCTTTAATTTTCTCTTTATCTTTTTGACCATTCGTTTCAATTCCACTTGATATGTCATAACCATTATGGTTAAAGTTTAATGATTCAATTTGTTTAATTTTAACTATATTAATACCACCAGCAATTAAATACGGAATATTGTTTAATGCATTTAATATAGACCAGTCATAAGATACTCCTGTACCACCATAATCTTTTGAAGGCGTATCAATTAAAAATAAATCTACTTCATTTTTAAAAGCTTCTATATTAGTAAGTAATTGATCATTAGCGGGTAAAGCTTTATAAATTTTAATATGCGGATACTTTTCTTTAACCTCTTGTATAAATGATACAGATTCATCACCATGAAATTGAAGTGTATTAATAGAAGTTTCTCGAATAAGTTCATCAATTTCTACCATCGTTAAATTCACAACGACAGCTACGATATCAATCGTTTGGGGAATGTCTTTACTTAATGACTTTATTTCTTCAACAGATACATATCGTTTACTTTTTGGATACGTGATAAATCCAATTGCATCGACATGATTTAAGACAGCTGTTTCTATAGTAACTTTATCTTGAAAGCCACAACATTTAATAAACATGTTGCTCACCTTGTTTTTCTAGTCTTAAACTTGGTAGAAATTCATCTAAGTGTGGATGTTTCATTAGCGACTCCCCAATTAATGCGCCATCAATACCACTGCTGATAATACTTTTTACATCATCTAAAGTACGAATACCACTTTCAGAAATGTATGTTACACCTGGTTTAATTTGCGTTAAGATCTCATTCGTATGCTTAACGTCTGTGACAAATCTTTTTAAGTCACGATTATTAACGCCAATTAATTGTGCACCAATTTCATGTGCAATATTGAGTTCTTCTTTATCATGCACTTCGACAAGTACTTCTAAACCTTTTTCTGTTGCATATGCGTATAAAGTTTCGAGTTCTTCTTTTGATAAAATATTCACGATTAATAATACAATAGAGGCACCAACATGATGTGCTAAATCAATTTGTCTTTTATCAATGATAAAATCTTTACATAAAACAGGTAATGTCGTCTTAGTTGTTAAATTTTGTAATCTCTCATAACTACCATCGAAATATTTTTCATCCGTTAATATAGATATAGCAGAAGCACCGTATTGTTCATATAATTTTATTTGAGTAGCCAAATCTCGTTTCGGAATATCTGATACTGTAGGACTTTTTGCTTTTAATTCAGCAATGATATTCAACTTATTATCATGCTGTGTACGACTTAAGAAAGATGTTTTGTGTTGTACATCCACTTTCTCCAATGTGTTTAATTTTTGTTCATAATATTGATTATTTAGTAATGTTTTTTTATATTCTACAATCTCATCCAATATTGTCATAAACTTTTCCTCCTACAGCTTCTAATATATTTAATGCATGTTTATCATCTATTAAAGACTCTACTAACGTAATACCTTCTTTTATAGAGTCTACTTTTTGACCGGCATATAACGCTAAAGCAGCATTTAATACAACGACATCTCTTTTAGGACCATGATCTTGTCCTGTTAATATGTCTAAAGTAATGACTTTGTTTTCTTCAGGTGTTCCACCTTTTAATGATTCGTTAGGTGCTGATTGTAATCCGTATTCTTCAGCATTTACAGTATAATGTTTAATGCCTTCATCTTGAGATACTTCATATATAATGTTGTCACCAGATAAAGTTGCTTCGTCCATGCCACCTGCACCATGCACGATAATGGCACGTTTTCTTCCTAATTTATAAATTGCTTCAGCAATAATTTTAAGTTTCGTTTCATCATAAACGCCCATCACTTGATAATCTAAATGGTACGGATGAATCATTGGTCCAAGTAAATTAAATGTTGTTGGTGTTGGTATTGATTTACGAACAGGTTGAACAGTCTTCATAATCGGATACGTTTCAGTTGCACTTAAAAATGCTAAATTTGTTTCGTTTACTTTTTCTGTCGCATCTTTAATAGGTGTTGTTTGAATATTTAAAGCAGATAAGATATCAATGCTACCTGTTTTAGATGTAATACTTTTATTACCATGTTTCAAAACTTTCAAGCCAGCTGCCGCAACAACAAATGAAGCGGTTGTTGAAATATTAAAGCTGCCAGAATGGTCTCCACCCGTGCCACAAACACAAATACTATCTTCTAAATAAGGTCTTTCTTTATATGTTGTTTCGATTAAACTTTGACTTAAGTTCGATAATTCATCTGATGTTTCACCTTTCATACTTAATGCTACTAAATGTGCAACCTTCAATGATACATCTGCTTGTTCATCCATCATTAAATCTACAAATGATTTCATTTCTTGTTGCGATAAATCATGATACTGAATGAGTTGTTTTAACGTGTTCATAATTTGCACCTTCCCTTGTTATATCGATAAAAGCTTTTATAATTTCATTTCCATAATCTGAAGCAAATGATTCAGGATGAAATTGTATTCCGAAATGTGGTTCTAATTTATGTTCAAATGATTGTATGGAATCTCTCGTTCTTCCTGTAATTTTCAAAGTGCTCGGAAATGTTTTTTCATCACTAATTAATGAGTGATATCTCATAATATTAAAATGCTGTTCGCATTCTTGATACAATTTAGAAGTTTCAATAATATCAATTTGATCAACTTTACCGTGCTTAACTTCTTTCCCAACGACAACTTCTCCACCGTAATAAGTCGTTAATGCTTGAGCGCCTAAACAAATACCTAATATCGGTTTATCTTTATATGCTTCTATTAAATTTTTTAAGTCTTCTGTATCATCAGGATGACCAGGTCCTGGAGATATAACCAATCCATCAATATTTAAATTGAACGGTGCCTCATCCGGATGATAGATTAAGACGTCATCATGTTGCTTAATTAAATCTACTAAGTTATATGTGAATGAATCGTAATTATCAATTACTAATATCATGGTGTAACCTCCAATAAACTTTTTGCTTTGATCATCGTTTCTTTTAATTCTTTTTGTGGGTTTGAATCATATACAACACCACAGCCAGCTTCTACATTTACATATTCGTTATCAACAACCATCGTTCTAATTGTTAAAGCAAAATCTAAATCATGGTTGCAATTAATATAGCCAACACCACCAGCGTAAATACCGCGTTTTCTTTTTCTGCTTTCATAAATTCTTGTGATTGCTCTCGTCTTAGGTGCACCAGATACTGTTCCTGCTGGTAATAAAGCTGTAATCATTTGAAGCGGTGTAATTTCTGGTCTAATTTTACCTTCGACGATTGAGACGATGTGCATGACATGTTCAAATCTTTCAACAGTCATTAACTTAGGCATATATACTGAACCTGTTTGAGCAATCATATTTAAATCATTTCTTCCAAGGTCGACAAGCATACGGTGTTCAGCTAATTCTTTTTCATCTGTAATCAGTGCAACCTCATTTTGTTTATCTTCTTCTTCTGTTTGACCCCTCTTATTAGTACCTGCTATTGGGTTTGTTGTAATGATATCACCTTGTTTCTTAATGAAACTTTCTGGTGAAGATCCAATGATGCTTCTTTCTTTATCGTCAATGTAATACATATATGGACTTGGGTTTTGTCTTTTTAAATTTTTATAAATTTGAAGTTTCAAAGTATCTTTATTTTGTTCATTAAAGTAATGTTTATATTTATAAATTCTTGAAGGTACGACTTGGAACATATCACCTTGACTAATAAGCGATTTATAATATTCGACTTCTTTCATAAAATCTTCTTCACTAATATTAGTTTCAAGTTCACCTCTTGATGTATGTTCAATTTTATTTTGAAATAGTGAAATATCTTTTAATGTTTCAACCATTTTATTGAGCTCATGCTCAACTTGTGCTTCCGTATTCTGACTATATAAGTTAGATGCGATAACAAACAATTCTTCTTTAAAATGATCAAATACGTATACAGATTCAACAAGATTAAATGAAGCGTCTGGAATATTTGATTGCAATTCAATTTGCTTAAGTAATTTATTTTGATATCTAATTAAATCGAAGCTACAATACCCGATCATGCCAGATACAAATGGTAAATGTGTTAAAACTTCTGGAACTTCGTCAACTTTCATATTATTGATGAAATCCTCTAGTGATTCATATGGACGTTCATTTACAAGTTGTTCTTCTTCATTTATAAATATTTGTAAATAATCATCATATAAATTCACTTTTCCAACAGCTTCGAACGCTACAATTGAAAATCTACCTTTCATTTGGTCTGTGCTTGCACTTTCTAAAATCATTTTCTTACGATTTATTTGTCCTAAAGTTTCTGGGGTAATATCAGCATTTAACTTTTTAAATTTAATAATCATCTTAATCCTCCTTAATAAAAAAAACCGCGCATAAACATCCTAATCAAACAGGACGCTTATGCGCGGTACCACCTTCATTAATAAGTATAAAACTTATTCACTCATTAAATATTTAATTATGTCTACATGGTCCCCATTTCTAAATTAAACTGTGTTAGTTTACATCAACCACTAACTTTCTGTTTGCTACAGGCATTCATTTATACTTATGACCACTGATTTAGGTATACAAAAAGACACCACAGTATACGCTATCTGTAAGGACGCGTTACCGTGGTGCCACCTTAGTTAACATTGAATTTCATGTTCACTCTAAATTTCATTTAATTGATGATTTGAAAGCCCAATTCTCTCTTTGTGTGTAGTGCTAATTTACATCAACCATTAGCTTTCTATTTGCTACTATCAACACGAGATACTCATCTTTCAAATTCCGAATGATTTCTTCGGATTAATTAAATATCACTATACGAGAATAAATTTTAAATGTCAACCCTTAAATTCTGATTAGTTTTTAATTTCTGATAAACAATAAGCTCTTAATAATTTTTCACTTTCAAGAATAGAATCTTCATGTGTGCGTTCTAAAGCATGCGAAGATTCAATGCCTGCACCGAATAATCCATGTCTAATATCAGCACCAGCATGTAAAGCAGCAGAAGCATCAGAACCATAATAAGGATATATATCTAATTTATATTGAATATCATTTTCTTTGCATAAATTGACTAAATGATTTCTTAAACCTACATGATATGGCCCTGAAGCATCTTTCACACAAATAGATACTGTGTATTCATCAGAAGCTTGTCCATCTCCTAATGCACCCATATCAAAAGCGATAAATTCTACAACTTTATCTGAAATACTTGAATTTGCACCATAACCAATTTCCTCATTGTTCGAAATATAAAATTGTGTCGTATGTGGTATTTCAACATTTTCTTCTTTAAGATATTTCAAAAATTGTAAAATCATCGCAACACTCGCTTTATCATCAAGGTGACGAGATTTAACAAATCCTGATTCTGTATGTACAAATCTTGAGTCGAAACTCACTGCATCTCCAATTTCAATGCCTAGTGCTCTTGTATCATCTGGATTAAATGTTTTTTCATCTAATCTTACTTCCATATGTTCGGCATTTCTTGGAATTTCAGTATTATTTTTATATACATGGACACTTGTTTCATGTAAACAAATGGTACCTGTTATTTCTTTTCCACTTTGCGTAGTGATAGTACAATATTCCCCTTCAATCGCATTCCAACTAAATCCCCCAATTAAATCTAGTTGTAATCTGCCATCTTCTTTAATATCTTTAACAATTGCACCTAATGTATCTACGTGTGCTGTAATCAGACGTTGTGCATCATCATTTTTTCCTGGTACGTTGATAAATAATCCGCCTTTGTGTGTTACACTCGTATCATAATTTAAAGACTCAGCAACTTTTCTACAATATTCAACTGCTGGATCAGCAAATCCAGACGGACTATTAATGTAAACAAGTTCTTTAATTGTATCGATCGTTTCTTTTACGTTAATTGTCATCTAACCACTCCTTATACATTTATTATCATTCTATACTTTTAAAAAAATAAATCAATAACACTTGCTTTCTCACACTAACTTACTTTAAACTATTAAAGTATTGGAGGGATTTTATGCAACGCGTATTTATAGTTGGACTAGGATTAATTGGTGGGAGTTTAATACAAAATATTAAATTTTATCATCCCAATTTACATATAACAGGTTACGATTATTTTGAAAAACATTCAGAAATCGCATTATCTATGAAAATTATAGATGAAATTGCAACGGACTTTGATTCTAGTGCTCGTCAAGCAGATTTAATTATATTAGCCACACCCGTACAGCAATCTATTGAGTACGGTAAGCGATTATTAGAAATTGATACTAAACCAGGATTAATCGTTACCGATACAGGTAGTACGAAATTAGGATTAAGTTCACTAGAATCACAATTATTAGAACAAGATATTCATTTAATCGGTGGACATCCAATGGCAGGCAGCCATAAGTCAGGTGTCACGAATTCAAAAAAGCACTTATTCGAGAATGCTTATTATGTATTGATATATGATCAAGCAGACAATGAAGCGGCTTATAGTGAAGTTAAACATTTGTTAGTACCTACTAAAGCAAAATTCATCAAAATGTCAGCAAAAGAACATGACTATGTAACTGGTGTCGTCAGTCATTTTCCACATGTCATCGCATCAAGTTTAATTCATATGAATGAAGAAAACACACAAATATCTGAATATGTCAGAACATTAGCAGCAGGCGGTTTCCGTGACATCACACGTATCGCGAGTAGTAATGCTGATATGTGGCGTGACATCACATTAGAAAATAAAGAACATCTTGTCACACTTATGGAAAATTGGATCGAACAAATGACACATACGAAAGAAATGATAGAAGAAGGAAATCCTGCATTAATTCATGATTTTTATCAATCAGCCAAAACATATAGAGACCAGCTCCCTATTAAAGAACAAGGTGCCTTAACATCAACATTTGATTTATATGTCGATATCCCAGATAAACCAGGTATGATCAGTGAAGTAACAAGAATACTCGGACAAAATCACATCTCTATAACAAATATTCGAATATTAGAAGTTAGAGAAGATATTATGGGTGCATTGAGATTAAGTTTCAAGTCAAGTACAGACAGAGATCGCGCAATAGAAGCCTTACAATCATTTGATACGTATACATTGTAATATCGAATATCGAGATTAGGAACAAAGCCAAGAGAATGAATGTCTCTTGGCTTTGTTTTGATTAGTGGAATAGATTGTGGATGATCTCTTGGCTTAAGTTAGGCGTTAAGCCATGACTTGGGTCATCTCTTGGCTTAAGTTAGACATTAAGCCATGACTTGGGTCATCTCTTGGCT